>Ga0209415_10020121_pt1 | contig 10397 bp, 11 predicted proteins | sample PeaSoiSIISIP2007_FD_187696 | JGI IMG/M metagenome (GOLD analysis project Ga0209415, IMG submission 187696) | Peat soil microbial communities from Weissenstadt, Germany - SII-SIP-2007 (SPAdes) (version 2) | ecosystem: Environmental > Terrestrial > Soil > Wetlands > Peat | place: Germany...
CCATGGCGTGATCGCGAGGCTTCGCAGGCCGGTGGTGTCTTGGATGGTCAGTCCCGCGACGGTGGGCGTCCATCGTTCGAGCCGGTGCTGCCAGTGCGCGTTCCCGATGAACGCCAGAAGGATCGGGAACAGGTACAGCAGCGCGAGCACGGTCCCGATGGCGACGGCCGAGTCCCGGACGACGACCGCCACCCCAAGGCTCAACAGCGAGATCAGGGCCAGGTACAGCACCGACCCGGACGCCGCGCGGAGCGCGGGCCCGTAACTCAGCCAGACCGAATGGAAGCCGCGGGCGGCAGTGAACCCGTGGCCGGGCAGGATGAGGTGCCCGGCCAGCACCGACCCGAACACGGCCACCGCCCCGGCGATCAGCACCAGCGCGGTGACGAGGATCGCCTTGGCGGCCAGCACGGCGTGGCGGGCCGGCATCGCGGCGAGCGTGACGCGAATCATGCCGGTGCTGTACTCGTTGCTGATCACCAGCACGGCCAGGATCGCGACCACGGCCTGGCCGAACTGGACCCCGGTCAGGCTGAGCTTCGTGGTGTCGACCGGGCACATCATGCCCTGCGGGCAGCGGGTCGCCCCGACGGCCGCGGTGCTCACCGCGATGGTCAGCACCGCGGCCCCGATGAGCAGCCAGGCGGGCCCCGATACCGTGCGCAGCTTGGTCCATTCGGCCTGCAGCGCGTACCCCAGTCTCGTCCCGCCCCGCACACTCGTGGTCAGGGTTGCCGCGGGCTGTGCCTGCGCCGCCGTGCTCATGCGTCTCGCCGCCGGAGCAGGACAAATGCCAGCCCGAGCGCGACGGCCGCCCAGAGGCACAGCACGGCGAACCCGGCGTACGGCGACAGCGGGTAATAGCCCCGCACGGCGGACACGACGCTGGTGACCTGCGGGTACCGCGGGATGCTCTGCTGGATCGCCAGCCCGGCGGTCGGGGTCAGCCGGAGCAGCCACTCGCCCACGCCTGACGGGACGATGTTGAGGCCAGCCAGCAGGAACGGCAGGACGACCGTCACGACCGCGACCGTGATGGCAGCGGCGCTGCGGCGCAGCACGGCACCGAGCGCGACGGCGAAGACGGCGGCCACGGCCAGCACCGCTGCGGTGCCGACGATGACCCGTACCTCGGTCAGTGCGGGCACGGTCAGCAGCACCAGCCCCTGGTTCTGTTCCTTCGGGACGCCGACCGCGACCGATATCACCGAGGCGATCAGCCCGGTGACGAACGCCACCGCGCCGATCACGAGGGCCTTGGCGGCCAGTACCGCGCCCCGGCGCGGGGTTGCGGCCAGCGTGGTGCGGATCAGGCCGCGACGGTACTCGGCGGTGAAGAACATCGCCGCCACGACCACGATGGCGATCAGCCCAAGGAACGCGCCAACAAGGCTCTGCTCGACAAAAACTTCAAGCCGGCACAGCCGCAGCCACCCCGTACACCCAGGAAATCCGCCACCCAGCCCCGAAATTGACACCAGCGCCGGAATCACGACCGAACAGCGGGACGCGCCGACAGCGGGTCTTGTGGTCATGCGCTGCGCGGCAGTCCAAGGGCGAGCGCCCATCGCCGGGCGCAGATCCGGCCGGTGCCATGCTCCTGAGCCCGGCCCGCCACGGGGCCCGCCTGTCCGCTGAACCTGACAGAGAGCCTGACACTGAACGTGACCCCCCTGTCTCTGGACCTCTTACGCCGTCGCTTGACATCGCACTCGACCTCAACGGACAATCCGAACACGCCGCAAACACTCGCAATCAACCAAGAACGAGGAACGAGATGAAGCTACGCTGGCTTGGCACAGACTCCAGGGACGGCGACTCGCCGACGCTGTATGACACCGACAGCGACCAGTACGTCATACAAGGGTTCACTGTCACAGACCCAGAGATGCGGTCTCAGCTCAATGTCCCGGAGGGAGAAGAAGTGATCCGAGTTCCCAAGACGCTGATGAGCTACCTCCCGAAAGGCGCGCATGAGGCTGTGGACGGCTGAGCAACGTGAGGCGATATTCGACCGACTTCAAAGGGACGCCTTCCACCTTGAGCTTCGCGACGCATACTACGTCGACAGCGAAGACGAGTCATACCGGCGCTGGAAGAACGGCGAAGCACCCGACCCATCCGACTACGACCGACCGTGGCTACGCCGGATTAGAATGCTCACGAGTTCGGGGAAGACTGTCCGCCGGGTTCGTGTCATCTCGGAGCCAATTTCGGAGTACATTCACTACGAATACGATGGCACCCCTCAGAACATCGCTGCTGGAGAAGATATTCGCTGGCTCCCTCGTCAGCGGGTACCACGAGATCTCGTCTTTCCAGCCGAAGGGCGCGACTGGTGGCTATTCGACGATCAGTGCGTTGCTATCGGCCATTTCGACGAAAATGGCATGCCTCTCGGATCTAGCATTAGTACCGACCAGGACTTGCTGCGCGAATGTGGTTATGTGCGGGATCGCTTGTGGAGGATCGCTACACCTCACCACGCATACAGGCCGATTTGAGCGTGAGTCTTGTCTAGTTCGGTTCACCAGGCGCGGGAGGTTCTCGGCAGCAGGCTCCGAGAGCTGCGCCGTGATGCTGGACTCACAGGCCGTGACCTGGCTGCCCTCGCAGGCTGGCATTCCTCTAAGGTCAGCAGAATAGAGTACGGCAAGCAAAGTCCCTCGGAAGATGACATCCGCGTCTGGTGCCGTCACGCAAACGCCGAGCACCAGATCGCGGATCTCATCGCTACCTTGCGAGGAATCGAAGAACTCTGGGTTGAATGGCGCAGGCAACTTAGCCTCGGAACCAAGAGACGTCAAAAACTCTCGATATCCCTCGCTCAGGAGACCAAGTCATTCCGAGTCTACGACCCTACCATCATCTACGGCATGTTCCAGACGGCAGAATACGCTGCGGAGATCATGAGATACGGCATCAGATTCCATCAGGCAACAGACGACCTTGAACAAGGAGTCGCCGCACGAATGGAACGCCAGCAATATCTATATAGGGGCGGCCGAATTTTCCAAGTAATACTCGGTGAGCAAGCGCTCCGTACTAATATCGGCGGCCCAGACACGATGCTGGGCCAGCTAGACCGCCTTCTGGCCGTCTCCAGCCTTCCTAATGTTTCTCTCGGGATCATTCCAGCGCGAGCGCGACTATCTTTGGCGCCATCGAACGCCTTCATCATTTTCGATGACCGCCTTGTAATGATCGAGACGTACTCGGCCGAGCTTAGGATCACCCAGCCGCGCGAGATCGCCGTCTACGCCAAAGCGTTCTCCTGGCTCTCCGAGTCCGCTGTAACTGGCAAGTCCGCTCGAACTCTGATCAGTCAAGCCCTGGATGAACTGGCCGACTGAAGCAAACTCCTGCAAACTTCTTGAGTGTCTGGGCAGCGCCACCATACCGTCCGGGACATGAAGCATATGGGCCACAGAGTTTCGGGCACCGCACCAGATCACCAGCCAGTCACTGTGGTCACCGACGCTACCGAGCCGAGCCCGGTTCTGGATGACGATGAGGTTGCCAGGCGCAAGTTGCTGCTGGCCGAGTTGCAGGCTGCCCTGGCCGGATCGGGCTTTGAGTGCATGCTTGCCGGGCGGCAGCGGCTGGTGCTGCGGTACACGGAGCCGCCGCCCCATGCGCCTTCCGGCCGCACGAATCCGGCGTTGCATGTCATCAGCCCGGTACCGAATGTGGTCACCACGGACGGTGCCTTTTTCCGGCTGAGAGACGGCCAGGAGTTCCCCGTCAGCGACGGTGCGGCCGTGGTAGCCGCGATCAGCTCCTGACCCCCTAAAGCCCCGGCCCGCGTCCCCCTTCGTCTCGGTCACAGCCGGGATCGCGGGCCGGTTCCAACCCCTGACTTGAAAGGACGTTTCCGCATGTCCCGTTTCACTGCACCGGATGTCGCGGCTGCCGTGACTGCTCCCGCCGCCAAGCTGGAGCCCGACGCGATCGGCATCGTGCAGGACACCGTGATCGGGATGGCGTCCTCAGCCCCGGCCGGGACCGTAGCGGCCACCTTAGCCTCACTGGCAGCGGTAGCCGCGTATGGCGGCGGCCCGGTGCTGATCCTGACCGCGATCCCGATGCTGATCATCGCCAACGCTTACCGCCGGCTGAACTTGTGGAACGCCAACTGCGGCGCCTCGTTCGAGTGGGTCGGCCGGGCGATCAGCCCTTACCTGGGGTTCTTGACCGGATGGCTGATGATCGCCGGCTACCTGATCGGGACCGTGGCCGAGGTGGTCGTCCTGGGGCCGTCCGTGCTGGCCGTGTTCGGCGCGCATCCAGGCGGGCCGTGGGCGTCGCTGGAGATCGACACGGCGGTGTGCCTGACTATGGGACTGATCGCTGTGGTGGGTATCCGCCTGACCGCCCGGACCCAGATCGCCATGGCCGCCGTCGAGTATACGATCCTGGTCGGCTTCTCGCTCGCCGGACTCATCGCAGTCCTGTTGCGCAAACCCGGCACCTTTCACATGACCAGCGGATGGTGGCACCTGACCGGGATCGGCGGGACGGGCAGCCTGGCAGGCGGCCTGCTCGTGGCGATCTACGCCTACAGCCTGTGGGACGGCACGATCTACGTCAACGAGGAAGTCAAGCACCGCCGCGTCAACCCCGGCCGGGCCGCGCTGTGGGCGGTCGGGCTGCTGGCTGTCCTGTACACGCTGGCCCAGGTCGGGCTGCAAGGCGTGGTCTCCCCCGCCAGGCTGCAGGCGCACGCCTCCACCGCCATCGTCTACGCCGCGCAAGCGCTCGGCGGGCCGGGCTGGGCTAAGGTGATGGCCCTGGCCGTTGCCTTGTCGGTCATCGCGACGACCGGCACGGGCATCGTCCTGACCGCGCGCATCACCTACGGCATGGCCAGCCACCGCGTGCTGCCCGCCTTCCTAAGCAACGTCTCCCGCAGGTTCTCCACCCCGGTCGCCGCGAGCGTGATCGTCGCGGTCCTGGTCATCGCCGTGATCTGGGTCTACCTGCTGGCCACCGGGATCACGAACGTCCTGACCGATGTCGTGGCGGTGGCCGGGCTGCTGGCCGCGATGTTCTACATCCTCACCGCGATGGCGATGATGGTCTACTACCGGCGGCGGGTCTTCGCCAGCCCCTGGGACTTCCTCGTGATCGGCGTCCTGCCGCTCGCGGCGTCGGTGTTCCTCGGCTGGGTCGTATTCCGGTCGCTCCAGCTCGCGCCCGCCGGGGAGAAATGGACCATCACGGCCATCATCGCCTGCGGCCTGGTGCTGATGCTGACAGCCCGGTTCGGGTTGCGGTCCCCGTTCTTCGGCATCACCAGAGAAGCCGACCAGCCATCCCGCCCGGCCCACGGAACCGGACGGCCCCGATGACCACAGGTCAGACACAGTCCGGTCCCCGCAGTCGGCACACCGTGCCCGGCGACGCCGCCACTGCGGCGGACGCCGACGAGATGAACCTGACCCTGGCCCAGATCGCCGCCCACTCGGACTTCACCGTCAGCTATCACGCTCACCGGACCCGGCCCCGCTGGGAACTGCGCCGCAAGAACGGAGCCGAGCCGGGCCTGTACTGCCTGATCACCGATGACATCAGCGAACTGGCCGCCGCGTTCACCAGCCTGCGGCCCCCTACCGAACCAGCACAGACCCATACACCTCCCCGCCTTCCCCGCGTATGACCCCGGCCCGTGCCCGCCCCCCGACGTCGTTCCGGGCACGGGCCGGACCGGACGGGCAGGACCACTGCTGTTCTCGGCACCGCCGCCCCGGTGGCACGGCGGGCCTTCAGCAGAGCACGGCTCCGGCAGGGACCTGCCCAGAGGCGGGACCGGACGCGGCCTGGGCGAGCGCGCGTGGTGGAGCACGCCCGTCGCCTTCGCGGACCGCACCTTCTCACGGGCCGGTCCCGCCTCACCCCCAAAGCACCCTTAACCATCGCCCCGGAAGAGAGCACGGAGAAATGACCGATCCGCCGGAGAAACCCCTGAGGCCGTGTACGCCTGGTACCTCACAAGCGATATCCGGCCACTGGTCCGGGCCGCCAGCAGGCAGCAGGTGCGCGCCGTGCTGGCTGACGTGTGCGGGTACCTGTGCCACCACCTGCGCGATGATGTTTCCCGGCTCCCGTGCCCCGGCAGCGATGAACGGCCGTCTTTGGCGGTCTGCCAGGCCGGCAACGTGATGCGGGCCGGATTCCAGATCTTCAGCGCCGTCACCAAATCCGTCGCCGGGAACTACCTCGCCGCCCTGGGATACGAACCCCCTCGCCGCGCTCACCGACCGCGACTACGCGCCGAACGTCATCACCCCGGACCTGAGCAATGCCAGCAGAGCCCGGCTGGCCAGCATGATCCTCAACCTGGCCGGGTGCATGCACGACGCCGCCGAAGAAGCCGATGCCCGCCTGCGCCTTCTCGCGGGCACCGAACTTCCCGACGAACTGTGGGAAGAATCAACCGGGACCATCCTGGCCATGCAGCTCTACCGCCACAACCTGGTGACCGTGTCCGACCAGGTCTTGTTCCGCCTCCACGCACTCAGCACGACCACCATGCCCGTCCACGTGTCCCTGCCCGTCTCCGCGAACTGACAGCCACCGCAACGAAACATGCCTGCCGCGACCCCGTCACCGATTGCCTTCGCCTGTCATCGGCGGGGAGGTTAAGCCGTGGAATTTTCCGCCTACCAGCAGGCCGCGAGCGAGACCAGCCAGCTCCGGCTGGGCGGGCCGCAGGGCGCGATCGCGCCGATGCTGGGGCTGGCCAGCGAGACCGGCTCAATCTTAAGTGTCTACAAGAAGTACCTGCGAGATGGCATCGACCTGGCCGCCAACCGGGAGTTCCTGCGCCAGGAACTGGGCGACCTGTTGTGGTACGCGGCGGCGGTCGCGACCGCGTGCGGGCTGGAACTTGAGGACATCGCGCAAGCTAACCTGGCCCGCACCAGGGACCGCTACCCCCGCCACCACACCGAGGCAGAGCGCGGGAGCCTGCCGGTCTTCGATGCCGCATATCCCGATCGCGAACGCTTCCCGCGCCGCCTCGTCGTCGCCGTCACCGAGCAGGTGCTCCCGCCAGGCCGCCGGGCTGCGGTGCTGACGCTGGTCAGCGCCGACCCTGACGCCTTCCCGGACGGCCCGGTCAGCATCGGCGGCAAGCCGCACGGGTTCCGGGTCGGCGCGGAGCTGGGCGCTCCGCTGACCGACAACTCCCGGCGGCTGGATGCCTACCGGTTCCATGACGCGATTCACCTGGGGTTCATGGCGGTGCTGGGCTGGTCACCGACGATGCGGTCGCTGCTGCGGCTCAAGCGCAAGTCCAGCCCGGAAGCCGATGAGTGCGAGGACGGGGCGCGGGCCATCTTCGCCGAGGAAGGGCTGGCCGCGGTGCTGTCCCGGCTCGCGCCCGGCCGGACCGGGTTCCTGAATACCGCCAGCATCGACGGGGACGTGATCGAGGTCGCCAAGGCCGCCTCGGCCGGCCTGGAAGCCGAGTTGGTACCCGGCTGGCTGTGGCAGGCCGCGATACACCAGGGATTCCGCGCGATGTACCTGCTGGGCGAGAACGACGGCGGGTACCTAGTCGCCGACCTCGATGCCCGCGAACTGTCCTATTCGAAGGTGCTCACCGCATGACCTGCCGCGAAGGCGGCCTGGACGGATCGGCCGCCACCCCCGATGAGCCGTGGGCCGTTATCGCCCTGGTCGGGGCGCTCCGGGGCGAGCCGGCGCAGGCGTACGCCAGGTTTACGAGCGCGTGCCTGGCGATGGGAGAAGGAGGAGGAGGCGCGGCTGATGCGCGATAAGGACTACGCGAAGCTGCTGGAAGACACCCAGCGGGAACTGCTCGCCGGCGCTGGCCCGGCCGCCGTGCTCGGGCTGACCCCGATCGCGCTGCGGCTGCTTGCCTCGCTGGCGCCCGCCGGCCTGGACCGCGCCGTGCAGGCCATCTACGCGCCAGCGGAAGGCGACGGCGACCTGCCCGACCCGCCTCTGAGCGTGCCGGTGCGGCCATTGCAGGCGCTGCGCGAGGCGGGCTGCGGGGTGCTGGTGGTCGCTGCCGACGCCGAGAAGGAAGACCTGCTGTGCGCCGCGCTGCCGTTCATCGCCGGGACGCCGAAGGTGATCGTGGCCGGGTACGGGCACCTGGCGTTCCGGGACCGGGTGTTCGAGGAGGAGCGGGCACAGCTCCTGGTGCCGTCGCTGGCCAACGGCTACCCGAACTCCCTGCCTCACCTGTACCAGTGCCTGGCCAACGCCGCCCGGCTGGGCCTGTCCGGGGTGGTGGCCGAGTTCGGCATGTTCAAGGGCGGAACCACCATGTTTTTGTCCCGGATCATCGAGCGGCTCGGCGCGGGCTGGCCGGTGATCGGGTTCGACACCTTCGGCGGGTTCCCGTCCCGCCGCTCCGCGCTGGACATGTACGACCATCCCGGCTGCGTCTTTACCGACGTGGCGGCCGTGCGGCGCTATCTTGACGGGCGGGACATCGAGATCATCGCCGGGGACATCGCCGGCACCTGCCGCCGGCTGGACGGGGAAGACGTGGTGCTCACCTTCATCGACACCGACAACTACACCCCTGCCGCTGCCGCGCTGGAAGTGGTGCGGGAGCGGACGGTGCCGGGCGGTGCGATCGTCTTCGACCACTTCACCGGCACCGACCGGTTCCGCTACACCCTCGGGGAGCGGATCGCCGGACGCGTGCTGCTGGATGATCCCCGCTGGTTCCACTTGCACGGAACGGGCGTCTTCTACCGGCAGGGGACCGGCCGGTGAAGCGCCCGCCTGTACCCAGGCCGGGGATCTATGACCTGTACTGGTACTTCGCCTCCGAGCGGCAGCGCGTGTTCGAGCGACGGGTGGCGGGCGAGCCGGGGCCGTGGACCGGTGACCTGATCCTGCGCGAGTTCAAGTTCTGCAACGTGTTCCGGGCCGCCGACCGGGTCTCGCAGTACATGATCCGCGACGTGTGCTACCAGGGCGAGCCGTGCACCGATGAGGACCGGCTGTTCCAGATCACCGCGTTCCGCACCTTCAGCAAGACCGCCACCTGGACTACCGTCCGCGACATCCTCGGCCGCTACCCGGTACTGGACGACCTGGCCGACGGCGCGTTCGCCAGCGCGCTGGACCAGGCCAGGCAGCGCAACGGCGGCCTGTACACCGGGGCGTTCATCTTGTGCGCCACCGACGCCTACGGGCAGTCCAGCAAGCACCGCAACCATGTCGAACTGTTCCGGCACATGTTCCTGCACGACCAGCTCGGCCCGAAACTGCTGGAGGCGAAGACGCTGCGCGAGGTGTACGGGCTGTTGCACGGCTACCCGCTGATGGGCGACTTCATGTCCTACCAGACCGCCATCGACTTGAACTACTCAGCACTGCTGGAGTTCAGCGAGAACGAGTTCACCCAGGCCGGGCCTGGCGCACTCCGGGGCATCAAGAAGTGCTTTGAGGACTTGGGCGACTACACCCCGGCCGAGATCGTGCTGTGGATGACCGAACGGCAACACGACGAGTTCGTCCGCCTCGGCCTGCCGTTCGGCGGGCTGTGGGGACGCCCGCTGCACGCCATCGATTGCCAGGGCCTGTTCTGCGAGACCGACAAGTACTGCCGCAAGGCCGCCCCAGAACTGGCCAGCGTCCGCAAGCGGATCAAGGCCAGATTCACCCCCACCCCTGAACCGCTCTGCCTGTTCTTCCCGCCCAAGTGGGGCATCAACGACCACCTGCCCCAGCAGCCAGTACTCAGCGACCGCAAGCCCACCGCGCCCGCGCAGGAAGCCTTGTTCTGACCGGCCCGCCCGGCGGAGTGGCGCGAACATCGACGCCGCTGGCCCTGTGTCCGTGCCGACCGGATGGCCGATGACCTGCTGATACGCCTGGCGAGCTGCTCACTTGCGGCGAAAGATCAGCGCGAGCAGATCCCGCTGCCGGTCAGTCAGCGGCGGAAGCGCGTCCACTACAGCCCTGACATAGGCGTCCAGGTCATCGTCCTCATCCCGTACCGGACCGCCGCCATGGGCTTGCGCGATCGTCCCCTGGCAAGCAGGGAACCGGAATGATCCGGGCCAACAGCGGGGGAAACCGTAAGACGCTCACCCCCGTCCCGGACGGACCGAGGTGCGACGGGACAGTGGGGACGGTCGTCCTAGGTCTGGGATATGACGTAGCGGTAGCCGCCAACTCACCCAGCGCGTATCGTGGCAGCTTGCGCAGGGGGCGCTGCAGGTCGGCCAAAGAAATGTCATTTTCCGATATTGGTCTTGCCCGCGCCGTTGGGGCCGACGAAGCCGGTCACCTGGCCTGGCTGGACGTTGAACGACATGCCGTCCAGCGCCAGCGTCGGCCCGAACCGCTTGCGCAGCCCGGTCACTTCGATCGTGGCGTGCATCACGAGATCCTTCTTGGTCGGG
>Ga0209415_10020122_pt1 | contig 10397 bp, 2 predicted proteins | sample PeaSoiSIISIP2007_FD_187696 | JGI IMG/M metagenome (GOLD analysis project Ga0209415, IMG submission 187696) | Peat soil microbial communities from Weissenstadt, Germany - SII-SIP-2007 (SPAdes) (version 2) | ecosystem: Environmental > Terrestrial > Soil > Wetlands > Peat | place: Germany...
CCTCGATCCACCGGTGCGCTGGGTTGATGGGTCGTTTCGGGGTGAATTTGGTGGGTTGATGGGGGTCAGGCTGTGTTGTGGGTGGGGTATCTCGTTGCGGGTGGTTCAGTGGGGCCGTTTGGGTGTGTTTTTGGGCAGCGGTAGGTGTGCCGGTGTCGGCGGCTGGGTGGGCTGGTCTTCGTCGCGCTTGTTTGTCGCTCAGGTGGCGGCGGGTAGCGCCCTGATTCGGGCGAGCGCCCGTATGAAGTCGTGTTGCCAGGGCCAGCGGGCGGGGAGGTGGAGGGTCCATTGGCGGGCGGTACGCGTCAGCCGACCGGGGATGTTGAGCAGGCGGCGGCGCAGCGTGCGGGCGGCGCGGACGGTTTGGCCGGGGAGACCGATCGCTGTGGTCCAGCGGGTGAGGTTGTGCGCGATGGCGGCGATCACGGTCCAGGCGCTGTTGGCGTTGAACTGGCCGGAGGGGAAGTGCGCCAGCGCTTGGTCTTTGAGGTCGCGGATCGTGAGCTCGACGACGGCGTGCTGGCGGTGCTCGGCCTCTACGATCTCGATCTCCTCGGTGCGGTTGGTCAGGAACGGGAAGTGCCGCCAGTCGGGCCACAGCTCGGCTTGTGGGCCGATCAGGCGGGTGCGGCGGACGATCATCCGTGTCTCGCCGTAGGTCGTCTCAGCGATCTGTGCCTCACCGTCCTTGGGGTAGTCGGCGAGCGTCTGCCACGCGCTCTCGGGGATCGCCTGGATCCGCTCAGTCACGCTTTTCTGGCAGCGGATGCTGATCGAGTAGGACCATCCCGCGTCCTTGAGTCGCTTCATCAGCGTCTTGTTCCAGAACGCCGAGTCGGCACGAAGCAGCTTCTCGCCCGTGGCGCCCGCCCGTTGCACACGGGCGATCAGCTCCTCGGCGAACCGCAGTACCCCGCGGCTTGAGTTCGCCTTTCCCTTGCGCAGCCGGATGTGCAGCACCTCGCCGCTGCCAGCACGGCTGGCCATAAGTGGGTGATACCCCCGCTTTTTTGTGTATCCGAAACTGGCGCCGTGCTTCTGCTTGCCGTGGACCTCGCCGATGAAGCTGTCCACATCGACCACGAGGCGCTCCTCGCCGGGGCCAGCGCCCGCCCGCCACGCCCGCGTGAGCGTCTCCGCGAGCACCCGGTCGAGCTGGCGGACATGCCCGAACGTGAACGCCCGCAAAAACGTCCCAAGGGTCGAGGGGGCCGGCAGCCACCCACCCAACAATCGGCGCGTGCGACCCGCGCGCAACACCTCGCAATCATCAATGCTGTCAGCGCCCAACAGCATCGCGTAGACCAGCGCCATGACCTTCCGGCCCGCGTTCGCCGCCCCCGGCCGATCACGCCGAAGCGTCACGAACCGGCCGACCACGGCCTCGACCCCAAGCCGCCCCGCGAGTGTCGCGACCAGCGCGATCCCCGCATCAGACACAACACGCTCGTCATCGAACACGACCTCCACAGCATCCAGTCCGACCGCTTCGTCATCCTGCACCATACGAGTGACCTCCTGAACTCGGGCCGCGGCTGGCCTCAACAGCCGCTCTCAAGCCCTTTCAGGAGGTCATTCTTTGTTCAGCACCGGACAGAAACGGTGGATCGAGGCGAAGTCGCCCCATTGAAGGTGCGGCACGGTGGCCGGTGGCTGGAGGCCGAAGTCGACGTCGACCGAGGCGACGGCCAGGTCGACGTGGGCCCGTCCGTGCAGCGGCGGTCCGTCGATCGTCACCAGGGCGCCGAGGCTCACCTCGACGTCGATCGTCACGCACCAGATCACGCAGACCTGCATGCTGAACTTAGCGCCGATGCTCACGCCCAGATCGGCGTGGTAGGAGAACGGGTCCCAGCTCACCAGCACGTCCAGCCAGGCGATGAACCAGACCGAGATCGACCCGCTCCCGAGGCTGGCCTCCAGGCGCCCGCCGAGCATCACACACGACGGCAGCAGCGCGAAGTACACCTCGCCCTTGACGGTGATCGTGTCGCTTACGGCCCAGTGGAAGCCCACGCGCGGGACCACCGGTAGGTCGGCCGCCGGGGTGAATTCGGGTGCGTAGCCGCCCAAGGTGAGGACAAAGCGGTGCTGACCGAACCAGATCACGAAGGCGAAGCCGCCGGTGAGCTGGCAGTCCTTGGACAGGACCCAGGAGTGGTCGGTGAGCTGCGCGCGGACGCTCAGCACCTGTGAGGTGCTGTCGAAGCGGGCGTTCACCGCCAGCTCGGCGTTGAGAATCGGCGGCGCGGAGGCAGCCAGATCCTGCTGGGGCAGCACCAGTCGGCTGACCCCGAGCACGCCCAGCTCAACCCCGCGGTCGAGCGCCACATAGGCCAACGCGCTCGTTTCGAGCAGCGCGAATGTGGTGAAGCGCACCCCGGCCGCAACCCAGTAGCTGCCGCGGCGGGCCGGGATGGCGTTGCGCAGCGGCGCCAGGGCCTGCTGGACGGTCTGTGTGCCGCCGGTCGATACGGCGCCGCCGCTCAGCGTGGCCACGAGTGGGAAGGCGCAGACGGCGAGCGGGTCGGTGGGAACGACGAGCTGCCGGTTGTATCCGGCGCCGCCCGCCAGCGCGAGCACGAAAAAGAGCGGTGGGCCGCCCAGCGGGGTGTTGATGGACACGAACGCGAACAGCGACAGGTAGCTCCCGTCGCTGCCGTCGGCCGGCCGGGAGAAGCCGGCCAGCGCGGAGAAGCCCCGGCCGGCGACGGTGGCGGCCAGGCTGCCGTCGTACTCGGTGCTCGCGCCGCTCCCGGTGCGCACGAGGCTTCCCAGGAGCAGCACGTCGGGAGCGGCGAACTGGATCCCCAGGCCGTCGAGCCCGACGCTCCAACCGGCGGGGCGGGCAACCTGAGCCAGGGGGATGACAAGGGCCAGGTTGTCGAAGCTGACCGTGAGTCCAGCCAGCCCCACGCTCGCGTCCAGGTCGACGTGGATCTCGGCGCTGGCTGCCGGGTGAGCGAGGCCGATCTGGTCGATGTAAACCGGACCGAAGCCACGGTGGACGGGAAACCAGTGCGGCTGTGGGGAGTCGGGCTGGTCGTTGACGAGCACCTCCAGCGCCCCGCCGACGGCCGTGCCGAGGATCAGGTCGAGCGGCGGGTTGGTCGAGGACCGGTCGCCAGCGGCAGGTGCGAGCAGCGAGGAGACCACGGGGTCCTGGTCGTCGGCTGCTGACGGCGAGAGGAACGGCAGGCCGATCTGCTTGAGGACGACCGCGCCGCGCAGCGGGTCCGCTTTCGGAGCGGCGGCGGTCAGGGCGATGTTCGTGTCGAGGTAAGCCGCGGCGGCGCCGAGGCTGAACGCGCTCGTATCGATCAGCTTGGCGTCGGCCGGCCCCCGCTGCAGGCCAACTCCGAGGCCGCCGAGGCTCAGCGCCGGCGCGAACTTCACGGTGCCGTCGGAAGCGAGCTCGACGAAGGCTAGGCCGACACCGGTCGCGCCCCACTGCAACTGTTGCAGCGCAGCCGCGAGGTCGGCCGGCCCGGCCGGGAGGCCGAAGCCGAGCGTCACCGTGTAGTCACCCGCGGGGACGGCGACCTCGCCGGTCAACCGCAGCCCGTAGCGGAATCCCCCGCCGCCGATCGCGCTCTGATCCAGCGTCAACGCCAGCGTGCCTGCGAGTGGGACCTTTATGGCGCCCAGGGCGCCGAGCAGTCCCTGCAGCAGCTTGCCCGGAGTCGGCACGGCCTGGATGTGGCCTCCGTCTGAGGTCAGCAGCTGCGCGTCCTTGAGCAGCGCCCGGGCGGTGAGCGCGGCGCCGCCGGACTGTGGCTGCCAGAGCGGGTGGTCGAGCCATTCGCCGCCGCTGGTCAGCAGCAGGGCCGCCGCGATCGGAGCAGCCCACTCCTCGGCCAGCGCGACGAGCAGCTGATCTGGCTGCGCGATGCCGGGGGCAGGTGCCAGCTCGATCGCCGCCGCCGTGTCCGCCGGCACCGGCAGGAGGGTGATCGACAGCTTCCCCGCCGCCAGCGTCGCGTTGAGCGCCGGGCGCAGGACCACACCGAGACCGGTGTCGATGCTCAGCCCGAGGTTCGCGGCGGTGGCAATGACCGGCTGATGGGCGCCCGCGGGCCAACTGCAGGTCGCGTCGAGTTCGGCGGTCAGCAACGGGCTGGCGGGCGGGCCGGCGGCGAGCGATGCGAGCACGAAGCTGAGCGTCGGCGGAGCAGGCGGGGTGTTGTCGAGCGGCGCGAAGTCGGCGGTGAGTTCGACGTGGGCGTCCGGCCCCAGGCCACTCAGCGTCACCGCGGCGGAGAGCGCCTTGGCTGAGGAGGAGATCGTAATCCCCGAGCCGTTGAGCAGCCCCGACAGCGGACCGCCGAGCGCGGTCACGAGTGTCGTCGCGGGGAGCTGAGGACTACCCTGCGCGAGGTCGCTGGTGAGCGCCGCCAGCTTGGCCGGGTCAAAGCCCGCGGCCTGGGTGTACAGACCCAGGGCCGTGGCAGCTTCGAGCGCGATCTTTCGTCCGGTGGACGTGGTCGGGGTGTGCTCCACGAGCGCGTCGAGGGCGTCGGTGAGCAGGGACGCGGCAAGCTGCGCGAGAAGCTCGTCGACCCCGGTGACCCGGGGCAGCAGCGTCATCGCAATCGGACTGCCGGCGCGATCCAGTGTCACCCCCAGGTGCAGCCCGTCGGCGGCGGCTTCGAGTGACAGCTCGAGCCCCTGCCAGTCGCCTGGCAGCGGGATCTGCAAGGTGAGCCCGCCAGCGAGCGTTGCGTGCAGCGCGCGGTCGAGCGTCACTCCGGCGTGTAGATCCTGGAGGGTGAGCGCCGCGGTGCCCGTCCCGGCGGAGAGCGTGAGCGGCGCCGCGAGTGTCATCGTGATTGCGCTGGCCGCAGAAGCACCACCACCGGCGGCGTTGGCGGACAGAACCAGCCCGCCGGGAAGCATGACCGGCGCGGTGTCGGACGTGGCGAGTCCGCCCGCCCGCGCCAGCGCGCCGAGCAGCTGGTTCGCCGCGGCGGGACCGATCGGGCCGGCGGCCGGATCGCTGCTCCCCAGCGCGCCGTCGCGAAGCAGCCATGCGGCGGGGTGCGCGACGAACTCGGACAGCGACCCGATGAGCGCGCCGTCGAAGTGTCGTTCCGCCACCACGGTGAGCGCTGCGTCGATGAGCAGCCGCATGAGCGAGCGAGCCAGCACCGGCTCGAGCGTCGCTGGGTCGGCGGGCCGTAGCGTCAGCGGCGCGTCGAACCATGGCCCGGAGAGGCTGACCGCTTCGCTGGCGGGGTCGCGCGACAAGCCCAGCCCGAGCACGGCCAGTGACCCATGGGCCGACGAAGAGGGCTGGTCGAGGCGCACGGTCATGGTCGCGGACGCGCGTCCGCCGGCGGCGGTGTGCAGGCCATCGCCTGATGGGTCGGTGCGGATGCTGACCCGCCAGGGAGTCGGCTCGATCACCAGCTGGGCGGGCTTCTGCGCAGCACCGCGTCCGAGGTCGACATCGAGGGTCCAGGGACCACTCCCGGGACGGGCGTTCGCGGCTCCGCTCAGCCCAAGCACTCCGCCGTCGAGGAGGGGCACGATCCGCGGCTTGAGGTACGCACCGGGGTCGGCCAGCAGCGCGCCGAACGCGTCGGCATTGGCACCGGCACCCTTCGGCACCAGGTCGAGCTGAGCCAACACGCCGAGCAGCGCGGCGCAGCGGCCCGCCGGGGCCTGCGCGGCTGCACTCTGCAGGCGGGTGAGGAGCTTGGCGAAGACGGCCGGGCCGAGCGGATCGGACAGTTCGGCCGTCGAAGCCGCCATGCCGTTGTGGGCGACGTCGTCGAGGCGGATGCTCAGCTCGGTGCCGCCGGCGGCGATCCTAACGGTCACCTCGGCCGCGCGCAGGCGTGTCCCGTCGCCGCCGTCGCCGTCGCCCAGGAGCCAGCCTTGCTGGTCCCAGAGCCGCGTCGTCACGACCACACGCGGAGGCGGCGGCAGGGATGTCTGCGGCAGGAGCGCGAGCGTGCCCACATCGAGGCGCACGGTTACCTCGACCATGGGCTCATCAGCGGGCGGTGGCAGCGCCAGGTCGACGCGCGCCCCGTAGCCGAGGCCGGTGGCAGGGTCGCCCCCTGCGACCGACTGCGCGAGCGCGCCTGCCAGCGCCAGCCCGAGGCTTGTCTCGAGCTGACCGGCCAGCGCGACGGCACCGACTCCGCCCAGCCCGGGCAGCGGGTCGGCCGCCCACTGGAACGCATCCACCGGATACGCCGGGGCAACCCCGGGTCCGGCCCCCGCGGCAGCGATCGTGTCCAGGGCGACGGCGAGGTGATCGAGCGCGGCCTCGAGCGAGGACGCGCCAGGAAGGCCGTTGGGAGCCAGCCGCTGGGCCCAGCGCAACCCCTCGGCCTCCCCCCCGGCGTCGAATGCCGGTACTTCGACCGGGGCAAGGGGCGCCCCGAGCGTTATCAGGCCCGCGATCACGTCGGTAGGGTGCTCGCCCGCCGCGACCAGGTCGGCGACGAACTGTGTGGCCGCCACCGCAAGGTAGGAGTGGGCGATCAGCACGACCTTGCCCCCCGGCTTGACCCGGCGGACCGCCGTGACGGCCTGTCCCAGCCGTCCGGCGGCGTCCGCCAGGGCCATCGGACGCGCGCCGAAGTCGAGCACGTAGTGGCCGGCCGCAGCCAGCCCGCTGAGATCCAGAGCAGCCGGGTCGCTTCCGGCGGCGGACAGATCGACGGACACGGCGTCGGCCACGCTGGCCTGGGAGAGCAGCGGATCCCAGCAGCCGGCGCCGGCCAGCGGCGGGGCGATCAGCAACGCCGACCAGAGGTCGCGTCCCATGCCGGCGGTCAGCCGGTCGATCTCGCCGAGCACGGCGTTGACCGCTTCCGGTGCACGAGGCAACTGGTGGTGCGCGGCGATAACCACGGGGCCCGCTGTCCAGTCGGCCCCGGACGGCTGCGCGGCGCCGGCCGGGACGACCCCGTCGGTGCCGGCCAGCGCGGCGTCGAGTGCGCCGAGTGCGCCGGCCAGCGCGCCGGGCTCCGCGAGCGCCCACTCAGGAACATCAAGGTACGGCGCGAGCAGCGACACGGCCTCGGCGACTGTCTCGATATCCGGCAGCTGCGGATCGGGAACGGCGGGCTCGCTGGTGTCCGGCGGCTTGCCGAGCAGCGCCAGCGCCGGGTCGGCCCAGCCAGCCGGCGGTCCATCGGGGCTGACCCAGCACAGCAGCTCCACGGCCGGACTGCCGGCGGCCTGCAGCGGCAGCGTCCAAGGGCTCTGCGCGGTGCCGTAGCCTGCCGGCGGCAGGTCGAGGTAGGCCGGCCGCTCCGCAGTCAGCGGCACCGTGTCGGTGAGCAGCGCCTGGAGCGGCCAGCGCAGCGTGTCCACCAACGCGGCGCCATCGGCGGTGAGCGCGCTGTCGGCAAGCATCGCCGCCATCCAGCCTCCGAGCGTCCGCAGGGGGTCTCGCAGCAGGGTGCGCAGGTCGGTCGCCGTGGGCGGTGCGAGCGGCGGCAGCTCGGGCGGTAGTCCCAGCGTCCCCGGCGTGGCGAGTCCGAGGAGCGCCGCGAGCGCGGTTCCCGCGGGACCGCCCCACGACCCGGCTGCCCGGGCCAGGAGCAACCGGGTGGCCGCCCACACCGCCTCGGCTCCGGCGGCGAAGCCGAGCGCCGGGTCGCCGGGGTCAAAGCCCCCGGGCGGCGGTAGCGCCACATCTCCGAGCGCCACGGTCGCGGTGCCGTTGGAGAGCGTCAGCGCCCGCACGGTGGCCTGCGCGGCGAGGGAAGCGCTCGGGCGCCAGCTGACCTGCACAGCGATCTCGTCCGCCTCCAGCGCCAAGGCATCGCCGGGCTGAGGGCCCGGCGGCGTCAGGGTGAGGTTGGCGTCGAGCTGACCGAGCCACTGGACGGCGCCCCCGCCGCCGGCCGGAAGGTCCACGCTCACGAGGGCGGCCGTCACCGCCGCGGTCCACGGCGGCGGTGTGCCGGCAGCCTGCGCCGACAGCGCCAGTCCAAGCCGCAGCATGGGCCCCGCTGCCCCCGGAGGTGCCGCGTCCCACAAGGCCAGTGACAGCGTCGGCAGCGCGCCGGCGGGCGCCGTGAACCGGGTCAGCGACACCCGCCACGGATCGGTGGCCGAGCCCGAGCCGGCGAGCGCGGTCCCCGGCGGGTTGCCCAGGAGCGTCCCCAGTGCGGACAAGATCGGCGTCCACCCCGCCGGGGCCGAGCGGAGCCGGCGGAAGTAGTCGGCCAGTGCCCGGGTCGGGGCGGTCGCGAGCAGGGCCGGATCGATCGCCGGATTTGCGCCGGGCGTCAACCCGAGCAAGGTGAGCAGCGCGTCGGCCAGCGGGTTGGACGCGGCGCCACTGATGCCGGCGCTAATTGCCTTCACGAGGTCGTCCTTCAGGGCGGCGGTGAGTGACCGGGCATCGAGCAGGTCGAGCAGCGGATGCGTCTGCCCCGCGAGGACCACGTCGGTCAGCTCGAGCAGAGCCGCGAACGCGCCCGCCCGGTAGCTCACTCCTGCGCGCAGGCCGCCGACCGCCACCGCGCCGGCGGGCGTGCTGGTGGATGGCAGCAGCTGAGCGCTCCCGGCCGGCGCTGCCACGGCGAGATCCAGGCGCTCGATCACCGTCGCGGGAGCCGTCCCGGAGAGCGGCATGGCCAGCAGCGCGACGTCGGCGAGAAGCTGGGCATCGACCGCAGGGGCGTGCGCCTCGATGCGGACCCCGATGACCAGCACCGAAGTTGCGCTGTCGGGCGCGGTCCGCAACCCGGCGGTTAGCGTCACGCCCGGCACGCCCGCCGTGGCGTCGACCAGGACGAGACGTAGCGGATCGCTCTCCGGCGGGGGTCCGCCGCCGGTCCCCCCGGTCACCGCGGCGTCGAGAAGCTGTCCGATTGCGGTCAGCCAGACCACGATGGCCGAGCGCCCGTCCGGCAGCGTGTCCTGCGCCAAGCCCTTCAGCCACCCGCGCATGGCCGCGGGATCATGGGTCAGATCGGTCAGGGGCAGCGGCGGCAGACCGCCGGCCAGCCCGAGGAGCGCGGGCAGCGCCTGCAGCACGGGCTCCGGCGTCGCAACTCGCCCGCCGAGGGCCTCGAGGATGCCGGCCAGGAGCGGCGCCGCTCCGCGCAACCCGGCGAGCGGATCGAATACCAGCGTCTGCGGCCCCGAACCGTCGTGCGCCGGTTGGGTCAGCTCGATCCGAAACGTCCCCGCCTGCGCCTGGCCCCCCAGCAGCAGCGAGCCGGTGATCGCGCCGTCCGGGTTGCTCATCGGCACCCTGAGCGCGACCTTCAGCGGCGGGCCTGCGGCGCCGTCGGCGAGGAGGACGGTGAGCGATCCGTCCGCGCCGCGCACGAGCGGCACGTCGACGGTCAAGGCGGGCGCCGTTGCGCCTGCTCCGCGCAGCTCTGCCGCGAGGCCGACGTCGACCAGAGCTTCGCCGGCCGTGACCTTCAGGTACAGCTGGCCCGCGTTACCCTGTCCGAGCAGTGGGTGATAGCGGGTGCCGTCCCCGTCGAGGACGGCCGGCGGCACGGGCGGCACGAAGGCGTCGAGCGCCTGCAGCAGGCCCTCGCGCTGAGAGGCATTGCTGAGAATCCCGCGCAGCGCGGTCAACGGATGCGCGAAGAAGTCGGCGTTCAGCGCGTGTGAGCCGTCCTGCCCGAGGGTCGTGAGCCCCAACGCGGTGGCCAGCGCCAGAACCTCCGCCTCGAGGTCGGCGAGGACGCTCACCGGACGCTCGCGGGGCCGAGCGGAGCCCTGCGGCCAGCCGCGCGGCGCGTCACGGCAACCAGCCTGGCTGCCCGGGCGACTTGAACGTGTCGGCCTCGATGTCGAGGTTGCACAGTATGAAGTAATCGCGCGTAGGCTTGTCGTTCAGCCTCCGGACGACCAGGTAGCTCAGCCCGGCGATCACCTGCGCGTGAACGTCTATCGACGTACCGGTGTAGAGCGCGGCGCGCTCGTCGAGGGCCTTCTTCAGGTCCGCGTGCACCGACGCGGGCGCGTTGATGTGCTGGTCCAGGAGCGCCGCCACACCGAGCTGGGACGTCAGGACTTTGTCGATCGCCAGCGTCACCGTCGTGGTGGGGGAGGTCTGTATGGGGATGTGCTTCAGGTCCCACGGGGGATCGTTGAGCAACCTCCGAAACCGAAACACCGCCGCCTGGAGCTGCACGATGCGGTACTCCAGCGAGAACCAGGCCGCGAGCCGTGCCCGCGCCGCCCACGTGCCGTCGCTCTGGTACCACAGCGGCTTCTTCTTGGGGTCCGGCTGGGTCACGCCGAACAGGGCGGCTCGTGTCTGATCCGTTCCCTTGGTCTTCGAATACCCAGGAAGAGGCTTCGGCGGGGCACCCTGGAGCACCTGATACATGGTGACCGAGGCAGGGAGACCCGGTTCCGTTGTGGAAGGGGCAGCCAGGGTCACCGGCGCCGTTGCGTAG
>Ga0209415_10020123_pt1 | contig 10397 bp, 3 predicted proteins | sample PeaSoiSIISIP2007_FD_187696 | JGI IMG/M metagenome (GOLD analysis project Ga0209415, IMG submission 187696) | Peat soil microbial communities from Weissenstadt, Germany - SII-SIP-2007 (SPAdes) (version 2) | ecosystem: Environmental > Terrestrial > Soil > Wetlands > Peat | place: Germany...
ACTTTCGGCGGTTCCGGCGGCGGCAGGATGGCGACTTCGAGGGATGGCGGCGTGGCCTCGATCCCTCGCGGCGGCGGAGCGGACAGCAGAACCTGCAACAGCCCAGCATGGAAAAGCAGGACGAGCAAAATCGCCCCGCTCTTCCAGCGGGTGGTTTTCGGAGCTGTTCCGGCGGCCGGAAGAGCAAGTCCGATCATGGTCAGTAGTCGTATTTCAGCTGACCGAAGACCGTGGTTTGCGGATAGGGATGATAGACATAGGCCTTGTTGCCGAAGGCGTTGTCCACTCCCAACGCCGCCGTAAAGCCGTTGCCCAGCTTGTAGGTGACGCGGGCATCCATGGCCATCAGCTCGCTGGTTCCGCCATAGGTGTTTCCATTGAAGTCCGAGTTGTTCAGCGTGCTGTAAGCGCGGCTGGCATAGCGGAACCCGGTCGAGAAGGTCAGATCCTCGCTCTGATGATAATCGGCCACCATCTTGGCCCGCCAGGTGGGAATGTTGGGGAAATGCTTGTCGGTGGCGGCTGCGTACTGAGAATCCCGCAAGGTGCGCGACTGCACGAAGGTGACGCTGCCCATCACATCCAGCTTGTCCAGGAAGAAGCCGGTGGTGCGGGCCGCCATTTCGACGCCGCGGGATCGCACCTGGTCGACATTCTCGTTGACGGTGGTGGTCGAGGATCCGGTGACCGACTGGTCGGTCTGGCTGACGATGGCGTTGTGGCGGTCTTCCTGGAACAAGGACAGACGCAGATCGTAACGGCTCAGCTGATATTCGGTGGCCCATTCATAGGAGGTGACGTCTTCGGGCTTCAGATTGGGATCGTTGGTCAGCAAGGTGTTGCCGGTGGAAACGGCCTGGAACAGCTCGCTCACCGTGGGATAGCGATAGGCCTTGCCCACGGAAAAACGCTCGCTCAAGGGCGTGGTGACCTGATAGGCCAGGGACGCCTTGGGCGAGATATTGTTCTGGCTGCGGTCGGCATAGGCGACGTTGGTGGTTCCTTTGCCGTTCATGCCGTCGAAGGCGTCCCAATATTCCTGGCGGGCGCCCATGGTCAGGGTCCAGTCGGGATGGAAGGTCCAGGCGTCTTGCAGATACAGTCCCTGGGTCTGGGTCTTGCCGAAGGACGAACTGTTGAAGCTGCCGTCGGCTCCGTTCTCCCAGTTGGTGTTGTTAAAGGTGCTTTGAGCCAACTCGTAGCGGTCGATGTGATAGCCGAACGAGACTTCGTGCTTGCCCGCCAGATTGGTCATGGGCCGCCAGATGCCGCGCAGATCGGCGTTTTCCCAGCCGGTGCCGTCCATATGCTGGTCGGTGCCGATATTGTTGGCTCCGTAATTGCTGGCCGAGCGGTTTTGTTCCTGCAACATGCGATAGTTGCTGGCGGAAAGGTCGTAATCGAACAGCCCCTTGGTGTCGCTCTTCAGCGACAGGCCGTTCATGATGTGGCTTTCCTGGGTCTTGGTGGGGTTCATGCTGACGTTGTATTTATAGCCGCCCACATTGACCGCACCGTTATAGAGGGGATTGCCGGCACTGTCGGTCAGATAGCTGTCCACCGAGGTGTGCGAGGCATTTTCCCACAAGCCCAGCGTATAGGTCAGCCGCACATCGGGGTCGATGTCATAGGCCACCTTGACCTTGCCCATATCCTGGATGGTGTGGTCGATGCTGGTGGCGCCGAAGATCAGCCGCTTATTGCCCGAAGGGTCGCTGTCAATATTGGTGCCGGTGACTTTGGGCAGAGAGGCGCCGGCGACGGTGGTGGATTGGTTGGCGGTGGCGAACTGCATGGGGTGGCCATGGCTGTCCAGATGATCGGCGTCGACCCAGAAGGACAAGGCGTTATAGCGGCTGCCTAGGGCCACATTGCCGTCATAGCCCGAGTAATTCTTGTCGGTGCCATAGTTTTTATAGCCCTCGTTGAAGCCTTTCAGATCCACATGAGCCTCGGCCTTGTCGGGCATCCGGGTGGTCATCACCGCCACGCCGCCAAAGGAGTTTCCCGGATAGGCCGCCGAGAAGGGGCCATAGAGCATATCCACCCGCTCGATCTCGCCGGGTGAAACCATGCCCCAGCGCGGCGGATAGGAATAGTTGTTGCCCAACAGGTTCGACAGCAACAGGTCGTCGGCATAGACCATCGACTGGGCGGCAGCCACCGTGCCGGTGGTGCGGGTCGATAAAATGCCGTTGCGGTCGCCGATATAGCGTTCGCGCACAGCCACCGACGGCAGATATTTCAGCACTTCCGCCGAAGTCATGGCGTTGACGCTGTCTTCGATCTGCTGTTTGGAAAAAGTCTCGGTGGTTGACGGCACATTGTCGGGCACCGCGCTTTTCTGTTCGGTCACAACAACCTGTTGCACGGGGGCTTGTTGGGTTGGGGCTTGTTGTTGCTGGGGGGCGCTTTCGTCAGCCAGGGCCGCAACGGCGGGCAGGACGAAGGCGCAAAGGGAAACGGTGGCAAGCAGCCGGCCACGGCGGCAATGCGAAGACGCACGCATGGAATGGGAACTCCAATCCGATCGTTCTTAAAAGGCGCGGGGATATGATCCGCGCGATGGTGGGAAGATCAGACGGAGGCGGGAGGGGCGCGGGCCTGCCAATGCAGGGTCGTGCGCGAGCGGGGAGCCTGAACGGGATGTTCAAAAGCCAGCCGCTGGCCCTGCACCGACAATGGCGGCAGGGCGATTTCCCCCGGCAGCAGAACCGCATGGGCGGCGTTGCTGAGGGGGAAGCATTGGGGGCAGACGGATTTTTCCGGGGCGCCCCCCGGTTCGTGCATTCCGCCGACGCAGATATCGGCGGCGGAAATGCCGGGCAGGTCGAGGGCGGCAATGCTCTGTCCAACTTCGGGCGCCGCCGCCTGGCTTGCCATGGGCAGGCTGAGCAAGGCCCAGACGAAGACATTGAACAGAACGATGGAGACGCAGGACAGTCGGCCCAGCAGCGCCCACAGGCCGATGGCCTGGGCTTTTTGGCGCTGATATGGGCGGTGCGAAGCCATGAAAGGCGTGCGTCCCTTAAAACGTCCCCAGAGATGTTACGGAATAAATACGGGCGGTGATCCTTGCGCAAGGAGAATCTATTTCTCATCATAAAGATCAGGAAGATGGAATATTGGAGTGCTTGTCTTGCCATCCTTCGAGCCGATCCGCCAACGCGCTGCCCGCCGCAAGGGGGGCGACGCCGCTCTGGCCGCCTTGCTGCCGCCCACTCCGTCGCCCGACCGGCTGTCGGCCCTGGGGGACGACCGGGTGCTGGCGGAAATGGCCCGGCGCGTCTTCAGCTCCGGTTTCGCCTGGTCGGTGATTGAAAAGAAATGGCCGGGCTTCGAAGAGGCCTTCCTGGGCTTCGAGCCCCAGCGTCTGCTGTTTCAGCCCCCCGACTTCTGGGATGCCCTGACATCGGATAGACGCATTGTGCGCAACGGCCAAAAAATCAGGGCGGTGGCTCGCAATGCCCGCTTCGTCACCGATATTGCCGCCGAACATGAAAGCTTCGGGCGCTTCCTGGCGGCTTGGCCGGGCCGCGATCAAATCGGACTGTGGCGGTTTCTGGCCAAACGTGGTGATCGTCTGGGCGGCAATTGCGGGCCGTATTTCCTGCGCTTCATCGGCAAGGATGGCTTTATCCCGTCCCGCGATGTGGTGATCTGCCTGCGAGACGCGGGGCTGGATATTCCCGACTCCCCCACCGCACGGCGCGATTTGGACAAGATTCAAGGGCAGTTCAATGACTGGGCCGCGGAAACCGGGCTTGCCTATGGTCATCTGTCGCGCATCTGCGCCATGTCTATCGGAGAAAATCGGCCAATCTCCGATAATTAAGAACAACCTCCGTTGAGCTTACGCCGGGTGGTTGTGACAGCCTTGACGTTCTGTTGAAAAATCGCGGATACTGTCGCCGCGTTGTCGAATGGGGTTGGGCTGCTGTCCAAAAGGGTTGGGGTTCGGTGCGTCTTTTGACCATCGGACGATAAAATAAAACGCGCAGCCGATGTCCTGGTGCACCTTGTTGTGTCGCCGACGCAAGTGATGATTTTTCCGTCGTTTAGCTTGCCGTAGGACTGTCCGCTATGACTACTCCCAGTTGGATCAGCACGATTCAAGACGCCAAGATCAAGTCTGATCTGACGACTGACAGCGCCGACGGGGTGCTGACCTACACGGAAATGCTCACCCTGATGCAGGATGTGGCGTCCGAGGCGTCTACCCTGTCCAGCAGCCAGTTCAGCGATTTGCAGACCCTGGCCTCGAATCTGGAAAACGGCCTTTCTACCTCGTCCTATGTCAGCAGCATTCTGACCAACCTGATCGACGGTAACGCCGCCAACGCCACCTGGACCGGCGGCAGCGCGACCACGGCGGCTTTGGGCAACCTGGCTGCGGGGGCTTCCTCCACCGCCTTGACCGAGCTGACCAATAAATGGTTCCTGGGAAGCGATCTGCCGTCGAGCAGTTTTGTTGAGGACGGCGAGGGCAGTTGGACCCTGAATTACGTGGCGACCAACGTGCCGGTGTTCAGCGCCAGCGGTCCTTCCGTCAGCGATATCAATCAAGGACTGTTGGGCGATTGCTTCTTGGTGTCCGTTCTGGGGGAAATGGCGAAGGAAGATCCCAGCCTGATTACCTCGATGATCACGTCGAACGGTAATAACAGTTATGGGGTTCGTTTCTTCGTTAATGGGCAGGCCGATTGGGTGACGGTCAATAATTATCTCCCTTGGACGACCTATACCTATACGAATTTGACTCAGCAGTCGGTCCTTTTGGGTGACAATATGTGGGTCGCCTCGGCTAAATCATCATCGATGTGGGCCGATCTGATCGAGAAAGCCTATTCCCAGATTGATCCCAGTGTGCAGCTTCAGGGTGGAACATACGTAAATACATATAATAGTGTCGGAAATGGTGGTTACGCTGAGGATGTCGTGGCGGCATTGACGAATGCTAATCCAGCGTACACTTATTCCTCATATCAATCAAGTTCATCGTCGGCTGTTGTTGATTTATTTGTTAGTTCTTATTACAGTTCTGCTTATTTTGGAGTTACCTATGCTCTTTCTGACATTCTGAGCTACGCCACCCAGGCTTTGGTGGCGGGCGATGATGTTCTTTTTACGTCTTACACAGATACCTATGATGCATCTGGTAATCAAATGCTGGTGTCTGGACATGAATTTTCTGTGATCGGATATGATACGATTACAAAAAAATTGATATTGCGAAACCCTTGGGGTGGTACAAGTACAGGATATGATATTACATTTGAGCTTGGGGCGTCTGACTTCAGCGCTCTGACTTCTACTCAAGATTATTTCGTCCTGGACAATGCGGCCACACTCAAGCCTGTGCTGGCCTCCCAGACTGCGGCCCAGACCCTGTCCATGGGGCAGGCCGTCAGCTTTACTTTGTCGTCCAATACCTTCACCGACTCCAGCAATACGGGGCTGACCTATAGCGCCAAATTGTCCAACGGTCAGGCCTTGCCATCCTGGTTGACCTTCAACAGTTTAACGGGCGCCTTCACCGGCACTGCTCCCAGCAGCGCTTCGACGGTGACGTTGACGGTAACTGCGGCCAACGGCCTGGGTCACACGGCGACCGAGAACGTAGTTCTTGATGTTATTGCCACCAACAATGGCACCCTCGTTATGGCTGGGCCGACGGTGGATATCAGCAGTGCGGGCTATTCCAGCCTGATCTTGCTGGAAACCAGCAGCACCACCAGCACCAACTTCATTCTAAAGATGTCCGAGATGGCGTCGGGGGGGACGGTGGTCGGGACTGCCGGCGCTGATACCTTGACCAGTCCCGATGCGGTGATGGACCTGACCACTCTGACCCTGTCGGGCATCGAGGTGGTGAAAAGCAGCTCCAGCACCGGATCGACCATCAGCCTCACTCAGACCGAGCTTTCCGCCGTCACCAGTCTGGTGGGCGGAGCCGGAGCCGACACGCTGATTTTGCCGTCTTCGACCCTGGATCTGAGCGCCAAGACTCTGTCGGGGATCGAGGTGTTGAAGTCTTCCGCCGGGACGGCGCTCAATCTGACTTTGAGCACCTCGGACATGACCGGCCTGACCTCGGTGGTGGGGTCTGGCGGCACCGATACCATCGTGGCGGCGGGCAATCTCAATCTGAGCGGCACCGCGCTGTCGAGCGTTGAAATTTTGCAAATTCAGGCGGGCTTGGCCACCGACACCCTGATTTTGTCTCAGGGCGATCTGGTCAGCGGCGGCAGCATCATTGGCAGCATCGGCACGGATATCATTCAGGCCTCGGGGGCCAGCCTCGATCTTTCCGGTACCAACCTTTCGGGGGTCGAAACGCTGAAGGCGGCGGCCGGCGGCACCACCTTTACTCTGTCCCAGGATCAAGTCTCGAGCATCATCGGCAGCACCGGCACAGACATCATTGTGGCTTCGGGCAGCAGCTTGGATTTGACCGGCTCGATCCTGTCGGGGATCGAGGTGATCAAGGCGGCGGCGGTGGGCACCACCTTCACCCTGGCTCAGGGCGATATGGTGTCGGGCGGCACCATCTTGGGCGGCGCCGGAAGCGATGTGCTGGTGACGTCGGGAGCCGCTTTGGATTTGAGCAGCGACATCCTGACCTCTATCGAGACCATTGCTTTGGGTGGCAGTTCGGCGGCCAGTCTGACGGTGAAGCAGGCCGACATCGACAGCGGCGTGCATATCCTCGGCAATGGGGCGGCTGATACATTGATCGCCGTGGGCGGTTCCCTTGATCTCAGCAGCGCGTCCTTGTCGGGCATTCAGCTGATCAAGATGGGCGGCACCGGCGCGGCCAGCCTGACCTTGGCTCAGGCTGATCTGATGTCGGGCGGCTCGGTCACGGGCAATGGCGGTTCCGATGTGCTGAGCGTGGCAGGCAATCTGGACCTTTCCAGCACCAGCCTGTCGGGCTTCCAGAAAATCACCCTGAGCGGCACCGGCAACACCCTGGCGCTGAATCAGGCGGACCTGACCGGCGTGACCAGTCTGACCGGCGGCACGAACGGTGTCTTGCAGGTGATGGGCGGCGGGCTGGATATCAGCAGCCAGAGCGTCAGTGCTTTCTCGACCCTGAAATTCGGCGGCAGCGCAGCATCCAGCCTGACCCTGACCCAGGCCGATCTGCTGTCGGGCGGCTCGGTGATCGGCAATGGGGCTGGCGACAGCCTGGTGGTTTCCGGGGCCATCCTGGACCTGTCCCACAGCACCTTGTCGGGTGTGCAAACCATCGTGGCTGCGGCCACCGGCACCAGCTTTACCCTGAGCCAGGCCGATATGACGTCGGTGACGTCCATCGTCGGCAGCACTGGTGCGGATGTTGTTCAGGCCTCGGGGGCCAACCTCGATCTTTCCGGCGCCAACCTTTCGGGGATCGAAACTCTGAAGGCGGCGGCCAGCGGAACGACCTTTACCCTGTCCCAGGGACAAACCTCCAGCATCATCGGCAGCACCGGCTCCGACGTCATCCAGGCGTCAGGCGCCAGTTTGGATTTGAGCGGCTTGACCCTGTCGGGGATCGATAAGCTCAAGGCGGCGACGGCGGGCAGCACCTTCACCCTGGTTCAGGCGGATGTGGCCCAGGGCTTGACCAGCATCACCGGCTCGGCTGGTTCCGACGCCATCGTGGCGGCGGGCAGCAGCCTGAATTTGAGCGGCGTGGCCCTGTCGGGGGTGGATAGTCTGGCGGCTTTGGTTACCAATACGTCCTTTACCCTGTCGCAGGCCGATATCGACCAGGGCGGCACCGGCGTTCTGTCGAGCATTACCGGCACAGCGGGCACTGACACCATTGTGGCCTCGGGCGGCGCGCTCAATCTGACATCGACCTATGTCAGCGGGATCGAGGTTCTGGCGGCGGGCAGCAGCGCCAACACGGTGTTCAGCGTCAATGCCAGCCAGCTTCTGTCGGGCGGCTCGGTGATCGGCAATGCCGGGATCGATACTTTGGTGGTCTATAGCAACGCTATCAATCTGGGGGCGACCAGCCTTTCCTCGGTGGAGGTCATCAAGGCCGGAGGTTTGACCGCCACCAGCTTTACGGTCAATCAGGCCGATTTGGCTGCGGGCGGCGCGATCATCGGCACGGCGGCGAGCGATAGCCTGGTGGCGGCGGATCAGGTTCTGAACCTGACCTCGACCAGCCTTTCCTCGGTGGAAGTGATCAAGGCCGGGGCCGGGGCGGCGACCACCTTTACCCTGAGCACTACCAATCTGATCGGCCTGACATCTCTGGCGGGCAGCAGCGGCACCGATACCTTGGTCGTGAGCGGAGCGGCGGTGAATCTGGCTTCGGTGACCCTGTCGAGCATCGAGGTTTTGCAGTCCACCGCAACCACGGGCGTGACCTACAGCCTGAGCCAGGGCATTGCCAGTATCATCGGTTCCACCGGGTCGGATACCATCGTCGCCGCGACGGGGACGTTGGATCTGAGCGCCAGCAGCCTGTCGAGCATCGAAACCATCCGCATTGGCGGCAGCGGCAACGGCGTTTTGTCCCTAAGCCAGTCCGATCTGGCCTATGGCGGCACGGTGCTGGGCGGTACGGGCACCGACACCCTGGTGGCGATGAACGCCCTGTTCGATCTGACCGGCAGCACCCTTTCCGGTATCGAGGTGTTGCAGGTGGGCGTGCGGGCCGGTTCGACCTTCCTGCTGACTCAAAGCGATCTGGTCAGCGGCGGTTCGGTGGTGGGCGGCGTCGGCGTCGATACCATTTCCGTCTTTGGATCGTCGCTGGATTTGTCTCACACGACTTTGTCCGGGGTCGAAGTGATCAAGGCCGGAACGGCGGCCAACACCCGTTTTACCGTCACTCAGGCCGATTTGTCGTCGGGCGTCACCTCGATCATCGGTGCGCGCGGCACCGATACCCTGGTGGTGGCGGGCACCAGCCTGAATTTGTCGGCTACGGCCTTGTCCTCCGTCGAGGTGATTCAGGCCGGTAGCACTCTGGCCACCAGCTTCACCCTGGATCAGGCGGATCTGGCCAGCGGTGGCTCGGTGATCGGCAATAGCGGCATCGACACCCTGGTGATCAATGGCAGCGTGGCGAATTTGAGCGCCACCACTCTGTCTTCCATCGAGGTGATCCGCCAGACCGGCACCACGGGCGTGACCTATAGCCTGAACCAGTCGGACATCGTGTCCGGCGGCAGCATTATCGGTTCGGCTGGGGTCGATACCCTGGTGGCGGTCAACGGTACCCTGAATCTGGCTTCGACCTCCTTGTCGGGGATCGAGCAACTGGTGGCGGGCAGTTCGGCTTCTTCGGCTCTGTTCACGGTCAACCAGGCCGATATGACCTCGCTGACCCTGGTGGCCGGCACCACCAGCGTCGATACATTGCAGGTCAGCGGTGCCTCGCTGACCCTGGCGGCCAACGTCTTGTCGGGCATCGAGGTGATCCGCACGGCGGCCACCGGCTCGACCATTACCTTGGATCAGAGCGATCTGACCGGCAATGGTACGATCTTCGGTTCGACTGGAGCGGATGCCCTGCTGTTCAGCGGGTCTGTGGTCAATCTGGCTTCGACCTCGCTTTCCTCCATCGAAGTGGTGCAGGCCGGAGGCGGCAGCACCAACTTCACCCTAGGGCAAAGTGCGCTGTCGGGCTTGGGGACTCTGGTGGGGTCGGGAGGCGTCGACCGGGTGCTGTTGCAGGGAACCGGCGCTTTCGATCTGAGCGGCACCGTCTTCAGCAGCGTCGAAGTGGTGCAGGCCGGCAGCGGGCTCACCAGCCTGGGGATCAATCAGGCCGATCTGTCTTCCATCAAGACCCTGATCGGCAATGGCAGTTCCGACGTTCTGCTGGTTAAGGGCGCCAGCCTGGATTTGACCGCGGCCACCAGCCTGTCGGGGTTCCAGACCATTCAGGTGGGCACCACGGCGGGCACCAGCATCACCGTTTTGCAGTCCGATCTGATGAGCGGCGGCACAGTGGTGGGCGGCGTCGGCAGCGATACCCTGGTGTTGTCGGGGGCGGTGTTCAATCTGGCCTCGACCACTCTGACCAGCATTGAAACCATCAAAGCGGCGACGGTGGCTTCCTCCATCAGCCTGAACCAGGGCGATCTTGTCTCGGCGGGGTCCATCGTCGGTACTGCCGGGACCGATGTTCTGGTGGCCGTGGGCTCCAGCCTGGATCTCAGCCAGACCACCCTGTCGAGCATCGAGGTTCTGACCAGCTCCGTCAGCGGCGAAAGCTTCGTGCTGAACCAGAGCAATCTGAACAGCCTGAAGACCATCAGCGGCTCGGCTGGGGTGGATACCATCATTGCGGCTTCGGCCAGCCTCAATCTGTCGGCCACCAGCCTGTCGGGCATCGGTGTGCTGAAGGCTGGCGCGGCGGGCAATACCGTCTTTACGGTGGCTCA
>Ga0209415_10020124_pt1 | contig 10396 bp, 8 predicted proteins | sample PeaSoiSIISIP2007_FD_187696 | JGI IMG/M metagenome (GOLD analysis project Ga0209415, IMG submission 187696) | Peat soil microbial communities from Weissenstadt, Germany - SII-SIP-2007 (SPAdes) (version 2) | ecosystem: Environmental > Terrestrial > Soil > Wetlands > Peat | place: Germany...
CGCTCAGGAGACTGCAATGGAACCCCTGTCTGCTCACTTCATTGGGCGCGCGGAGTCGACACACCAAGTTCAGGAACCCCGCCTGCGTCAGGTGGTCGCAATGATCGAGTCGGAGCCCTCGTGTTCGATACGGGATCTCGCGCGGAAGGTATCGCTCAGTCCAGCATATCTCCAGAGGCTGTTCAAACAGCAGACAGGCACTCAGCTTGGCGGCCTCGTTGCGGAGCGGCGGCTGCAGAAAGCAGCGCAGCTTCTCACCATAAGTAACCTTTCGATCAAGGAAATTGCTTACGCGGTCGGATACCAGCATCACTCCAGTTTTGTGCGCGCGTTCCGGCGCCGATTTGCCCGGGCTCCCAAGCACTACCGCCGCGAGCCGAATGTTGCCAGCGCGGGTGCGTAGTCCATTTGTCATTAAACGCTAAGAAATGTCGCTAAATGAATGGTTGACCACATAGGCGCTCGATGGTATTCTCATTTCAATCACAGGGTTCGGTACTGGCAGTTCTGGGGAGGACGCCGCAGGGGTGAAAGGCGAACCGTGGTAACTACGTACTTGTAAGTCGTCAGCCGTAGGTCACTCAGCGTAACTCTCTAGATACTTACCTGCGTTCGTCCGCGAGACGCTCTACGCGTGTGTTTTCGCGGCCTTCCACGATCGGCAGTTTCTAACGCAGGCCCTTGATCCCAAGAGCCTGGCCCAAGGAGCAAATTAGAAATGCGCCATCTTAAGTTGATATCTCTAAGTGCCAGAACATCTCCCCTTGGCCCTTCCGAAGCGCCCACGCCTCGTGAGTTGGAGGTGGAAGATCTGCTGTGCCGTGGTTACTCCCAGGAAAACATCGCAGCTATTTTTGGGCGGTCCGTCCATACTATCTCGGTGCATGCGCTGAGCCTTTATAGGAAGCGCGGGGTACACAGCCAGGTGGAATTGCTGCTGGCGTACCTGGAGCGTAAGGGCATCATCGTCTTCCCTGACGAACAAGGCGATGATTCATCGGCTCAACGCGAGCCTCTCAAGGCAGTCCGCTGAGAGCCCTTGGGACTGAGTGTTACGATGAAAAACGATCACCTCCGCCGTGGAACCTCTGTATCTGGAAGATTTGCAGGTCGGCCAGCGCTTCACATCCAGCGCCTATCTCATGGAAGAAAGCCGCATCAAGGCGTTTGCGTCCGAGTTTGATCCTCAGCCTTTTCATCTGGACGAAGCAGCCGCCCAGGCCAGCGTCTTTCGCGGACTCGCCGCCAGCGGCTGGCACACCGCGGCGGTAGCCATGCGCCTGCTGGTTTCAGGCGGCCTGCCTTTCGCGTACGGCATCATTGGCGCGGGTGGGGAGATCGAATGGCCCAAGCCAACCCGTCCTGGCGATACGCTGCGATTGGAAAGCGAGATCCTCGCAATCGTTCCTTCGCGCTCGAAACCGAATCAGGCCTTCGTGACGGTGAAGATTACGACATTGAACCAGAACCAGGAGCCGGTGTACGTATTTACGGCCAAGCTGCTGGCGTTCAAACGTCCGTGAAGCTGAGACACCCAGGAAAAAGCCATGCCCGAAACTCTCGAACAAATTGACTCGATGTTTCCCGCGTTGAATGACGCGCAGATTGCGCGGCTGGCGGCCTTTGGCGAGCCGCGGCAAGCGCAGCCGGGTGAGATAATTTTCGACCAGGGCGACTCCAGCCACGGCGTCTTTGTCGTACTCGGCGGCAGTATCGAAATCGTCGGTGTTTCCAGCAGTTATGACGCTGTGCTCCGGGTTCTCGGACGCGGCGAGTTCACCGGTGAAGTGAATCAGCTCTCCGGACGGCGCAGCCTGGTCCGTTGCCGGGCGCGCGAAGCAAGTTCGTTACTCGAAATCGGAAGGGCGAATCTGCAACTCATTTTGCAGACCGATGCCGCCATCGGTGAGATTCTCTTGCGCGCGTTCCTGATGCGCCGGGTGTACCTGGTCGCCCATCAGGTCGGCGATGCTCTGCTGATCGGATCCAACCATTCCGGCGACACCCTGCGTCTGCGCGAGTTCCTGGCTCGCAACGGCCATCCCCACACCTATGTCGATGTGGAGCGCGACCCGGACGTTCAAGCCGTTCTCGATCAATTCCATGTTCGCGTCACCGACATTCCGGTGCTGATTTGCCGAGGCGAGCTGGTTCTTCGGAATCCCAGCAACGCCGACGCGGCGGAATGCTTCGGCTTGAATGCGGGAATCGACGAGGACGACGTGTATGACCTCATCGTGATCGGCGCCGGACCCAGCGGACTCGCAGCGGCGGTTTACGGGGCGTCAGAAGGACTGAAAGTACTGGTTGTTGAGAGCAACGCTCCCGGCGGGCAAGCCGGGTCGAGTTCCAGAATCGAGAACTACCTGGGGTTTCCCAATGGAATCTCCGGACAGGAGCTCGCGGGCCGCGCATTCGTTCAAGCGGAGAAGTTCGGGGCCCACATCGCGGTGGTCCGTGCCGCTCGCGCGCTGAAGTGCGCCCGTACGCCTTACTCGGTGGAACTCGACGATCGGAGATCCGTCCAGGCTCGCAGCGTCATCGTGGCCGCCGGCGCGCAATATCGAAAACTGGATCTGTCCAATCTCGCTCAGTTCGAGGGCGTCGGTATCTATTACGGAGCAACCCAAGTGGAGGCCCAGCTCTGCGCCGATGAGGAAGTGGCCGTTGTCGGAGGAGGGAACTCGGCTGGCCAGGCGGCCCTGTTTCTGTCGACGCAAGCGAAGCACGTGCACTTGCTGGTCCGTGGAAAAGGGCTGGCAGATACCATGTCCCGGTACTTGATTTCGCGAATTGAAGCATCACCGGATATCACGCTGCGCAGCTGGACCGAAGTCGAGGCGCTGGAGGGCGACGTCCACCTGAAGCGCGTTCGCTGGCGGCACTCGCGGAACGGAGCCGTCGAGACTCGCGAGATCCAGCACCTGTTCCTGATGACCGGCGCCTCTCCGAACACTTCGTGGCTCCAAGGCTGCCTGGAACTCGACGCCAAAGAGTTCATCAAGACTGGCGCCGATGTTGGCCCCGGCTGGCCGCTCTCGCGCGCTCCACATATGCTTGAAACCAGCCGTCCCGGAGTGTTCGCGGTAGGCGACATCCGGGCTGGCAGCATCAAGCGCGTTGCCTCAGCCGTCGGCGAAGGATCAATGGCCGTTCAGTTCGTGCATCAGGTGCTGGCCGAGTGAGCGGGTTTAGCGAACAAACTCAATTGAAGCCGAGAGCGCTCGAAGTGGATCAGCCAGCGCTTGTTGTCCAGCCCGCCGCCGTAACCGGTCAGCTTGCCGTTGCTCCCGATCACGCGATGGCACGGGATGACGATAGCGATGGGGTTCGAACCATTGGCCAGCCCGACTGCGCGTGATGCCGAAGGATTGCCAGCGCGGCGCGCGAGTTCGCCGTACGAAATGGTCTCGCCAAATGGAATCTCGCGCAGCAGCTTCCAAACGGTTTGTTGAAACGCGGTTCCCCTCGGCTTCAGCCGCAGATCGAAATCGCGTAGCTCGCCTTTGAAGAACGCCTGGAGCTGGCGCTCAGGCTCACGCAACAACGCGCCGCCATCGGTCCATGAGGGATCAACCACCGGCGGCGTTCGTCCTTCGGCAAACGCAATCTCAAGCAGCCCTTCCTCATCGGCTACCAGAAGCAGCCTTCCGACGGGACTGTCCATCCACGTGTAGCAAACCGGCAGGTAACAAGTTTCCATCATTCACTCCTTGCCAAAGATGCAGCGCCGCATACGCGCGCCAAGGCCGCCAGCGTTCGGCGAAGCCTTGGAGTTCGCGAGCCGTGCCGGCGCCGGCCGCCCGAAGCAGAACCAGGTCGGCCGCGGGAAACGCGTCCGGATCACTTAAAGCACGCATCGAGATATACCCCGCCGTCCATTCGCCGATGCCAGCGATCGATCGCAGCCGTTCACGAACTTGCTCAGGCTCTACAGTGCTGTCCAAGACCAATTGTCCGCTCGCCACCGCGGCGGAAAACGCGGACAGCGTCTGGGCGCGTTTCCCAGGCAGACCGATCGGCGCCAGATCGGCGTCGGCCAAGTCCTGGGCCCGAGGAAATATATGAGTGACGCCCGGCCGCGCGGAATCCAGCCGCCGTCCGAAGCGTGCAACCAACCGCCCGGCCAGGGTCGATGCGCCTCGCACGCTAATCTGTTGCCCCAGAATCGCGCGAATGCCTAGCTCGAAGCCATCCCACGCGCCGGGCACGCGCAGACCGGGCCGGGCTTCCGCCAGCGGCCGCAGCAGAGGATCGGAAGTGAGCGCAGAGGCTATGGCCAGTGGATCTGCGTCCAGATCGCAGATACGTCGCACGCGTGAGACGATCCCGAGCAAGCTCTCAGGCCGCTCATGATTGATCTCCAGCAGTACTTCGGACACACCGTGCGATAGCTCGATCGTTCCGGGAACGCCGGCCACAACGATGCTCCGCCGATAAATCCCGTTGTCCACAAATTCGACGCCCGGAATGGCGCGCGTCGATAGGAACCCGAGCAGCGCGTCCCAATCGAAGGGCGGACGATAGCGCAGCCGGAATGCGAGCCCCTTCGCGCGGACCCCGCGGCGCGTCTTGCGAAGTTCGCGTGGAGTGCGTTTCCACGTCTCGCGGATCGTATAGTTGAAGCGTCGCACGCTGCCAAATCCGGCGGCCAGCGCGACCGTGCTTAAGGGCAGATCAGTCTCGTCAATCAGGCGCTTGGCGGAAAGCAGGCGATGCGTTTGCGCCACCGCGATGGGAGATGCACCCAGATGCTCCAGAAACAAACGGCGGAGATGACGTTCACCGAGTCCTAGGCGCCCCGCGAGATCCTCAACCCCGTCCGCATCCAGCGCACCCTCGGCAATTTCACGCAGCGCGCGCGACACGGTGGACGACGATCCGTTCCAGGCCGGCGTACCTGGCGCACATTCGGGACGGCATCGCAGGCACGGCCGCAATCCCGCCGTTGCCGCTGCTGCCGCGGACGGATAATACTCGACGTTCTCTTCGCGCGGCGAAGGCGCGGGACAAATTGGACGGCAGAATATCTTGGTGGTCCGCACGCCTATGAAGAAACGTCCATCGAAGCGGGCGTCACGCGCCAGGCGGGCTTTGCGGCATGTCTCCCGATCGAGCTGCACTGCAGTCCGACTATACACCCCGGCGCAGTCTGAAGTAGCCGTTTTCGGACGTGGTCATCGGCACAGCCATGGCAACGCCGCGAGAGTCCTACACTCGCCCTCTGTGCCTGCACGAGATGGACGAGCATCCGTATGGAGGAGGCGGCAACGATCCGGAGCCCGTGTCCCAGCGGCCTGACGTCGAGAGGCCGCGCCATCAGCGTTCCAGAGAACGGGCGCGTCGCGACAGTGTGAGATAACCCTGGCTTGCCGCCTTGGTCGCAACCGCATCGAACAGCCGGCTGGCGTCGGGAGCCCCGGTTCGTTTGGCTCGCATGGCATGATCGAAATCTTCCTCGAGCGCGAGCTCGGGACTCTTGAGGCTTACCACCTTGGCGTGCAAGTCAGCGGGCACGCTCACATCGGAGCCGCCGCTGAGCCGCCAACTGGCGAGACGAGCCAACGTACTCGCCACTGGATCGGGGCTTCCCGCAGCCCTTCGTTCGGCTTCTCGTGCGATTGCGAGCGCATCAGAATCCCGCCCCAACATTTCGAGCGCATCGGCTTCCGCAACCAATGCCGTGGCCGAATTTTCACCCAGGTGAGCATTGGCGAAATCCGCGGCGGAGCGCTTGGCCTCCTCGGCTGCCGGCTGATATTGCCCCTGGGCCAGCAGTAATTCGGCGCGAGCGAATTCGACGCTTCCCAGACGTTCGGGGAAATTCTTTGCGTTCGTCTCAACCAGGCTCTTTCCGGCATTCTGCAGGTCACCGCGCGCGGTTTGGATTGAACTCATGGCGGCGTGCGCCACAATGAGCGGAGCAGTGCTATTGGATGCGCGTAGTTCGGTAATGGCCTTCTCGCAGAAGTCCTGAGCGACGTCCAGGTGGCCATTGCGACGCGCCAGATCCGCGCGTAACCGAAACACCTCGCCGAGCTCTTCGCGGGCGTTCGTCTTTTGCGCCTCCGAAAATGCCTCATCAGCCGTGCTCGCCGCCTCCGCAAACCGGCCCAGACGCACGTAGAGCTGGGCGAGTTGGACCTGCACTTGACTGGGACTGTAGCCGGTCTCTTTCCGGAGCGAAATCGCTTCGAGAAGATTCTGTTCCGCTTGCTCCCATTCCAAATTGGACTCGGCCACCACGCTCAGGCCACTCAGAAGGTTCGCTTGCTCCGCCCGGTCACCCAGTTCGCGAGCGACGCCGAGGCCTTGGAGGTAAGTTTGTTGCGCCTCCGCAAAGTGTCCCTCGTAGAACAGCGCATTGCCTCGAATACGCCACGCCTGGCTGACGCACTGACGATCCCCCAGAGCTTCGCATACCTTCCGGCCTTCCGTCTGGACGAGGTAATAGCTTGGATCGCCAATGGTCTGCATCGCTCCGCCTTCCAGCAACCGTGCCCGCGCGAATATGTACTGTGCGCCGCGCGCCTTCGCCTCGTCGGCGGCCCGGCGAGCGTACTCGCGAGTCTTGGTATAATCGCGCGCCAAGCCGGCATTCTGCGCTTCCATCAGATCGATGCGTGGATCGTTCCCGGCGGGTTTGGGGAGCCGGCGAAGAATGCGCAAGGTCGAAATCGAGTCCGCGATCTTCATTCCTCGCATCTGAGCGCGCGCCAGGTTCAAGCCATCGTCCAAACTGTCCGGAAAGAGTCGAAAGATGCTTTGATAAATTTCAATCGCGCGATCCCACTGTTGCGCGCTCATCCGGTAGCGTGCCTCTATTCCAAGTTGGTCCAGGCGTCCGAGAGAAGTGGCGAGATCGTAAGCCCGGCGGCTCTCGTCGTTAGCGCGCAATCCGTAGCCGAGCGCGGTCCACGTCTCACTCAATGCCGAGTGGATTAGAGCGTTCCCGGGATCCGCGGTCACAGCGGCCTGCAAATGGTCGCGGGCAGCCATCGGATCAATCCGCCGCAGCGCCTTTAATCCCTCAGCATACTCGCGTGCGGCGCCTGGAGCCGGCCATGGCAACGGCGTTACGGGACTCGCGCCCGCACCCAGTTCGGCGCGCAATTTGGCTCCCAACCGCGTGGTGAGATCCAAAAGATCCTGCGCAGGCCCTTCGTCAATGATGGTGGCCAAGCGGTCCCCTGAGCCCGCGTCGAATAATCCAAGATCTATTCGCACGCGGCATTCCGGGCATGTGCCTGTCACCACATACGAACCAATGACGAAGGTGTCAGCGCCGAAGTTGCTGCGCGCCAAACGTAGTAAGTCGGCATACCGCGCGGTTTCAGACGCCGCCCCCAGATCGGATCGCCAGCGGACCACGTCTTCGGCCGGTACCGCGTGCAGCTTTCCGCCACTCGCGAGTTCCGAGGTTAACATCTCGGACAACGCGGTTTGAAGCCATGCTTCGGACGAGCTCTTGGACAAATCGCGAATGCGCAGAACAGCCACCGACTTTCGCCTGCCGGCTTGGCCGGATGAGTGCCGCATCCAAAGCCACACGCCCGCTGCTAGGCAAAGTAGGCCGATAGCCAGCGCGAAGATCATGCTCCGATGGGATCGCGCGGGGCCTGCGTGAACCGCCGTTCCGTTGGGGGCCACCGGGATAGCGAATTCTACCAACTCGGGAGGCCCGTCTTCGGTTCTTGTAACGGCTGCGACGAAGCGATAGCCGTTGCCAGGCTCAGTCGCGATGTAGCGGTTCTCCCCGCGTTTCTCGCCAAGCACCTTGCGGAGGGTCGAGATGCTCTGCGTCAGATTGTTCTCTTCCACCTCAGTGTCGGGCCAGACCCGCGAGAGCAAGTCGTCCTTCGAAACAGTCTCGCCGGCGTGCTCCACCAGAACCACTAGCGTCGCCAACGGCTTTGGCATCAGGGGTACGCGTACGCCCGCGCGCCACAGCACGCCCTGGTTGGGGAAGAGCTCGAACTGGCCGAAATCATACTTCACCGTCCGGCGTTCGATCTTCGTCATTCCCGAACCCATTGAAAAGAAACCTTTCAGAAAATTTCAGGATCGCTCTAAGGTTATTTTAGACCGATGTCGGTATAAACGCTGTAGTCCTTAGGAGGATTTTGGATTACACATGCTCAACAAAAGTACTGTATTACTCTTGGGCGGCCTGACCGCTTGCATCCTGACGCTGCCGCTGATGGCGAGTCCGGTAACATACACCTACACTGGAAACGACTTCGAGACTGCCACGGGACCCTACACCCTGACTGACTTCGTATCCGGATTCTTCACGCTTGCTTCGCCGCTCGCCGATAACCTGGCGTTTGGGGCGATTACGCCGGCCTCGTATAGCTTTACCGATCAAGTCCAAACGTTCTCAAGCATTAGCCCGCCTCCGGACGTCACTTTTGAGGTCGGTACTGACGCAAGCGGAGACATTAACAAATGGTTCATTGCTTTGCAGAATGGTCTCGACGTTGTCTCGACTTCTAGTATTAGCAGTGACTTCGGTGAAACGCCTACCTCTGAGGGATTGGTTCTCGGGCAGCCAGGTGGGTGGGTCATGACCGGCGGCGGGACATCGCCTGTGCCGGAGCCTGGCAACCTGGCCTTAATTGGGATCGGGCTGGTAGCGATTGGGCTGGTTCGCCGGAAATTGCATCAGCGGATTCAGCCGCTCGCCTAAGAGGCGTAGCTTAGCGCGCGGTGCCTAGCAGAACGTGGCTCGCGCCGTGCATCCTTGTGTTAGATCACAATGCGATAGTCCCACCGATGATCTTCGCTGGTGTGTAGCCTTGGGCGGACTTTCTTGTTCAAAGGCGGCCCGTCCGTAGCGATCCTCGAATCGCCCGTGTCCGCGATGGCCTTGGTAAGTTGCTGTGTGGAGTCTCGGTAAAAAGCCTCGCAGCGTGCGAGCACCGAATTGATGAAGTCGAGATCCTGGCCGAGGAAAGGAGGAACCGCGATTCCGAACCAGGTTGAGCAGCAGCTTCGTCGCTCCCAGCGGGCCGCTCTGCGCGCTCAGGATCGAATAGTAGCCCGTAACCAGAATCTTGTTCGAGCCTTGGATCGAGAACCCTGGGTTATACTACAGCCATCAGGAATTCAAAAGGAATTCTGGTTAGACGCCCGTCATGAAGCTCGGCAACAAGACGCTCCTGTGGGTGGGCATCACCTTCATTTGTCTGTTTGGCCTTTTTTACTTTGTCTCTCGCGAGTTAGTGCTGCGGCGCTTCGCGACCCTGGAGCAAGAAGACACCCGGCAACATATCGAGCGTGCGGTCAGCGCCTTCGAGGACGATTTATCGAATCTGAGCCGTACCACCGGCGACTACGCTGCCTGGGATGAAACCGTCGAGTTCGTCGAAGGACGGAGTCCCAATTATCCCGCCGACAATTTTCCCGATGAGGGTCTCCAGCGAATCCGAGTCGGCCTGATCTTGATTTTCGACCAGACAGGACGCCTGGCCTTCGGCAAGGCCTATGATCTCGAGCAGAAGAAGGAAGTGCCGATCCCAGCGAGCCTGCGACAACATGTCTCCGCCGGATCCGGTCTCCTGCAACATGCGGATCTTAAGAGCACCCTGGTCGGCATTCTTCCCCTTTCCGATGGTCCGATGCTGATTTCATCCGAGGCGATCCTCACCAGCAAATGGCAAGGTCCGGCTCGCGGCACGGTGATCATGGGACGCTCCTTTGGGCCGGCCGAGGTGCGGCATTTGGCCGAAATCACCCATCTGCCAGTATTGCTTTCCGGTCTCGAACGCGTCACCCTGCCCGACGCCGTACGTTCCGAGATCTCCGGGTCCGATCCGATCGCGATCAGTCCTTTGAATGAGCGGATCATCGCGGGCTATTGCTTGCTAAAGGACCTCTATGGAAAGCCCGCGTTTCTGTTACGCATGGAACTTCCGCGGGTCTTCTACCGTCAGAGCCAGGCCAGCCTCAACGAGTTCACGATATCGCTGCTTGTCACGGGACTGGTGCTGTGCGGAACGACGCTCTTGCTGCTGAACCGGATTGTCTTGTCCCGCGCGCTGCCCTCTGTCTTCCGCCAATGCAAGGTGCAGCGCCTTGCACCATTCTTCGTGTCACTGCGAGAAACCCTGACGGAACTCGCCCCGGCCAACCACGAAAACCCGCGTATCGTCCTGTACACTCCGGGCCCGTACAACGAAACGTATTTCGAACATTCCTTCCTGGCGCGCTACCTCGGCTATGCTCTCGTGCAGGGAAACGATCTGACCGTTCGCGACACCATCGTCTACATGAAGACGCTTGGAGGCTTGCAGCGCGTCGACGTCATCCTCCGCAGGGTGGACGACAATTTCTGCGATCCCCTCGAACTGCTGCCGGATTCCTACCTGGGAGTGCCGGGATTGCTGCAGGCCGT
>Ga0209415_10020128_pt1 | contig 10396 bp, 8 predicted proteins | sample PeaSoiSIISIP2007_FD_187696 | JGI IMG/M metagenome (GOLD analysis project Ga0209415, IMG submission 187696) | Peat soil microbial communities from Weissenstadt, Germany - SII-SIP-2007 (SPAdes) (version 2) | ecosystem: Environmental > Terrestrial > Soil > Wetlands > Peat | place: Germany...
GTTGTCGTGCCTCAGCCGGTTGTCGAGCCTCAGCCGGTTGTCGAGCCTCAGCCGGTTGTCGAGCCTCAGCCGGTTGTCGAGCCTCAGCCGATCAGTACCAGCCGTAGGCGACCTCGTGAGCCCAGGCGCTGGCAGGCGATCCGTAGCGGGACCTGATGTAGCGCAGGCCCCACCGGATCTGCGTTCTCGCGCTGTTCTGCCAGTTGGGGCCGGCACTGGCCATCTTGCCGCCAGGAACCGCCTGCGGGATGCCGTAGGCGCCCGAGTACGGATTGCTGGCGTGGACGTTCCAGCTGCTCTCGCGTGCCCACAGCCGGTCCAGGTACCTGAACTGGTGCCGGGCCCGCCAGCCGAACTTGCGCAGCATCAGCCACGCGATCCGCTTGGGGTTCATGTGGTGATGCCTGCGGTGCCTGCCGTCGTGATCACGACGGCGATCGCCGTCACGGTCGTGGTCCCGGTCGAGCCGCCGCACCGACGTGATATCGGCAGCGGTGCCATCGGCTGACTCGGTGACCTTGGCCGCAGTAGCCGCACTGACCGTGCGTGCCGGGCTGACTGGCTGGGCTGCGGCGGTGGCCGACCAGCCTGCCGGGGCGGCGATGACCGCCAGGGTGAATGCGGGAGCGCTGAGCAGGAGAGCGATTCTGGACGCAGAAGTGCGGTTCAGTTTCCGCTGGGGGGACAAGGCGAACCTTTGGCCGGGCGTGCTGTGAGCACGCTCAACTATCACCACGTACGCCGACCCGGACCCGGACAAGCCGGAGGCCAGGCAGCAGCGTGCGGACGCGGCGCAGGTTCAGGGCGACGAAGGTTACCGGAGGTAACTCATCACGCACGCGGGGTGCTGTCGTGCGCCCACATTGCCGTATATCCCGTGCACAGGCACGCCGAATCGCCGAAATTGGCATTATGACGTGCATCACATTTCCGAGCGGAAATGATCACAATGCCGGCCTCATTCGCCATACAAGTGGCATTGCCCGGCCGGGCCGCCGGGCCGGCCTGGCGGCTGCCCAGGCGGCTGCCCGGCCATGCCGCGCCGCTGCCCGGCCATCTCGCGCCGCTCAGTATTCGGTCAGGGACCTGACCGCCGTGATCACCTTTTCCACCGTCGGGATGACCTGCTGCTCGAGCGCGTCGGCGAAGGGCAGCGGAACGCAGGCCGCGGCCACCCGCCGGATCGGCGCGTCGAGCAGCTCGAAGCCCTCGTCGGCGACGATCGAGGCGACCGTGCCGCCCCAGCCGCCCTGATAGGGGTTCTCCTCGACGATCACGAGACGGGAGGTCCGGCCGACCGACCCGAGAACGGTCCGCATGTCCAGCGGCACCAGGCAGCGCAGATCGACGACCTCGGCCGAGATCCCGTCCTCCGCCAGCCGCCCGGCCGCCGTGAGCGCCATCGGCACGGTGGCCGCCAGGCCGACGATGGTGACGTCGGCACCGGCGCGCGCGATCGCGGCCTGGCCTAGCGGGACCACGTGGCCATCGGGCGCGGTCTCCCCCTTGGTCGCGAACAGGCCCTTGTGCTCGAAGAAGACCACCGGATCATCGCTCCTGATGGCCGCCGCCATCAGCCCGATGACGTCGGCCGGCGTCGACGGGGCCACGATCTTCAGGCCGGGGATGGTGAGCGTCCAGTTCTCGACCGCCTGCGAGTGCTGCGCGCCGAAGCCCAGCCCGCCGCCGTTGGCGGTACGCACCACCAGCGGGACCGTCACCTGGCCGCCGGTCATGTACCGCATCTTCGGGATCTCGTTGGCCAGGTAGTCCCAGCAGCATGCGAAGAAGTCGGAGAACATGATCTCAGCGACCGGGCGCAGCCCGGTCATCGCAGCCCCCATGGCCATGCCCAGGATGGCCTGCTCCGATATCGGGGTGTCCCAGATCCGCTCCGGACCGAACTCAGCGAACAGCCCGGCGGTGGTCTTGAACACCCCGCCGGCGGCGCCGATGTCCTCGCCGAGCAGCACGACCGACCGGTCGCTGCGAAGCTCCCTGGCGATCCCCTCGGCCACAGCCTCCCGGTAGGTGATCACGTCCGCCATGCCGAACCTCCATCCGCCCACACATCGGTCAGCGCCTCCGCCGGATCGGCGGCCGGCGCCGCCCTGGCCGCGGCTACGGCCTCGGTGACAACCTGGGCCGCCAGCTCATCTGCCAGGGCCACCGATTCGGCCGGAACGCCGAGCGCGGTCAGCCTGGTGATGGCGATGTCCAGCGGATCCCGCCGCATCCATTCCCGCACTTCCTCCTCCGGGCGGTAGGTAGCCGGATCGGTGCGGCTGTGCCCGAAGTGCCGGTAGGTCCGCGCCTCAAGCACGGTCGGGCCGTGCCCCGATCTGGCGCGCTCAGCGGCCCGTCCGACCGCGTCGGCGACGACCACTACGTCGTTTCCGTCGATGACCTCAGCGGGAATCCCGTAGGAGGGCGCGCGGTCGGCGGCCGGATTGGCCACGGCGGTGACCGAGCCGATCGGCGTGTACTCCATGTAAAGGTTGTTCTCGCAGATGAACAGCACGGGCAGGGCCCAGACCGCGGCGATGTTCAGTGCCTCGTGGAACGCGCCGATGTTGGTGGCCCCGTCGCCGAAGAAGGCCACGGCCACCTGGCCGGTGCCGCGCAGCCTGGCCGACCACGCGGCGCCAGCGGCCATCGGCAGGTGCGCGCCGACGATCGCGTAGGACCCGAGCATCCCGGCGGACGCCTTGGTCAGGTGCATGGACCCGCCCTTGGCGTGGCATACCCCGGTGGCCTTGCTCATCAGCTCGGCCAGGCATTCCGCCGGGCTGGCGCCCCTGGCCATGGCGTGATGATGGCCCCGATAGGTAGCGAACACGTAGTCGTCAGGCCGGAGCGCGGCGCTCGCCCCCACGGCGATCGCCTCATGGCCGGAGGCAAGGTGCGTGGTGCCCTTGACCAGGCCAGCGAGGAACAGGTCGTGCGCCGCCTTCTCGGTCCGGCGGATCACGGCCATCTGCTGGTAGAGCGCGAGCAGCTCGTCGGCTCCGATGGCGGAGACAGCACCGGGAGCGGTCATCGAGATGCACCCGCCGTTCCGCCCTCGCTAGATCCGCCATCGCCGGCCCCGCTGCCCCCGCGGCCGCCCGTTCCGCCGCCGTCCGCCAGGCCGGCACCCGCCGGGAGTCCTGTGCGGTCGTCCCGCCGGTCTGCACCCGCCGGGGGTTCCGGGGACTCGTCCCCCCGACCAGCACCCGCGGGGGGTCCCGGGGGGTCGTCCCCCCGGCCAGCACCCGCGGGGGGTCCCGGGGGGTCGTCCCCCCGACCGGCAGCCGTGTTCAGGTGCGACTGGCTCTCCCGCAGGGTGTCGAGCGCGCCGCCGACGGTCCAGTACTTGCGCCCGGCGACCAGCAGCTCCTCGGCTGGGAACTTCGTGATGACCTCGCATCCGTCCGCCGTCACGACGACCTCCTCCTCGATCCTGGCGGCCGACCATCCGTCCGCGGCCGGCCAGTAGGTCTCAAGCGCGAACACCATGCCCTCCTGGAGCGTCTCGGGATGGTCCAGCGAGACCAGCCTGCTGAAGATCGGCTTCTCCCAGATCGACAGCCCCACGCCGTGGCCGTACTGCAGCGCGAACGCGGCCATCTCGTCGGGAAAGCCGAACTCCTCAGCCCGCGGCCAGAGCGACACGATGTCGCCGGTCGTGACCCCCGGCCTGACCATGGCGATCGAGCGATCCATGTACTCGCGGCACCGGACGTACGCGTCGCGCTGGGCACGGGACGCGCTGCCCACGGCGAGCGTCCGGTAGTAGCAGGTGCGGTAGCCGAGATGGCTGTGCAGGATGTCAAAGAAGGCCGGGTCGCCCGGCCGGAGCAGGCGGTCGCTGAACACGTGCGGGTGCGGCGAGCAGCGCTCACCCGAGATCGCGTTGACTCCCTCCACGTACTCGCTGCCCAGGTCGTACAGGACCTTGCTGACCAGGCCGACGCACTCGTTCTCCCGCACGCCGGGCCGCAGGAACTCGTACAGCTCCTGATACGCGGCATCCACCATGGAGCAGGCCTGGGTGAGCAGCGTGATCTCGTCACGGGTCTTGGTGCGGCGCGCCTCGAGGAAGACCTGCTGGCCGTCTACGGTGTCGATGCCCTCGGCCCGCAGCGCGGCCAGGATCGGCATCTCGGCGACATCAATGCCGACCGGCGCGTCGGCCAGGCCGTGCTCCCGCAGCTCGGCGGCGACCTTCGCGGCGACGTCGGCGGCGATCCCGGCGTCGGGATGAAATGCCCCGCGCAGCGTGGAGATCCCGGCCCTGGCCCCGGTGCGCGCCGCGCCGGCCGATGTCGGCTCGCCTGGCGTGTGATCGAGCCACGGGTTGTACAGCTGGTGATGCCGGGCGGCCGAGCCGAAGTCCCAGACCACTGGCTCCCCGCCGCGGGGCAGCAGCGCGAAGCGGATCAGCTTGTCCATCGCCCAGGTGCCGATGTGCGTAGCGGTCATGTACCTGGTGTTGGCCATGTCGAAGCTGAGCAGCGCCCCGAGCTCGGACCGCTCCAGATGCGCCTTCAGCCTGGCCAGTCGCTCGGACCGCAGCCGGTTCAGGTCCACCCGCTGCTCCCAGTCGACCGCGTTTGACCCGAAGGTGTGAATTGCCATCGCCGCTACCTCGCTTCCAGGCCCGGTGAGATGCAGGAACGATTCCGATGTCGGGACGTCCGCTGGCACGGTCTCCCGGCCGGCCGCCAGCCGACGCTCAAGGACCAGCCGACGCTCACTGGCCGGCCGGCGCTCGCTGGCCGACCCGCGCTCAAGGACCGGCCGACGCTCAAGGACCGGCCGGCGCTCGCTGGCCGGCGGGCGCTCAAGGACCGGCCGGCGCTCGCTGGCCGGCGGGCGCTCAAGAACCGGCTGCCGCTCACCGGCCGGCTACCGCGGCGGCGAGACTGCTGCCGAGGTCCGCGAGCATCACCGTCGCGGCGTTGCGCCCGGGGGCGCCGGAGACCGAGCCGCCCGGATACGTGGTCGCGCCGGTCTGGTAGAGACCGCTGATCGGCATCCGGTGGCTGGCCCAGCCGGGCACCGGCCTCAGTTCGCCAGACTGCGCGGGTCCCGCGTCGCCACCATGACAGGAGCCGTGCCAGTTGTGGGCGTTCATCCGCTCGAGATCGAGCGGGCTCTTCACCGCCGACGCGAGCACCACGTCGTCGGTCAGGTTGGCCGCGTAACGGCGGAGCTCGGCGAGGTTAGCCGCCGACACCTGCTGCTTCACGTCGTCCCAGCGCTCCGGACCGCCGACGAGCTCGTACGGCTGGAATCCCACGACCTTGAGCGTGTGCGCGCCGTCAGGCGCTCGCGACGGGTCGGCGACCGTCGGGCAGAGCACGAGCAGAACGGGGTCGTCGGTGGCTATCCGCCCGGCCCGGAAGTCGGTCGCCAGCCGCAGCATCCGATCGGCAGACTGCGGCGTCCCCGAGGCGACAGCCCGGATCGTCCCCCCGTCGACACCGAACTCCGGCGCCACGGTGGTCGCGTAGTGGCTCACGAACATGGAGATGCCGGGCTGCCAGGTATCGACGCCATAGCGGAAATCATCGCCCCAGGCGCCCGGCGGCGCCATCTCGACCAGGTGCTTGATGTGAATCGTGGACAGGACGGCGCGGGTCGCCAGGTACCGCTCGCCCGATTCGGTCTCGACCCCCGTGCACCGATCGCCCGCTAGCACCAGTCCGGTCACCCGAGCGCCGGTGCGGATAACCCCGCCGTGGCTCTCGATCACCCGGGCTAGCGCTTTCGGCAGCGTCGCCGAACCGCCGCGCGGCAGCGTCCAGCTGTGCCGCTGCCTGCCGTACGCGAGCGAGTACGCGAGCAGGCCAGTGCCGGGCCGCTCGGGCGGCTGCATCGTCATGAACGACATCCACAGCATGAACGCCCGGGTGTGCTCGTCGGAGAACTCACCGGCGATCACCTCCCAGGCGGACATGCCGTTCCTGCGCAGCCACCGCGAGCCGCCCGGCTGCCGGGCGAGCACCGCGCTGGCGGACTCGCCATGTCCCACCGGTGTGTACCGCGCCCGGCCGAGATCGGGGGCTACCTCCCGGTACCGCGCCATCATCGCGCGGTAGGCGTCCGCATCGCGCCGGGAGAACTTGGCGAACTCGGCACAGGTCCGCTCCTCGTCCCGCCACATGGTGAGCCAGGTCCCGTCCGGGAACGGCAGGTGCACGACCGGGTCAGGGTGCAGGTACTCGAGGCCGTGCGCTGCCAGGCCAAGCTCGTCATCGGCGAGAATCGGGCTGGCCTGGATCAGGTTGTGCGCCGTCGAGCACGTGTCGTGCAGGAAGCCAGGCAGGGTCAGCTCCTGCGATCCGGTGTCACCGCCGATGTCGTCAGCGGCCTCGAGCACAATGCAGGACAGGCCGGCCTTGGCCAGGTAAGCCGCCGCGACCAGGCTGTTGTGACCCGCTCCGGCCACGACGACGTCAAACGCGTCAGCCATCGCGATTGCCTCCCCCGATTCCGGCGCCCCAGGCCGCGACGGCGTTAAGCGTCCCGGCCATCGCCCTGGCCAATCGCTTCCCGTGCGGTCCCGGCACCAGCCGGGCTCGCCTCAGTCCCTTCGCCCGGCGCGGCCTCGGCGCCGGCGGACCCTGCGGACCCGGTGCCCGTGCCAGCGGCGCTCTCGAACCCCGCCGCCCCGGCGGGGTCGGCGCGCGCTCGATCTGCCGCGATCCCGAGCAGGCGCTGCGCGTTGCCGCTCAGGATGAGTTCCTCCGATTCCGGCTGGCCAAGTGCCCGGATCTCTTCGACCGGATGCCCGGCGCCCATGTCGAACGGCCGGTCCGAGCCGAGCAGCACCCGGTCTGCCCCGGCGTAGGAGACCAGATCGGCCAGCAGCGCCCGGTCGTGGGTGAGCGAGTCGTACCAGAAACGGCGCAGGCAGGCGTCGGGCCCGGCAGCCGACCGGGATCTGGCTTCCGGCCGCACCGTGAAGGCGCGCCGCAGCCTGCCACGGATGGCGTGCAGCCCGCCTCCGCCATGCGCCAGCAGGATCTTCAGGCCAGGATGCCGGTCGAGCACGCCGGCCGCGACCAGGTGCGCGGCGGTGATCGCCGTCTCCAGCGGATTCCCGACCGAGTTCCACAGGTAGTAGTCCTCGAGCGCGGGCAGCGCAAACCCGGTGGTCGTCGGGTGCACGAAGATCAGCGCGCCGGTGGCCTGCGCCGCCTCCCAGAACGGCTCGAAACGGTCGTCACCCAGGTAGGCGCCTGACACGCTGGCCGGGATCTCGGCCCCGAACAACCCGGGTAGTCGCATCAGCGCGGCGAGGCAGTCCGCTGCGGCCGCCGGGTCGCCCAGCGGCACAGCGCCGAGGGCGCTCACCCGGCCTGGCCGTGCCGAGGCGAGCCGCGAGAGCGCCTCGTTCTGCACCTGGCAGACCGCCGTCGCCTCGCCGAGTTCGGCCTCGGCAGGCACCAGCATGATCCACGGGGAGAGCAGCAGGTGGTCTACTCCCTGCGCCGCTGCCTGGGCGAGCATGGCATCGACGTCGCAGAACTCACCGACGATCGAGCGCAGCACCTTGCCGCGGAAGCCCACGACCGGCTTGCCGTCGGACCTGCCGAGCGTCGGACGCCACCGCTCTGGCGTCGCTGTAGTGGTCATCTCGGCGGCGATGACGTGGCAGTGGCAGTCGACGATCAACGCGCGTGCCCCGGCCCGGCGCCGGGAAGCTGGCCGGCCTCCCCGGACCCGGCCTCCGAGTCGGGTCCGGGGCTGCCTGGCGAGACCCGCCGGCCATCGGCGTGGACCGTGCCGCCTAGGTAGAGCGCGCCGATCTCGGGGTGCTCGAGCACCTCGCGGCCGGTGCCAGCGAGCCGGACGCGCCCGTTCTCCATCACCACTCCGTGGCTGGACAATCGCAGGCCGGCCCGGGCGTTCTGCTCTACCAGCAGGATCGTCTTGCCGCTCGCGTTCATCATCCTGATCGCGTCGAAGACGGTCTTGAGCACCTTCGGCGCCAGGCCGACCGATGGCTCATCCAGGATGACCAGAGCCGGGTCGAGCATCAGGCACCTGGCGAACTCGACCAGCCGCTGCTGGCCGCCCGAGAGACTGCCCGCCTTCTGGTCGGACCAGCTCGCGACGACCGGGAAGATCTCCTCGACATGGGCGCGCCTGCGCGCGAGCAGGGCACGATCGCGGAGAATGTAGCCGCCAAGGTCGATGTTCTCCCTGACCGTCATCTCACGGAACAGGCTGTGGTTCTGCGGGACGTGCACCAGCCCCATCCGCAGGATCTGCCTGGGGTTCTTGCCCGTCACCGGCTCGCCGCGGAACGTGATGACACCGCGCCGCGGTCGCAGCAGGCCGCTGATCGTCGCGAGCAGCGTCGACTTCCCCGAGCCGTTCGGGCCCACCACGCAGGTGATCCCGCCTTCCGCCACCGTCATCGAGACGTCGTGCAGCACGTCACCGCCGCCGTACCCGGCGACCAGGCCATCGACGACAAGCGCCGCGCCATCCGGATCAGCGAGCCGGCTCATCGTCATCCTCCGCGATGCCGAGGTACGCGTCGAGCACGCGCGGATCGTCCCTGACGATCTCGGGAGGGCCGCTGGCCACGACCGTGCCGTAGTCGAGCACCGTGACGTGCTGGCACAGGCCCATCACGAACTCCATGTTGTGCTCCACGATCAGGAACGTCTTCCCGGTCGCGTTCAGGTCCCTGATCCGGGCCCCGATCAGCTTGACCAGGGACGGATTCACTCCGCCGGCCGGCTCATCGAGCAGCACCACCGCCGGGTCGGCGACCAGCACGTAGGCGAGTTCGAGCAGCTTGCGCTGGCCGTAGGACAGCGTGTCGGCGAGCGCGCCGGCATGGCCGGCGATCCCGGTGAAGTCGAGCAGCTCCATCGCCCGCAGCCGGTCCGCATGGCCGCCCGCCCTGGCCAGCGGATTGCGGAACCGGCCGGCCTGCGCTCCGGTGTGCTGCGACGCGACCAGCATGTTCTCGAGCACGGTGAGCCGGGGAAAGATCCGGGTGAGCTGGAAGGTCCTGCCGATGCCGGCGGCGAACACGTGCTGCGGCGTCGCGCCGGTGATCTTCCTGCCCGCGAAGTAGATGTCGCCGGAGTCCGGTCGCTCGTATCCGGTGATGATGTTGAACAGAGTCGTCTTGCCCGAGCCGTTGGGCCCGATCAGGCCGGAGATGCTGCCTTCGGGTACCTGCAAGGTGCAGTCGTTCAGCGCATGCACGCCGCCGAACGCCTTCCAGACCCCGTCAGCTCTGAGCAGCTCGGTCACGGTGCCGCCTCCCTGGCGACCGGGCCAGCCGCTGGGGTCGCGGCCCAGCCCGCCGGGCCGGGGTCGTCGCCCGCCTCGGCGTCGACCGGCCCGCCCGGGACGGACCCGGCACCCGGCCGCGGCCGGCGCCTGGCCCGCCAGCCAGCCAGCTTCTGCGCCGTCGTCGGGATCACGCCACGCGGCAGCAGCAGGACGACGCAGAGGAACAGCGTTCCGAGCAGGATCTGGCTGAGATAGTCGTTCTGAATCTGGACTGTCAGGTACTGCTGCGCCGGCTCGATGATCAGCGCACCGAGCACGGGCCCGGAGACGGTTCCCAGCCCGCCGAAGAACGCCATCAGCGCCACGCTGACGTCGAACAGCGGATCGAAGCCGGACTGCGGCAGCACCTGGCCGATGAAGAAGAACCAGAGTCCGCCCGCCAGTCCGGTGATCGCTGCCGAGATCACGAAGGCCGAGAGCTTGACCTGAGTCGCCCGGACGCCAAGGCTCGCCGCCCTGTCCTCGTCGTCCCTGATCGCGCGGAGCTGCAGGCCGAACCTGGACCCCCTGATCAGCCAGGAGAGCCCGATGGCGACCAGCGCGAGCCCGAGCGCCAGGTAGTAGAAGCGCTGGTTGAAAGTGGTCGGGTTCCAGAGCAGGAACGGCGCCGCCAGGCCGATCGTGCCGCCGGTGAACGAGTTCAGGTCGAACGCCACCAGCTGGAAGATGAAGAAGATCGCGATCGTGATGACGACGAACGTGTGCCGCCTGACCCGCAGCGCGATCAGGCCGAACGGAACGGCGATCAGCGCAGCCACCACCATGGCGACGGGCAGCAGCGCGAATATCGCCGAGCCCGTTACCTGCCAGTCCCGTGCCGCGATTCCGGCCGCGTACGCGCCGCTGCCGAAGAAGACCGCGTGACCGAGTGAGATGTAGCCCGAGTAGCCGGAGAACAGGTTCCACGCGACGGCCGCGGCGACGAAGATCAGCGTCTCCACGCCGATGGTCGCGACCAGCTGATTGGTGAACACCAGCGGGAAGACGGCGGACAGGGCGACCACGACCGCGGCGCCGCCGGCCCGGGCCGCGACACCGCCGCGGGACCCGTGCGGCACCTGGCTGAGCGCCGCCTGCCGCGACACGG
>Ga0209415_10020129_pt1 | contig 10396 bp, 7 predicted proteins | sample PeaSoiSIISIP2007_FD_187696 | JGI IMG/M metagenome (GOLD analysis project Ga0209415, IMG submission 187696) | Peat soil microbial communities from Weissenstadt, Germany - SII-SIP-2007 (SPAdes) (version 2) | ecosystem: Environmental > Terrestrial > Soil > Wetlands > Peat | place: Germany...
CCCTGGCCTGCGATTTCGGCGCCGCCGCCCACGTGGCCTCCCGTGACTCCCCCGCCCGCGCCGGGACCATATCGTCACTGTGACGTAATCGACCTGGCTACCCGAGCCACCGGTTGTAAGAGTATTTGGCATCGCTGCCTGACGTCGCGTAGTACTCGCTCGCCGGCGTGGTGCCACCCCGCTGGTTAGGCATCGTCTGGTTGCTGGGACGCTCGGCGAAGCGCCGGCGGGTTCGGTGTCCTAGTTCACGAGCGAACAGTCTCTGGTGAGCTGCTGGGCGGCCGCCACCAACTTCAGCTGCGAGGTGTGTTCGAAGGTCTCACTGGCGAGGCGTTGGACGGGTGGTACAGCAGAGATGCTGCGGGCCCCAGTCGTGGGTGAGGTCGTCAGTGCACTCTTCGCCGGCGGTCGAACCGAGATGGAAGGGCAAACAATACCTTAGGACGGGAAAGGTTTGTTGCTCCCGGGTAAGGCTGTGCGAACACCCCCAAGGAGCCTACGGGGTGGTCATCGAATCCGGCGGACATGGCGACCGTGACCTCCTGAACCATGTAGAAGGCCTCAACCCACGACGGTTACGTAACCATCTCGCTCTTCGTCGTAACGTCTGACAGCGACTGTTCACCTTGTGTTTACCCAGCGGCAAAGCTTGGCGAACACTGCCGGCCTTGCGGTCACGAGCCTCACGGTCGCGCCTTGGCGTCCCCCACTCCCCCGCCTTGCCGGCTCCCAACTCGGCCCGCTCCCTGCCCCGCGCTCCCCCGTCCATGGTGCGCGGAAACCAGGACAAAGTGCGCTGAAGTGGCATTTCAGCGCACAAGACGAAAAGAACGCAGTACAGGTTTACGCCTAGAAAAGCCGTTGTGCAGCTGTCATCATTGCCTCAGCACGCGCAGCGCCCAGCGAAGTACGAACAATGAAGCAAGGCGTTATCTAAAACGTGAAGCAGTCGCCGCAAGGCGCCGACAAGAGAGGACCGAAGTGAGGGAGGACAGGGTGCGGATCGCCGTCCTCTCCCCGCTGCTCGCCGGGGCTTATTACGGCCAAGTATTGAAAGGGATCGCGCGCCAGACGGCGACCTTGGGTGGACGGGTGGTCGCCATCCAGACTCGTGACGGCCGCCTCGATGGCACGTACCCATGGTTGCCAGGGCAAGCCGGTGGGCATCTCGCCTGGGAACAGGTAGACGCTTTTATTACGGTCCTCGACGCCACAGACGAGGCGTACCTCAAGGAGATCCACGCTCTAGGCAAGCCGGTCGTAATGATCAGCTACCACCTCCCCGGCTTCAAATGTCCTGAAGTAATGCCCGATAATCGCTCAGGCGTGGCCGAGGCGGTCGCTCACCTTATATCCCATGGCCACTCTCGGATCGCCTTTGCCGGCAACCTGGTCCAGGGAAAGTCCGATGACATCAGCGAGCGGTACGAGGTCTACTTGGAAACGCTGCGCGAGCACGGCCTCGAACCCGATCCGAAGCTGGTCTTCCTTGGCCCCGAGGACGGAGGAGAAGGGATCGCCGGAGCGATGCTCCGGGCCGGGCTGCCCTGCACGGCGGTTGTCTCTGCCACCGACCTGATCGCATCCGGCATAGTCCGCGCACTCAACGACGCTGGCGTGAAGCTGCCTTCCCGGCTGGCGGTGGTCGGTTTTGACGACAGGGAATTTGCCGCGCGCACCTCTCCGCCGCTCGCGACCGTTCGCCAAGATTTCGGGCGCCTGGGAGAAATGGCGGCGCGCCTGGTCGTCGACATGGTGAACGGCGAAGAAGTACCCGCAGGCGAGTACAGGGTAAAGACGACGTTCGTGCCCCGCGAGTCGTGCGGGTGCCCGGCGCCGACGTTGCTACAACGCCCGCGTCTACCAGGCGAGAGCGCGGGTCTGCGCCTCTGTCGCGACCTGACCGCTCTGCTCGCTGGGCCGACCCCGACATCCTCGCAAGAACTTGTCATTTCACACTTTGCGGACGAGGTTGCTCGCTTTTGCCATCACGTGCTGGAGTCGCTATCGCCAAATTCAGCGAGCCTGCGAGAGGCCGCCGAGTCGGTATACCGGACGTTCCCCTGCGGCGCCACGATCCCCACGGTGATGGAATGCGTTCAGCAGTACCGCCGCGACTTGCTAAGCCACCGCGGCTATAGCGAAGAGCGCCTGATGGCGCTCGACCGCTGCGCTTACGAGGTCTCCATGACGCTGAACGGAGCGACTGCGCGAAGCCAGGGTGAGCTGAACAGCAGCCTCGAGGAGTCCCTCCGCGACGAGCACTATGTCAGCCTCGCGCTAGTCGGAATGGGTCGGGAAGGTGCCGGGCCGGAGTCTCTCGCGTGGCTTAAGGGCACACACGTGAAGAGCGCATGCCTTGCAGTCTGGGTTGACGGCGCAGAGGACCAGAGCGCCGGCCCTCAGCCCTTGCGGGTAGCCGGGGTTTTCGGTGCCGGCGTGAGCCAAAAACTCGCGATAGGCAGCACCCTGAGCGTCGCCGATTTCCCCCCGGTCGCTTCGCTAATAGCCGAGGGTTCCGAGCCGGACGACCTCGTCCTGGTGCTCCCGGTCCGCACGGCGGCGCGCCACTGGGGAGTACTGGCTGTCACCGGCCAAGTGGAGGCCGCCACCCAGACAGGCGGGGACATCTACTTCCAGTGGACGGCAATGCTCGGGATAGCCCTCGACCACGATGCCTTGGTAGAAGAGATCAGAGCGTCCGAGGAACGCTACGCTTTGGCAGCCCGGGCCGCGAACGACGGGCTATGGGACTGGGATGTCGCATCCGGCACGGTGTTTTATTCGCCCCGCTGGAAAGCAATGCTTGGCTACGCCGAGGACGAGGTGGGCAACACGCCGGCTGAGTGGTTCTCGCGCGTGCACCCCGACGACAGCGACGAGCTGAAAGAGATGGTCGACCGCCAGCTCAGTCGAGGCGAGGGCTCGCTCGAGCTCGAGCACCGCATGATTACCAAGGACGGGACCTACCGTTGGGGTTTGTGCCGTGCGGTCGCGGTCCGCGGACCGGACGGCAAGGCTGCGCGCGTCGTGGGTTCCCTGACAGACATTACCGAGCGCAAGGAGCTTGAAAGCCGTCTGCGCCAAGCTGCGCTGTTCGACGCCCTTACGGGGCTGCCGAACCGGTCGCTCTTTACGGACAGGTTGGAACAGGCCTTTGCGAGGGCAAAACGCTCGCCCGATTATCAGTTCTGCATCCTTTTCATGGACTTGGACGGTTTCAAGGCGGTCAACGACAATTATGGGCATGCGTTTGGGGACCTGCTGTTGGTGCGGGTCGCCGAAAGGATATCCGCTCACCTGCGTGGCAACGACACGGCCGTTCGTTTCGGCGGGGACGAGTTCGCAGTACTGCTTGACAGTGTGAAGAGCGTCGACCATATCCGCACGATTGCCAAGCGGTTACAAGCGAAATTGTCGGCACCTTATGAGATCGAGGGCCAGGAAGTCGCCGTAAGCGCCACGATCGGTATCGCGTCCAACACGACCGGTTATCAAGGTCCCGAAGACATGATCAGGGACGCGGACGCCGCGATGTACAGGGCGAAGCCGGGTGAACGGCGCTCACACGTCAACTTCGCCAGACCGAAGCTCGATAAAGCCGAAGCCGTCGGCGCGCAGTAGCGGGCGCGCCAGGGGCCCGATGTGGCCCAGCCCCCTAAACCGTACGTCGGTGAACGCTCCACCGGAAAATCACAGGTTCTTCCTCTGGATGCTCACAGGCCGAGGGCCCTACCCTCGATCGTGAGACGAAAGGAGGCGCCATGAGCTACGAAGTGGTCCTGAAGGACAACCTGGTGGAAGTGGTCGAGGGAGCTGACGCGTACGTGGCCGAAGGTCCTCTGACGACGTTCTTCCAGGGTCGCGACGGTCGAGCGGTGCTGGACTCGTGGGCGAGGCGGTTGGCGAGCTTCCGCACGGCGGACATTGTCAGTGTGCGCTGGGTACCGCCCGCCGACGACGCCCCGGTCTTGGCCCGCTCCAGCGAAGGGCTACGCCTGGCGCTGTAAGCCTCCGCTCCCCTACCCGCTCCCCCGCTGGTTCGCGCTAGGCGGAGGCCGTAGCCAGAGGTGCCGCGGACGATGCGAGAAGCGCCAAGAGGAACTCGTCGTCTTCACGGTCGGCAAGAGCTCGCCAACCGGCCGCACCGCTGGCGACCAGAGCGAGGCCGGCGAGCCCGAAGGCCAGGCGTGCCCCGAGCGCTCCTCCGCCCACGGTTGCAAGTGCGCCGACGAGGAGGCTTGTGATCGGGAGCATCCCGGGCAGGGCCATCGTCCACACGCCCATCACCCGACCCCGGAAGGCCGGGTCGCTCCGCAACTGGACGAGCGCGTTTGCCAGTGCGATGAACCAGATCGACAGGAACCCGGCGAGAGCGAGCCCGGCGAAGAGCATGCCCTCCCACGGCGAGGCCGCTGCCACACATACCTCCACCCCGGTGGCCAGGGCCAGGGCCCTTACGTGGCGCCCACTGGGCCACGACGAGCCAGTACCGGCTAGGACGGCTCCGAACAGCGCTCCCCCGCCGAAGGCGGCCATCATCGCCCCGTAGGCCGCGGGGCCGGCATGGAACACGCGTGTCGCGATAAGGGGCAGGGTGCCGCCCATGTTGAACAGCATGCCGCCAGCGATAGCCATGAAAACACAACTCCGCAGTGCAGGCTTGCGCCAGGTGTACACGAACCCCTCCCAGGTATGCCCGTGCCGCCTTTCACCTGGCGCAGCCTGCGTACCTGACCACCCTCTCCTGTGAAGGAGCACCACAACCACGGCGAGGGGTGGCAAGAACGTGACTGCATTGACCAAGAAGCACGCCGCCACTCCCACTGTGGCCAGCAATGTCCCGCCCACGGCGGGCCCGAGGACGCGCGAGGCGTTGATCACTATCTCGTTGAGGCTGATCGCGTTGGCGGCGCGGTCCTGGCCGACGAGGTCGAGCACGAAGATCTGGCGCGCCGGGGCGTCGAGCGTGTTGACCAGACCGATCGCGAACGCGAACACATATACGACCCACACCCGGAGGCCCCCGAGCGCGACGAGCGTGCCGAACGTGGCGCTCAACACGAAGAAGGCGGACTGCGTCCAAAAAAGGACTTGGCGACGCTCGAAACGGTCGACGAGCGAGCCGGCCCACGCCCCTCCGAACAGCGACGGGGCAAAGGTTGCCGTGGCGGTGAGGGCGAGCAGGATCGCGCTCCCGGTGAGCTTCAAGACCAGCCAGGACATTGCGACGCCCGACATCGTTGACCCCGATGCCGATAGGACCTGGGAGAAAAACCACCATCTGTAGGTGCGCACGTGCATGGCGGAAGCGAAAAGGCTCCGCCGAGAGGTGGGCGCCGCGGGGATAGTTTGAGTGGGACCAGCCAAACTCGTTCCGAGGGTTTGCACGATGACCAGCCTAACAGGCGGGCCCTAAGGTAGCCGAGCAAATCTGATTTGAGCGACACCGCTCTAATTATGGTACTCTGATCGCAGTGAGCAATGCCGGGAAAAGATCGGGCGAACCTCGGAGCCAGCGTCTTCGGCCGAGCCAACGCAAAGTGCTCGAGGCGCTGAGCTGGTCCACGACCCTCACGCGCGCGGCGCTTGCCGAACAGCTGGGCGCCCCCAAGGCCACCCTCGCTGGGCTGGTCGACTCGCTTATTGCGGGGGGCCTCGTGGTCGAAAGCGAGGCGCATGTGGACCTCCGGCGCCCGGGACGACCGGCGAAAGTCCTGATGCTGTCGGGTCCGCGCCCATTGGTCGGGGCACTCGTGTTCTCGGGGGGCATGCTCACCGCGGCCGTGCTCACCTACGCCGGCGACGTTCTCAGCAGGGCATCCGTCCCGGTCGGAGGCTGGGCTCACGACGAAGTCGTGACTGGGCCGGGCCCGGGCCTGCTGAAGGATGCATTTCGAGAGGCCGAGGTGGCGTGGAGCCAACTGAGGCTGGTTGTGGTGGGTATCCCGGCTCCCGTCATGCCAAGAGGCGCGCCGGCGCCGCGCGTTGCGGGCTCTGCTGCGCCGCCTGCCGAGGCGGGAGCCGATGGCCCCGGCTACGTGCCGTGGCCGTCGAGCGATCTCGCCGTCACGATGGAGCGCCTGGTTGGGGTGACGACGGTCGTCGAAAACGATGCCAACCTCGGCGCACTTGCTGAAGCCACTTTTGGTGCGGGACGGGGAACGGGCAGCTTCTTGTACCTGAGGCTTGCACACGGGGTCGGGGCCGGTTTGATGATCGGCGGCAAGTTGCACCGGGGAGCGACGGGCTTCGCCGGCGAGCTCGGCCATGTCCAGGTCAGCGATGACGGCCCGCTGTGCGCCTGTGGAGGGAGGGGGTGCCTGCACGGCATCCTTGGCGACGCGTTGGTCCGGGCGGTCCAACCGGCCTACAACCGGCCGCTCACTTTCCACGATGTCCTCGATCTTGCCGCCGGAGGCGATAGCGGGCCGCGGCGTGTGCTCGAGGACCTGGGCCGGACTATCGGGCGACCGCTCGCCGACTTTGCAACCCTGTTCAACCCTGGCGCGATCATCGTCGACGGCGGCTTTGCGCCGGCCGCTGAATACCTGGTCGCCGGCATCCGGGAAGCCGTCGACCGATATGCCGCCCCGGTGGCGGCCAGGGCCGTCTCGGTGCTTGCGGGGGCCCTCGGCGACGACGTCGAGCTTCTCGGGGCTGCCGCGTTGGCTCGCTCGCCGGACAGGTGAGCTTGGTCGCCTATCCTTGACTGGCCCTAGTCGCGGCCGAACTTAAACTGTGTTGCACTCGGGTGGTGGCTCGCCCGTCGCCACCCGGGTGCACGCCGGGCCGCGTTGAACTCTCGGGCGGCCGGCACGTAAACTCTGTGCTTAAACAATGGCACATCATCAGCCTGTCGCCGGGCCGACGGCGACGCGCCGCTGGCGTCCAGGGCCCTGGCAGGCGGCCGTCCCGGCTGCGCTAGTTGCAGTACTTTTGGCGGGTGGTGTGGTCCTCTCCAGTGGGGGCACGGCCCTGGCCAAAGGACGCCTGCCCCAAGCTCAAGCAGGCGCTGGCACCCCCACGTCGCTGATAACCGTGTCGAGCACCGCCTGTGCGCCGGGGTGGCACGCACCCCACTCAGGCTGGACCGTGTTCACGGTCGACAATGTAAGCGCCGGCACAATTTATGAAGTCGAACTTGTGGGCGCCAACCAGACATCGGTCTATGGCCAAATCGAAATGCTTGCGCCGGGTACCGAGGACACGATGGACGTCATTTTGCCTCCGGGCCGTTATTCGTTTACTTGCAACGCCTTTTCGGGTGCCTTGCTGCGCTCTCAGGTAGAGCAAGTTACCGGGCCGCGCGTTAGCGGGACTTATTCGTATAGCCCGGTCGATGCCCACCAGCTGCAGCTCGCTACCTCCACTTACCGGGCCAACGTCACACAATGGCTGCAGCGGCTCGGGAGCGCCACAGACGCGTTGGAGTCGGCCGTGAAGTCTGGCCAATTGGCCCATGCCCGCCAACTCTGGCTTCCGGCTCACCTCGACTACGAGCGCCTGGGCGGCGCCTACGATGCCTTTGGTCCGTTCGACGCGGAGATCAACGGCACGGCTTTGAGCCTGCAGGGCGGTGTGACGAGCCCTTATTTCACAGGCTTTTTTGCGCTCGAGTACGGGCTATGGGGCGGCCAGACCACCTCGGAGCTCTCCCCCACTGCGGTTGCCCTGGACCAGGCGGTCCATTCGCTGATCAGTCAGTTCCCCCATCTGCCGATGCCGCCCACCGACCTCGGTCTCAGCACCTACGAGATCCTCGAGCACACGTTGCAGTACGAGATGACAGGGGAGACAGATGAGGGCAGCAACACCGATTTGGCCACCGCGTGGGCCAACGTCGAAGGCACTCAGATGGCGTTGACCGCGATCGAGCCTGTTCTCAAGCAGAGCGGTCCCGGGGTGCTTGCCCGCCTGCAACAAGGTGTCGACGCAATGGCGGCAGCTTTCAAGGCTTACGAGGAGCCCAATGGCACGTGGGAGCCGCTGCAGTCGTTGACGACATCGCAACACGAGAGCCTGGACGGGCAATTAGCCAGCCTGCTCGAGAAGCTCTCGGAGGTCCCCGAACTTCTCCAGCCAGTTCAACCTGCGACGGCGTCCTCATGAACGCGCCACTTTCCCGGCGCCGCCTTCTCAAGTTGGGGGCGGTCGGTAGTGGCTTGGCCGCGGCCACGGCCGGCTCTGGCCTGGTCCAACTGCCACAAGCCTTGGCCTCTCCCGTGAGCGGCCAGGCGGGCACGGACGGGCCCGCCTTCGCCGACGGTGCATCCGAAGTGACTATGCAGAGTGCTCAACAAGCCTCCTTTGAGGGCGAGCACCAGTTGGCCGTGCTGAGCGAGCCAACGCCGTACACCGCGATGGTCGCGTTCGACGTCATTGCCGAGACCCGGGCGGACCTGCGTGACCTGCTGCGCGCGCTGACCAGCCGGATGCGGCTTTTGTACAAAGGTGGTTTGCCCCAAGACGACGGGCCAGCCGCGCCGGCTGATGACAATGGCATCCTCGGGCCGAGCGTGCCGTCGCGCTCGGTCGCTTTCATATTCGGCATAGGCGCCAGCTTGTTCGACGAACGTTTCGGCCTGATCTCCTCCAAGCCCGCAACGTTGATCACAATGGAGAGTTTTCCCAATGACAACCTGGACACGGCCCTGTGCCAGGGTGACTTCAGCGTCCAGATCTGCGCGAACGACGCCGACACGGTCTTGCACGCTTTGCGCGACATCACAAAGCACACTCGAGGTGCGATGCAGCCGCGCTGGCAAATGAACGGCTTCAAGAGCCCTCCGCGGCCGGCGGGGACCCCCCGCAACTTGATGGGTTTCATGGACGGGATCGCGAACCCTGACACGTCCCAAGCCTCTGCGATGCAGCAACTCGTGTGGGTCCCTGAGGGCGGCCCCGAGTCGGCATGGATGGCCGGCGGCACCTTCCAGGTCGTCCGCATCATCCGGATGTTCGCCGAGTTCTGGGACCGAGCCGCGACCTACGACCAGGAGAACATCATCGGTCGCCGGAAGGCCACCGGCGCCCCGCTGGACGGCAGCAACGAGTTCTCCATACCTGACTACCAATCTGACCCCCAAGGCCTAATAACCCCGCTGACGGCCCACATCCGTCTCGCTAACCCTCGGACGACGGCCAGCGCGCCCAGCCGGATCCTGCGCCGGGGCTACAACTATGCGCGGGGCCTGGACGTCAACGGCCAGCTCGACCAAGGTTTGCTGTTCACGTGCTACCAGCAGAACCTGTTGAACCAGTTCATCACCGTGCAGGGTCGCCTGATCAACGAGCCCTTGGTGGATTTCATCAGCCCCATCGGCGGTGGGTACTTCTTTTGCCCGCCTGGGCTCAGGGGCGACAGCTCGGCCTACTTTGGCCGCGGTTTGCTGTAAGAAGTGGCCCTTCCAGGAGGATCTGGGTCGTCCCGCGAGGTGTTCCGTCGGTTGGCACTAGCGTCCGCCGCAACAGCTGTGCTGGCTGTCGTGGCCCTTGGCCCTGGCGGTCCTCAGCCCGCTGTGTTCGTCCCCCCCTCGAGCACAGCCGCGGCCACTTTCGCGGGGGCGGTGGGCTCTGCTGAGCAGCTCGGTGCATCGGTGGCCCTGTCTGCCGACGGTCAGGTCGCTCTGATCGGCGCACCGGCTGCGGCCGGCGGCGGCGCTGCTTATTTGTACGTGGAGTCCGGCGGGACCTGGCCCTCGACCCCGACAGCCACCTTTGCGGGGCAGCCGGGGTCTCAAGGCGAGACCGGCACCGCCGTCGCGCTATCAGCGAACGGCGAGGTCGCCCTTGTGGGTGCACCTGGCGGGGGCTTTGCACCCTCCAATGATGGCGCCGCCTACCTGTACGTGGAGGCGGCGGGAACGTGGCCTTCGACGCCGACGGCCACGTTCGCGGGAGCCCCGGGCTCCAGTGGCAAGCTCGGCTCCGCTGTCGCTCTGTCGGCGGACGGGACGGTCGCGTTGGTGGGCGCCCCGGTCGCGAACTACGGAGCTGCGTATGTCTACACAGGATCTGGGGGGAACTGGTCCCCCACTCCGGCTGCCACGTTCACCGGGCCCCCCATCACCGACGGAGGTGGCGAGTTCGGTTCCGCCGTGGCGCTTTCTGCCGACGGGCAGGTCGCGCTCGTGGGAGCGCCAGGTGCTGGCACCTCCTACGACGGCGCTGGTTACCTGTACAGCGAGTCGGGTGCCACCTGGCCCTCGTCCCCCACGGCTTTCTTCCCCGGTCCACCCGGTGCCGGTGCGGAGGACGGCAACTCGGTCGCGCTATCTGCGAACGGGCAGGTAGCGCTGTTGGGCGCACCGGAGGGGGGCCCCTTCCAGGACGGGGTGGCTTTTATCTACGCCGAGTCGGGTGGGACCTGGTCTTCGGCGCCAGCTGCCAGCTT
>Ga0209415_10020130_pt1 | contig 10396 bp, 4 predicted proteins | sample PeaSoiSIISIP2007_FD_187696 | JGI IMG/M metagenome (GOLD analysis project Ga0209415, IMG submission 187696) | Peat soil microbial communities from Weissenstadt, Germany - SII-SIP-2007 (SPAdes) (version 2) | ecosystem: Environmental > Terrestrial > Soil > Wetlands > Peat | place: Germany...
TCGCCGGCCAACACGGCGTCCAGGCCGCACTGGAACAGCGGCACCATGCCGGATTCGACGGCCGCACGCTCGATACTGGTGTGATCGGCACGCGCAAAGATCAGATGCTCGATTTCCTGGTTGAGCGTCAGGAACTCGGCGATGGCGAACCGGCCACGATAACCGGTGTGACGGCATTCCGGGCATCCGGCCGGATAATAGAATGTCAGCGGCGCGCCGTTGCAGCGCGCCTCCAGGTCGAACCGGCGGATGAGCTCGGCCGGCGCTGGCGCCGGGCGACGGCATGCCGGGCACAGCCGGCGCACGAGACGCTGTGCCAGGACCCCGCGCAGAACGGCGGCGAGCAGATAATCTTCCAGCCCCATATCGCGCAGACGGGTCACCGCGGAGGCGGCAGAATTCGTGTGCAGCGTGGAAAGCACGAGCCGCCCGAGCAAGGCGGCTTGCGAGGCCACCTGGGCGGTCTCGGGATTGCGGATTTCGCCGACCATGATCACGTCCGGGTCCTGCCGAACGATGGCACTGAGAAACTCCGCAAAAGTCAGCCCAATCTGCTCTCGGACCTGCATCTGGGTGATCCCCTGCAGCCGGTATTCGATCGGATCCTCCACGGTGACGATCTTGCGGCTGACAGAATTCAGGGCCAGCAGCCCGGTGTACAGCGTCGTGGTCTTGCCGCTGCCTGTCGGGCCGGTCACGAGCACGATACCGTTCGGAAGCGACAGAGCTGCCTGGAATTGGCGGACGACCGCCTCGGGCAGGCCGAGCTTGGTATAATCGAACACCACCGCGGTGCGGTCGAGAATGCGCAGCACGACAGTCTCGCCATGCAGCGACGGCACGGTGGAAACACGAAAATCGATCTCCTGTCCACGCACGGCAAGCCTGATCCGCCCATCCTGGGGTAGCCGCCGCTCCGCGATGTCGAGCCGCGCCATGATCTTGATCCGCGACGTGATTGCTGCGGTGAGCCGCATCGGCGGATTGTCCGCCTCATGCAGCACGCCGTCGTAGCGATAGCGCACGCGCAGCCGATCCTCGAAAGGTTCGAAATGCACGTCGGAGGCGTTCGTCTCCACCGCCCGCGTAAGTATCTGATTGACCAGCCGGATAACCGGAGCCTCGCTCGCCAGGTCTTTCAGCCGCTCGGTGTCGTCTTCCAGCGGCGCGTCCGCAGAGGCCTCGGACGGTCCGCCGGTGGCGTCCTCGCTGGGATACAAGCGTTCGAGTGCGGCCTCCAGTTCGATCGGCACGGCCACTTCCAGCCTGACACGGCGTCCGGTGGCTGCAGCGATCGCCGCCACCGTAAACTCATCGAGCGGATCGGCGGTCGCCAGCACCACCGTGTCATCGTCGAACTCCACGGGAAGCGAACGGGCCTGGCGCAGGAAGCGTTGCGGCAGGCAGTCGGCCAGGAGCGGTGCTTCCGCCGGGTAGCGGGCGGCGCTGGCAACCGGCAGATCGAGCAAGGCCCCATAGGTCTCGGCAAGGCTGCGCTCGGTCAGCAGGCCGAGCTGGATCAGCACGTTATCCAGGCGCTGGCCGGTTTGCGCGGCCATCTGCCGGGCGCGCTCGATCGCCCGGCTCTCGCAGTGGCCTTTCTCGACCAGCAACTGGGCGAGGGATCCGATCGTCTGGTCGGCGGGGGAGGTGAGCAAGCGGGGGACCCACAGCAGGATTGGACGGGAGCCAACTTGCGTTCGGCATCCTGGTCAAGGCAAGTGACACGTCAGCACGGCAGCCACATGACGTGATAATAAGCAGCCAAGAAAAAAACGGCCCAGTCCGCAGCGGACCGGGCCGTTCCGACTCCACCCAAAAAGCGATTACGCGCGGCGGCGACGCGCCGCCAGCAGGCCGGCAAGGCCGGCACCCAGCACTGCCATCGACGCCGGTTCGGGGGTCAAAAACAGATCCGCAATAACAATCGTGTTGGCTGGATTCGCACTGGTGATCTCAACCGAGGTAAAATACGCGATGCTCGTCAGGGTCACCGTCCCCTGTGGGAAGAGATCCGAACCGGGGATGGTTGTTCCAAACAGATGCGGGGGACCGTGGTTCAATGCCACATCCAGATTATCGTTGCCATTCAGAGCCAAGAGATCGACCAGACCAAAGCCGAAACTGACGGCAGTCTGCGGCGAGGCAAAGGAGATATCCAGCTCCGTTGCCGTTGTGCCGTTCGCGCCCAGAACATACGAACCAAGCGTCGAGAACAATCCACCGTTTGAGCCGAACGTGTAGGCACCTGGATCGCTCGGGGAGCTGAACGTCGCAATCCCGATCGACTCCGGAGTGCTGCTGCCGGAGACGCTGGAAAAATCGTACGAGGTGGTTGCCGCGAAAGATTGCGAGGCGCCAAATGACAAGGCGCAGGCGGCGATCACGGCGAGAGCGTGGAGTGGACGGACCATGGTCGGTAATCCTCCTCAGGATTGCTCAGGATAACAGGAACGTCGTATCGCATCCGGCACCAGGCCTGGATGCGACAGTGTGCGGGCTACGATGCATGGTCATTGAACCGGGAGCGGATGCATCAGTCCGCCGTTCAACCACAAGGCATTCAGTCCGCGCGGCAATTGCAACGAGCCATGTATGCCGACCGTGCGATCGTAGATTTCGCCGTAGTTGCCGACCACCGCGATCACCTGCGCTGCCCAGTCATGGGCTTCGAGGCCAAGCGCCCGGCTGGCAGACCAGTCGACACCAAGCAAGCGCTGCACGACAGGGTCCTCGCTGATGCGTTGGGCGGCGACATTTGCCTGGGTGACGCCGCTGGCCTCGGCCTGAACTAGCGAATAGATGGTCCAATCGACGATCATGCCCCATTGCGGATCGCCTTGCCGATAGGCCGGTGCCACCGGCGACAGCGTCAGCAATTCGGGCAGGATCCTGTCTTCGCCGACCTGCTTGGGATAGGCCGCCTTCACCGCGGCCAGCCGCGAAACATAGGCGCTGACGGCATCGCAGTGCCTGACTGCGATGGCATCGTCCATTTCGCCCTCTTCCTGGAACGGCATCGGACTAAGCGCGATCCCGCGGGCGTGCGCGCGGGCCTGTAGCACCTTGTCGTTGTCGGTTCCTTCGATATAGCAGACGTCCATCCCGGCAAGATCGGCGAACGACGAGACGTCAGCGTCCGTGCGCACCAGAACGGCCTGGCCGTCATAGAAGAAGGGCGGACCGAAGCTGATCTTCCAATGCCACATTGCGGTGGCACCCGGAGTCACACCCACAGCGAGGTCCACTTCGGACTTGCTCAGGCCTTCCTCGGTCTCCAGTTCAGAGTTGTAAGGCTTGAGGTCGACTTTGGCCTTTTGACCGAGTGCGGCGACCGCGACGGCCTTGCAGATTTCCATGTTGAGGGACACAAGCGGCCCATGCAAATCGGTCTTGGTCCAGTCTTCCGGCGCGGTGACGAAACCGCAACGGAGTGCCCCGGCCGCACGAACCTCGTTCAAAGTCGAGGCCAGCGCGGGCGCGACCCACGAAGCGGCAAGGCAGAACAGAATGGAAGCCCTGAACAACATTCGCATCGCCATTTCGCCAGCGACAGGACGGGGACCAGGTCCCCGTCCTGTCGGCCGGTTGGTCAATCGTCTTAGTTCGGCCAGGGGCCGCCGGTGCCGGTGGCCGAGCCCGGGGTCGTGTTGTTGCTGGTGTTGTAGTACGGGCTGCCGGGGCTCGCCGTCGGCCGCGGGTTGAAGTCCAGCGGCGGCGGGTCGCTCTCACCTCCGACCACGTAGCCGCCAGGATAGTCGGTCGGCGAGATCCCCAGGAACTGACAGCCATAGGTCGGGTTGCCGCTCGAGTCGGTGCCAACATAGTGCGGCAACGAATGGACCGCGGAGGCGGGGATCATCGCATAGCTGGCCGGCAACGGCGGCGCCTCACCGGTCAGGCGGTCATTGTCGAACGCTTCCAACAGATCGCCCATGGTCGCCAGCCCGTCGGCCGGACCAAGCTGCGTCTGCGGGGAACCGTTCGGCGCATTGAACGCCGGGTTGGCTGCGCCGGCCGCAAAGGCTGCCGCCTCGTCCGGCAGGCTCGCCAGCGGTGTCAGGTTGAACAACTCGTTGATGAACTTGATCACCGAGCTGTGCTCACTGTACGCGTGGCTGACCGTGTGCGCCGCCGCGAAGGGTGAGATCACAATCGTCGGGATGCGCGGGCCGCCGGTTTCCGGCTGATGATCCGGCCCGTAGGTGCGGAACTTCTCCGACTGATGGTCATAGAAGCCGTCCGACTCGTCGTAGGTAATGATGATCGCGCTTTCGCTCCAATAGGGGCTGCTGGCGATCGCATTGATGGAGTCAGCGAGCAATGCTTCCGCGATCTGCGAGTCGGAGTAGCTGCCATGGTCGTCGTTGCCGGGGAACGCCCGCTGCACGTTGACGTTCGGATCGGCTGGCGTCAGACCATCGTTGTTGTAGTAGCCGCCACGAACATAGAACACGCCGCCATTCGCCGGCAGCGCGTGTGCATTGACGTCGGTGTAGAACTGCTGCAGCCCATGCATGTTGCCCGGCTGGTTCGGCGTGGACGTGCCGACCTGCGGCTGCGTGATCTGCGCATTGTCGCCCAGGTAACCGAAATACTGCGGACCGACGTGGTGCGTGATCAAGGACTGATGCAGCGGCGTCGTGGGGGGATGCGCGGTGCCGTTCATGTAGACGGCGGGACTGCTCCCGTCGAACGGCTCCGGGCCAAAGCCCTGCTGATACCAACCCCAGGAGATGGCGGGATTCTTCAGTGCGATCTGCACGATGTCATGCTGCACATCGCTCAGGTCGGCGGCCGGATGTTGGTCCGCCTTGATGATGGTGCCGATCTGGTTGCCCATGAATGACAGCGGCAGCGAGGCAAACGTCAACGTCACCTGGTGGGTGCTGGTCGGCAGGAACGTGCCCGGGGGCGGACTGGCGCTATAGGTCCCGTCATCCGATCCGAACGGCGGCTTGCCGGTCCAGGTATCGCCGGTGCTACCCGGGAACGGCACGCTGTCGGTAACCACCGGCATGGTCAGGCCAGTCGGATCGGCCTCACTCGGGTGCTTCACCCACTGTGTGTCGCCGACCTGGGCGCCGATCATCGCGATCGCGTTCGGGGTCGAGGGACCGGTCGCCGTCTGGTGGAAGTTGTCGAACAGCACGAAGCGGTCGGCATACTGCCACATGAACGGGATCGTGTCACAATCAACATGCGCAATGACAACCTCGCCCTTTTGTTTGGTCTGCAGGGTCGGGTTGGCGGTCGGCGGTACGCCAGAGGAGTTGACGACCGTCGGGCAAGGACCGCTGACGCCGGGCGAGCACGAGGCATCGGTCCCATAGTGCAGGCTTTCCTGGTCAAGCGGGTAGCCGTCATTCAGCGGGACCGTCCTCGTCGTCTGGTCCGCATGGAAGTCGTTCACGTAGCCGTTATGGCTGTGATCGACCGAGTAGATGTCCTCTGGGTAGAGTTGAACCGTGGCGTCGTTAGTGTTCACGATGGTGCGCGGAACCAGGAACGGCGAGATCGTGCTGTAGGTGCCGTCAACGTTGCGGATCGCCGAATTGAAGCTGGGGAACGTGTTCGCGGGCTGCGAATAGGGATCCATAGGCGAGGCACCCGGATAGGTCGAGTACAGTCCGTTCGCCCCCGGATAGGTGCCGAAATAGTGGTCGAACGCCCGATTCTCCTGGAACAGGACGAACACGTACTTCACCTTCTGCCGCAGCAGCGCGATCTTCTGCTGCAAGGTCAGCGGACCCTGCGCGGCCGGGTCACGCGCCTGCGCCGCGCCGGCGGTGCCGGTCTGGGTGGCGAGCGTCAGGGTCGGCTCCGTGGAGCTGGTGGCCCATGCCGCCGGGGCGAAGCCGATCGGGTTGAGCAGAGCAGCCGCGGTGACCCAGGCTGTCGTAGCTTTCAGCAAGGAGCGCTTCATCCATGCACCTTTTTTGGACGAGTGTGAATTGGGCGTAACCTTTGAACCACGCCACACGTCAGCCGACCATCACGGAATCATCGCACTATTGTGACGTTTTCGTGTTAAGCAGGCCGTCTTATTCACAACGCGGATTTACGTGAGACGGGAGTGGAACGGCACCGGTCCCTACGCGCGTTTCGGCTGCTGACTGAGCCGTATTCTTGCGCGAGGCGTGTTAGGCGCTTGGGGTCGAAGGCTGTCGTAGCCGGTTGAGCCGCGCCGACTCCTCCGGTGCGGCTCTCGCTCGGGCATCGAAACCAGACTCCGCAGCCTCGGATTGGCCACCACGAGCAGCAATGCTTCGGGGAAACCCGCAACGCCGCCGGACGCGGCGGCCGTGATCCGGCCGCCGCGGTTGTTGTCGTTACCTCAACGTCACCGCCGTCAGGGCCTGCCCGGCCTCTCCGGTGACCGGATTCCGCATCACGATGCCGCTACGCTGTTCAGGGTAGGGGCGGTCGCCGACCAAACCCTCCCAGAGGACCCGGTTGAACAGGCCGGCCGGGGCCCGGTCTTCGCTTGTGAAGTCGAAGCCTCTCGTTTGCTCTGCCCACCAGGCCGGGGTGTGCTTCGGCTTGAAATCGCCCTCGGCGTATTTGACGCCCTGGTCAGGGAACGCCGCTGCGAGGCTCAGCGTCGTGGATTTCAGAACCGGCGACGCGACCACCGAGAAAGTCCAGGCCGGGCTCTGGCTGGTGTTGAACACGGCGTCCATCGAGGGCTGGTAGGCCGTGTTCAGGTTCACATGCTGCAGGCCAAGGATGTCCTCGATCGTGCGAACCATGTTCACCGTGGAATAGCGCGTGCTGACCAGGGTGTTGTTCTTCACGTACGGGCCGACGACGTAGGCCGTGCTGCGATGCGCGTCCATGTGGTCTGGCCCGTCTTGCGCATCGTCCTCAATCACGAAGACCAGTGTGTTGGTGGCATACGGGCTGTGGGCGAGCATCGCCAGCGTGGCGCCGACGGCGTAGTCGTTGTCGGCCTGCTGTGCCTCCGGGAAGTTCACGGCACCGCCGGTCGTTACGCCAAAGTTGCCCATGTGATCATGCATGTAGCGCAGCAAGACCAGGTTCGGCAGGTTGTTGTTGGCAACGAACTGGTTGAACTCCCGCTGGAACTCCTCGAAGCGCCAGGCATCGGGGTAGGCGTTGTCGAAGCCGTGGAAGCAGGCGTCGGTGTACGGGATCAGGTCCTTCGCCGCGGTCCATTCCTGCTGCGAGCCGGGAGGGTAGCTGGCGGCCGCGGTCAGCGGGATCGGCGACTGGCAGCCGGTGGCTTCGGGGTTCTCCAGAGGGAGAACGTAGCCAGTGTTGGTGGGGCCGGTGCCGGGGCGTAGCCCGTAGTGCTCGTTGTCGGAGAAAAAGCCGTAGTTGCGAACGCTGAGGCCCTTGGCCATCGCCGCGTCCCAAAGATAACCGGTCTGGTACGGCGAGTTCTCAGGCATGCCGCTGAAGGCGTATGCCCCGTCCGGCTCGCCCGGGTTCGCCGGCCCGGGACGCAGGTTGATGGCACCGCCGGGCAGCGGGTTCCCGCTGTTGGTGAACGTGGTCGTATTGGAGTAAACGAAGCCGCCGCCCTCCAGCGTGCGCAAGGTGACGGTGCCGGCTGCGTTGTACGATCCGTCCGGGTTGTAGGCGTCGTAACCGACGCTGACGTTGGCGTTCTGACCCTCGGCGTCGTACGGCGCGTTCGAGCGGCTGACGACTGGGTGCGAGTAGGACCCGAAGCCGAACGAGTAGTCCATCGGGATGTTCTTCGTGTTCCAGTCCGTCTCGCGTGCCGCGGTGCTCCACGGCCAGCCATTGCCGCTCACCTCGCCCGAGCAAAAGAAGTTGTCGAGCGTGACGAAATTGGTCGCCATCCGGTGGAAGTTCGGCGTGATCAGCTTGCCGAACGTAGTCAGGGCCGGGTCGGCGTTGGCGCCGTTGGTTAGGTCGCCGAGCACCTGGTCGAAGGTCCGGTTCTCTTTGACGATGTAGATGATGTGCTGAATCTTGCCCTGCAGGAACTGCATCGTCGCGGACGGCCGGGAGGACACCGTGTTCCAGCCGTTGTTCTTCTCCACCTGCGCCGTCAACGACTGGAGGTTGGCATTGATCGCGCCGACCGGCGCCGTCAGGAAGCCGGATTGCTCAATCTGGAAGACATATTGGTCCGCGCCATACGTGAGTGCCCCGCCCTGAGGCCCGGGGTAGCTGGTGTACTTGAAGCTGGTGACCGAGGTGGACATATGCCCGGGGTTGGAACCCGGGTCGTTCTTGGCGTTGAAGATATAAAGTGCGCTGCCGTCAGCGCTGGGCGTCACCGTCTGCGGGTACCAGCCGGTGGGGACAAGGCCGGCCACCGTGTAGGCCGACGTGCCCGCCAACGGCACGATGGCGACATCATTGGCGCCGCCGTTGGTGACGTAGAGCGTGCTGCCGTCAGGCGAGAGCGCGAGGTTGTTGGGGGCTGCGCCCGTCCACCGGGGCCCGCTGGACGGGAACGTGCCGGGTGGGGCGATCGTATCGATCGTGTGGATGACCGTGTTGTAGGTGGATGAGGCCGGGTTCGTGTCGATGTCGGCGACCTGGTCGCTGTTGTCCTCGGCGACAAACAGCTCGTTGGTGCTGGCCTTGAGCACGACGTTGTTCGCGCTTCCCTGCACCGGAATGCGAGTGATGAGCGAGACCGTGCCGGCGGAGAGCGCTTGGGAGATATCGATTACGTCAACCTCGCGGTCGCGGATGGACGAGATGTAAGCGCGGTTGCCGTCGGGGCTGATCGCGACGCCGTACGGCTCCTCGCCGCCGGCGACGCCGTTCGCGCCGGAGGTGTTGTACGGTCGCAGATCATAGGTCAGCAGGACCTGGTTGGTCGCGGTGTTGACCACCGACATCGAGTCATTGAGCATGTTCAGTGCGACCAACAGGGTGCCGGCGGGGTTGAGCGCCAAGCCGCTGGTCTGCGGGCCGAGATACTGCAGGTTTCCGATGCCGTTCGCGTCCGCATCGGGGGGCGCGGGAACGCCGACGGCGTGAATCAGTTGAATATTCGTCGGCCCACTGAACGTCTTGGTGCTGAGGTTGAAGTTGTAGACCAGGACGTTGCCGTCGGTGCCGCCGGAGACATAGAGCTTGGTCCCGTCATGCGACCAGATCAGGCCTTGGAACGTGTCCTGCGGGGTAAGGGCCGCGGCCGGGCTGGCGCCGGTCTGTCCCAGCGGGTTCATGTTCCGCACCGGCGCGGTTGGGTTCGTGGTGTCGAAGACGAAGATGTACTCCGGCCCGGCAACGCCGTTATACTTACCCGGTGTGCCCGATCCGGTCGTCGTGTCGTAGGTATTATAGCCGCTGGTCATCACGACGAGCGTCTTGCCGTCCGCGGGGTTCAACGCCGACTGGATGGCGCCGTCGGGGCCGACCGTCGGGTTGGCGAGGGTCGGGATGTTGACCGTCATGTTCGTGAAGGTCGAGCCCGGGATCGCGCTGGTCGTGATAGTCTGACCGGACGGCACGGGCTGCGCGCCGCTGTTATCAGGAATGAGATCATCGGCCCGAACGGCGGTCGAGATACCGGCCAGCAGAGTGGCGGAAAGCAGCGTCGCCTTCAGCGCGGCGCGCGGGCCTGGGTGTGTCACAGTGCCTGTTTCCTTTCGAACTTACGCAGCCGCTTTGCGCGGCCATATTAGAGACGCGAAGCTGAGCATCACGCGAAGCGCCCGCACCGCGGACGCATCCCGGGCGACATTGTTCTCCACACATTATTCCAACGCTCAATGCCATACGGCAATATGTGCCACGATGAAACTCGCGGGACAGTTCCATGACGCCGATTTAGTGCGAGACCGCCCGGAATCATCGGCAAGCCGTTGCGGCTGCTGGTTTTGGTCCATTCCGATTTTGCTGGAACCGATTGACCCCCAAAGCCACCGTCGATCTGATCAGGGGCGGCGATCCAGAATCTATTTCCTGGATCGCTGTCATGGAAAGCCGCATCCGTTCGGATGTGACTGGGCGGCTCTCGACCGCCCGGCAGCTCAGCCGACGCGGCGGCGGATCAAGCCGAGCCACGCCAAGGCGGGCAGAGTTATCAGAAGGCTGGCAGGCTCGGGTACGACGTAACTGGTGAGCAGCCCATCGACCTGGGTTACGCTGCCATCCGGATTCGTCAGATACACCGAGAAGAAGCTCGGCGCGTAGTATGTAAGATCCTGGCTGTACGCGCCGGGGTTCTCGATGAACGACGCGATGTTCGTGGTCGAGGGGAAAGGCGGTGTCTCATAATAGAAATTGATCTGAAGCGCGTCGCTCGGTCCGGAGTCCAGTACCGGGTTTTGCACGCCAAGGAAGGCAAAGGCTGTCGAAGCGAGCGGGGGGCTGTAAACCGAGGTGTAACCAAGCGCCGCGGAATAGCCCCCGATCCTGAAAGAGGTAAACTTGTCTG
>Ga0209415_10020131_pt1 | contig 10396 bp, 8 predicted proteins | sample PeaSoiSIISIP2007_FD_187696 | JGI IMG/M metagenome (GOLD analysis project Ga0209415, IMG submission 187696) | Peat soil microbial communities from Weissenstadt, Germany - SII-SIP-2007 (SPAdes) (version 2) | ecosystem: Environmental > Terrestrial > Soil > Wetlands > Peat | place: Germany...
CCATGACGCCTGAGGTCGCGCCGGACCTGCCTCGTTCCGACCATGGTGCGCGCCGCGCGGCCGTGAAAGGCACGGAGCAGCGCGTACGTGCAGCACTCGGGCAGCGGATAGCGCGCGCGCAAATAGCGCGGAAACTGGGTGTGATACGAGGTCGTGAAGCGCAGCCTCAAGCGCACGGCGGCGTTGCGTGCCGCAAGTCCGAGCGGGCCCTCGGTTGCGATGTGCAGCGTATCCGGGCGCTCGCCCTCGAGCCAGGCGGCGACGCGGCGGCCCTGAAACAGCGCGAGCCGGATCTCCGGATACGTCGGGCAGGGAATCGTCGGCAGGCCTTCCGGCGTCATCAGCGTGACGGTATGGCCGAGCTCGACGAGGCCCTCGGCCGTGCGCGCGAGGGTCGTCACCACGCCGTTCGTCTGCGGACGCCAGGCGTCCGTGACTATTCCGACCTTCATCCGACCGCCCGGGTCCTCAGGCTGCCGTGCCGAAGGCCGGGGCCGCTGCCACGCCGCGCGCCGCAGCCGCTGCAACCGGGGCGTGCGCCTGCACGGTCCAGTCGACCAGCGCGAGCCGCCCGTTGCGATCCTCCACGAGCGCCGAGCAGTGTTCGACCCAGTCGCCATCGTTGCAGTAGTGGATCCCGTCGACCTCGCGGAGCTCCGGCCGGTGAATGTGGCCGCAGATGACGCCGTCGAGCCCGACGCGCAGCGCCGCGTGCGCCGCCGCGTGCTCGAAGCGCTCGACGTAGAGGCGCGCATCGGGAACCTTCTGCTTGACCCACGAGGCGAGCGACCAGTAGCCGAAGCCACAGCGCCGGCGCACCGCCTGCACGCGCCGTCCGAGCCACAGCATCACGTCGTACATCCGCTCGCCGAGATTCTTGAGCAGCCCGCTGAACTGCACCGCGCCGTCGAAATCATCGCCGTGCAGCACCAGGTAGCGCTTGCCATCGGCCGTCTCGTGGATGAAGTCGCGGCGGATGTGAATGCCGGCGACCTCCGCGCCGCACAGCTCGCGGAAGCCCTCGTCGTGATTGCCGGGCACGTAGATCACCCGGGTCCCGGAGCGCGCGAGCTTGAGAATCGTCCTCAGCACGTCGTGGTGCGACACCGGCCAGTAGACGCCGCGCTTCAAGCTCCACAGGTCGACGATGTCGCCGACGAGCACCAGCTCCTCGGTGGCAACCCGGTTCAGGAAATCGAGCAGGTAATCGGCCTGGCAGCCGCGAAAGCCCAGGTGGACGTCGGAGATGAAGACGGTCCGGAGCGTGAGACGGGGGGTACTCGCGGGAGTCGCCGGGCTCATGTCGTCCTCGTCGTCGCCGGTTTGGCCAAGGCTGCCGGCCGCGCATGACGGGGAGATGAAAGCGCGAAGAATTTTTTCTGACGAATTCGGGGGTTGCCGCGCTTCCCTATCGTGGTTCGCAACGACTCATGCGCTAACTCAGGATTACAGGAGATTTGTTGCGGCGCGGCAGCCAACCGCGCGCGGCGTCCCCCGTCGTCGGTCAGCGGCGCGGCGCAAGGCTCATTGATTGGCCGCGAGCGGGGCTCGCGCCGCGATGCGGCGCTGTGGAAAGTGGCAGGTGAACCGGCTGCCGATCCCCTCTTCGCTCTCGATCTCCAGCGTCCCGCCGTGGCGCTGCAGCGCGTGCTTGGCAATCGCAAGCCCGAGCCCGGAGCCCCCCGTCGTGCGCGCACGGCCGGGATCGACGCGGTAAAACCGCTCGGTGATCCGCGGCAGGTGCTCGCGCGCGATCCCGACGCCCGTATCCCGCACCGAAAAATGACCGCCGGCCACGTCGGCCCACCAGCGGATATCGATGCGTCCCTCGGGCGGCGTGTATTTGACCGCATTCGAGATGAGGTTCGAAAAGATCGAGTGGATCTCCTGCTCCGAGCCCAAGAGCTTTGCGTCCGACTCGAGCGCGAGCGCCACTTCCGGGTGGCGGTCGAGCGCAAGCACCTCGCGGCGCATCAGCGTCAACATGCCGCCGACGTCGACGAGATCGGTGCCGGCCTCGCCGCTCGAGGACTCGAGCCGCGAGAGCTCGATCAGCGCGTTGACCACCGCCCGCATGCGCTCGGCCTGGCGCCGCATCTCCTCGAGCGGGCCATGCCACGCCGGATCCATCCCCGGGTCGTCCGCGAGCGCGTCGACGTAGCCGGTGATCACGGTCAAGGGGGAGCGCAGCTCGTGCGAGGCGTTCGCCACGAAGTCCTTGCGCATCGCCTCGAGGCGGATCTGGTGCGTGACGTCCCGCACCAGCAGCAGCTGCTGCCCCGCCCCGTAGGCCACGACGTGCAGCGCGAGGTGCGCGCTCGCATCCACCGTCGAGCGGATCACGACCGGCTGCGAGAAATCGCCGACGGCCAGATAGCGGATGAAGTCCGGGTGACGGACCAGGTTATCGATCCGCTGACCGTAGTCGACCTTGCGCCTGAGCTTCAGCAGCCGGGCGGCATTGCGGTTGAACCACTGGATCTCACGGTCCGCGCTCATCACCACGACCCCGTCCGGCATCGCGGTCGTCATGCGGCGGAATTCGCGAAACAGCTGCACGATGCGCCGCTTGTGGAACTGCTTGCGGCGGTAGATCCGCATCACGAGCGCGACCACATCGCCCCACACGCCGTGGAAGTCCGGCGGCTCCTCGGTGCGGCGCTTGCGCAGCCACCGCTCGAGGCGGTACAGGCGGACATACGTGAGGGCCAGATAGCCGGCCAGCACGGCGCTCACCGTCAGCGATATCTGACCCAGAAAGTACCCGACGACGACGGCGATCGCGACGAGGCCGATCAGGCGAGCCAGCGCGAATGACCAGGCGGGCGACATTGAATCGGTGGGTCAGCGCCTTAGAGGGGTCGGGTCGAGAAGCGGTAGCCTGCGCCGCGCACGGTCTGGATGAACTTGTCGCAGTCGAAGCCTTCCAGCGCCTTGCGCAGGCGCCGGATGTGCACGTCGACGGTCCGTTCCTCGACGTACACGTTACCCCCCCACACCCGGTCGAGCAATTGCGAGCGCGAGTACACGCGCTCGGGATGGGTCATGAAGAACGACAGCAGCCGGTACTCGGTGGGGCCGAGCGGGACGGTCGCCTCCCCGACCGTGACCCGGTGGCCGGCAGCATCGAGCATCAGCCCGCCTGCCGCGACGATCTCATCGGCCGGCGCGGTCGTGCTGCGCCTTAAGACCGCGTTGATCCGGGCGAGGAGTTCGCGGGGCGAGAACGGCTTCGTCACGTAGTCGTCCGCCCCGCCCTCGAGGCCGTTGACCTTGTCCTGCTCCTCCGCCCGCGCGGTCAGCAGGATGATCGGGACCTCGCGGGTCTCCTTGTCCTTCTTGATCGCGCGCGTGAGCTCGAGCCCGCTCATGTCCGGCAGCATCCAGTCGATCAGTACGAGGTCCGGGCGCCGGTCAGCCATCCGGGCGCGGGCCTCGCGGGTGTCCTCCGCCTCCACGACCTCGAAGCCCGCGCGCCTCAGGCCAAAGGCGACCATTTCGCGGATGGGCCGCTCATCCTCGACCACAAGAATCTGGCGGTTGGTCATGGGGCGTGTACGTGTCACGAAAGGTCCTTGTATTACAGCGGCGAATTATTGCATTTCAATGACTTATGCCGCGAGTCGCGCCACGCCTGTCAACTGATCGTCATTTTCTCGTGGCGCCGCCCGACCGGGTCGCCACGTCGTTGCGCAGGTACACGGGCTCGGCCGCCTCCGGTCCCACGGTCCGCCCGAGACGGAACTCCTCGACCGCGAGGTGCGCGATCGTTCCGGCGTCTGGGAGGAGTGCCGGCCACGATCCCACGAGGCCCGCTCCCAGGCGATCGACGAGCCGGGGGTAGGCCGACCAGCCATGCCCGGCCGCGACGACCCACGCGCCGGCGGGTGGGGTCGGCACCGCATCAGGCGTCGCGAGGCCCTCGCCGAGCAGCGTGCAGTCAGCGCCTGTCCGGCGCGCCAGCCCCCAGTAGACCTCACCCATCCGGGCATCGAGGCAGACGAGCGCGTGGTCGGCATCAGTGCTCCGCACGAGCGCCGCTGCTGCGAGCGCCCGCAGATCGGACACCGGGATCAGCGGCAGCCCCGTCCCGAGCGCCAAGCCCTGCGCGATGCTGACCGCAATCCGCACACCGGTGAACGCGCCGGGACCCCTGCCGAAGGCGATCGCATCGAGCGCGGCGAGCGGGATTCCGCGCTCCTGCAGCAGTTCGTCGACCATCGGGAGCAGCCGCTCGGCGTGGCCGCGGAAGACGAGTTCATAGCGCATCAGCAAGCGCTCCCCATCGAGCAGCGCCGCGCTGCACGCCTCGGTCGCCGTATCAACCGCGAGGATCCTCACGGCGTGCCGGTCGGGAGGAGCTCCCGCAGGTGATGGCGGAGAAATCGGACCGCCTCGTCGACGTCCTGCGTCACGGTCATCGGCGGCAGGCTCGCGAGGAACGCTCGGCCGTAGCCTCGGGACACGAGGCGCGGATCACCGAGCATCACGACGCCGAAATCGTCGGGATCGCGGATCAGCCGCCCGACGCCCTGCTTGAGCGAGAGCACCGCCTGCGGCAACTGGTACTCGGTGAAGCCGTTGCGCCCCTCGCGCTTCAGTCCCTCGAGCCGGGCCTTGAGGATGGGGTCGTCGGGCGCGGCGAACGGCAGCTTGTCGATCACCACCAGCGACAGCGCCGGTCCGCGTACGTCGACGCCTTCCCAGAAGCTCCCGGTCCCGAGCAGCACGGCGTTGCCGAGCTCGCGAAAGCGCCGGAGCAGGGCATCGCGTGGCGCATCGCCCTGAACCAGGATCGGGAACTCGTCGCGCCCGCCGAGCGCCTCCTTCAGCAGGCGCGCACCCTCGGCGAGCGCCCGGTGGCTCGTGAACAGCACGAAGCTGCGCCCGCCGGCCGCGCGGATCAGCGGCAGCGCGGCCTCGATGACCGCGCCCGTGTAGCCGCGCTCGCCCGGGTCCGGAAGCCCGCTCGGCAGGTACAGGCGCGACTGGGACTCATAGTCGAAGGGGCTCGGGATCAGGAGTGTGCGCGCGGCCTCGGCGCCGACGCGGCGCGTGAAATGACTGAAATCCTCGCCGACCGCGAGCGTCGCCGAGGTATAGATCCAGGCACAGGGGCGCGCCTCGACCTGCGCCCTCAGGCGCTCGGCGACCTCGAAGGGCGTGAACTCGAGGCTCCAGCTGCGGCCCGTGCAATCGGCCCACCTGAGCCCCGTGGCCTCATCGGCCGACAGGATTTGCCGGAGGCGCATCGCGGCATCGGCGGCGCGCCTTCCGCACTGCCTGACGCCGGCCGCCTCGAGCGCCGGTTCATCGAACCGGGCGTGGATGCGCTCGAGACCGGTTGCGAGCTCGGTGGCGGCCTCGAGCGCTGCATCCGGGATATTGCTCCAGTCGATGCGCTCGCCGAGTCCGGCGAGCGCGTGCTGCACGCTCCCGACCGCGTGCTCGAGCCGCTCGACGGCGGCGCGCGAGGCGGCATCGAGGAGCCCCCCGCGGGCGAGCTCGGCGAGCGCATCGCGGGCGAGTGCTACGAGCGCGCGCCCGCCGACGTGCGTGCCGAAGAACTGCGCCGCAACCTCCGGGAACTGGTGGGCCTCATCGAGGATCACCGCATCCGCGCCCGGCAGGAGTTCCCCGAATCCCTCTTCCCGGAGCGCCATGTCGGCGAGCAGCAGGTGGTGGTTGACGATCAGGAGGTCCGCCGCCTGCGCCTCGCGCCGCGCCTTGACGACGTGGCAGGCCCGAAACTCCGGGCAGTCCTGGCCGAGGCAGTTCTCGCGGGTCGAGGTGGCGCTCAACCAGATGGGGTCGTTGTCCGGGATCGACTCGAGTTCGCCGATGTCTCCGCTCGCCGTCGTGCGGCTCCAGCGCTCGATGCGTGCGAGGCTCCGCTGCCTTGCGCGCCCGAGCCCTGGCAGGTCGGGAGCGGCGAGCGCGACTGCGAGGCGGTGCCGGCACAGGTAATTGGCGCGGCCCTTGAGCAGCACGATCCGGAGGGGCCGGCCAAGTGCCCTGCCGAGGAGGGGCAGGTCGCGGTGGAACAGCTGGTCCTGCAGATTTCGGGTGCCGGTCGAGACGATGACACGGCGTCCCGAGTAGAGCGCGGGCACGAGATAGGCGAAGGTCTTGCCGGTGCCCGTTCCGGCCTCGACGACGAGCGAGGTTCCCGCATCGAGCGTGTCGGCCACGGCCTCGGCCATCGCGAGCTGGCCGCGGCGCGGGCGAAAGCCCGGCAGCACGGCCGCGAGCGGGCCGTCCGGGCCGAATATGTCTGAAAGATTGGGCACGTGGCGGTGAGCGGCGCGGCGAAGGCCGCGGCGTCATTATCCGGGTCCCGTGCCGCGACGCGAGCGTCAATACGCTCAATCGCTGTCGAAGGCACCAGCGACCACGCACCGCCGACCCATTCGGCGGGCCCTCCATTCGCCGGTCGCCGGCGCCGGCCCCGCGCATGCCGCACCGCCGCACGGCTGGCACCTCGTATAATCTGCGGCCCCTTCCGGTGCGGACGCGTCGTGAGAACCCCAATGGCACCCCACTCCCCGACGCCGCTCGCCGCCTCCCGCGTCGTGCCGTCGAGCCTCGAGGCCTGGATCGACCAGGTCCGCGCGCTCACGACCCCGGCAAGGGTGCACTGGTGCACGGGGAGCGAGGGAGAAGCCGCCGAACTGACCGCTGAGCTGATCGCGCGCGGCGAGTTCCACCCGCTCAATCCCGTCACTTTTCCTCGGAGCCAGCTCTACCGCTCGAACCCCAATGACGTTGCGCGAGTCGAGCACCTGACGTTCGTCTGCACCAAGAGCGAGCGCGACGCCGGACCCAACAACCACTGGATGGCGCCGGACGCGGCGCATCGCAAGATGGATGCGCTGTTTCGCGGCTGCATGCGCGGGCGCACCCTCTATGTCGTGCCCTATTGCATGGGGCCGATCGACTCGCCCTACGCGCGCTGCGGGATCGAGATCACCGACAGCGCGTACGTCGTGCTCAACATGCGGATCATGACGCGGATGGGGAGCGCCGCGCTCGAGCGGATCGCCCGCGATGGCATCTTCGTGCGCGGCCTGCACTCGACCGGCGAGCTCGACCCGGAGCGACGCTTCATCATGCATTTTCCGGAGGAGCTGTCGATCAAGAGCTACGGCTCCGGCTACGGCGGCAATGCGTTGCTCGGAAAGAAGTGCCATGCGCTTCGGATCGCGAGCTGGCAGGCGCGCGAGGAAGGCTGGCTCGCCGAGCACATGCTGCTGGTCGCGCTCGAGAATCCGCGCGGCGAAACCCACTATCTGGCGGCGGCGTTCCCGTCGGCCTGCGGCAAGACCAATCTCTCGATGCTGATCCCGCCCGAGGCCCTCCCGGGGTGGAAGGTAAAGACCATCGGCGATGACATCGCCTGGCTGCACCCGGGGCCGGACGGCCGGCTGTACGCGATCAACCCCGAGTCCGGCTACTTCGGCGTCGCTCCGGGGACGAGCCCGAAGAGCAACAAGAACGCCTACGACATGATCCATCATGACACGCTCTTCACCAACGTCGCGCTCACGGCCGACAATGAGCCGTGGTGGGACGGGGTCGATCGCGGCCGGCCGGTGATCGACTGGCAGGGGCGCCCCTACGATCCGGCCCACGGCCACGCGGCCCACCCCAACTCACGCTTCACCGTCGCGGCGCGCCAGAACCCTCACTACGCGCCGGAAACCGACTCCCCGGCGGGCGTGCCGCTCTCGGCCATCATCTTCGGCGGGCGCCGCCGCACACTCGCCCCGCTCGTCTATGAGGCAAGGCACTGGCGCCACGGAGTTCTGCTCGGCGCGGGCGTCGCCTCCGAGACGACCGCCGCCGCGACGGGCAAAGTGGGGATCCTCAGGCGCGATCCCATGGCGATGAAGCCGTTCGCCGGCTACAACTTCGGCGACTACTGGCGGCACTGGCTGTCGTTCGAGACGCGCCTGACGCGACCGCCGCGGATCTTCCATGTCAACTGGTTCCGGCAGGACGCGGCCGGCAAGTTCCTGTGGCCGGGGTACGGTGAGAACCTGCGGGTCCTGAAGTGGATCATCGATCGCGTCGCGGGCCGGGTGGACGCGCGGGACACGCCGATCGGCTACATGCCGGCGCGGGACGATCTGGACGTGTCGGGCCTCGAGCTCGCGCACGGCGCGCTCGAGGAACTCCTCAGCCTCGATGCGCCGGCCTGGCGTGCCGAGCTTGCGCACCTCGCCGGCGAATTCGAGCAGTACGGCGACCGGCTGCCGCCCGCGCTCAGCAAAGAACTCGAGGACGTGCTGCGGCGCCTGGGCTGAGGAGTTGACGCGCCGGTGCGCGGAGGCTGCCGCCGCGCCCGGGCGAAGCGCTCACTCCTCGCAGACGAAGCGGATCGTCTGCGACGATTCCCGCTCGGGCGCGCGTCCGAGCCCGATCAGGCCCTCGCCGGTGATCGGCACACTGTCGCGCCGTACGAAGTGCTCGTCCCCGCCCGTTCCGTGCACGAACGTGCCGTTGGTGCTCTCATCGACCAGGACGAAGCGGGTCTTGTTCGCCTCGATCCGCGCATGCAGGCGCGAGATGAGGTTTCCCTTGACGATGATGTCGTTGTCCTCGGCCCGGCCGATGGTCACGTGGGTGCGGTGATCGTCGAGCACGATCTCCTCGCCGCGGAACCGCAGACGCAGGCGCTTCGGTCGCTGCTGCTCGCGCGTTGCGAGCGCGATCGCCGGCAGCATGCTGGTGATGTCCTCGGTCTGCCACAACACCTCGTAGAGCGCGATCTCGTGGCTGCGGCCCTTCAGGGTCGCGACGTCGATCTGACGGACCGCGGACTTCCAGTCCGACGACAGCCGCTCGACGACCGTCACCGTCGTGATGATCTGCCCGGCCTTCGCTTGGCTCGTCATGCGGTTGGCGGTGTGCACGGCGGCTCCGAACACGTCGCGATTTTCGATGACCACCGGCCCGAAATGGCAGCCGATGCGAATCGCGACGTGCGCGAACTCGTTCTGCAATGCCTGGTGGGTCGAAATCGTCCGCTGCATCTGGCTCGCGGCGTCCACCGCCTCGTCGGCCTTCGGGAACGTCGCCATGATCTCATCGCCCATCGTCTTGATGACCGTCCCGCCGTGCTGCTCGGTCGCGGTCTTCATCACCTCGATGCAGATGCCGACCATTTCGCGGGCCTGGTCGTCACCGAGCTTCTCGTAAAGCATGGTGCTGCCGACGACATCGGCGAACAGGATGGCGAGCTCGATGTCCTTGGTCATGGCGGCCGCGATTATATACGACTTGTCATAAGCGACTGCTGCGGGCGCCGGCAGCCCCGATGCCCCATCAGCCCGCAAGTCGGCCGGCGCTGAGCCCTTCGGCCGCAGCGCAGGCGCGTGCGACGATACTCATCTCGGCACCGTCGCGCCGGCCGAGCTCGCTCAACGAACGCCGCCAGGCCCGGGCCCCCGGCCGCCCGGCGTAGAGACCGAGCATGTGGCGGGTGATGGAATGCAGGTGCGTACCGCGCGCGAGCTCCCGCTCGATGTACGGCCTCATCCGCTCGACGACTTCTCTCGGATCCGGGACTGCGTCTGCACCGTCCGGCCATGCCGCCCGGTCGAGCGCCGCGAGGAAGTACGGGTTGTGATAGGCCTCGCGGCCGACCATCACCCCATCGACGTGCATCCACTGCTCGCGGGCTGACTCGACCGTCCGGATCCCGCCGTTGATCACGATGCAAAGACTGGGGCGCCCCGCCTTGAGCCGCCACACCGTGTCATAGCGGAGCGGCGGGATCTCGCGGTTCTGCCGGGGGCTCAGGCCCGACAAGATCGCCTTGCGGGCATGCACGATGAACGTGTCGCAGCCGGTGGCCGCGACGCTATCGATGAATGTTTCGAGGAACCCATCGCTGTCCTCGTTGTCGATGCCGATCCGGCACTTGACCGTGACAGGCACCGTCACGGCGGCGCGCATCGCGGCGACGCACTCGGCGACAAGCAGCGGGCGGGCCATCAGGCACGCGCCGAAGCTCGCGTTCTGCACCCGGTCGCTCGGGCAGCCGACGTTGAGGTTGATCTCATCGTACCCCCGCTCGGCGCCGATCCGCGCCGCCTGCGCGAGGGCCGAGGGATCACTGCCGCCGAGCTGCAGCGCGACCGGATGCTCGGCTGGATCGAACTCGAGCAGGCGCGCACGATCGCCTCTGAGGATCGCCTGCGCGACCATCATCTCGGTGTAGAGGAGCGCGTGTGGTGCGAGGATTCGGAACAGGTGCCGGCAGTGCCGGTCCGACCAGTCCATCATCGGCGCCGCGCTCAAGGCTCGACCGATGACACCGTTCGCGCCAAGCATCATGACGTCCAAGTCTCGCTTGCTTGTTGTTTCACGCGCCCGAACCAGCCATCGGTGA
>Ga0209415_10020132_pt1 | contig 10396 bp, 8 predicted proteins | sample PeaSoiSIISIP2007_FD_187696 | JGI IMG/M metagenome (GOLD analysis project Ga0209415, IMG submission 187696) | Peat soil microbial communities from Weissenstadt, Germany - SII-SIP-2007 (SPAdes) (version 2) | ecosystem: Environmental > Terrestrial > Soil > Wetlands > Peat | place: Germany...
TTGGGACGTCGTCTAACGGTAAGACTGCAGACTCTGGATCTGCGTATCGGGGTTCGAATCCCTGCGTCCCAGCCAAAATCCCAGACGCCATGTCAACTCATCCGGCGAGAACACAGGGTTTCGCGGTGTGCCTCCGGAATCGCGGTTACGCCGCGTCGCTCGAGGTCCGAAAGCTGTATCCGGTGGTGAGCGACGCAGATGCAGCAGCGAACGATCTCATCCGCGTGATCGACGAATCGGGTGAGGACTATCTGTATCCGGCCCGTCTCTTCCAGAAGCTCGTACTGCCAATCGAACTCCAGCGCGCTCTGCGCGTGGCCTCATAGCGTGAGATACGGGCGCGCTTTACTTCTGCGAAGCCTGAAGCGCCTGGTCCAGGTCGGCTTTGATATCTTCAATGTCTTCTATGCCGACTGAGACGCGGACGTACTCGGGGGTGACGCCGGTGGCCTCTTGTTCCGCGGGCTCCAACTGAGAATGGGTGGTGGAGGCCGGGTGAATGATCAGCGTCTTGGCGTCGCCGACGTTGGCCAGGTGGCTTAAGAGCTTCACATTGTTGATGAGTTTGACGCCGGCCTCTTTGCCGCCTTTGACACCGAATCCCAGAATGGCGCCCGCCCCCTTCGGCAAATATTTCTTCGCGGCCTGGTAGTGGGGATGGCTGGGGAGGCCGGGGTAGTTGACCCAGGTGACGGCCGGGTGCTTCTCGAGCCACTCGGCCAGCGCCTGCGCGTTTTGCACGTGCCGCTCCATGCGCAGGTGCAGGGTCTCGATTCCGAGCAGGAACAGGAAGGCGGCGAAGGGGCTCATGGAGCCGCCGGTGTCGCGCAGCCAGTGGGTGCGGATGTGAATGATGTAGGCGAGGTTGCCCAGCGGCTTGAGAGCCTCGGTGAAGATGACGCCGTGATACGACTCCGACGGCGCGGTGAATTCCGGCCACTTGGCGGCGTTGGCTTCCCAGAGAAAATTGCCGCTATCCACGATGGCTCCGCCGATGTGCACCCCGTGACCGCCGAGGAACTTGGTGGTGGAGTAGACCGCGATATCGATGCCATGCTCGAAGGGCCGCAGCAGCAGCGGGGTTACCGTGTTGTCGACGATCACCGGCAAGCCGTGCTGGTGGGCGACATCGGCGACCTTACGGAAATCGGGGACGTCGTTTTTCGGGTTGCCGACGGATTCGAGGTAGACCAGGCGCGTGTTCTCATCCACCAGCTTCGAGATTTCCTCGGGGTGATCGGGGTTGAAAAAGCGCACCTCGATTCCCAGTTTCTTGAGCGTCTGCGTGAACAGCGTCCAGGTGCCGCCGTACAGGCTGGTGGCGGAGATGAAGTTCTGCCCGGCGTGAGTGATGGTGAGGATGGCGGCAGTGATCGCCGCCTGGCCGGACGCGAAGGCGAGCGCGCCGATACCGCCATCGAGCGCCGCCAGGCGTTTCTCCAACACGTCGTTGGTCGGGTTCATCAGCCGCGAATAGATGAAGCCGAATTCCTTCAGCGCGAAAAGATTGGCGGCGTGCTCGGAGTCTTTGAAAACGTAGCTCGTGGTGGCGTAGACGGGCACGGCGCGCGCCCCGGTGGCCGGGTCCGGTTCCTGTCCGGCATGGAGCGCGAGGGTGCCGAGGCCGAGTTTCTTCTCTGTGTTTGGCATGGAGTGTCCTTCACGAAGATATCAAAGGGGCAACCGGCGTTGCCAGCGACATGGCGCGAAGACCCTCGGCCATGAAAAGGTTCAACCAATAATGAAGCACGGGCTACGTGAAATGCCTATTGTCTATAGAGTTTATGGCAATTCTGGTTTGGGTGTCAAGTTGGCTGGTTCGGGAGTACTCTGAAGTAAAGGCAATGCGCACCATTTCAAAGCGGACCCAATATGGTCTAAAGGCGATGCAGATTCTGGCCCGGCGATACCGGGAGGGACCGATTATGATCGGGTCGATAGCCCGGGAGGAGTCGATTCCGCTGAAATTCCTGGAGGCGATTCTGCTCGATCTGAAAAGCCACGGGCTGCTGGAGAGCAAGTTGGGGCGCAAGGGAGGCTACCGTTTGAGCCGGCCGCCCTCGTCGGTGACGGTGGGTTCGATCATTCGCATGATGGAAGGACCGCTGGCGCCGATCCCGTGCGCGAGCGAGACAGCCTACCGGCCATGCGATGAGTGCAAGGACATAGAAAGCTGCGGGACGCGCATCATCATGCGAGAGGTGCGCGATGCCATTTCGGGCGTTTTGGACCGCACGACTCTGGCCGATTTGCTGCGTAAAACGGACAGCGTTCGCCCGGCGCGGGTGAGCCAGGACAGCGTCCAGTACGAGATCTAGCCCGCATTTCTAACCGCCGGTCAACCTTACTGCACTGCGATGGTGGCGGTGACAGGGCTGGCCGTGGTGCCAACCGAGACGACCACCGCAACCGCGTTCCCAGGCGTTACGGTTGCGGGCACGACGGCGTCGATCTGAACCGCTCCTGCCACGAATCCCGGCGCGTCGCCGTTATACTTCACCGTGGCGGGCAGGCCGCCGATCTGGACTGTAAACGGACTTTGTAGCTGCCAGGATGAGGCGCCCGCGGCGATCAGTCCATCCGCTCCAGCGGGCGACGTGACGCCCTCACCGGTGGCGTAGATCATGACGTAGTCTCCCCGCGCCACCGGGTTGGTAGCGGAGTTCACCGAATAATCCTTGTTTAAGACCGCAGCCGGCCCTGTGCCCTGACTATTCAAAGTGAAGATGCCCGGCTGCGCCTTGAGCACCGGTATGCTGATGGCGGGCGAGAACGCGCCCAGGTACTCGACCCGCACGCTGGTGCTTCCACTGGTATTGCTCGCAATCGCATAGGGCGCGACGACGTTGAGTTGGCCGGCACTGGCGTACAGGATGGGTGCGGCAACGCCGTCGAACCAGACCCGCACTCCGGCGAGCGAGTTGGGCAAGACGCCGGCGCTGACCTGATTGCCCAGCCCAGTGGCTGGGCCAAGGTTGTTCCCAAAAATGACGACGACCTCTCCCGGCGCGATCCCGTTGTTGGCGTACGTAGCGGCGTTCCCGATGCCGCCGGGCAGAATTTGCGGCTGCGCCTGCGCCAAACGCACGAACGCAACGCCGTAACCAGCGAACGGAATCTGGATGGTTCCTTGCGGCGTGACCGATTGCGGAGAGGGGCCCGCGGGGGCACTGGTGCTGGCGTCGATCGCGGTAACGGTGGCGAGCGGGAACGAGCCCAGAGCAGACACGTCCAGCGTAACCTTGGCGGCCACACCCGGGCCGTTATTGTCGGTCGAGTTACGCACCGCGTGGTTGGCCAGCAGGATCACCACCGACCCGTCATCGTTGCGCACGGCCAGTGCTTCGAGAGCGTTCGGATCGGAGTTCACAACCTGCAAAATGCTTGCGCCAGGCGGTGAAGGAAACAGGTGGGCCAGTTCGTAATCGGTCCAGTAGCTGAGGTACGTGGCGCCGGACGTGTAGTCGACCTCGCCGAACTCCTGATCGGCGTCGTAATCCCAGTGGTAGAGGGACTGGTTACCGCCCTGCGCCAGTTGCGAGAACAAGTAGGGACGCCAGGCCGCGAAGAAGGCGTCCGTGGCGCGCAGATCGGTCACGTAAGTCTCTGTCGGATTGCAGGCGCTCATGCCGTTGGCGCCGCTGTAATCGGCGTTGACGTTGTTCTCAGTCACCCAGACCGGCACGTTGGCAAGGGCGGGGGTGGCTGCCAGCTGCGCTCGCACGTAATTCAGGTCGGCCAAAAACGTCGGAATGCTTCCCATCAACGTTTGATCGGTGTCCCTCTGGTTGCAGGTGGAATAGTAGTGCAGAGCGACGGCATCGACCTGGGCCGTCACTCCCTGAACGAATGGCGGGACGAAGATCTGCGACTGGCTGCCCCAATCGGACTCTTCGATGGCCACGAACTTGATGGTCGGGTCCGCCGCGTGCATGGCCGGCACCACGAGGTTATAGAGGGTGACGTATTGCGACGCGGTGAGGCCGTTGATATTCGGCTCGTTGAAAATGCCCCACCAGGTGATGTGATAAGGGCTCGGGGACTGGTAGTGCACCCCGTTGGCGTCGAAGCCGCCGGTGTTGTAATAGCGCACCACGTTGGCGCAGTAAGCGGCGAACGCCGCGAAGTTGGCCGGCAGCAAATGCCCGCTCGCATCATCCATGAATGCAGGTCCGGTGGCGAGTTGCAACTCGGGGCTGTGATCGCCGGTGTCGAGCACGGGAAGCAGCACCGCGTTGAGCATCGTGAAGTCCCACTGATTCGGCCCGGTCATGGGGACGGCCTGTGAGACCGGCTGCAAACGTATGTGCTGTGGCGCGAGTTGCCAGAGAAAGCCGCTGGCGGCGGGGATATTGGTGAAAAAGGCGTCGTCCCACTCCGCGGGCTGAAACGCGGTGGACATAAAAGACTGAAGCCGGCCGTTCAGCCCGGCGCTGGAGTTGGTCTGGTTCAGAACCTGTACGCTGATTTGCGTCTGCGCCGCGAGCGAAAGCGCAACCAGCAGGCCCGCGAATGCCATTTTGATTCCCATGGGTTAGTTACCACCGACGATGGTAATTCAGTGCGCGGCGGGCGGGGTGTGGGGACAGTTCGGCGCGGCTCGCCTCCGCATCTGTTTCCGGTCACGCCGCCGGTTCGGGGTGGACTTCGATTTCTTCGGGGTCGACGCCGTGGCGTTCGGGTTCGGGGAGGCGGCCGGTGAAGTGGGCCCAGCCCCAGAACAGGGCGGTCGAGGAACTGAGGACGCCGGCGATGGCGCCGATGGTGCGCGGGTTCCAGTATTCGCTGGCGATGCCGGCCAGCGTCATCGAAATCAACATCACCGACCAGGTAACGGATTCCATGGTGGCGAAGACGCGACCGCGCAAGCCATCGGGGACGATGCGCAGCAGTTGCGACATGTTCAGCACCGAACTCATGGCCACGCCGGCGCGCGAGAGGGCGATGAAGAACAGCGCCCAGCCGAAACTGCGCATCTGGCTGAACAGGACGTAAGAGCCGCCGTGGACGATGTAGCAGACCACGATGGCGCGCTTGTAATTGGTGAAGCTGAGGCGGCGGCCGAACCCATACCCAAGCGCGCCTCCGGTCAGCAGGCCGAGGCCGGCGAAGCTCCAGATGATGCCCAGGCCGGCGGGGCCGCGATTGAAAACGATCTCGCCGAAAATGGTGAACAGAATCTGCGCCGCGCCGCCGCCGGAGGCCCAGCCGATGTTGATGAGCAAGAGCCCCATCACCAGCGGCACGCCGCGCATGTAGCGCAAGCCCTCTTTGTACTCGTGCCAGGGCCGGACCACTTCGGCCTCGGTGAGAGCGCGCCGCGGCGGATAGAAGCCGCGGCCGGGCAGACGCAAACGCGAAATGCACAGCGCGGAAACGAGAAACGACAGCGCATTGCCCACGAAGGCCCAGCGGTAGCCGAACTGCATCACGCTGACGCCGGCGAGGAAGGTGCCGATGGTGAGCGTGGTCCACCCAGTGGTCTGGGTGAGCGAATTGGCGGTATGCAGCTCCTCGCGGGTGGCGATGGCGGGCAGAATGGCGGAGCGCCCGGCGGTGAAGAAGGGCGAAGCAGCCATCAGCAACGCGCTCAGCGAATACAGCAGCCAGGTGTCGCCGCGGCCGATGGCGAGGATGAAGCCGAGGGCGACCACGGCGCGGATGAGGTCGCTCGCGATCATCACCTGCTTGCGGTTGAGGCGGTCGAGAATCACGCCCGCCGCCGGCCCGATGAGCATGGCCGGAACGGCGCGCGAGAGCATCACGCCGCTCACCACCATGCCGGAGCGGGTGGCCGCCACGGCGAGACTGAAGACGGCGATATTGTTGAAGTGGTCGCCGATTTCGCTCACCACCTGGCCCACCCACATGTAGCGGTAGTTGCGGTTCCTGCCAAGCAGCGAGAAAAAGGCGTTCAACCGGTGGTCTCCTCGCGCACCGTGATGGCGGCGATGAATTCGCGGTCGAGCTCGTAGCCGAAGCCCGGCTGGTCGCGAATCTCGATGGTGCCGCGCGGCGTGGTTTCAACCGGCGGCTGGATGATATCGCGCTGCCAGTAGCGCCGGCTGGCGGACACGTCGCCCGGCAGCACGAAATTAGGAAGCGTGGCCAGCGCTACGTTGTGCGCGCGGCCGATGCCGGCTTCGAGCATGCCGCCGCACCAGACCGGGATGCCGGCGGCCTGGGCCACGTCGTGCAGCCGGCGCGCTTCGGCGAAACCTCCCACTCGGCCCAGCTTGATGTTGAGAATGCCGCAGGCGCGCAGGCGGATCGCTTGCTCGGCGTGGTGCGCGCTGCGAATCGATTCATCCAGGCAGATGGGCGTCTGGAGCCGCGCCTGCAATTCGGCGTGGTCGATGATGTCGTCGTGGGCGAGCGGCTGCTCGATCATCATCAGGAAAAAGTCGTCCAGCTTGCGCAGGTGATCGGCATCGGCCAGGGTGTAAGCGGAGTTGGCGTCGGCCATCAGTTTGATGCGGGGAAAGCGCTCGCGCACGCGCGCCACCACGTCTACATCCCAGCCGGGCTTGATCTTCATCTTGATGCGCTGGTACCCGGCGGCCAGCTCGCGCTCGATGAGTTCGAACAGTTCTTCGACCGAATTCTGGATGCCGATGGAGACGCCGCAGGGGATTTCGCGCCGCGCGCCGCCGCCGATCTTTTTCCAAAGCGGCACGCCTTCGATGCGCGCCGCCAGGTCCCACACGGCGGTCTCCAGGCCACCCTTGGCCATGTTGTGGCCGCGGATGTGGGCGGTGAGCGGGTAGACCGCCTCCGGTCCCTCGATCTCTCGGCCCAGCACGCGCGGAGCGGCGTAATCGCGCAGAATGCGCCAGGCCGATTCGGTCCATTCCTCGTTGTAGAAAGGATTCTCGCCGGCAGTTACTTCGCCCCAGCCGGAGACGCCGTCCGCGTGGGCTTCCACCAGGATGATGTGGCGCTCGTACGTTCGGCCAAAACTGGTTTCAAAAAAGTGAACCAGCGGCATGCGGATCTGCCGCAGGGTGACGCGCTCGATCTTCATTGCCATGGCTCCAACAGATAGGTTCCGGCGGCGGGGCCGCGTTCGAAGCCGGTCACGGCCAGGCCGCGCGCGAAAGCATCTTCAAACAGAGCGGCATTGGCCTTCTGGATTTCGCGGGCGCGGGCGCCGTCCTGGCTGCGAATCAGCGCGATTTCGGCGGGAAACGAAATGCGCTCGACGGCGTGCACGGGCGGCCGCTCACCCGCCAGAATTCCCCGCACGCGCGGCGAATCCAGCCACCATTCGGCCGTGCAGCGATCGGTGGGCAGACCGCCGTGCAATGGGCTGGCGGTGATGCCGTACTGATTCTCCGTGTAGCGGCGCACGATGGCGCCGAGGCGTTCCATGTTGAAAAATGCGTTCTTGAGCTCGAGCGGATCGAAGGTCCATTCGATCAAACCGATGCCGCGGGCGAGCGCCTCTTCGCGCTGGCGGAGCTTGAGGCGGCGGCCGATGCCGGAATCGCGGTATGCAGGCAGCACGCCCAGCATGTGGCTGTGCAGATAAGGCGCGGGGCCGGGCTTGACGCCGGGGATGGCGAAGCAGAAAGCGACAAGGCGGTCGCCATCGTAAGCGCCGAAAATGTGGCCGCCCACTTTGTCGAGCACCACCAGAAACCGCATGGGCAGCAGGTCGGTGGGATCGAAGCCCCAGATCTTTTCCTGCAGTTCGACCACGCCGGCGTATTGAGAAAGCTCGTGCAGCGGCCGAATGTCGATCACCGCTTGGCTTCCTGCCACAACGCCTCCATTTCCTCAATGGTCGCATCAGAAGGCTTCTTGCCGCGCTCGGCCAGCTTACGCTCGACGTAGCCGAAGCGCCGGCGGAACTTGGCATTGGTGGCGCGCAACGCCTGCTCGGGATCCACCTTAACGAAGCGCGCCAGGTTGACGAGCACGAATAGCATGTCGCCCATTTCGTTTTCGAGCTCGGCGGGCGATCCGCCGCGGCGCGCCTCGGCGAATTCGCGGAGCTCCTCTTCCAGCTTGTCGAGCACCTGTTCGGGGTTCTCCCAATCGAAGCCCACTTGCGCCGCGCGCGAGGTTATCTGCTGCGCCTCCACCAGCGCGGGCAGGGCGCGCGGCACCCCGGCCAGCAGGCTTTGCTCGGGCTTGCCTTGCCCGGCTTTTTCGGCGGCCTTCACTTCGCTCCAGATGCGCTTCACATCGCCCGCGGTCGCGGCCGATTCCTCACCGAAAACGTGCGGGTGCCGGCGCAGCAGTTTCTGATTGATCGCGTCCAGTGCGTCGTCGATGGTGAAGAGGCCTTGTTCGGCGGCCATCTGCGCGTAGAAGACGGCCTGCAGGATGTAGTCGCCCAGCTCTTCTGCCAGATCGGGCCAGTCGCGGCGATCGATGGCGTCGAGCACCTCGTAGGTCTCTTCCAGCGTGTAGGGTTTGATGGTGTCGAAGGTCTGCTCCCGGTCCCACGGGCAGCCGCCGGGCGCGCGCAAGCGGGCCATCAGGGCGACCAACTGTTCAAACTTTTCAGGGGCGCTCAACGGGCAGCTCCGGCCCGGGGCGCGCGACATGAAAGTGGACCCCCGCCTGCCACGCCGGGCGCGAAGCCCAGCTCCGGAGGAGCGAAAGAAATCAGCCCACGGCGTAAGCCATGGGGAAACGATGACCTTAAGCAAAGCCCCGGAACGGGGCGTAAGAAGCTTCCGCCAGCGCTGTGCCGCCCCGTTCCGGGGCTGACAAGCGAGACTCGAGTTTTCTCACGGCTCACGCCGTGGGCTATTCTCTGACGCCCTCCGGGCTGGAGTCGTCGCCCTCCCGGCTGGAGGCATTGTACTTCCGGCTGAAGGCGTTGTGCTCTGTCCCGCTGCGGTGGGACGCCGGTGGACTTCCTCGGATTTCGGGACGGTGCAATTTTCTTGTGGTGCGTGGCTCCGGCCGGGCGGCACGAGCGCCGGACCATAATCTCAGTGCGTGTAGCTGGCGTTGATGAACTCGTCGACATCTCTATGCATTTTATCGTGCGCCTTGCGGTCGATATAGACCATATGGCCGGACTCGTAGTAGGCGAACCCGATATTCTTGCGCGCGGGCGGCTCCAGGTTCATGTGCGAGACGGTCTCCTCGATGCCGTTGAAGGGCGTAGCGACGTCATAATAGCCGCAGAGCACCAGCACTTTCAGGTAGCCCTGCTCGGTCATGGCGGAGCGCAGAACATCGGCCACCTGCGTGTCTCCGGTCTGATCCCAGGGACGCACATTGGCGCTGACTTCGTAATGCACATCGCTCTTCCAGCCGAGCTCGCGGCGCACGTAATCCTGGAACGTGGCCACGAAGGCGCCTTCGTAGGAGGCTTCGCTGGAGTCATATTCGTTGCGCTCGCCGGCGGCATCGGCGTCGATGCCGAGGAATCGCGAATCCAGGCGGCCGACGGTGCGGCGCTTGTCGCGCATTAGTTCCTTGAACCACCGTTGCGAGTTGACACGCAGGTTGGCCTCTTCGATGTACTGCGGCTTGAGGCCGGTGAAGCGGGCCAGGTCCGCGACCACTTTCTGACGTTCGGCAAGCGTGAGCTTGTCGCCTTTCTCGAGCGCCTGCGCGTACTCTCCGTGGGCGAACTGGCGCGCTGCCTGCGCCACGGATTCGATATTTTCCTTCTGCAGATCGGGCGGCAACAGGTGGTGATACCAGGCCGTGGTCGCGTAGGTGGGAAGGAAGTAGATGAGGCGGTCATCGCCGCCCCAGCTGGAAAAGGCCACTGAGGAAAGCAGCACCACTCCGTTCAGGTAGATCTGGTGGCGATGCTGCAGGACGCCGGCCAATTCCGCCGAGCGCGTGGTGCCGTAGCTTTCGCCGATCAGGAATTTAGGAGACGCCCATCGCTCATTGCGGCTGACGTACTGGTAAATGAAATCGGCAAACCAGTTGGCGTCTTCGATGATGCCGTAAAACTGCGCCGCACTCTGGCCCGGCGCGGGCCGGCTGTATCCGGTGCTGACGGCATCGACGAAGACCAGGTCGGTCGCGTCCAGGCTGGAATCCTCATCGTCGACGACGCTATAGGGCGCCGGCATACCGTGACCGTCGGGTGTGAGCACCACGCGCCGCGGCCCCATGCCCATGTGGGTGAACAGCGAAGCCGAGCCGGGGCCGCCGTTGTACACAAACGACACCGGCCGCTTGCTGATATCAGCGACACCATCCTTGGAGTAGGACACGTAGAAGAAGGAAGCTTTGGGCGTGTCGTCATCAGCCTTGATGACGTACGTTCCGGCGACGGCCGTGTAGTGGATGTCTTCGCCGCCGATGTGCGCCGTGTGGTGGGTGACCACGGTCTTTTCTTCGGGCGGCGCCGCATGCGGCGGCGCCACCGCCGGCTCGGCGCCGGCAGCGCGCGATGCCGCCGGACGCTGGG
>Ga0209415_10020134_pt1 | contig 10395 bp, 8 predicted proteins | sample PeaSoiSIISIP2007_FD_187696 | JGI IMG/M metagenome (GOLD analysis project Ga0209415, IMG submission 187696) | Peat soil microbial communities from Weissenstadt, Germany - SII-SIP-2007 (SPAdes) (version 2) | ecosystem: Environmental > Terrestrial > Soil > Wetlands > Peat | place: Germany...
CGCCGGAAAACAACAACACCGGCCGCTCAAACCCCGCCGCCACCTCCCGCAACACATGCACCGCCTCAGACTCAAGCCGGCGAAGATGCGTCGGACGCAGCTTCGCGCGCGACCGCGCGTGCAGCCGGACGACGTCCGCCGCGTGGGGGGCGTGGCCGTTGGGGCTGCGCCGCGCTTCGTGCGCGAGCGGCTTGCGAAGAGTGCTCATTGACATAGCGACACGGCAGATCCTTGCAGGTTGCGGAGACGGTGAATGATGTTGTGCTTCGTTAAGAGTCTATTAAACTGCGTGAAGCGGCGAGGCGCAACTCCGCGGGCCCGACCGTCACGAACTGCACGCGAGCGCCCGGGAACCGTCGCCGGGCTGGCTCAGGATCACACCGCCGGCACGACCAAGCTGCTCCGCCCGGGGGTGCTCCGACGCCGGAGCGCTGCGGGCCGGCGGGCGAGGTCCCGTCGGCGCGCATTCTCACACGACGCCGCTCAGCGTGCCGAGTGCCGGTGTGCGGCCGTAGAGCTGATACGCGAGAAAGCGGCTGAACAGACGGTGGTGCGGCCCGTGGAAGTCCGACGACGCGCTGCGCAGCAGGCCCAGGTGCGCGGCGCGGTCCGCGAGCAGCACGGTCTGATGCTCGTCGTGGGCGACGTAGAAGCACTCCACGCCATCGAGCGCCGCGTCGCGGTAGCGGTCGAGTGCGTCGAGCACCTCGGCGTCGGTTGCGATGTCCCAGAACGGATGCGCCCAGAAGGCGAGCCCGCCGGCGTCGTGGATCCAGCCGATCGCCTCGCTCACCGTCGGGCGCGTGCGCCGCGCGTAGGCGGGCGCACCCGGGATCAGGTAGGCGGGGATGAACGTGGAGACGTCGCTGTGCCCCTCGCTCGCGAGGCGCTCCGCGTTGTCGGGGTGGGCGAGCACAGCGGCCGCAAGGTGGGGGCGGCCGACCGGCTTGCCGGCGGCTCGGCGCACGGCCAGCGCGCTGTCGTCGATCGCGTAGCCGAGGTCGACGAGCAGGCCGGCCATCCGCTCGGCGCGCAGTTCCCGGTCCGCGCGTGCGCCGCTCAGGCGCTCGAGCAGCAGCCGATCGTGGTGGTCGATGCCGTAGCCGAGGACGTGCAGGTCCTCGTAGCCCGCGTCCACCGCCGAGATCTCGGTCGCCGGAAGCAGTCCGATCCCATGGGCCACGGCGGCCTCGCGGGCTTCCTCGACGCCATCGACGGTGTCGTGGTCGCTGAGCGCCAACAGCTCGACGCCGGCCGCGGCGGCGGCAGCGACCAGGTCGCCGACGGCCAGTTCGCCGTCGGAGTGGCGCGAGTGCGCCTGCAGGTCGATGCGCTGCACTAGCCTGCCACTAGCTCGTGTAGCCGTTAGTGGCGAGGAAGCGCTGGAGTTGGGCGATGAAGGCATCGCCCTGCTTCGCGAAGCCGTCGGCGCTGCGCAGGTCGCCTGCACGACTCTGCGCCGCGAGCGTCCGGGCGACCAGCGCGCTGCGGCCGAGCAGATCCTCATCGGCGGCCCAGGCGGCGATGAAGCCGAGTCCGAGGCCCTGACGGCGGTTTGCGAGGTAGGCGTGGTACTGGCGCGCGGCGTCGGCGGTGAGTTGCGCCGGGAACCGCGCCGTCACGTCGACGAAGCGGCCCGTGGCGACGCTCCAGATCGCCAGCGGCAGCCCCGAGTACGCGAACGAGGTGAAGGCGTAGGCGAAGCGGTCGTCGGCGGAGAAGAACACGTAGGCGCCGCCGAGCGTCCGCAGCAGCGAGCCGGGGTCGGCGAAGTCGTGCTGGACGATCGCGTAGCTCCGACTGCCCGGGTCATAGCGGTAGACCTGGGTGATCGAACAGCAGTGGGCGCCCCCGCTGTAGAGGTTGAGGATCACGTCGGGCGAGCCGTCGTGCTCGAGGTCGGCGATCCGCAGAACCGGGTTTCCGGCGATCCCGACAGCCGGCCAGCAGCTCTTGCCGCAGAGGATCGCGTCGACCGGGCGCTCGAACGCGCTCCGACCGCCGCGAGCGATTGTCAGATGCAGCTGCGAGTAGGGCTCGCCCTGACTGGCGCTGCCCGCCTCGTAGGTCAGCGTCGCCGACGTTCCGCTGGCGCTGACGCGGAGCGTCTTGGCGCTCGCCCCGAGTGCCACCGCGACTGCGAGCGCGCCAACCATCAGGCTCAAGCTTAGGCTGAGGATAGCGCGGCTCCGGTAGCGCCTCCACGTTGCGTCGTCATGCATCGGGGTCCAAGCATATGGACGCCGGCATCGCCGGGCTCGGCCGATGACTCCCCGGGGCCCGCGAGGGCGCCGCGCCAGGACGTCGGTCCAGCGCGAGCGATATGAAACACCGCAGACGCCGATCGGTCGGTATGCTGTGCGTCTTCACCGGTCGCCGCCCGGAAATGGATTGACCACTTGCGCTCCTTGGGGCGCTTTTTGCGTTCGTTAGTTGGATGAGCTTGCCCGACACAGACCACGACACCGGCCAAGGAGTCAACGCATCGTGATCGAGGCCGCGGCAGCGACGAACAACGCGAAGCTGCTCTCGTGGGTCGAGGAGGTCGCGGCGCTGACCCGGCCCGACAGCGTGCAATGGTTCGACGGGTCAGCGGGGGCGTTCGAGCAGCTGTGCCAAACGCTGCTGGATGCCGGCACGTTCACCACGCTCGATCCCGTGCGACGGCCCCGCTCCTTCCTCGCCTGCTCGGACCCGGGTGACGTCGCGCGAGTCGAGGACCGCACGTTCATCTGCTCGGAGCGCGAGGTCGACGCCGGACCGACCAACAACTGGTGCGACCCGAAGGAGATGCGCGAGACCCTGCGCCGGCTGTTCAGCGGCTCGATGAAGGGTCGCACGATGTACGTCGTGCCCTTCTCGATGGGACCGCTCGGGTCCGCGATCGCGCACGTCGGCGTGGAGATCACCGACTCGGCGTACGTCGCGGCGAGCATGGCGATCATGACGCGAGCCGGTCGCGGCCCGCTCGAGGTGATCGGCGAGCACGGCAAGTTCGTGCCGTGTCTGCACTCAGTCGGCGCGCCCCTCGCCGACGGGGGGGCGGACGTCGCATGGCCGTGCAACGCCGAGAACAAGTACATCGTGCACTTCCCCGAGACGCGCGAGATCTGGTCCTACGGATCGGGCTACGGCGGCAACGCGCTGCTCGGCAAGAAGTGCTTTGCGCTGCGAATCGCCTCCGTGATGGCTCGCGACGAGGGCTGGCTCGCGGAGCACATGCTGATCCTCAAGCTGACCTCGCCGGAGGGCGTCGTGAAGTACGTCGCCGGAGCGTTCCCGTCCGCCTGCGGCAAGACGAACCTGGCGATGCTGATCCCGACGATCGCGGGCTGGAAGGTCGAGACGGTCGGCGACGACATCGCCTGGATGAAGTACGGGGCCGACGGGCGGCTGTACGCGATCAACCCGGAGGCCGGCTTCTTCGGCGTCGCGCCCGGTACCAGCCAGGTCACCAACCCCAACGCGATGGCCATGATCGCTGCCAACACCGTGTTCACCAACTGCGCCCGGACCGACGACGGCGATGTGTGGTGGGAGGGGATGACCAAGACTCCGCCGGCGCATCTCGTCGATTGGCACGGCAAGGACTGGACGCCGGAGTCCCAGACGCCCGCGGCGCACCCCAACGCGCGCTTCTGCGTCGCCGCGTCGCAGGACCCCGCGATGGCGCCCGAGTGGGAGGACCCCGCCGGTGTGCCGATCGATGCGTTCCTGTTCGGCGGGCGTCGCTCGACCGTGATCCCGCTCGTGCACGAGGCCTTCGACTGGGAGCACGGCGTGTTCCTGGGCGCGACGATGGCCTCCGAGACGACGGCCGCGGCGGCCGGCGCGGTGGGCAAGCTGCGCCGCGATCCGTTCGCCATGCTGCCGTTCTGCGGCTACAACATGGGCGACTACTTCGCCTACTGGTTGGCCATCGGTCGCGAGCACGACCGCACGAAGCTGCCGCGGATCTTCTACGTCAACTGGTTTCGCAAGGGGTCGGACGGCCACTTCCTCTGGCCGGGGTTCGGCGAGAACAGCCGCATCCTGGAGTGGGTGTTTCGCCGCTGCCAGGGGCGCGCCGAAGCGGTCGACACGCCGATCGGCCGGCTGCCCGCACCGGGCTCGCTCAACCTCGAGGGCGCCCCGGTCTCGGCGGAGGCCCTCGACGAGCTGCTGCGCGTCGATCCCGCTGAATGGCGCGACGAGCTGCCGTCGATCCGTGAGCACCTCGCGACCTTCGGCTCCGAGCTGCCCGACGAGTTGCACCGCCAGCTCGACGCACTCGAGGCGCGCCTCAATGCGTAGCGCGCCGTTCGCGCGACGCTAGATCTCGCGCTCCTCGGCCGTGAGCTCCCCGCCCACATCGCCGGTGTTTCGCGTTCCCCGCGGTTCGATCAGCAGCACGTGTGCTTCCTCATCGGCCTCGGGGCAATGCTCGACCCCGCGCGGGACGACGAACAGCTCGCCCTCGTCCAACTCGACGTTGCGGTCGCGCAGCTTGATCGTCAGGTGTCCGCGCAGGACCAGGAAGAAGTCATCGGTGTCGTCGTGCTTGTGCCAGACGAACGCGCCGTGGACCTTGACCACCACGAGCTTGTAGTCGTTGAGGTAGCCGACGATGCCCGGCCGGTAGGGCGCCTCGAGCAGCCCGAGCTTCTCGGCGAGGTTGATCCGCTCGTCCACGCAGCTAGTGGCGTTCGCCGCTCGCTGCCGGAGGGCGTGACTCCTCCGCGAGCGAGGTGACCTGAAGGTCACCTCGCGCGGCGCCCTCGAGCACCTCCGTCGCCTCATCGAGCGAACGCGCGTAGAGCTCAACCAGCAGGTGCACGGTGATCCGCCTGTCGTCGTCGTGCTTGTGGAAGCGAACGTGGGTGAAGAACTCCCGCACGCCGTGGTCCCCGAACGCCGCGTAGGAGAGTGCGTCGCCGGCCTCCGGCCCGGAGCAGCTCTCGACGTCGTCGGCGTCGACGGTCACGGTGCAGGAGGCGACCCAGGGTGTGCCGGCGACCATCCGTTCCCAGCGGTCCTCGATCGGCTCGACGCGTCCGTCGACAAAGCCGAGGTGCGGTTGGTCGTGCATGCAGTCGAGGCACTGCACGACGGCCTCCTGGATCTCGTCAACCACCTCGGCGCGCTCGCCGGTGACCGGGTCGATCTTGTGGATTCCCTCGTAGTGGACCTGCACCTCGAGGTCGCTGGACCAGCAGCGGTAGCAGCGCAGCCAGCTGCGCGGGTCGTCGCTCATCAACCAGATTCTATGCTCCCGCCGTGGCCGACCTCGAACGCGACGCGCAGCTGCGGGCCCTGGACCGCGCGCACGTCTGGCATCCGTACGGCCCGATGCCCGGCGTCGAGGAGCCGCTGCTGGTCGAGTCCGCGAGCGGCGTGCGGTTGCGGCTCAGCGACGGCCGCGAGCTGATCGATGGCATGTCGTCGTGGTGGTGCGCGATCCACGGCTACCGCCACCCGCACCTCGACGCCGCCCTGCGCGCGCAGCTCGAGCGGGTCGCGCACGTGATGTTCGGCGGACTGACGCATGAGCCGGCGATCGAGCTGGCGCGGCGCCTGGTCGAGCTGACGCCCGCACCGCTGGAGCACGTCTTCTTCACCGATTCCGGGTCGGTCTCGGTCGAGGTGGCGATCAAGATGTGCCTGCAGGCAGCGGGCCCGCGGCGCACGCGGCTGTTGGGTTTTCGCGGCGGATACCACGGCGACACCTTCGGCGCGATGTCGGTGTGCGACCCGGTCGACGGCATGCACCACCTGTTCAGCTCCGTGCTGCCCGCCCACCTGTTCGCGCCGCGTCCGCCGGGCGGCGTCGACGCCGCACTCGATCAACAGTACGCGGCCGCGCTGCGCGAGCTCTTCGCACGCCATGGCGACGAGCTCGCTGCCGCGATCGTCGAGCCGGTCGTCCAGGGCGCGGGCGGCATGTGGTTCTACTCGCCGGCGTACCTGGTGCTGCTGCGCGAGCTGTGCGACGCCCACGGCGTGCTGCTGATCTTCGATGAGATCGCGACCGGCTTCGGACGCAGTGGGACGCTGTTCGCGGCCGATCGTGCGGCCGTCGCTCCCGATGTGATGTGCGTCGGCAAGGCGCTCACCGGCGGCTATTTGACGCTGGCCGCCACGCTCTGTACGCCCGCCGTCGCCGAGCGCATCGGCGGGGCGCTGATGCACGGCCCGACCTACATGGCGAACCCGCTGGCGACCGCCGTCGCGCTGGCGAGCCTCGAGCTGCTCGACCGCGGCGACTGGCGGGCGCAGGTCTCGCGGATCGAGTGCGTGATGCGCGAGCAGCTGGCGGTGGCGACCGGCCTCCCCGGCGTGCGCGACGTGCGCACACTCGGCGCGATCGCGGTGATCGAGACCGAGGGCCTCCTGCCGCTCGCGGCGGCCACCGACGCGGCGCTCGCCCAGGGAGTGTGGCTGCGGCCGTTTCGCAACCTCGTCTATGCGATGCCGCCGTACCTCTCGAACGATGAGGAGCTGCGGAGCGTGGCACGGGCGATGGTGGCCGCGGCCGGCGCTCGCGGTCGCGGCGTCAGCCGGGCGTGAACGCCTCGCGGCCAGGCAGGGTTACGAATCCCGACGCAGGCGACTACCCTGATCGCATGTCGAGCGGACCGCTCGATCCGATGTCTCGCTTCAGATCCACAAGGAGGAGCCGTGAGTTCGACCGCGACAGAGAAGATGGTGGCGCCGACGACAGCCCGGCGTACGGCGCGAGCCGAGCACGTGGGAAGCCTGCTGCGGCCGGCGAAGCTCAAGAGCCTGGTCGAGCAGACCTACGAACCCGGCCACTCCGCGCTGCTGGCCGAGGAGCGGGCAAAGGACCTCAGCGAGCTGCACGCGGCGGAGGACGAGGCGATTCGCGAGGCCGTTCGTCGCCAGCTCGACATCGGATTGGACGTGGTCTCGGACGGTGAGTTCCGCCGCTTCATGTTCACCGGCTCGCTCTATGACGCCGTCGACGGCCTGACGGCAGGGACCGGCGAGGTGCCGTTCACCAACGAGGACGGCGAGGTCGAGTTCTACACCGGCGTTCCTGTGGTCAACGGCGAGCTGCACAAGATCGGCAGCCCCGGGGCGCACGAGGCGTCGTTCCTGAAGAGCCTCACCGACCACCCGTTCAAGGTGACCTTCCCCGCGGCGTCCTTCTTCTGGTTCCCGCTGGCCTTCGTCCCCGGTGTGACCGACAAGGTCTACCCAACCCAGGCTGAGATGGTCGCGCACATGATCGAGATCGAGCGCGAACAGGTCGCCGAGGCGATCGCCGCCGGAGCGACCTACGTGCAGTTCGACTGGCCGCTGTATCCGGCGCTCGGCGACCCGGCCGCCGTGGCGATGTTCAAGGAGCATGGCATCGATCCCGCCTGGCTCCTCGAACGGATGATCGAAGCCGACAAGAAGATTCTCGAAGGCATCCCGGCCGGCGTGCGCACCGCCCTGCATCTCTGTCGCGGCAACCACAAGTCGAAGTGGATCTACAACGGCCCGATGGACGCCTACGCCGAACGGATGTTCAACGAGCTGCCCTACGACGTCTTCCTGATGGAGTGGGAGGACACCGCGCGCGAGGGCGACTACTCGGCGCTGCGCCACGTGCCCGACGGCCCGATCGTCGCGATGGGGATCATGAGCAGCAAGAAGCCGCGCGTCGAGACGGTCGACGAGCTCGAGCGTCACATCGAGGAGGCGAGCCAGTACCGCGACGTCGACGGGCTGGCGCTGTGTCCGCAGTGCGGCTTCGCCTCGACCTACATCGGCAATGAGGTCACCGAGGACATCCAGTGGCGCAAGCTGGAGACGCTTGTTGCGGCCGCAGAGCGGATCTGGCCGCGAACCTAGCGGCGCGGAAGGGCCGACGCCCTAGCCGAAGGTGAATGAGTAGCCGCTCGTCCCGGGCGAGAAGCGCAGGCGGATCGAGTGCGTCGAGTCGCTCGCGAACGACGCCACCGTATACAGACGCTGCTGCGTGACGTCGAGCGTCCGGGTGGGCTGACCGTCGACGGAGACGGCGACGTGGCCGCTGCCGTGGGTCGGAGGCGAGAGCACGATGTAGACGTTCTTGGCCAGCACGCTCGCCTCGATCGTCGCGCCGGGACCGGCGAGCGCCTGCTGGTTGCCGATCGACCAGGTGCCGCCGTAGGCGAAGTCGTTGACGGCGAGGGTGTAGCTCGGCGCGAGGTAGCGGTGCGTGCCGAACAGCGGCTCGCCGCCGACCCAGCCGGCCGCGCGCGCCGTTCCGAGGTAGGTCTCGGGCGTCGCCACGCTCGACGGGGTGATCGTTCCGTGAGCCTTCGCACCGGCGCCGAGGTGCTTCGCCCCGGCCTGCGCGAGCAGCGCCCGGATCGCGGCCTCGGTCGTCGCGTAGTCGCCCTCGCCGAAGGTTGCGTAGCGGACGTGGCCGGTGTCGTCGATCAGGTAGTCGGCGGGCCAGTACTCGTTTGCCCAGGCGTTCCAGGTGTCGAGATTGTTGTCCTGAACGACGGGGTAGCGGATGCCGAACTGCCGGATCGCGCTCGCGACGTTGCCGGCGTCGCGCTCGAAGGGAAACTCGGGTGACTCGACGCCGACGATCGTCAGGCCCTTGCTGCGGTACTTGGCATCCCAGGCCTCGAGGTAGGGGAGGGTGCGGATGCAGTTGATGCAGGTGTAGGTCCAGAAGTCGATCAGCACGACGCGGCCGCGCAGCCCGTGGATCGAGAGCGCACCCCCGCCGGGCGTGTTGAACCAGCGCTCGGTGCCGACAAAGTCAGGAGCGACGCCGAGAACGGGCAGGCGGGGAGTCGTGACACCGGGGAGGCCGGCGGCCTGTGCGACCGGGGCGAACTTGGGCGGATGGGTGCGCACGTCGGCGAGCCGCTTGGAGACCGCGCCCGAGTTGTCGACGAACGCGGTGATGTTGACGTTGGGGATGTGCTGGGCGATCCATTCGTCGAGCTTGACGTCGAGCATCGCGGCGAGGGCGATTGCGGTGATCACCATCACGGCTCCGAGCGAGCGCTGGACGGTCGCCGCACGGCCGGATGCGCGCAGGCGGTCGAGGATCCGGCGGCCGCCGAGCGCGAGCGCGAGCAGCATCAGCCCGGTGCCGAGGGCGTAGGCGAGACCGACCGCGACGGCGCGCCCACTTGCCGCGCTGACCGTGATCACCGCGGCGAGGATCGGTCCGGCGCACGGCGTGTAGACGAATCCGAGTGCGCCGCCGACCAGCAGACCCGAGGCGAAGCCGTCGCCGCCGCTGCGCGGTCCAAGGCGGGAGAAGGCGGCGAAGGGACGCTCGAGGCGCTCGCCGATCTGGGGGACCACCAGCGCCACCCCGAAGATGATCAGGACGACGATCGCGACGTCCCGCAGGGGGTCGACGCCGAGGCCGACCCCGCCGACGACCTTGGCGATGCCGACGATCGTGATCGCGAAGGTGGTCGTCAGCCCGACGACGATGCCGAGCGGACGGCGGCGGCCGCCCGAGCCGCTGGCGGAGAGCATCGCGGGCAACACCGGCAGGACGCACGGTGACACGGCCGTGCCCGCCCCGACCACGACCGCGAAGAGCATCAAAAGCAGCATGTTCGCCGGCAATTGTGACGGATCCCGGGACCGGCGTGCCGCGCTTGCCGCGCCGAGTAACCGGCGTGGGCGCTACTCGCGTCCGCTGAACTCGACGACGGCGATCGCGAGGCAGAGCAGCCCGATCGCCGCCACCACGCCGGCCTCGAGCACCGCCGGTACGTGCCAGCCCCACCAGGTCACGCCCGGGTCGAGCGTTCGCCGCGCCGCCTCGCTGATGTGCAGGTGGCTGAACACGAGCCGGCGCATCGGGTCGACGGCGTAGGTCATCGGGTCCAGGCGATTGAGGACCGTCAGCCAGGCGGGCAGGCCGGCGACCGGGAAGATCGCGCCCGAGAGGAAGTACATCGGCATCATGACCATCTGCGTGATCGCCATGAACGACTGGATCTGCTTGATCCGCGCGGCCACCATCACGCCGAAGGCGGTGATCGCGAAGGCCAGCACGATCTGCAGCAGGACGATCTCCACGATCAGCAGCGGGGCATAGGGGACGCCGACCAGTCCCGCGAGACAGATCACGATGATCCCCTGGAAGCTCGCGACGGTCGCGCCACCGAGGCACTTGCCGAGCACGAGCGAGCTGCGGCGAACCGGCGCGACCATCATCTCGCGCAGGAACCCGAACTCGCGATCCCAGACTAGCGAGGCCGCGGAGAACATCGCCGTGAACAGCACCGCCATGCACAGGACGCCGGGGTAGACGAAGGTCCGCAGGTCGACGCCGTGCGTCCCGGCGCTCGCCAGCCGCGACAGGCCGGTGCCCAGCACGAAGAGGAAGAGGACCGGCTGCACCAGCGCGGTGACGATTCGCAGCTTGTCCTTGGAGAA
>Ga0209415_10020135_pt1 | contig 10395 bp, 8 predicted proteins | sample PeaSoiSIISIP2007_FD_187696 | JGI IMG/M metagenome (GOLD analysis project Ga0209415, IMG submission 187696) | Peat soil microbial communities from Weissenstadt, Germany - SII-SIP-2007 (SPAdes) (version 2) | ecosystem: Environmental > Terrestrial > Soil > Wetlands > Peat | place: Germany...
GCCCACCTCTGCTCGCGCTCTCGGCGCTCTGGGTTCTGGGACGGGTGGCCATGGCCTTCGCTGGCGTTCTGCCGCGAGGGGTCCCTGCCCTGGTGGACCTCGCGTTTCTGCCAGCGCTCATCGTCGTGCTCGCGCGACCACTCGTCGCGGCGGGGAACCGGCGCAACTTCGTCATGCTCGGGATCTTGGGCGCGCTGTTCGTCGCGAACGTCGTCGTCCATCTCGATGCCCTCGGCATGGTGGCGATCGGCGCCGCGCGACACGCTTGCCTCGTCGCGGTCGACGTCGTCGCGCTCATCGTGCTCGTCATCGCCGGCCGCGTATTTCCAATGTTCACGCGCAACGCCACCGGCGTGAATGCCATCCGATCGAGCCCCTGGCTCGACGTGGCCGCCATCGTCGCGATGGCCGTGCTCACGGTATTCGACATGGTCGTGCCCGACGGCACCAGCACCGCCATCGCGGCTGGAGCCGTCGCGGCGCTGGCGATCGCCCGCGCCGCGCATTGGGGGACCCGGCACACCGCAAGCCATCCCCTCTTGTGGATCCTGCACGCGGGCTACGCGTGGCTCGTCATCGGTCTGCTGCTACGAGCGCTGGCGCACTTCGTCCCAAGCGTCCCGGGATCCCTCGCGACTCATGCGCTGACGGTCGGCGCCATCGGCTCGCTCACTCTCGGAATGATGGCCCGCGTCGCGCTGGGTCACACCGGGCGCGCGCTCGTCGCATCGAGGCCCGTGGCATGGGCGTTCGGTGCGATCACCGCGGCCGCGTTCGCCCGCGCGATTGTTCCCCTGTTTGCGCCCGGCTGGTACCTGACGACGCTCGTTGTGGCCGCGGGCTTCTGGACGCTGGCGTTCCTTCTCTACCTGGTGGCGTACGTCCCCGTCCTTCTCATGCCGCGGGTGGACGGGAAGCCGGGCTGAGAGCTCTCCACGCCCATGCACACGCTCTACACCCTCTCCGTCTTCCTCCATGTCCTCGCGGCCTGCGCGTGGATCGGCTCCATGATCTTCTTCGCCGTGGCGGTGGTCCCGGTCATCCGCCGGCCGGAGTACAGAAGCGTCTTCGCGGATCTGGTCCGACAGGTCGGCGCCCGGTTCCGCGTGCTCGGATGGACGTGCGTGCTCGTGCTCGTTGCGACGGGAATCGCCAACCTCGCCCTGCTCGGCATCGGTTTCGCTGCGCTCGGGTCCGCCGCGTTCTGGTCCGCGGGCTTCGGTCGCACGCTCGCCTGCAAGCTGGTGGCGGTCCTTCTGGTCGTGCTGGCCACGGGCGCGCACGACCTCCTCCTGGGGGCTCGCGCGATGCGGCGGCTCGCGTCGGATCCGACCTCTCCGGCGGCGCAGCGCGCTCGACGGACGGCGAGCTGGCTGGGGCGCGCGACGCTGCTGCTCTCGCTGGCGGTCCTGCTCTTCGCCGTCTGGCTGGTCCGGGGCATGCCTGGGTAGGCGCAGCCTCTGCGCGCCATCGCAACGGATGCGTCCACCATCCGGCATTCCCGACCCTTTTGACGCGCGCACACTAGGGAGGCGCTGGGTATGCCTCTTGTAACGACGTCCGCCGAATGATGCGCTCCCATGCGTTGCTCGTCGCGACGGTGCTTGCACTGGCTGCCGGGTGCGGTGATTCGGGCGGCGGAGGCCGAGGTGCCGGTGAGGACCAGGTGCGCGACCTCGCAGCGGTTCTCGGCGTGCAGTACCGGCGGCTGCCGGACGGGAACTTCAGCCATACCTCGAGCATCGTGCTGCTGGATCGCGCTGGCGCCATCGACACGCGGCTCGACGACACGGCGCAGCCGGTCGAGTCCCTGGTAGCGCGGGCGAGGGCGATCGCGGCGATGAACTGAAAGCGCTATCCTGAATCCGTAGGGAAACCGCGTGGAAACGAAGGTCAGCTACGCATTGCGTCAACGATGCGCAGCGCCACCGCCACCCACTGTCCGTACTGCGCGCTCCAGTGCGGCCTGAGGCTGCACGTCGGCGAGCGTGTCCAGGTCGAGGGCGACGCGTCGTTTCCGGTCAACAGGGGCGCGCTGTGCGTCAAGGGCTGGACGTCCGCCGAGCTGCTCCGACACCCCGAGCGCCTGCTGTCCCCTCTCGTCCGCGACGCGCGTGGCGAGCTCGCACCCGCGACCTGGGACCAGGCCCTCGACCGCATCGCCGAGGGGATCCGTGCAACCCAGGCGAGCCACGGTCGGGACGCGGTCGGTGTCTTCGGCAGCGGCTCCCTCACGAACGAGAAGGTCTACGCGCTCGGCAAGCTCGCTCGCGCCGTCCTTCGCACTTCGAGCATCGACTACAACGGCCGCTACTGCATGTCGTCGGCGGCCACGGCGTCGACGCGCGCGCTGGGCCTCGACCGCGGTCTACCGTTCCCGACCGAGGATCTCGCCGAGGCGGATGCGGTGCTCCTCGTCGGAAGCAACGTCGCCGAGACGATGCCGCCGCTCATGCAGTACATCGAGAAGATGAGGGCGCGGGGAGGCGCGCTCCTCGTGGTCGACCCTCGACGGACCGTCACCGCAGCCGGCGCTGCCGTTCACCTTGCGGCGTCGCCGGGTACCGACACGGTCGTGGCCAACGGGCTCCTCCACGTCATCGTGCGCGACGGACTGGTCGACGAGGCGTACGTGCGCGACCGCACCGAGGGGTTCGAGAGCGTGCGCGCGCTCGTGGCCGGCTACTGGCCCGAGCGCGTGGAGCGCATCAGCGGGGTCCCTCAGGCGGATCTCGAGCGCGCGGCGCGCCTGCTGGGCCGCGCACGGCGCGCGTTCGTGCTGACGGGGCGCGGCCCCGAGCAGCAAGCGCAAGGGGTCGCCAACACGCTGGCCTTCATCGACCTCGCGCTCGCGCTCGGGCTGGTGGGACGGAGAGGTAGCGGCTACGGGTGCGTGACGGGGCAGGGCAACGGCCAGGGAGGCCGCGAGCACGGCCAGAAGGCCGATCAGCTCCCCGGCTACCGGCGCATCGACGATCCCGCCGCGCGGGCGCACGTGGCCAGCGTGTGGGGGATGGACCCCGAGGCGCTGCCCGGTCCGGGTCGTTCCGCCTACGAGATGCTCGCCGCGATGGGCCTGCCGGGCGGCGTGCGCGCGCTGCTCGTCTTCGGCTCGAACGTCGTCGTCTCGTCGCCCGACGCGTCGACGATCGAGGCGCGCCTGAAGGCACTCGATCTGCTCGTGGTCAGCGACTTCTTCCTCTCGGAGACGGCGGCGCTCGCGCACGTCGTCCTGCCCAGCGCGCAGTTCGCCGAAGAGGACGGCACGATGACCAACCTCGAGGGCCGCGTCGTCCGTCGCCGGCGGGCGGTCGAGCCGCCGCCCGAGGTCCGCACCGATCTCGCCATCCTGCGCGCCCTCGCCGCGCGACTCGGCGCCTCCCGCTTCTTCCCCTCCGACGACGCTCACGACGTCTTCGACGAGCTGCGCCGCGCCACCGCCGGCGCGCCGGCCGACTACTCCGGCATCACCTACGAGCGCATCGATCGCGAGGGCGGCGTCTTCTGGCCATGCCCGAGCGAGGACCACCCGGGGACGCCCCGCCTCTTCGCCGAGCGGTTCCCCACCCCGAGCGGGCGCGCTCGCTTCTTCGCAGTGCCGCATAGCGTGCCCGCCGAGGAGCCCGACGCCGACTACCCGATGGTGCTCACGACGGGGCGTGTCCTGGCGCAGTACCAATCGGGCACGCAGACGCGGCGCGTGGCGGCGCTGGCGAAGCTGGCGCCCGAGCCCGTGGTCGAGCTGCACCCGACGGTCGCGAGGCGTTTCGCGCTGTCGAGCGGCGACGCGGTGAGCGTGGTCACCCGGCGAGGGAGGGCAACGTTCGTCGTCCGCGTCACGAGCTCCGTGAGGCAAGACGTGCTCTTCGTCTCCTTCCACTGGGGAGGCGACCGCAGCGCCAACCGCCTGACGAACGCCGCGCTCGATCCCTCGAGCCGGATGCCCGAATTCAAGGTGTGCGCGGCGCGCCTGGAAGTCACTCGCCACGCGGCAGGAGCGCCATGAAGGATAGACGCAAGCTCGTGGTCGTCGGCAACGGCATGGCCGGCGCGCGCTTCGCGGAGGAGCTGATCGCCCGCGGCGGACGGGACGCGTGGGACATCGTCATGTTCGGCGACGAGCCGTACGGCAACTACAACCGCATCCTGCTCTCGGGTGTCCTCGCGGGCACGCACGATCCCCGCGACACCTTCCTCAACCCGCTGCGCTGGTACGAGGACAACGGCGTCACGCTGCACGCCGGCGTCGGCGTGCGCGGCATCGACCGGCGGGCACGCGTCCTCCACGCCGGCAACGGGATCATGGAGCGCTACGACGAGCTCGTCCTGGCCACGGGGAGCGTGCCCTTCGTGCCGCCGCTCGAGCGGCTGCGCCTCGGCGACGGCGCGTTCCGCGAGGGCGCCTTCGTCTTCCGCACGCTCGACGACACCGAGGCCATGATCCGCTACGCCGCGCGCTCGAAGAAGGCGGCGATCCTCGGCGGAGGCCTCCTCGGGCTGGAGGCGGCGCGTGGCCTGCTCGCGCTCGGACTCGAGGTGCACGTCGTCCACCTGATGAAGCACCTGATGGAGGTGCAGCTCGATCCGGCCGCCGGCCGGATGCTGCACGGGCTGCTCAAGAACATGGGCATGCACGTGCACCTCGGTCGCGCGACTTGCGGCGTGATCGGCGAGGAGCGCGTCGAGGGGCTGCTCTTTGCGGACGGGCTGACGCTCGACTGCGACATGCTGGTCATCTCCGCGGGCATCCGTCCGAACGCCCAGCTCGCCGTCGATGCGGGGCTCGAGGTCGAGCGCGGCATCGTCGTCGGGGACGACCTGCGCACGAGCGACGATCACGTGAATGCCATCGGCGAGTGCGCGCAGCATCGCGGCGCGACCTACGGTCTGGTCGCCCCGCTGTGGGAGCAGGCCAGGGTGCTCGCCGACCGGATGAGCGGGCGAAAGACCGAGGCGCGCTACGAGGGCTCCCGTGTCTCCACCAAGCTCAAGGTGGCCGGCATCGAGCTGGCCGTCATGGGTGCTCGCGAGGCCACCTCGCCCGACGACGAGGAGGTCACGTACTCGGAGCCGGCGCGTGGGGTCTACAAGAAGCTCGTCGTCCGCGACGGCAAGCTGGCCGGTGCCATCCTCCTCGGTGACGCTTCGAGCGCGCCGGCGCTGCTGCAGGCGTTCGACCGCGACCAGGCGCTGTCGGACAACCGCGCCGAGCTGCTCTTTCCGCTCGCCTCGGGGGGTACGGCCGCGAGCGCCGCCGATCTCCCCGACGACGCCCAGATCTGCAACTGCAACGGCGTGTCCAAGGGAACCATCGTCGCAGCCATCCGGAGAGGGTGTCGCTCCCTGGATGTGCTGTGCAGCGCGACTCGCGCAGGGACGGGCTGCGGCTCGTGCAAGCGCGAGGTCGGCGTCCTCCTCGACGCGATCGCCGGCGACGCCGTCGCCGACGACCCGAGCGAGCACTACTACGTGCCCGGCGTGCCGCTGGCGAAGCCAGAGCTCGTGCGCGCGATCGAGGAGCGCGGCCTGAGGAGCGTGTCGGCGGTCTTCCGCGAGCTCGCAGGCGGCAAGGACGACGCGGCGAGCAAGCCGGGTCTGGCGTCCCTGCTGAAGACGCTCTGGGGCAAGGAGTACGACGACGAGCGCGACGCTCGCTTCATCAACGATCGCGTCCACGCCAACATCCAGAAGGACAGCACCTTCAGCGTCATCCCGCGCATCTACGGCGGCGTCACCAGCCCCGCGCAGCTCCGCAAGATCGCCGACGTCGCCGAACGCCACCAGGCCAAGATGGTCAAGATCACCGGCGGCCAGCGCATCGATCTCCTCGGCATCCCCAAGGAGCACCTCCCGGCGGTCTGGCGCGAGCTCGGCATGCCGTCGGGCCACGCCTATGCGAAGGCCTTCCGCACCTGCAAGACGTGCGTCGGCACGGACTTCTGCCGCTACGGCGTGGGCGACAGCACCGGCCTGGGCATCGCGATCGAGCGTCGCTTCCAGGGCCTCGAGTCACCGGCCAAGCTCAAGCTCGCGACGGCCGGGTGCCCGCGCAACTGCTCCGAGGCGACGACGAAGGACGTCGGCGCCATCGCCATCGAGGGCGGGCGCTGGGAGATCTACGTAGGGGGCGGCGCGGGCTCGCGCGTGCGCAAGGGCGACGTGCTGTGCGTCGTCGATTCGCACGACGAGGTGCTGCGGATGATGGGGCGCTTCATGCAGTACTACCGGGAGAACGCCAAGTACCTGGAGCGGACCTACGGCTTCGTCGAGCGCGTCGGGATCGACCTCTTGCGGCGCCTCCTCGTGGACGACGCCGAGGGCATCGCGGCGCGCCTCGACGCCGACATGCAGGCGGCCGTCGACTCGTACGTGGACCCGTGGCAGGAGGCCGACGCGCCGAAAACATCCGCGCAGTTCGCCGGCGCGCTCACTCCCGACGTCCCGGAGGCCGTGCGCGACCCATCGCTCGTGCAGCTCCGTCTCGCCTCGGGGGAACGGTGACATGAGCGAGCCGCTCGACCTCGGCCCCATCGACCTCATCCCCCCGGGCGAGGGGCGTACCTTCGCGCTGGGGGCGCTCCGCGTCGCCGTCTTCCGTACCCGGGGCGGCGAGGTCTACGCGACGCAGGCCAGCTGTCCGCATCGCGCCGGTCCGCTCGCCGACGCACTGATGGGTGGACGCTCCATCGTCTGCCCGCTGCACGGGTTCAAGTTCGACCTGGCCACGGGAGCGGCCGTCGGGCACGCGTGCGGCAACCTCGCCGTCTACGCGGTGTCGGTCGATGGCGACCGTCGCATCCGGCTGCACATTCCGGCCGAGCCGGCGAAGGAGGCCGTGTGATGGATGAACGGCGCACCGGGCACTGGCCGACTCTCATCGCGTGCTTTCTCCATTTCGATCTCAGCTTCATGCTCTGGGTGCTCTTCGGGGCGCTGGGGATCTTCGTCGCGGACGAAGCCGGGCTCGGGCCGGCCGGCAAGGGACTGCTCGTCGCCGTTCCGATCCTGAGCGGCGCGCTGCTGAGATTCCCGGTCGGGCTGCTCGCCGACCGCCTCGGCGGCAAACGCGTCGGCGTGGGGATGCTCGTCTTCCTCTTCCTCCCGCTCACCCTCGGCGGGCTCGGCGGCCGCAGCTTGCCCTCGCTGCTGGCGATCGGCGCCATGCTGGGGACGGCGGGCGCTTCGTTCGCGGTAGCGCTGCCGCTCGCGAGCCGGTGGTATCCGCCGCACCGCCAGGGTCTCGCCATGGGCATCGCGGCGGCCGGCAACACGGGCACGGTCATCACCAACCTCACCGCGCCGCGGCTCGCACGCCTGGTCGGATGGCACGACGTGCTGCTCCTGGCGATGATTCCGCTTCTGGCTGTGCTCGTCGTCTTCGCGCTGGTCGCGAAAGACGACGCGGCGCCGCGCCGCCCCGCGCGGCTGGCCGAGGTGCTCAGGAACCCCGATCTCTGGTGGTTCTGCCTGTTCTACGCGGTCACCTTCGGCGGCTACGTGGGGCTGGGCTCGTTCATGCCCATCCTCCTGCGCGATCAGTACGGCGCCACGGCCGTGACGGCCGGAATGCTCACCGCGGTGGTGGCATTCGCCGGCAGCGCGTCGCGACCGCTGGGCGGATGGCTTGCGGACCGGGTCGGCGGAGCGCGCCTGCTGTCGGTGCTGCTCGTGCTCGTGAGCGTGGCGTACGCGCTGGCATCGCGGCTACCCGCCCTGGGGCCGATGGTGGCGACGATCGCAGGCGCCATGCTGTGTCTGGGGATGGGCAACGGCGCCGTTTTCCAGCTCGTCCCGCAGCGCTTCCGCGCCGACATCGGCGTGGCGACCGGTGTCGTCGGGGCTATCGGGGGCGTAGGCGGGTTCCTTCTGCCTACGGTGCTGGGGACCTTGAAGGCCCGCGCGGGGTCGTTCTCGCCGGGCTTTCTCGCGCTTTCGACGCTGGCGTTCGTCGCGGCGGTTTCGCTTCGCGCGCTCGTGATCGTGCGACCGCCGTGGCGGTTCTCCTGGCACGAGGAGGAACGCGACGTCAGTGGAGCGACTGCACTATGAGAGGGCTTTGCGGCTGCCTTCGTGGAGGTCGCGGCCGGTAGCGCGCCACCGCCGTGGGCGTGTAGCCTCGCGTCTAGGCCCGCTGATGGTGACGCTTCCCGACGTCGATGCGTGCCTCTCGTTCGGCGCCGCGGGCTGGGGGGCCCTCGGCGATCGGCTTCGCGCCCTCGGGGTGACGTGGGAGGCGTCCCGGCCCTTCGAGCGACTCGCCGCGCTGGCGGATGGTGTGCAGTACTCGCCGATGCTCAAGTGGCACCTGCGACGCGAGCGGGAGCCCGCCGTCATCGCCATGCGCATGTTCGTGTACTGGGACCCCGTCACGCCGGACGAGGCGCGGGCCGCCCTGGGGGACGCGCTGTCGCTCGACACACTGCTGGCGGCCGGCGTGCTGATGAAGACGCCGGACGGGGGCATCCGCTCGCCCTACCTGATGCGCTTCGCCGGCAAGGTCTTCATCCTGAGCGACGACGTCCACGACGGCGGCGAGGCCGTGATGGGCCCGGGGCAGACCACGAGAGGGCTGGCCCGCATCTCCTTTCCACCCGGCCGCCTGGGGAGGGTGCTCGATCTCGGCTGCGGCGCGGGGACCCTGGCGCTCTGGCTCGCCCGAATGTGCGACCACGTCGTGGCCACCGACGTCAGCGCCCGCGCGGGGACGTTCGTGCGCATCAACTGCTGGCTGAACAGGATCACCAACGTGGAGTGGCGCCTGGGGGACCTGTTCGCGCCGGTGGCGGGCGAGTCGTTCGACCTCATCACGTCCCAGCCGCCCTTCCTGTCCAGGGACGACTCGGCGCCGGCGACCACCTTCCTCTTCGGTGGGTCGCGCGGCGACGAGCTGCCGATGCGCGCGCTCGAGGGCGTGAGCGCGCACCTGTCGCCGGGGGGAATGGCGATCCTCTTCGTCGAGTGGCCCATCGTGGAAGGCGATCCACCGCTCGAGGGTCGGGTGCGGGCCGCGGTGGGCGAGGCGCCCGATCGGAGCGTGCTCCTGATGCAGTGGGAGGACGGGGACGTCGACGTACACTGCGCGGGGTACGCGAACATCGGCCACGCCCTCAAGGACGACGCCTGCGAGCGCGACGCGATCCGGCGGCGCGAGCACTTCGAGCGGGCCAGGATCCGCGGGCTGCGGCCGACCTTCGCCATCGTGCGCCGCGACCCGCCGGGCGGCTGGCTGGGCTGGACGTCCACGGTCCAGGGAGGCTCGTTCGTCGACGCGCGACCGTCGCGCGAGCAGCTCGACGGGCTCGTCGCGGCACGCGACTTCGTCGCGAAGGGGCGAGGCGCCCTCGAGGACGCCAGGCTTCGCCTTCCCGAGGGCGTGACCTTCGTGGATCGCGGGGACCACGTCGAGGCGACCTTCGCGGGAGGGGGGCTCTGCGGACCCATGAAGATGAGCGCGGGAACCGTCCGCCTGATCGGGTTCATCCACGAGGCCGATCGTGCACGTGCGGGGATCGAGGCCATGGTCGCGGCCGAGGGGCTGACGATGGCCGACATCGCCGACACGGCGCTCCAGACGGTGGAGTTTGCCCTGCTCCACGGGCTGCTCGAGCTGGCACCGGCGTGAGTCACCGGGTGGCTTCGCTCAGCGCCAACGCGGCACGGCGGCTCAGCCGAGCACGCGACGAGCGAGGGAGATCACCTGCGCGCGCCGGCCCCACGCGACGAAGAGCAGCGCGAGCAGCAGACCCAGCGGCAGCGCCGGGCTGTTGTGCAGCAGACCGAGGTGCGTGACGACGGCCCCGAGCATCACCGGAGCCAGCAGCGCCGCGCCGACGCCCGAGGCGCGTGGAACGAGCAGGAGCGCGCCGCCGAGCACCTCGAGGCCACCGGTGAGGTAGCGGAACCACTGTCCGATGCCGATGGCCTCGAAAAGGCCGACCATCTGAGGATCGCCGCCCAGCTTGTGGCCACCGGCCAGGAAGAACATGGCGGCGAGGAGGACCTGGGCAACCCACAGGGAAATGTTGAGCGCCTTGCCGGGGGCTGCGCTCGGGGTGTGAAGAACGGGTGAGGTGGCGGTAGTCATGCCGGAGTGGATGCTCCGGCCGCCGTCCCGGAGCCGAAGCGTGCGGGCAACGCATCGTTGTACAATCGCAACGATGGCACCGCGCTACCGTGATCGAGGCCCTCGGCTGATGCGGCGCGCCACCGTCGTGGTCTCGGCGCTCCTCGTCGGCGCGTGCGCCAGCAGCCCCTCCGCGGCCCCATCCGGCCCGTGTGGCCCGTGTCAGTCGCCCGCCGCGGCGGGGCTGCAGAGCGTCGCCTTGCCGCAGTCGCCCAAGCTGAGGGAGCTTGCCCTGAAGCGCGTCGAGACGGCGCGAAAGCGGCTCGTCCTCC
>Ga0209415_10020136_pt1 | contig 10394 bp, 4 predicted proteins | sample PeaSoiSIISIP2007_FD_187696 | JGI IMG/M metagenome (GOLD analysis project Ga0209415, IMG submission 187696) | Peat soil microbial communities from Weissenstadt, Germany - SII-SIP-2007 (SPAdes) (version 2) | ecosystem: Environmental > Terrestrial > Soil > Wetlands > Peat | place: Germany...
CTTCCTGCCAGACTGTCATCCGTAGGCTCATCGTGCGCATCGGCCGGCAGCACCTGGAACGTGAAACGAGCTGACGCGACCGGATCGTCCAGTATCCTGCCGCAGCTTTGCCGGAAGTGACGCAGCCCGGTCGTGTCGTGCGAGAACAGGACCAGGCTCTTGACGGCGCGCTCGGTCAGCAGCCAGCACAGTTTCTGATCGAAGTCGGCCGGCAGCACCACGTCCTTGCAAAGGTAGCGTTGCTGCGCCAGCCACTGCCCGGCGGAGTCCGAGCCCAGGCGGTGCAGAACCGACCTGATCATTCTCGAGTCTCCCGTCAGCACTCGGCGCCATGCGGCCAGGCTGAACACCCGCTGTGGCAAGCGGTCGACAAACGTCAGCGAGGGTTTGACGTTCGGATTGGAGAGCACCAGAGCGACGACGCGCGGGTCTGCCAGCGTGGTGTTGAAGCTGATATTGCCTTCGGCGCAGTCGCCCAGCAGAGCGACCTCGGTGATGGGCCGCCTCGACATGAACTCGTCGATCGCGTGCCGACAGGCCGCAACGCCGCTGTCGTCGTAAAAGCGCAACCGGGCCTGCAGATCGTCGAAGTTCTTGAACAAGCGGATCTGCATCACGGTGAGCCCGAGCGCGGCAAGCCGTCGGGCGATGCGGCTTTCGCGCCGGCCGAGGCCCTGCAGGATCACGCCGGTGGGCGAACGCGGCCGTGACGGATCGCTGATGTATCCGAGGTACGCCCCCCCAGGCCCGAATTCGAACACATGTCCGCTGATTGCGGCGACGTTCATCGTTCCTCCGTGTCTTACGCCGCCCGATTCACCATGGAATTTAGCACAGCCACCCAACGGATTTTGAGACTGCGCGCTCCCCGGCAGCAATTCGATCGCGCGCCGGGGCCGGCGTTGTTAACTTATTCCTTTCCGCATCCATTGTGCAGCAAGAGGACATCGTCATGTCAGACCTTTCAGGTAAGAGCGCCCTCGTCACCGGGGCCTCCCGCGGCATCGGTCGCGCCTCGGCGCTGGCCCTCGCCCGGGCCGGGGCCCGGGTGTTCGTGCATTACTGCCGGGGTGCCTCCGAGGCCAGCGCGGTGGCCGCCGAGATCCGAAGCGCGGGTGGCCGCGCGGAAGCCCTCGCAGCCGATCTCGCTGCCGCGGACGGCGCCCACCAGCTCGCCCGGCAGGTGCGCGGCCTGGCCGGGGCCCGCCTCGACGTACTGGTGGCCAACGCCGGCATCGCCAACAGCGCCACCATCGAGGACACCTCGATCGAGGATTTCGACCGCATGTTCGCCGTGAACGTGCGCGCGCCGTTCTTCCTGGTGCAGCAGCTGCTGCCGATCCTGGGGGAAGGCAGCAGCATCGTGCTGGTCTCATCGCTGGCCGCACGCGCCTCCGTGGGCACGCTGCCGGCCTACGCCGCCACCAAGGGCGCGGTCGACACGCTGGTGAAGCACTTCGCCGCGGCGCTGGGCGCTCGCGGCATCCGCGTCAATGCGGTCGCCCCCGGTGTGGTGCAGACCGACATGTCATCGTTCGCGAAGACCGACGCCGGTCGCGCTTTCACGCTCTCGATACAGGCGCTGAAGCGCATCGCCCAACCCGAGGACATCGGCGATGTCGTGGCTTTCCTGGCGTCCGATGCCGCCCGGTGGATCAGCGGCGACACCGTTCGGGTCGACGGCGGATCGAGACTTTAGAGGCGTCGCAGCCCTGGCGTTCAGCGCCGGTTTCATCTGCCGGTCGCATGATGCTCGCAGCGTCACCGCCATGGACGTTGCGGCCGCGGCCGCCGGAGGAAACCGATGAGATCCTCGCTCGTGCGCATCGTGTCAGCGCTGGCCTGCCTGCTGCCGATCGCCGCTTTGCCGGCAGGCCCGCCCGCCGCCCCGGCGAGCGCCCAGGTGGAGTCATTTTCCCCGGACGGGTACGTGAAGCAGGTCCGTCAGGCCACGGCACGATTCAGCGCATCGATGGTGGCACTGGGCGATCCGCGCCTGGAAGACCCGTTCAGCGTGGATTGCGCCGCGCCCGGCAAGGGACGCTGGGCGGACACGCGCAGCTGGGTCTACGATTTCGATGACGATCTGGATGCGGGGATCAGCTGCCGTTTCTCGCTCAAGCCGGGCTTGAAAGCGCTCTCAGGCGCGAAGCTAACCGGGCCGTCGGTGTTCAGTTTTCATACCGGCGGTCCGGCCATCATCGCCTCGCTGCCACGCGAGGGCTGGACCGAATTGGACGAGGATCAGGCGTTTCTGCTGCGACTGGATGCTGCAGCCACCGCAGAGTCGATCGAGGCGAATGCCTACTGCGCCATCGATGGCGTCGTCGAGCGCGTTGCGGTGCAGGTCCTGACCGGTGCGCCGCGCCAGGCGGTGCTCGATCAGCGCCAGGCCCTCGGCTACGACTACCTGGAGCTGCTGTGGAAGAGCGGTGCGCGCTCCGAGCTGCGGATCCGCAATCGGGCGATGGAGCGACGTGACGAACTGATCACGGTACTGCGCTGCCAGCGCCGCCTGCCACCGGCGAGCAAGGTGCTGCTGCATTGGGGCGCCGGCATCGCGACCGTCTCGGGCATCGCCACCTCGGCCGATCAGCAGCTCGCCTTCCAGGTGCGTCCGGCGTTCACCGCGCAGGTGGAATGCAGCCGCACCAATGCGCGCGCCGGCTGCACACCGCTGCTGCCGATCATGGTGAATTTCACCGCACCGGTAGCGCGTGCGCAGGCGCTCGCGATCCGGCTCAGGACCGCCGACGGCCGCGTGCTGACACCGATGGTGAAGCAGGCGGCGCCGGTGCCGACGCTGGACGGGGTGAGTTTCACCGGTCCGTTTCCGGAGAGCTCGAGCTTGACGGTGCTGATGCCCGGCGGCCTCAGCGACGATGCCGGCAGGCCGCTGGAGAATGCGGCGCGCTTCCCGTTGGCGGTGCGCGTCGACGCCTATCCGCCGCTGGTCAAGTTCTCGGGGAACTTCGGCATCCTCGAGGCGCGCGAGGGCGGCATCCTTCCGATCACGCTGCGCAACGTCGAGCCGGCGCTGGCCGTGCGGCAGTCGAGCCTGGACGCGAAGCGGCTGCGCGTGGACGCCGATCCGAAAGCCATCGCCGATTGGCTCACCCGGGTGGAGCGCGCGCAGCGGCCGAGCGGCCAGTGGCGGCGCTCGGACGCCGGCGCGGCGGCGCGCGACACGCTCAAGCCGAAGCTGCAGGATCAGGACCAGGACGACGAGGACGAGGCGTCGGACAGCGCAGCGCGACGGGTCTGGCATGACACCACCGGCGCGCACTCGGTCTTCAAACCCACCGACGCCACCGTGGCCTTCACGCTGACGAAGCCCCTCGGGCGCAAGCCCGAGGAGGTCGTGGGCATCCCGCTGCAGCAGCCCGGCTTCTATGTCGTCGAGGTAGCCAGCCGCGTGCTCGGATCGGCGCTGCTGGGCCGGGACCAGACGCGTTACGTCGCGACCGCGGCGCTGGTCACGGATCTTGCGGTGCATTTCAAATGGGGGCGCGAGAGCTCGCTGGTCTGGGTCACGCGCCTGAGCGACGGCACGCCGGTCGCCGACGCGCAGGTTGCGGTGAGCGACTTCTGCGCCGGCACCACGTTGTGGCAGGGTCGGACCGATCCCGACGGCGTCGCGGCGATCGCCCAATCGCTGGGCGAGCCGAACGGGTTCAGTGGCTGCCCATCGCGCCCCCCGCTGCTGGTCGTTGCCCGCAAGGACGGTGACTTCAGCTTCACCGAGTCAACCTGGGATCAGGGCATCATGCCGTACGAGTTCGGCCTGACGGTCGGCAGCAGCTTCACGACCGGCATCTATCATACGGTGCTCGATCGTGCGCTGTATCGCGCCGGCGAGACCGTCTCGATGAAGCATTTCCTGCGCCAGCACGTATCGAGCGGCATCACGGTGCCGGCCGGGACCGCCGGCAGCCACCAGATCCTGATCTCCCACCAGGGCAGCGGGCAACGCTACGCCGTCGCCGCCGACTTCGATGGCGGTGGCGTGGCCAGCAGCGAGTGGAAGATTCCGCAGGAGGCCAAGCTCGGCAGCTACAGCGTCAGCATCGATGGGCATCCGAGCGCGCAATTCAAGGTCGAGCAGTTCCGCCTGCCCTCGATGCGGGCCAGCATCACCGGCCCCGCGCGACCGCAGGTGGCGCCGCGACAGATCGATCTGGACCTGCAGGTGGCTTACATGTCCGGCGGCGGCGCTGCGGGATTGCCGATCAAGGTGAGAACCCTGGTCGAGCCGCAGCCGCAGCATTTCAACGATTACCCGGACTACCAGTTCGGCGGCGCGCCGGTGAAGGAAGGCGTGAGCTCGGAGGGCAACGGCGCAGCGGATCTCGACTTCGAGTCCGAGACGGACGTTGCGAGCACGCGCACGCAGACGATTCCGCTGACGCTCGATGCCGCGGGCTCGGCAAGGGTGACGCTGAGCCATCTACCGGTGCTGGACGGCCCTGCCCGCCTGAGCGCCGAGCTCGAATACGCCGACGCCAATGGCGAGACCTTGACCACCACCGGCACCGTACAGCTGGTGCCGGCGCCACTGAGTCTCGGTATCCGGCCGGAGAGCTGGGCCGGCAGTCCCGGTCAGCTGCGCTTTCGCGTCGTGGCGCTGGATCTGGACGGCAAACCGCAGGCCGGACAAGCGGTCGTCGTGTCGCTGTACCAGTCGAATGCGTACTCCTATCGCAAGCGCCTGCTGGGGGGCTTCTATTCCTACGAGACAACCCGCGAGATCAGCAAGCTCAAGCCGACCTGCAGCGGCGCGACCGATTCCCAGGGCCTGCTGTTGTGCGAGCTCTCGCCCGGGGCCTCGGGTCAGATTCTGGTGCGCGCCGAGACCCATGCCCCGCAGGGAGCCACGGTCGGGGCCACGTCCTCGATGTGGGTCGTGGACCAGAATGGCTGGTGGTTCGGCGGTACCAGCGGCGATCGGATGGACGTGCTGCCCGAGAAAAAGGAATACCAGGCAGGCGAGACCGCACGGCTGCAGGTGCGCATGCCGTTTCGCTCCGCCACCGCGCTCGTGACCGTCGAGCGGGAAGGCGTGCTCAGCAGCTTCGTGACGCGGTTGCAAGGCAATGCGCCGATCGTGCAAGTACCGATCGCGCCGAACTACGCGCCCAACGCGTTCGTCTCGGTGCTCGCGGTTCGGGGCCGGGTCGCGCACGCCGAGCGCGCCGCGTCGGCAGCGGCTGCCGGCGAGGAAGTTAGCGCGCTGGTGGATCTGACCAAGCCGGCCTATCGCCTGGGCACCGCGCAGATCAGGATCGGCTGGGCGCCCCATCGCCTGGACGTGCAGGTGCAGCCGGAGCGCACGCTCTACCGGATCCGCGAGCAGGCCAACGTGCGGATTCATGTCGCCGCAGCCGATGGCCGCCTGCTGCCCGCCGGCAGCGAGGTGGCGATCGCAGCCGTCGATGAGGCGTTGCTGGATCTGGCGCCCAACGCCAGCTGGGATCTGCTGCAGTCGATGATGGGAGAGCGCGGGCTCGAGGTCTGGACCTCCACGGCGCAGATGCAGGTGATCGGCAAGCGACACTACGGCCGCAAGGCGCTGCCGCACGGTGGCGGCGGCGGGCGCGAGCTCGAGCGCGCGCGCGAGCTGTTCGACAGCCTGCTGTACTGGCAGCCGCGCATCGCGCTGGACGCGCACGGCGACGCCGGCGTTTCGATACCGCTGAACGACTCACTGACGTCATTTCGCATCGTCGCCATCGCCCAGGGTGCAGCGGAGCTGTTCGGCACCGGCGCGGCGACCATCCACACCAGCCAGGACCTGATCCTGCTGTCCGGTCTGCCGCCGCTGGTACGCGAAGGCGATCGCTATGCGGCCACCTTTACGCTGCGTAACACCACCGATCAGCCGCTCACGGCGCAGGTGCAGGTCACGAGCGCCGCGCTCAATACCAGCCTGGCCGACCAGCAGCTGCAGATTCCTGCGGGACAGTCGCGCGACCTGGTGTGGCCGGTGACGGCACCAGTGGGTGCGCGCGCCATCGACTGGGACGTGACGGCGCGCGACATCAACGGCGCGGCCCGCGATCACCTCAAGGTCAGCCAGACGCTGATAAGCGCCTTCCCGGTAAGAACCTACCAGGCCACCATCGCCCAGTTGACGCAGCCGCTGTCGATCCCGGCGCGCCGGCCGCGCGGTGCGATCGAGGGTCGCGGTGGCCTCGAGGTCACGCTGCAGGCGACGCTCTCCGGCAGTCTCGACGGTGTCACGGAGTACCTCAGCCTCTATCCTTATATCTGTCTGGAACAGCTCGCGTCGCGGGCGGTCGGGTTGCAATCGCGTGGTGCATGGGATGCGCTGATGCAGCGCCTGCCGGCCTACATGGACGGGGACGGTCTGCTCAAGTACTTCCCCACCGACCGGCTCCAGGGCGATGACGGTCTGACGGCCTATATCCTGGCCATCGGCGATAGCGCCGGCTGGCCGCTGGTGGAGAGCGATCAGGCGCGCCTGCTGCAGGCGCTGACGCGCTTCGTCGAGGGCAAGCTGCAGCGCGATTCCGCACTGCCGACCGCGGATCTGGCGATCCGCAAGCTGCAGGCGATCGATGCGCTGTCGCGCTACGGCGCCGCCCGCGCCGAGATGCTGGACAGCATCGCGGTGCAGCCGAATCTGTTGCCGACCTCGGCGCTGCTGGACTGGATCGGCATCCTCGAGCGCACGCCCGGCATCCCGCAGGCCGACGACAAGACCCGCGAGGCCTTCGGCATCCTGCGTGCGCGGCTGAACTTCCAGGGCACCACGATGGGCTTCTCGACCGAGCGTGGCGACGCACTCTGGTGGCTGATGATCTCCGCCGACTCCAATGCCAATCGCATGCTGCTGGCGGTGCTCGACCGGCCGGACTGGCGCGAGGATGTTCCGCGCCTGGTGCGCGGCGCGCTCGGCCGCCAACAGTACGGACATTGGAACACCACGGTCGCCAACGCCTGGGGCGTGCTGGCGATGGAGAAATTCTCGGCGCAGTTCGAGTCGATCCCGGTCGGCGGCGACACCGCACTGCGCTACGGCACCGAGCAGCGGGTGCTGGCGTGGCCGCAGCCCGACGCCGCCCCGGTCATCAACCTGCCGTGGCAGGCCGGGACCGGCGTGCTGCAGCTGACCCATGCCGGCGCCGGGGCTCCATGGGCCATGGTGCGCGCCACCGCGGCGCTGCCACTGGATCGGCCGCTGTCGACCGGCTTTAAGATCGAGCGCCGCGTCACCGCGGTCGAGCAGCGCCAGCCCGGGGTCTGGATGCGCGGCGACGTGGCGCGCGTTCATCTCGAGCTCGAGGCGCAGGCGGATATGAGCTGGGTGGTGGTCGATGATCCGATTCCCGCGGGCGCCACCATTCTCGGCAGCGGGCTGGCAGGACAATCCGCACTGCTGCGCCGGGACGATCGCGCCGGCGGCTGGGCGTGGCTTGCGTTCGAGGAGCGCCGCTTCGAAGGCTATCGCGCCTATTATCGGTTCGTGCCCAAGGGCCACTGGACGCTGGACTACACGCTGCGCCTCAACAATCCGGGGACCTTCGAGCTTCCGGCAACCCGGGTGGAGGCGATGTACGCCCCGGAGATGCTCGGTGAGCTGCCGAACGCCGCCGTGACGATCGAACCCAGCGCCGAGGCGCGCTGATGGCCGGGCCTCGCCGCTGGCAACGCCCGGTCCGCATCGCCGCGGCGACGACGCTCGCGGCCTGCGCCGCGCTCGCCCTCAGCCTCGCGCTGATGATCGGCTGGCCGGCACCGGTGCCGGATTTTGCGGCCGTGCGCTCGGCGTACGCGCCGTCCGATGCCTGGCTGCTCGACCGGCACGGCGCCGTGCTCGATTCGAAGCGGATCCGATTCGACGTGCGGCGCCTGCCATGGGTGAGACTGTCGGATGTGTCACCGGCGCTGGTGAGCGCCATCGTCGACGGCGAGGACCGTGATTTCTGGCAGCACCGCGGCATCGAATGGCACAGCGTGCTCGGCGCCATGCGCGATCAGCTCTGGCGCCACCAGCGGCGCGGTGCCAGCACCATCACGATGCAACTGGCTTCGCTGCTGCTGCAGCGACGCGGCCAGGGCGGGATCGACGCCTGGATCGCCAAGCTCGCACAGGTGCGCGTCGCCCGGGGCCTGGAGCAGCACGGGACCAAGGCCGAGATCCTCGAGGTCTATCTCAATCTGCTGGATTACCAGGGCGAGCTGCAGGGTATCGGCGCGGCAGCCGCAAGGCTGGCGGGCAAGACGCCGTCCGGGCTGTCGGTGCCGGAGAGCATCGTGCTGGCGGCCCTGCTGCCGCAGCCGGCGGCGGACCCGGAACGCATCGTGGTGCGAGCCTGCGCGCGGGCGCGAAACGTCGGTCCTGCGCTCGATTGCGACAGCATCCGCGCTGCCGCCGATGCGATGCTGGGTGCGAATGCCGCGCTGCCGGCCGAACGGCTGGCACCGCAGCTCGCGCAGCGGCTGCTGACGACACCCGGGCAACAGCTTCGCGTTACCATCGATGCGCGCACCCAGCGTCTGGCACGCGACATACTCGAGAGCCACCTGAGCGCACTGGCCGGCCATAACGTACGCGACGGCGCGGCGCTGGTGGTGGACAATGCCAGCGGCGAGGTGCTGGCCTATGTCGGCTCGGCGGCAGGCACCTCGCGCGCGGCCCGCGTCGACGGCGTGCAGGCGCCGCGTCAGGCCGGCTCCACCCTCAAGCCGTTTCTCTATGAGATGGCCCTGGAGCGGCGCTACCTGACCGCGGCGTCGCTGCTGGCCGACTCACCGTTGAGTCTCGACAGCGCCAGCGGCGTTTACATCCCGCAGGACTATGACCACGAGTTCAAGGGCCTGGTGAGCGTGCGCACCGCGCTCGCGAGCTCCCTGAACGTGCCGGCGGTGCGCACGCTGATGCTGGTCGGCGTGGAAGCATTTCGCAATCGGCTGCACGATCTGGGCTATGCCGACATCCGGCAGGATGGCCAGTACTACGGCTACTCGCTCGCGCTCGGCTCCGCCGAGGTCACGCTGTGGCAGCAGGCTCAGGCCTATCGCAGCCTGGCGCGCGGCGGAGAATGGTCGCCGCTCACACTGCAGCTGCACGACGGCGCCGCGGCCTCACGCCGGCTGCTGCCTGCCGATGCGAGCTTCATCGTCAGCGACATCCTGGCGGATCCGGCGGCGCGCGCGGTGACCTTCGGCCTCGACAATCACCTGAACATGGTGTTCTGGAGCGCCGTCAAGACCGGCACCAGCGAGGACATGCGCGACAACTGGTGCATCGGGTTCTCGCGCCAGTTCACCGTCGCCGTCTGGGTCGGAAACTTCGAGGGCGATTCGATGCACGACGTCAGCGGCGTTACCGGCGCCGCGCCGATCTGGCACGAGCTGATGGCAGCGCTGCAATCCGGCCCTGCTTCCGTGGGACCGGATGCACCCGCGGGCGTCACACCGATGCTCACGCATTTCTCGCCCGCGGTCGAACCAGCCCGGCGCGAATGGTACCTGGCTGGCACCGAGATGCGGGATCGGACCGTCGCGGCCGTTCCCGATGGCGCGCGCCCGAGCATCGCCAGCCCGGCCAATGGCATCGTGATCGCGATCGATCCCGACATTCCGGCCGATCATCAGCGCGTACTGATCTCGGTTCACGGCGCACAGGCGAGCATGCGACTGCGATTGAATGACCAGGTGCTCGGCTCGGCGGCGCGGCAGCGGCTGTGGCGCCCGCAACCCGGGAATTACGATCTGACGCTGGAGGACGCGAGCGGTCATGCGCTCGATCAGGTCGTGTTCAGCGTGCGTGGCGCGTCGATGTGACGCGCTGGTGCGATCAGCGCGAACGCTGCCGCGTCAAAACCCTTACACTGTCAACCATGGCCAGCTCGCGTATACGCCCGATCGCCTTCACTGCGTTGCTGAGCTGCCTGGCCCTCGTCCCGGTGTTCGCGCTCGGGCTCAGCGACCTGACGAATCAGGATGCCGCTCGCGGCATCAAGGGGGCGCTGACTCAGGGAGCCTCCTCGGCCATCGCCAAGCTGGGTGTTCCGGGCGGCTTCCTCGACAACCCCAAGGTCAGGATCCCATTGCCGCCGGCACTGGATGAGGTGGCCAAGGGCCTGCGGCTGATGTGGGGCAGCGCCGTCCGCCGCCAAATCAGGCGCATCCGCAAGGCCCGCCAGATCGCCGGAGCCGCCGGCCACTTACTGGCCCTGGAACGGGAATTGGAAGCCTTGCGGCTTTATGTGCGCGGAGCCAACCGGGAATGCTGGCGTCTAAAGCGGGAGATAGGGGAATGACGGCCAGCCTCTTGCAACGCCAGACCGAAGCCATGTGGCGGGCCGTCGCCGATGCTCGTCAGGGCAAGACCGCCGCCTTTCTTCTTCTGGACGGCATGACCCGCT
>Ga0209415_10020137_pt1 | contig 10394 bp, 11 predicted proteins | sample PeaSoiSIISIP2007_FD_187696 | JGI IMG/M metagenome (GOLD analysis project Ga0209415, IMG submission 187696) | Peat soil microbial communities from Weissenstadt, Germany - SII-SIP-2007 (SPAdes) (version 2) | ecosystem: Environmental > Terrestrial > Soil > Wetlands > Peat | place: Germany...
CGTCGTCGTACCTGTTCCTGAAGACGTGCTCCGCGTAGTTGAGCTGCGCCCCCTCGAACCACCTCGCCCCGGGCATCTTCCTCTCGGGCAGGACCGCGCGGTAGGGGGAGCTCGACCAGACCTCAAAGTACTCCCAAACGCTCTCCCAGAACTCCTCAATCTCCTCGGTGGACCAGCGCCATAGGGACGCGTAGCTCGGGAACGACCTCCCCGTCCTCTTCTCGAGCCAGCGGGTGTACTTGGTGATGTTCGCGTCCTCGACCGCTTCCTTCGTCGGCGTCCAGAGCGTCTTGCCTTCCATGCTCTAGCGCCTCACTCATGAGTCATCCCGAGGGGCCGTGAAATCTCAACGGAGAGAGAATATCTCATCCAGTCTCTACGGGATTAGGAATCGGTATGGGTGGTTAAATCTTCTCTGAGAATTTCACGCTTGACGTTGCGCAGTCCGTTGTCGCTCTCTGAAAGAGAGGCAATATTCAGCGAAGTTCACCGCTTAAAGAAATCCAATCCCAACCTTGATTCTTCAGAGCTGAGAAGCTTGCTCTCATCTCGTTTCGAGAGGCTCCCTTCGCTGGAGACGCTCAAGCGTTGGAACGCTGGTCAAACCGCACCAAACACATGCGTGAACAAGTTCGATGCAAAGCCATCAGAGGAGCTCAGCTTCTTCCTTGGAGCATGGTTGGGAGATGGATGGGAGGATCACTCGGACCATGGCAAGCGTCTTTCCCTAAAGGTTCGGTCCATAGACTTCGCAACTGAATTCGCTTCTTGCGCCACTAGGATTCTCAATAAAACCGAGCCGTACAAAGTGCGGTCACTCAGCGAGCCAGATGGTCAGTGGTATTTTGTTAAAGCAACTAGCATCTTACTTCATCAGTTTGCAAATCAACCTTTCCCAAAGCTAATCGAATACATCGAAAATCATCCAATCGGATTCTTGCGGGGTTTCTTCACAGCTGAAGGGAATCCGAGTGTTTCCGTCGCGAGCAAACGTTTCGGATTGGAATTTGCTGTCACAATTTGTGTCTCCTGCACGTGTTTGGATTACATTGTGTTCTCACGGGAACAACTTCTCAAACTCGGCTATCGACCAACGAATCTCACAGCCGGGTACAGAGAAGGAGTTCCACATCCCATTAAGGGGGTAATGTATCAAAGCAATGCCACAGAATGGCAGTTTCGGCTCGCGAGGATTCCCGAGGTTGAGCGATTCTTGTTGGAGATAGGGTTTGCAGACGGCGTGAAGCAGGCGAAAGCGTCGTTCGCGGCAGAGATATTGAAGAAATACGGCCCTCGAAAATCTCCTGAGGTTTGGATGCGAGAATTCGAGAAGGTCGGGAGGAAGTGGACACGCAAGGGCCAGAAGTCTTTGTCTAGCGCTTCATCGTAATGACCGTCCCGCACTGCATTAAATCGCCCCAGGCCTGGGCCAGGCCCCTGTTCACCTCCTTCTTCACCTGCCTCTTCCCCGCCTCGCCCCTGAGCTGCCAGAAGACCTCGCAGACCTTCATGAGGCCTGCCGCCGCTATGGGGTTCCCGACCCCCAGGAGCCCGCCCGAGGGATTGATGGGAAAGTCCCCGTCCCTCTGCGTCACGCCCTCTCTCGTCATCTTCGGCGCCCCGCCCTTGTCAGCGAGCATCAGCCCCTCCATGTGGTGGAGCTCCTTGTAGTCGAATGGGTCGTAGACCTCGGCGAAGTCGAGGTCCTTCCGCGGGTCATCTATCTTCGCCATCTTGTAGGCCATCCTCGCCGCGCGCTCGAGGTACTCGGGATAGCTCAGGTCCCTATTGGTCCAGTACTGGGTGTCCACGTTCCAACCTACGCCGTCGATCCAGACCGGATCGTCGGTGTACCTCCTCGCGACCTCCTCCGATGCGAGCACCACCGCGCACGCGCCGTCCGAGGGCGGGGAGACGTCAAACCTCTTCACCGGCCAGACGAGCCGCTCGCTCCTCATCACGTCGTCCACGGTTATCTTCGCCCCCAGCTGCGCGCACGGGTGGTCGAGCGCGTTGAGCTTGTTCTTGACCGCGACGAGGGCGATGTCCTCCTCCTTTATCCCGTAGACGTGCATGTATCGCCTCATCTCGAGGGCGAAGATCCAGAGCAGGGTCACCCCCAGCGGCCTCTCGAGCGTGTGGTCGAAGATGCTCCAGAAAGCGTACTGTGGGTGCGGGTGGAGCGGCGACATCTTCTCCTCTGCGACGACCATGCACGTGTCGAAGAGGCCCGAGGCGACGTGCCACCACCCGCCTATCGGCGAGAAGACGCCCGTCCCACCGCCGACGTAGACCCTGCTCGTGGGCGCCCCGATGCCCCCCGCCCCCTCGAGGAGGTACTCGCCCTTCATGTGGACGCCGTCGAAAGCGTCGGGGGCCGTGCCTACCACCACCGACTCTATGTCCTTCCTCTCCATCCCCGCCGCGTCGAGGGCCATCGCGCTCGCCTCGTAGGAGAGCTCCCTCCCCGTCTCTAGAAGCCTCCTCCTGAACAGCGTCATCCCCGCCCCGATGACCGCGACCCTGCGCTTCGTCATGCGCCCACCGAGAGTATCGTGACTCCGCCAGTCGCAGTTGGGACGCCCCTCCACGACTGCACCAGCGCGCTCTTCGCCCCCTTCACCTGCCTCCTGTCTCCCTCGCCTCTGAGCTGGAGCACGGCCTCGTAGATCCTATGGAGCGAGGAGGCCTCGACGAGGTTCCCGACTGCGAGCGAGCCGCCCGACGGGTTGAGCGCCGGGCCTCGGCCGCTGAGAACCCCCGACGCTTCGTCCTTGTCTCGAGCGAGCGACACGAGATGCTGAAGAAGCTTGAATGAGTAGGTGTCGTCTATCTCGATGAGGTCGAGCGAGCGTAGCCCGCGCCTCAGCTCAGCCTGCCTGGCCGCGCGCTCGAAGGAGCTGCGCGCGTATGCGGCGAAGGCCACCTCGCCGCCGTCAAACCACGGGAGAGACGAGCTCCAGGCGACCCCGTCGACGCTTACCGCCTCCCTCTTGTTCTTCCTCGCCCACCCCTTCGAGGCGAGGACAACGACCACCGCCGCGTCCGCGTATCGGGCCTTGTCCGCCCTCCTCAGGGGCGAGGAGATCACCTCCGAGCTCGGCGAGACCCCCCGTCTCCTCTTCGACCCGAAGCTCGCGAGCGGGTTCGCGGTTCCCCTCTTCCTGGAATTCTCAATAACCACGTCGCAGTCAGCGAGGCCGAAGCCCGAACCTTCGAAGAACGCCCCCATCTCCAGCGCGGCGAGCGTGTCGCTGCCCATCCCCACGGGGCGCATCAGGGAAGGCTCCTCCGCGAGGTTTTCCACGGCCTCCTTGTCGAGCACGTCGGAAGCCTTGCTGTGGGCCTCGAGGACGACGACCTCCGCCACCCCCGACTCGATCTGCATCACGGCGTTCCCCATGCCCGTTATTCCGTCCCCCGGGATCGTGCAGACCGGCCTCCCAGCGCCCCCGAGCTGGTCGGGGACCATCTCGTCGGAGATGCTCCACCCCTCCCATAGGTCCTCGCCGGTCGTGATGAAAGATCCGACCTCCTTCCTGGGGTCTATCCCCGCGTCCCTGTAGGCGAGCGCCGCGGCCTCGAACATCAGCTCACGCGTCGAGATCTCGGGGAGCGCGGGCCTGAACCCCGCCGCGCCCACCCCAACTATTCCGACCGCAGGTCGCCTCATCTGGCGCGCCAAAAGCCCATTCGATAGATAAGTTTGGCTGCCCGAGGAATTCTGTTGCGCTGGTCACCTTTCAGTCAACGTCTTCCAGGTTCTGAACGTGTACTCGGCTATAGTCTTTTGATGCGCGCTCATCTCCGCCAGGGATAGGGAAATGTCGTTCAGCACGGCTAGCATCTTCTCCCTGTATTCGGCCTCTGTAATCGGCATGGGCGATTTCTTCGCCTCGACGCTGTCAAGGACTTACGACGGCCGACCCACCGGTGCCTTCGAGAGAGATTCATTTACCACCAGCCCTTCCCGCGATGCCCATGGAGGAGATAGAGAGCGAGCTGCGCGACAAGTTCGGGCTCAACTCGTACGAGGCCCGCGGCTACCTCGCGCTGGTGGCCGCGCCGATGAAGCCCAAGGACCTGGCAACGGCGGCTGACATCCCGATGCCAAGGATCTACGACACCCTCCGCGCCCTCGAGATGAAGGGCTTCGTCCACCAGAGGGGCGAGAGCTACGTCGCGGAGTCGCCCAGCGTCGCGCTCAAGACCTACCTCCTAGGCCACCAGAGGTCATTCGAGAAGGCGACGGAGTCCAAGGAGGCCTCGATGCACCGGATAGTCGAGCTCCTCCAGCCGGTCATCGCCTCCAAGGACGAGCTCTCCCAGGAGCCCGTCCTGCTCCGGGGCATAGACGCCATCGCCGGGAGGTTCTTCGAGATACTCAGCACCTCCAGCGACGTCACGCTCATGGTCAGGAAGGCGCTGAAGGTGAAGAGCGTCTTCAGCGAGTACCTCGAGGCCTTCCCTCTCTCCGGGAAGCGGATACGCCTCCTGCTTCCTTCGAAGCCGCCCATCAACGAGCGCGACGCCAGGCTCCTCTCGCGCCTGAAGATCGAGACGCGCTACTACGACCACCCGGTCCTCGACATGATGGTAGCCGACGAGCTCGACGTCGTGCTCGGCGTCCCCGAGAGGAGCAACGACGAGCCCTTCAGCGCGGTGGCGCTCTGGGTGAGGAACCCCTCGTTCGCGCGGTCGACGCGGGCGGCCATCGACGAGATATGGGAAGAAAGCTCGAAGCGGAAGGGGAGGGCCTAGCAGCGTTGCCGAATGCGAAGAGCAAGGCAAAGTCTCTCGGCGACGCGCGCGCCTTCAAGGCGGGATACGCCCACATCAGGAAGAGCGACCCCAAGCTCAAGCCCATCCTCGACGCCCGCGGGGTGCTGGAGTTCAAGCCCGAGGGCGATCCCTTCGAGTCGCTAGTCGAGTCGATCCTCTCGCAGCAGCTCGCCGGCTCGGCGGCCTCCGCGATAATCAAGAAGGTCAGGGCGCTCTTCCCAGACGGGGAGCTCGAGGCGAAGAGGATTCACCGCATCGACGGTAGAAAGCTCCGAGCCGCGGGCGTCTCGCCCCAGAAGCTCTCTTACCTGAAGGACCTCGCCGCGCGGGTGGCCGAGGGGACGCTGGACCTCGCGGCGCTCGAGTCCATGCCCGACGAGGAGATAATCGAAGTCCTAGACGAGGTGAAGGGCATCGGGCCTTGGACGGTCCACATGTTCCTCATCTTCACGCTCGGTAGGCCGAACGTCCTGCCCGTGGACGACTACGGCATCAGGATGAGCGTGCAGCGCATCTACGGCCTCGGCGAGCTGCCGAAGAAGGCGGACATCGAGAAGCTCGCGGAGAAGTGGCACCCCTACTCCACGGTCGCGTCGCTGTATCTCTGGCACGCGAAAGACAACGAAGGTTAAATGGCCGGTCGGGCGGGTCCTCGCAATCCTTTTGAAGCTCTTCGGCGCCGAGCAGGAACGCGTCCTGGGTTCGTTGTACGGGGCCGAGGCGGCCGAAGTCTACGGCGCCCTCCTCCGCAGCCTCTCGGTAGTCCTCGAGGAGAAGGTCGCCCCCCTATCGCTCGCCCTCGACCAGGGGAAGGAAGAGATCGACAAGCCGCGCCGGGTCCTCTTCGAGCAAGGGGTGTGCAAGCTTCCGCACGCCAGCGAGTTCGGAGGGATGGGCCTTCCCTTCGGGGTCTACGCCCTCGCCATGGAGCTTGCGGGGGCGGCCGACGCAAGCACCGCGATGAGCCTGGGGATACACAACACCGTCGCCGACGCTGTCGAGAGGTTCGGGTCGCCCGAGCAGAAGAAGCGCCTCCTTCCCGCGCTCCTCTCCGGAAAGAAGCTCGCCGCCTTCGCCCTCACCGAGCCCTCCTCGGGCTCCGACGCGCGCGCGATGCACACGAGCGCCGTGTGGGATGGAAGCCAATACGTCATCGACGGGTCGAAGATGTTTATCACCAACGCGGGCGAGGCCGACGTGTACTTGGTATTCGCCGCGACCGCGACGGGGCACGGCGCCTTCCTCGTCGAGGGCGCCAACCCGGGCCTGAAGGTCGGGAGGGCGCTCAAGGAGAAGCTCGGGATGCGCGGCTCGCGCACCGCAGAGGTTAGGCTGGTGAAGTGCCAGGTCTCAGCAGATGCGCTCCTAGGGAAGGAGGGGGCGGGCTTCGAGCAGGCGAAGCAGCTCCTCGACTCGAGCCGCATCGTGATGGGGATGATATGCGTCGGGATCGCGCGCGCCGCCTACGGCAAGGCCCTCGCCTACGCGAAGGGGCGCGAACTCTTCAGGAAGAAGCTCGCTGACATGCAGCTGACAAGGGAGAAGCTCGCGGCCGCCGCCATCGAGACGAGCGCGGCGCGCCTTCTCTGCATGCACGCCGCGAGGCTCAAGGAGGCAGGGAAGCCCTTCTCCTCCGAGGCCGCCCAGGGGAAGGTGCTCGCGACCGAGATGGCGGTGAGGACGTGCGACGCCGCCGTCCAGCTCTTCGGGGGCTACGGCTACACGAGCGACGACGTCCACAGACACCTGAGAGACGCGAGGCTCCTCACCATCGGCGAGGGCGCCTCGGAGGTCCTGCGGATGCTCATCGCTTCGCAAGAGCTGGAGCGCGAGAGTTGAATATCGTAGTCTTGGTGAAGAGCGCGGTCGACGAGGCCGAGCTGCGGGCCGACACCGCGGGCCACCCGGTACTGAAGGGGGCCGCGACGAAGATGAGCAACTTCGACATGAACGGGGTCGAGGAGGCCGTGAAGCAGAAGGAGAGCAACGGCGGGACCGTCATCGTGGTCACGTTGGGGGGCGCGGAGGCGAAGAAGGCAATCAAGGAGGCCATGGCGATGGGCGGGACGAGGGCCGTCCACGTCCTCGCGGAGCCGCCGGATGCGCCCGACTCGCTGGGCACCGCGTACTTCCTCGCCAAGGCCATCAAGAGGCTGGGGGAGGTGGACCTCGTGGTCTGCTCGGAGGGCGCCTCGGACACATACCAGGGGCAGGTGGGGGCGATGGTCGCGGAGTTCCTTGACATGCCCTTCCTCGCCTACGCCAAGAAGGTCGAGACCGAAGCGGGAAGAATAAAGTGCGAGCAGGGCTTCGAGGGAGGGGTCAGAGTCCTCGAGGCTAAGCTGCCCGCGGTCGTCTCGGTCGTGAGCGAGGCGAACGTCCCGCGGTACCCCACCCTCCTGCAGGTCATGGTGGCGGGGAGGAAGGCCATCGAGGACATCACGATGGCCTCTCTAAAGGGGGACGACTATCCCGAGACCGGGATGGAGGTGCTCGACATCACGCTGCAGTCGGCGAACAGGAAGAGGGTGCTCCTCGACGGGTCTCCAGAGGAGGCCTCGAGGAAGCTCGTCGAGGCGCTAAGGCGGGAGGGCGTCCTCTAGCTTTGGAGGTCATCACCTACTCCGAGGACGCGGGGCTGGCCGGCGAGGTCGCGGCTGCTGGCCTCGATGTCGCGAGTGTGCTCGGGGCGGACGCGGTCGCCGTGGAGCTCGACGAGGTGAGCGCGGGGCTCCGCTCCGCGGGAAAGGCTCTCCTTCTCAAGGGAGACAGGACCCTAGAGGAGGACACCGACTCCGCGGCCGCGGCCATCGTGGAGGTGGCAAAGGCCCGGGACGTCCGGGCCGTGCTGGTAGCGGAGACGAAGTTTGGGACGGTGGTCGCGGCGAAGGTGGCTGCGCGGCTCAGGGTAGGTTCTCTCGGGATGGGGAAGAGGCTGCGCGTCGACGAGGGCCGTTTGGTGCTCGAGAGGGACGCCTACGGCGGAAAGTACCTGGCGCAGGTCGCAGCCAAGATGCCGTGTGTCGCCATGGTGCAGGCGGGCGCCTACAAGGCGGCCGATGCGCGCCCTCAGCTCCTCGATGCCCTGAGCGTGAACGTCGGAGACCAAAGGGTGGTGACGGTGGAGACCAGAAAGAGCCATCGGGTCGAGTCGGACATCAAGTCCGCTCCAAGGATCGTCTCCGCAGGGAGGGGCTTTGCGAAGAAGGAAGACCTCGCCCTCGCGCAAGACCTCGCAAACGCGCTAGGCGCGGCCCTGGGGTGCTCTCGCCCGCTCTCCTCGGACCTCGGGTGGATGGGGGAAGAGGCGCACATCGGGCTGACTGGAGTCTACGTGCATCCCCAGCTCTACATGGCTGTGGGGATATCGGGCCAGCTACAGCACGTGGCAGGCATCAAGGACTCGAAGGTGATCGTCGCAATAAACAAGGACGCGCAGGCGCCGATATTCCAGGTGGCCGACTATGGCATCGTAGGAGATCTCTACGACGTCGTGCCTGCGCTCACGAGGTTTCTGAGGCAGGGCTAGTCGCCCGGGCCGTCACTTGACCTCGCGCAGGCGCCCGGTCTTGACGTCGTAGACGAACCCGCGGATCTTCCCCTTCTTGGGAACGAACGGACTGGCCTTGATCCTGCCGATGCTCTGCCGCACATCCTCGTCCGGGTTGGAGAATGCTTCCAAGGCGAACGGAGGCCTGATCCCGCTCTCGGACTCTATCTTCTTCTTCTCGTCGTCGTCCTTGAATGTCAGCATGCCGCAGTCCGTGTGATGGATGAGGATTATCTCCTCGGTTCCCAAGAGGCGCTGGGAGATCACCAGGGAGCGGATCGCGTCGTCGGTCGCCACGCCTCCGGCGTTCCTGATCACGTGCGCTTCGCCTTCGTCAAGCCCCAGTATCTTGTGGACATCTAGTCTTGCGTCCATGCAAGCTAGCACTGCTACCTTCCTGCTGGGTGGCAGTGGAAGATTCCCCTTTGTGAAACTCTTCGCGGCCGCTTCGTTGTTCTTCAGTAGCTGCTCGGTTTGGCTCATTGGTTCTCCAAACAACATACGTGATATAATCATGCCTGACAATACTATTCTCTAGGGAATCTATATTCTTCAGGCTCATTTCCTATTTTTGCGCGGGCCTAACCTCAATCCGCCTTCAGGGCCTCCGTTGACGTGAGGCTCGGTTTTTCAGCCGGCAAATTTCGCCTTTAGTCTACACTCTCCTTCATGGAGGGTTTACCGGTCAAGAAGCGAGAGGGCACCTTTTCAGTTGCTGATCGCGGGGGCTTGCCTCAGGTACTTCCCCTCACGAAGGCAGAGTAGGATGAAACCGGCTATGTCCGCCCGCGCGATGAACGACGCCCCCACCTCTCCCCTGCCGAGATACCCGGCCCTCACCTTCCCGGACTTGGGCTTGTTGTTGAGCATAGTCATGCGCAGGATCGTCCAGTCGAGGTCGGAGGCTCGCAGCGTCTCTGCAGCGCTGATTATCTCGTCGTACGCGGGGCGCATGGCGAGTTTGACGAGGAAGACCAGCGCCCTCGCCCTTAGCCCTCGCCTGTCGTTCCGGTCCTTGACGCTCAGCGTCGACGTGATGATTATCCTTCGGACGCCAAGCTTGTCCATTGCCGTGACGATGTTCTGCATCCCATGGGTTAGCGGCTTGTCCTTCGACCCGCCCCTCGGCCCCAATGTGCTGACCACCGCGTCCGCGCCGCTGATGACCCGCTCGATTTGCGCTCTGTCGGATAGCTCGCCCTGCACCACCGTCAGGAGCTCGTTGGTGATGCCCAGCTTCGCCGGGTTGCGGGCGTACGCCACGACCTCGTCCCCCTCCTCGAGCGCCTGCGCCACGAGCTCCCTTCCCGTCGGGCCTGTGGCTCCGAAAACTGCTAGTCTCATCGCGCGTCTCTCAAGGCGCGCGGTTCAACGGCGGCATAAGGCTCTTGCTGAGATTGTTGGGCGGAACAAGAAAGGACTAACAAAAACCGTTGTGGCCGCCCCGGCAATCGCGTCGGGGACGACCCTGCTAACTTGATTCGGGGGGCTCTACCAGTTGGCATCGAAGCCGTAGGAGTGGTCGCTTGCGTTGAGAGCCAGCGTACCCGCCTGCGCATTGCCGGTCTTGTTCTCGGGAATCATGTTCCAAGACACGTTCACCCGATATGATTCGCGGTTAGGCAGTTGGACCGAGTACTCACCGTTGACGGCTACCGCCAAGAACACCTGGCCTGTGGCGGTGTTCGTGAACTCGACGCTCGCTGGATAGGTGTCCGTCTTGCTCAGCGGAGTAAACCTGCCCGAGACCGTGACGGTCGGATACGCTTCCTTCATCGCCATTGCCGCGAGCGATCCGAACTTCTCGGAGAAGATGGGCGTCTCTCCGTCCTTTACCTCTACCATGGACTCGTTTTCCACGTCCACAAACTCGGGGATACGGAAGCTGAGGAACCCGTCGCGAGGCAGAGCGAGCGCGTGCCTAGCCACTCCGGATGCGTCCAGCGCGCTGAGTTGCTTGCCGTCGTAGGTGACGCTGCAGCTCTCCACGTACCTGTTGCCCCTTACGACGATGGCCCAGTTGCTACGGAAGGGCGAAGTGACCCTTTCCTTCATGGTCTGG
>Ga0209415_10020138_pt1 | contig 10393 bp, 6 predicted proteins | sample PeaSoiSIISIP2007_FD_187696 | JGI IMG/M metagenome (GOLD analysis project Ga0209415, IMG submission 187696) | Peat soil microbial communities from Weissenstadt, Germany - SII-SIP-2007 (SPAdes) (version 2) | ecosystem: Environmental > Terrestrial > Soil > Wetlands > Peat | place: Germany...
CGCCTTCCGCAACGGAGGCTTCGCCTTCCGCAACGGAGGCTTCGCCTTCCGCAACGGAGGCTTCGCCTTCCGCGTCGGCATTTGATTCGACGGCCGCCGATTTGGGCTCCGGTTCCAACTCCGGGGCGGCAACATCGAACTCGGCAATCACCGGCGCGTCAGAAAAATCGAGAGCCGAAACGGCTGGCTCCGGCTCCGGCACAGAATCCATGTCTGCCATTGCGGCGGTAAAACCGAGGATCGGACTGGCTAGTTCGGAGGTTTCGTCGGGAGAATCGACGGCGGGCATGGCCGGTTCCAAATCCATTTCCACCGGCACGTCGGAAAAATCGAGGATCGGACGGGTGGCTTCGACCGGCGGTTCCGGGGCTTCGATGTTCGATTCGGTTTCCGGCGGGATTTCCGACGGCTGCGTTTCGTCGGATGGACCGATTGCGGAAATGGCCGGCTCCAAATCGATCTCCGCCGGCGCGGGGGATAGGTCGAGGATCGGACTGGTGGGTTCGACCGGCGGTTCTGGTGCTTCGACGTTTGAATCCGTTTCCGGCGGCATTTCCAGCGGCGGAGCTTCGACGGAAAGAGTGATGAGGGGAATAGCCGGTTCCAAATTCATTACCGCCGGCGCAGCGGATAGATCGAGGACTGAAATGACGGGTTCGGACGGTGGTTCGGGGGATTCGACTTTTGGTTCAGTTTGCAGCGCCTTTTCCATCGGCGACGTTTCGTCGGATGAAGCGATTCCGGAAATGGCCGGTTCCAGATCGATTTCCACCGGCGCGGCGGAAAGATCGAGGACTGGACTGACGGGTTCGGCCACCGGTTCGAGGGATTCGACTTTTGGTTCAGTTTGCAGCGTCTTCTCCATCGGCGGCGTTTCATCGGACGGAGCAATTGCCGAAATGGCTGGCTCCAAATCGATCACCGCCGGCGCATCGGAGAGATCGAGGATCGGACTAGCGGATTCGACCGGCGGTTCGGGGGATTCGACTTTCGGTTCAGCTGGCAGCGCCTTCTCCATCGGCGGCGTTTCGTCGGATGGAGCGGTTGCGGAAATGGCCGGTTCAGCACTCGGCGGCGGGGTTTCGACTTCCGGCTCGGCCTCCTGCGGAATTTCCGTCACCTCGGATTCGTCGGAATGATCGATGGCAACGGTTGTCGAATCGGCCGGAGGTTCTGCGGATTCTTCGGTCGGCTCCGCCGGTTCCAGAGGCAGTGCCGCCGGGTTGCCGGCAAGATTCAGGATGTGAATGTCCGGTTCGGTCGGCAGCGCGAGAGCTTCGAGTTTCGCTTCGGCTTCCGGGGCCGGTTCCAGGGGGATCGGTTCGTTCGACACATCGGTCTCGGCGGCGGCGGCCGTCGGCTGTTCGGGTGGTTCGATCTCGTGCCCGGCTGCTTCGGGTTCGGAATCCAATTCCAGCGGGATCGGTTTGTTCGACGAATCAATCTCGGCGGTGGCCGTCGGCTGTTCGGGCGCATCGGTTCCGTGCCGGGCTGCTTCGGGTTCGGCATCCAGATCCAGCGGGATTGGTTTGTTCGACAGGTCGGTCTCGGCGTTGGCGATGGCCGTCGGCTGTTCGAGGGCTTCGATCCCCTGCCGGGCTGCTTCGGGTTCCGGGGCCGGTTCCAGCGGGATTGCGGCCTCATCATGTTCCGGCGCCGGAGCAGGCACTTCGGCATCTACTGCCGGAGCAGCATGCTCCGGCATTTTGTTCAGGCTTACCCTTGTCTCGCCGATGCGAACTTCATCGCCCAGGCCAAGTTCGTACTGATGGATCTTCTCGCCGTTCAGGAAGGTCCCCGTGCGCGAATCCAGATCGCGAAGGTAACGCTTTCCGCGGGCAATGAAGATGATCGCGTGACGGTGCGAAACCGCTTCTCCGTCCAGGGAAATATCGCATTCATCTCCATGTCCGATCAGCAGCGTCCGGCCTTGGGGCTGGTCCCGAAGGGTTTTGCCATTAACCAGGATCCGAACCGGCCCAAGCCGGTCGGCAGCGCCGGTGGCCGGCGAACGCATCGTGAAAGTGAACGAAAATTTACCGATCTGGAGCACGTCCGCATTGGCCAATGTCGCTTCTCGGCAGGGTTGGCCGTTGACGACAACTTTGGTGCGGCTGCCCAGATCGCGAATATAAACCCCATCCTCGTCGCGGATGATCAGAGCGTGGTGGCGGCTGACGCTCGAGGAGACCAGATGCAGATGGCAATGCTCGGCCGCGCCGACAACGACGACAGATTTGCTGAGTTTGAGCGGCGGTTTCCCGGCGAATTCACCGCGCGGAACGAGCGCGGGTTCGGCAGAATCGCGCTCTGGGGAAGGGGCATTGGAAGCCATCGGCATGAATCCTGTACAACCGCCGAATAAATACCACGTTATCCTACCACGGGACCAACGCCGGGGTTCGTCAAAAACCGCTATTTGCAAACGGCGTCGTTATCGGACGTTAACTGTTGGACAATTGTAAATGATTTAGTTGAAGGTGCGAGGGGGGTCAACTTTCCACCGTGGTCTGGGAGGCCGATTTAGCGGATGGGGTCAGCAAAACCTGCCCGATGCGCCGCTGCTGAAGGGTCAGCACTTTGGCCCGGTATTGGCCGATTTCCACCTCGTCCCCGACCCGCGGCCAGCGGTTCAGCCGCTGAACGATGTATCCGCCGATGGTATCCACGCCATTGGCCTGCACCGGACCGATGGGGAGGCGTTCGTGCAGTTCGTGCAGGGGAAACAGCCCGTTGACCCGCACCGCGTCGCCGTCGCGGACCACGTCGGTGGGGGAAACGGGGTCGAATTCATCGTCGATCTGGCCGACGATCTCCTCCAACACGTCTTCCATGGTCACGACGCCCTGGGTCAGACCATACTCATCCACGACAATCGCCAGGTGAAGATGCCGAGTCTGGAAAAGCCGCAGCAGGCGGGCGACGGGCATCAGTTCGGGGACGAACAGGACGTCGCGCTTGATTTGGCGCAAGTCGATCTCGCCGGAGCCGATGACGTGGATGGCCGAACCCGGCAGCCCGCTGGGGATGGCCACCGGCTCGCCGCCGGGAAGCGTTTCATCCAAGAATTTCAATTTTCCCGGCACCAGCTTGAGATGATTGAACAGGTCCTTCATGTGAATCTGCCCGATGACGTGATCCATGTCTCCGTCGCAAAGCGGCAAGCGGGTGAAGGCGCTTTTCTGGACGGTGCGGAGAATTTCGCCGAGCGGTTGATTGATCAGCAGGAAATCCACCTCGGGCCGGGGAGTCATTATTTGCCGAACTTTGAGTTGGCCGAACTCGAAGGCGTTGGCGAGAAGATTGGCCCGTCCTTGCGGGATGGTTCCCCGCGCGGCGGCTTGGAGGAGCAGGGCGTGCAACTCCTCCTCGGTATGGGGAAGATAACCCGCGCCCAAGGGGCCTCGGGGCCTTTGCACGCCGAATGCACGCAGCACGCCATGCGTCGCGGCGTTGAGCATCCAGGTCGCGGGATAAAAAACGTAGGTGAAAATCACCAGCGGAATTCCCAGCAGGGCCAAAAGGCGATCGGCATGCTCGATGGCGATGTTCTTGGGGGCCTGCTCTCCCACGACGATCTGTAGCGCCAGGGCCAAGGCGAAGCTGACCAGAAACGCGACGACGTGCTGGGCGGAAGCGGAGAGATGTAACCCCGACAACACCGGCGCGAGCAAGCTGCCGACCGCCGGCGCGGTGATCGCGCCCAGGCCAAGGGCGGCCAGGCTGGTGCCAAGCTGGCAGCTTGAGAGAAACAGGTCCAGCCGCGTCTTGATTAGCAGCGCCGCACGGTCGGCCATGGTCTTGGCCGAATTGACGCGCAGCCGGCTGGCCCTTGCGCTGATGGCCGCATATTCCGCCGCCACGAAAAAGGCGTTCAGCACCACCAATCCCAGGGTGGCGAGAATTTTGACGAGTGCGATGGCCACGGGAATAGAGCCTCTTACCGCCGAAGGGCCAGGATCAATTCGATCTCGCCGCTGGGCCGGTTCAGTTGCTGGGCGATGTCCTTGCTGCATCGGCCCTGATCGGCCAGGGCGTAAACCTCGGCGTGCCGCGGATCGATCGCCGGCGATTCGGATGGTTCCCGCGGGAACGATGCCGGCGGAGCTTGCGATGTAATTGCGGCGGATTGCGCATTCAGGGCCGCGATTCGCTCGTCGGCCTGGCGGATCAGGGCTTCGAGCCGGGCCGAGCGCGTGTCGATCTGGGCGGTGATTTGCCGGGCCATTTCCGACAGTTCCACCAGCACGTTCTGCATCTCCCGCTCGACCGATCTCTGCTGGGCGAGGCTGCCAAACCGATGCGGTCTATCCAGCGGGTCTCTCTTCCTGAACCACGGCCGCATCGTGGCGTAGGCGATCGTGAGGATCCCCAGGATAATGGCCGCCCATTTGGTGATCGGGTCGATTTCGAGCAGGAACGATGGAGTCATAGTGGATTCTCCATCCTGCCGTTAGCGCTTGGGAGAATCAAGCATGGAACAGGCCACGCCCCTCACGTGGTTGCGTTCTCCACCAATTCGATTTCGTTATCGCTCAGGCCGTAAAGATCGTATACGAGCCGGTCGATCCGGCGACTTGTGGTATTAATCCTCCGGTCAAGTTGCTCCCTGTCGTGTGGGGACTTGGCTGCGGAAGTGGCCTGCAGCGATATCATCGAATTAACCAACGAAATGAGCGTGTCACGTCGCGAGGCGTCGGCTTGGGCGACCGGGAAACCCTCAAGATATTGGCCGAAAAACCGCAAATAGATTTCGGTCTTAGATTCCAGGCCCGCGCACTTCTGTCGGAAGAAAAAGAAACTCACGCGAGAGTTCAACAGGCCTAGAAGGAACAAGTCGCGCCTGGGTATGAAATAAATCGTATTTGAGCCATAGTGCCCCGCATCGTCCAGAGCGAATCTCGGCTCGGTGGCAATATCGGGAAAAACAATCTTCGGCTCATCCATTAACCGGGCGAATCGAAGCTGAGGTTGTTGGAGTTCGTACCAATTTTGTTGGGTCGCGCGTTTTTCAAGCTGCGGCTTAAAGGGCTTGAGATGCCTTTCGACTGCAGGAAAGCGACGGATGTTCACGCCGTGAAAAGTATAGATGAGACTGAGACCTGGCGGTTCGATTCGATAGCGGCGAACATCCCGTCCATTGAGAAATGGTTTTAGAATTTCTTTGGCTTCGGGATTCTGTTTCAAGATAGATCGGCGCGTTTTGTGGTCGATGACGAATGCATCGGTTAACCCCGACTTTACGCCCATGCAGGGTGGGCCTTCACAGTATTCCTGCAACGTTTGGCGTCCGGTCTCCAGTTTCAACAACAAAGCGTTGACGCCGTTAGGGGAGAAGTTCCAGTCGCTTTGCCTGCCGCACAGGCGCGCGACTTCATATCCGGTCTTATCGACGTTGTCTTGGACGGTCAAAGTGCCGGCCCGAATTGAAGCAAACCGATCGGCCGAGGGTGGTGGAGCGTAAATGGTTTTGCCGATTGAGACGCCGTATAGCGAAATAAAGGCCAATGTGCGCACCGTCGCGCCGGGGAACACAGGCAGGCCTGCGAAATCCGCAATGGTTTCGACGTGTGACGACTCACAGAGGAATTCGCGAAGCGGTCCACCGTAGTTTGCTCGAACGAATTTGTTCGACACGATCATTCCGAATCTTCCGCCTCGTTTCAAAATTCGATGGCCGCGCTCGACGAAATAGGCGTAGAGGTCGCTCCGTTCATCATGGCATTTGTAATTGCGTTTCAGATAATCCTTCAGTGGCTTGAACATCTCCATTCGTATATAGGGAGGATTGCCTATTACGGCATCAAATCCGCCCTTCAGGAAGATTTTTTTGAATTGGACGTCCCAATCGAATGCGTTGATTCGCTCGTCCTCTGGGATGGCCGGGTTTACGGCAGAGGATGAATTGTAAATGTCGGTCCCTATAAGGCTGTTGCCGCACTTAATGTTATCAGCAAGATCGGGGAGCGCGCGCTCGTGAAACAGACGAGAAAGAGCATTGATCGATTCGGTCGACTCGTCTTCCAGCACTTTCAGCAGAAGCGAAAGCTGAGTCACCTCGACGGCTTGATAATCAATGTCGACTCCGAAAATATTGTCGAGCAAAATCCGCTTTCGCTCCTTCGTGGTAAGGAGAAAATGTCCCTGCAGACCGGGCCGAAGCGGCGCATTCTTTCCACGACACCAACTCTGGGCATCGTGCTGCAAATACCAGGCGTGATGCCAGTTGAGGAGGTATTGGTATGCACCAAGCAGGAACGATCCGGAACCACAAGCCGGATCGACGATTTTGAGGTCCTTTGCTTCGTCGGGCGTCTGGCCGTCCAGGAGTTTTCCAAGGGTGTTTCGCACTATGAAGTCGACGATAAATTGCGGCGTATAAAAAACGCCGCCGGCTTTGCGCACCTCGGGTTTGGGTTCGACCTTCGCGCGATGTGCCGGCGTCAGTTCAATAATGCTGCCTAGAAACCGTTCATACACGTTGCCGAGAATTTCGGGAGCCATTGCCGAAAACGCGTATGGGCTGTCGGGATAATAGAGCCGCCTGACGATATGCTTTAGCGTCGCATCGTCGATCTCAAGGCCCGGCGTTAGCTCGTCTGGGTGCTCGCGGCGATCGCGCTCGGGCTGAAAATGAAAGAGGCCGGAATTGTAGCGATCGTCCGCGTCACGAAAGAGCTTCGTGAGTCGCGGGTAAACGGTCTCGCCATTGAGGAGCGCCTGAAGCTGTCCGAACCGCTCGGTGCCCCTCGCTTCGCAGATCCGCAGGAAAATGACGCGATCGATAATGCGTTGGACGGAGAAGTTGAGGTCGCGTTCATTAATTCCGCCGTTGCGCAGCGCCAGGTTGTGGGCCAATTTTGTGCGCCAATCTTCGATTTCTTCGAGGAATTGATCGTCGAATTCCGCAGTTCCGCGCTTGCCTTTTGACTCAACGTATCGATCGAACGCGCCCTTGAGGATCGCCTCTTTCGAGAATATTGATGCGATCTCGTCCCATCGGTCGCAGAATTCCGCGAAGGTGATGTAGTTAACGCGCGCGACGGAGGCCTTCTCCATCTGCTTCGGCGGGACACGGGTGTCGTAGATCGCAAATTCCCTGAAACTCGTGAGAATAGAGAGCGGCAGTTTTGCCGTCCACGCATATCGACGGAGTTGGTACGCCGGCTCCCATAAATCCTTGATATTGATCGATGGTTTTTTGGCCTCGAGAAAGAATTTGCGCGCGCCGCCGATTCGGAACGAATAATCCGGGGCTTTGGCGTTCCCCTCGATGCGGATCGCGTCCTCGTGCACAACGTCACGATACGGCTCGGCATAGCCGGCGATGTTGTCCATGTCCCAGCCGAGCGCGGAGAACAGTGGATTGATGAAATCGATCCGGACCTGCGTTTCGTTGTATTCTGGCGATCGGTATTGATCGATCTGTAAAGCAAACTTCTCAACGAGTTCCTTTACGGCGTCGGGGCAGCCCATCACTCTATCCTAACCTCAAAACCTCGCGCAACAATTGTGGCGGAGTTTGGGAACGCAAATCTCGCGATTCATGAGGCTCAAATCCTTCCTACGTCTTCGGCAGTGGCGGCGGCGCGGCGGCGAAGAGGGCGGCCAACTCGGGCACCGATGAGGCCGGGACCCATCCGGACATGCCTTGCTTCCAGACCAGGGTTTGGGCGGTGAACTGGCCGGCGGCGGCCTTGGCGGAAAGATCGGTCACGGCATGCGGGCCGGATTGGGCGCCGTTGATGGCGATGAAATAAGCCGCAGCCTGCGCCAGCGGCGGAGGAGCAGAAGCCGCCGCCGCGCCGCCGGCGAATGCCTGGCCCATCTGGTTGGCCATTTGATATCCGGCGGCCAATCCGGCGCCCGCGCCGGCGAGGCCGCCGGGATTCTTCGCCGCGTCGCGGATGGCGCTGGCGCTCTCGTATTGCGCGTATGCCTGCATGTTCCCGATCACCCCCATGCTGCTGCGCTTGTCGATGGCCGCCTCCACTTCCGGAGGCAGCGAGATGTTCTCGATCACGAAGTTGCAGATTTGCAGGCCGAAGGCGTCGAAGTCCGGCTGAATCGACGCGGAGGCCCATCGGCTCATCTTGTCGTAATTGCCCGCCAGATCGAGCACGGGCATCTTGTTGTTCCCCAGCGCATCGGCAAACCGCGAGACGACCATCTCCCGCAATTGCTGCTCGATTTCGTCGGTGGTGAATCGCGCTTCGGTCCCCGCGATGTTCTTGATGAGCGCGGCGGCGTCCTTCACCTTGATGGCAAACACGCCGAAGGCGCGCACCCGCACCGGGCCGAATTCGGGATCGCGCATCATGATCGGGTTCTGCGTGCCCCACTTCTTGTCCGTGAAGGTGCGCGTGGAGACGAAATACACCTCGGCCTTGAACGGACTTTCAAACCCGTATTTCCAACCGGCCAAGGTCGAGAGAATCGGAAGGTTCTGCGTCGTCAGGGTATGCGTCCCCGGCTGGAATACGTCGGCAAGTTGGCCATGGAGGATAAAGACCGCCACCTGCGACTCGCGCACAATGAGCTGCGCTCCGTTCTTGATTTCGTTTTCGTAACGGGGGAATCGCCAGACGAGCGTGTCCTGGGTGTCGTCGGTCCACTGAATGATGTCGATCAGCTCGTTGCGGAGTTTGTTGAAAATGCCCATGGGTCTCTCCTGGGTTGGTTGGGGATCGACAGATTTATACCAGAGGCGTTTGGGGCGGACAAAAGACCCGGCGTTATAAACGCGGGGGAATTCTCCAAAGATCTCACGCAGAGGCGCAAAGGCGCAGAGAAGAAAATTCCTTTGTCTTCTTTGCGCCTTTGCGCCTCTGCGTGAGACTCCTTTTTTGTGTCGCGAAAGCGGAACGATTTTTCTGATTTTGCGTCTGAAAATGTCCCATCGTGCCCCGGAATGTCCCAATCCACCCCCCCCTCCCCCCAACGCTGCGCGAGAGAGTAGAGCAGTGGAGCAGTAGAACAGTAGATGGGGATGGGAGGAAGAGGCGAAATTGGCCTACCGGAGGACATGCAGCCCAAACATTACCCTAACTATCGCCAGCGTGCAAGGAAAAAATTCGAGGCTGATTTGTCTTGCACTTAGAAAAGAGTCCCCGCCGCCCAGGTTCGCCGCCGGCCGGCGGGCATGCAATTGATCGACCACACCAATGAGTTGTACGACTTCGCCGACACCGCCGCCATGCTGGCCAATCTCGTTTTGATGATTGCCTTAGACACCGCCGTCGCCCACCTAGCCGGCGCGTTGGCCCGGCCCGCCTGGGTGCTGTTGCCGTACATGCCCGACTGGCGCTGGATGCTGGATCGCCAGAATTCGCCGTGGTATCCGACGTTGCGGCTGTTTCGGCAAAAGACGCGAGGGGATTGGGCGGACGTGATGGAACGAATTCAAATGAGCCTCTTGTCAACAGACGCCTACCGGTCTTAATTTTTTTCGAACTACAAGGAGACCCCTCTCCTTCGCGCGATCCGCAACCTTTGCCCAATTAATTGATCCGAATCTTCGGAGCAGGCCCAATCGACGTGACGGCCGTACCGAAATGACAAAAGCAATCCGGCTCCGCAACATATCGCGTGTAAGCAATGGACCCACAAAGTGTTTGTCGCAAGCTAAATCGTGATGGTCGGCGATTTGACGTTGCACCTCGAAGACGTAATCAGCAGCCACGTCGAGTCGTCCTTTGTGTAGCCTGAGTTTCGTAATGGCGAAATCGGCGTCGCCAAGACGGCCCTCGCATGTCTTTTGGGCTGCCATTGAGAAGCCACATTCGGAGATAATCTTTTCTATAAATCGAGGAAGCCGGCAGTATTTCATATCGAACGAAAATGCGCCCGACAGTGTCAGGTCATCGACAAAACGCGTGTATACAAGACCGTGCTGCATTGCCAAACCAGCAATCCTTTTATCAAGGCTTTTGGCAATTTGGTCCGCTAGCCGCGGGGAGGTCGGCAAGCCGAGGGCGAGGTGGTGGTCGTGGGTGCAAAGGCACGTCAAAATCCCTGCAACTCGTTCTTCACAGGTCAACGTCTCGTTAAACAGCCGATACACGCGCGATGGATGTATGCTCGGAAAAAACTTGGATAGGTCGGTCTTCCAACCATAAACAGAATCGACGTGTGCAAGCGCGTTAGTCTTTATATCGCGCCCCGAAACGCCGCCGTGGTTAAACACAGATGGGCGTATTTGCGGCAACAACACCTCACGGAGCAGGCAGTTTTGAACGCGCCGCAGTGGCCCGAGGGTGCTGATCACAGGGCGCGGTGGTTTTTCGGGTTTTGCAGGGTCGTACAATTCGAAATGCCTTAGAGACTGTTTCAAAACCATGTAATCGCGTATGATTCGCTTGGTCATTTCCAACGCAAGGAGGCGTTGTCATGG
>Ga0209415_10020140_pt1 | contig 10392 bp, 7 predicted proteins | sample PeaSoiSIISIP2007_FD_187696 | JGI IMG/M metagenome (GOLD analysis project Ga0209415, IMG submission 187696) | Peat soil microbial communities from Weissenstadt, Germany - SII-SIP-2007 (SPAdes) (version 2) | ecosystem: Environmental > Terrestrial > Soil > Wetlands > Peat | place: Germany...
CCTCGGCCAGTTCGTCCATGCTGACGGAGCCGAAGCCTCGTTCCAGGAACAGGCGCTCGGCCGCCTCGACGATGGCCTCCCGCGACCCGCCACGCCGGGCCTTCGCGCCGGCGTCGTTTGCACCACTGCGAATTTGCATGCGAAATTCCTCTTGCACTCACCAGTGCATATCATTATACTGCATAGTGCAGTGCATCGCAAGGGGCCGGATGCACTGGATGAGCCGCCACACCGATCCGGCCGGCCCGGGCAAGCCGAACCTCACATCATCGCCCCCGTGGAAGGCAGTTCCAATGTGCAAGTTGCAGATCTTAACGGCCGTCCTGATCGCTGCGGCCCTCGTGGGCTGCGATAAGAAACCACCCCCCGCCGCCCAGGTCCGGCCGGTTCGGACCGTCACTGTCGAGCGCAGCGCGGAGGGCGAGACCGTCTCGTTGACGGGCCAGGTTCGCGCCAAGGACCAGGCCAGCCTCGCCTTCCGCCTCGACGGACGTATGATCAAGCGGCTCGTGAATGTCGGCAACGTCCTCAAGGCTGGCGAGATCGTCGCCCAGCTCGACCCACAGAACCAGCAGAACGCGCTGCGCACGGCGCAAGCGAATCTCGCCTCGGCCGAGGCCGCGCTGACGCAGGCCCGCCTGACCTTCGGTCGGCAGCAGCAGCTTCTGGCGGGCGGCTGGACGCCGCGCGCGAAATTCGACGAGGCCCAGCAGGCGCTGCTGAGCGCCAAGGCCCAGGTCGATGCCGCTCATGCCCAGGTGGACATCGCGCAGGATCAGTTGAGCTACACGGTCCTGCTCGCCGATGCCCCCGGCGTGGTGACCGCGACCGGCGCCGAGCCGGGCGAGGTGGTCCATGCCGGACAGATGATCGTGAACGTCGCGCGTCAGGGCGGACGCGATGCGGTGTTCGACGTGTCCGAACAGCTCATCCGCACGGGTCCGCGCGATCCCGTGGTGCAGATCGCGCTGACCAACGACCCGTCCGTGCAAGCAAACGGCCGCGTGCGGGAGGTTTCGCCGCAGGCAGATCCGACCACAAGAACGTTCCAGGTCAAGGTCGGCATCATCGATCCACCACCGGCGATGGAACTGGGTTCCACCGTCACCGGCAGCATCAAGCTGTCCGCCCCATCCGGCCTGCAGGTTCCGCCGAGCGCGCTCACCGAGGCCGGCGGCCGCCCGGCCGTGTGGGTGGTCGATTCCAAGAGCCAGACCGTGTCGCTGCGCAACGTGGACGTCTCGCGATACGATCCGGCGGACGTCGTCGTTTCGCAGGGGCTGGACGCCGGCGAGATCGTCGTCACCGCGGGCGTGCAGACGCTGCATCCGGGCCAGACGGTCCGCCTGCTGGGAGGCGCCCTGTGATGCGCTTCAACCTCTCCGACTGGGCGCTCCGGCACCGCTCGCTCGTGACCTATCTCATGCTTGTCATCGCTGTCGCGGGCGTCTGGTCCTACCTCCGGCTCGGGCGGAGCGAGGACCCGGACTTTACCGTGAAAACCATGGTGGTGCAGGCGTCCTGGCCGGGAGCCACCCTCGCCGACACTCTCGAGCAGGTCACCGACCGCATCGAAAGCAAGCTGCAGGAGACGCCGAGCCTCGATTTCCTGAAGAGCTACACGAGCGCGGGCCAGACGACGATCTTCGTCAACCTGAAGGATTCCACGCCCCCGGCTCAGGTGCCGGACATCTGGTATCAGGTGCGCAAGAAAGTCCGCGACATCGCCAACACGCTGCCGCAAGGCATCGTCGGCCCCGGCTTCAACGACGAGTTCGGCGATACCTACGGCATCGTCTACGGCTTCACCGCGGACGGCTTCACGGACCGGGAGCTGCGGGACTACGTCGTCGATGTCCGCAAGCAGCTTCTGCAGCTTCCGGACGTCTCCAAGATCGACATCCTCGGCGCGCAGGACGAGCGCGTCTACGTCGAATTCTCGGAGCGGCAACTGGCGGGCCTCGGGATCGACCGCTCCGCGCTCGTCTCCGCGCTGCAGGCGCAGAACGCCGTCACCCCCGCGGGCATCGTGCAGACCGGGAACGAGAAGATCCTCGTCCGCGTCTCGGGCGCGTTCCGGTCCAAGCAGGATGTGCTCGCCGTCAACTTCGTGGCGAAAAACGGCCGGATCCTTCGCCTCGGTGACATCGCGCACGTCACCCGCGGCCCCGCCGACCCCGTGCAGCCGATATTCCGCGTCAATGGACGTCAGGGCATCGGGCTTGCAATTGCCATGCGCAAGGGCGGTGACGTGCTGGCGCTGGGGCGCAATGTCGAGCACGCCATGGCCGAGATCACGGCGAACCTGCCGGTCGGGATCGAGCCGACGCTCGCCGCCGACCAGCCCGTGACCGTCGAGCATGCGGTGGACGACTTCATGGAGGCGCTGTCGGAGGCCATCGCCATCGTTCTTGCGGTCAGCCTGGTCAGCCTGGGCCTGCGCGCCGGCGCCGTGGTGGCCCTCGCCATCCCCCTGGTCCTCGCCGCGGTGTTCGTGGCGATGGGGTTCTTCGGGATCGACCTTCAGCGAATCTCGCTGGGCGCCCTTATCATCGCACTCGGCCTGCTGGTCGACGACGCCATGATAACCGTCGAAACAATGGTCTCGCGGCTGGAGCACGGCGATGTCAAGGAAAGCGCTGCCAGCTTCGCCTACACCTCGACGGCATTTCCAATGCTCACGGGCACGCTCGTCACCGTCGCGGGGTTCGTTCCCATCGGGTTCGCGCGCAGCGGTGCGGGCGAGTACACTTTCTCGATTGTCGCCGTCGTCGCCATCGCGCTGCTCGCATCCTGGGTCGTCGCTGTCCTGTTTGCCCCCTTGCTCGGCGTTTGGGTCCTGAAGAAGCCCAAGGCGGCGCACTCGGAAGAGCCAGGTCCGATCATGCGCACTTTCCGCCGCTTCCTCGTGCTGGCGATGCGGGCACGCTGGGTGACGTTACTCGTCACACTGGGCCTGTTCGGCGCGGCACTCTGCGGCATGCGTCTCGTTCCGCAACAATTCTTCCCGTCCTCGGACCGGCCGGAGCTGCTGGTGGATCTGCAGTTGCCGGAGAACGCGTCGATTTACACAACGCGGGATATCTCGGCCCGGGTGGATGGGCTCCTGACGGGCGATCAGGACGTGGACCACTGGAGCACCTATGTCGGCCAGGGCGCCGTCCGCTTCTACCTGCCGCTGAACGTCCAGCTCCCGAACGACTTCTTCGCCCAGCTCGTGGTCGTCACCAAGGGGCTGGCCCAGCGCGAGCGGGTGAAGGCGAAGCTGGAGCAGGCGCTGGCCACGGAGTTTCCGAGTGTTGTCGGACGGGTCTACCCGCTGGAACTCGGGCCGCCTGTCGGTTGGCCGTTGCAATACCGGGTGAGCGGGGTCGATCCCGAGCAGGTGCGCGCCATCGCCTTCAACGTCGCGCAAATCCTGAACGGCGACCCGAGCGCCCGCAACGTCAACTACAACTGGATGGAGCCGGCACGGACGGTGCGCATCCGGGTCGATCAGGACCAGGCGCGGCTCCTCGGGCTCAGCTCGGAGAACCTCGCACAAGCCCTGAACACGGTGATGTCAGGCATCACGGCAACACAGATGCGCAGCGGCATCTATCTCGTCGATGTGCTCGTACGCGCGTCCGCCGATCAGCGCATGTCGCTCGCGACGATCCGCGCGCTTCAGGTGCCGTTGCCGAACGGGCAAACCGTTCCGCTGAGCCAGATCGCCTCCGTCGGTTACGGCCAGGAATATCCCATCGTCTGGCGCCGCGACCGCCGGCCCACCGTAACGGTGCAAGCCGATGTCGCGCCCAGCATTCAGGCCGCCACGGTCGTCCAGGCGCTGGCACCCAAGATCGAGGCGCTGAATACCAGCCTGCCGAGCGGCTACCACATCGCGGCCGGCGGAACGGTCGAGGAGAGCAACAAGGCGCAGGCCTCGGTCGCCGCCGTCGTGCCGTTGATGCTTGTCCTCATCCTGACGGTGCTGATGATCCAGCTTCAGGACTTCAGCCGGCTGTTCCTGGTGCTCAGCGTGGCCCCGCTGGGTCTGATCGGGGTCGTCGCGGCTCTCCTCCTCTCCGACAAGCCCCTGGGCTTCGTGGCGCTGCTGGGCGTGCTTGCCCTCACCGGCATGATCGCCCGCAATTCGGTGATCCTTATCGACCAGGTCGAGAAGGAGAAGGCGCGGGGGCGCCACCCGTGGGATGCGGTCGTCGAGGCCACCGCGCACCGGTTCCGCCCGATCCTGCTCACCGCGTCGGCCGCGATCCTCGGCATGATCCCGATCGCGCCGACCATCTTCTGGGGTCCGATGGCCTACGCGATCATGGGCGGCCTGGCGGTCGCGACGCTTCTGACCCTGGTCTTCCTTCCGGCGCTCTACGTGACCTGGTTCCACGTCAGGCGGCCCGATCAGGAAGCGTGCCAGCGCATCGATACCGAACAGACCGCGTTGGCCGTGCAATGACCTGGAGCGCGGAGATGACAGGCGTCGGACCCGGTCCAGGAAGGTGGCTTCCCGCCGCCGCATGCCCGCGATCACGCACGTTGCCGAGCTGGCGCCCGTGCAAAGGCGCCCGCACGGCGCGGTGGATTTCGCATGGCGACACTTGTTGGAGGCAACCTTGCACGTCGATCCAGCTCTCCTGAGTCCGGTCTCAGCGCTCCTGGGGGCCATCGTGGGTGGTGGCGCCTCCCTGGTCGCGGCCATCTACACCCAGCGCTGCCAATTTCGCCTCCAGCGCGTCGCACGTGAGGTCGAGAAGCGGGAGGCTGTTTATGCCGACTTCGTCATGCACGCGTCACACCTGCTGCTGAACGCTTACACACGCGACGAGATCGAACTGGGCGAAGATGAGCCGCGCCTGGTCGGGCTTATCAACCGCATGCGGCTGTTCGCTCCGCCTGATGTCGTTGGCGGAGCGGAAAAGGTGCTCAGAGTCATTGTCGAAATCTCGCTGAAGCCGAGTATCGAGCTCCGCCAACTCGCGAAGGCGGCGTTGTCCAGGGGCCTCGATCCCGATCCGCTTCTGGCATTCAGCTCAACGTGCCGAGCCGACCTGGACAACGTGCGCCGAACGACCGTGTAGGAGTACGGGAGCGATGCCGTTCCGGATGCGATAGCGATCGCACCTTGGCGAGGACGGTTTATGCGTCTTGTGGGGGTGGCGGCGATCGGTCGAACAAAGCCGACGTTCAGCGGCCCTGCAACCGGGCTGGATCACCGCGCGTCGACGTCTGCAGCGGTTCTGTCCATCTGGAATCCTGGCAACGCCGGCCGCGTGTCGCGAGATCCACCTGGTCGCTGCCGTTTCGTCGATCAGTGCACGCCCGCCATCCCGGCAACCGGAACGGCCGACGGACGCGGACGCCGTGCGCTCAGCCTCCGTTTCGCGTCGTCCGGGCGATCCGCGCCGAGGTAAGCCTGCAACAGCGTGAACCGCACCAGGTCGAGCTGCGCGTGGCTGCCGCCGATGCGTTCGAGCGCGTCGGCAATCGGTTCAAGTGCGTCGATCGCGGCGGGGAAATCTCGCCGCTCGAATGCGGCGAAGCCGCGTGACACCGCCGGAACGCAGGGGCCGGATGGGTAACGACCCTCACGCGTGAGCGCGTCGATCTGCCGCGCGCGCGCCGCCAGCGCCGCGTCATCGCCCGCCACGACCTCGGCGAGTGCTATGTGCATGTCGGAGAAGGCCGCGCCGGCGCGCGGAAACGCGCCGTTCGCAAAGTCGTGCGTCGCGCGCCAGGCGTCGGTGTCACGCGGATGCCCGGCGAGTTCCCAGCGCCAAAGGAACGAGACCGCATCGTTCAGCTTGCCGCGCGGCGGTCCGCTGTGCACCTCGGGCGCGAACGCCTCGCGGAACAGCCGGGACGCCGCCGCCGCATCGCCGGCCTCGAGGTGGGCGAGCGCGAGATGCCAGCTCAGGTGGCTGTAGAGCGCGCCGTTGCGCGGATAGGTGGTCAGCCACAACGTCAGGAAGGCGCTGGCCGCGCCCGGGTCGCCCTCCTCATAGCTGAGATGCGCGCGTGCGTGCGCCGCCCACGGGTTGGCCGGGTTCTGCGCGAGGGAGCGGTCGATCTTCGGGCGGGCGGCCGCGTGCTGGCCGTTCTCCGACAGCGCCATGCCGTGGTGGGCGGTGAACCAAAAATCGTCGCCGTAGCGCGGGGCGAGGTGGTCCAGCAGGTCCAGCAGCGTGCGTTTCTGGCCCGCGCGGCCGGAGCCGCCGATCAGGCCGTTGGTGAACGCGGTGGTGCCGAGCACCAGTGCATCGCGCGGCCAGGCGTTGAGGTGGGCGGGCAACGCGGCGAGGGCGGCCTCGGCGTCGCCCGCCACCAGCAGGCCGAAGAACGCGATGTGGCTGGCTTCTCGCGCGGGCAGGCCGGCGGCGAGGGCGTTGGCCACCGCCATCGACTCGCGCGCCGCCGCCGCGTCGCCGCGTTCCAGCAGCGCGTGTGCCTTGGCGGCATGGGGGAGGGCGAAGGCGGGATCGGCGGCGATGGCACGATCGAACGCCTCGATCGCGCCGGGGTACATGGTGAGCTTCGCCTCGCAGCCTTGCACGTAGGCGTCGCGCGCGGGGGATGCGGAAGTGGACAGGGGGAGGTCGTAGCGGTCCGTCAGCATGATGGGTGCTTATAGCGGCGTCCGCTGGAAATCATACGATCCGCCTTGGCGCCCGCGGAAGCGGCCTGCCGATCGCGCACAGGGCAATCGGGTGAACGGCGGAAAGCCGCGCAAGACCCGTCCCCCTGTCATTGCGAGGAGCGAAGCGACGCGGCAATCCCTACCCAGGTGCGCACCGCGCGCGGGATTGCTCATCGCCGCGCTAGCCATGACCGCCAAAATAGCCCCGCCCCTGGCTTCACCCGATTGCCCTGCCGGTCGTGCACGTCCGGCAGCCCGAACGCGATACCGCGGGTGGCGTCGCACGACGCGTCCGATCGATCCGGCGTATGATCCGGCACGCCTGGGCCTACGCCTGAGCCCATCGGGGGGGGGGGAATCGCCATGAAGATCACCGAGCTCATCGCCCATCCGCTGTCTGTCACGCTGGCGCAGCCGAGATGGACCGCGCATGAGTTCATGGACCGCGCCCAGATGGTGCTTGTAGAAGTCCGCACCGACCAGGGCATCGTCGGGTTCGGCGAGATTTCCGATGGCCCGCAGACCGTCATCTGCGATCTGGTGAAGACGTTCGCCCGCGTGGTTCAGGGGATGGACCCGCTGGGCCACACCGAGATCTGGGCGAAGCTGTTCTCGCTGACCTCGCCGCGCCCGGGTGGGCTGGGCGGCTGGGATGGCATGCCGGCGCCGCTGCCGCGCAACCAGCGGCCGCAGATCATGGCGGCAATCGGCGGGATCGACATCGCGTTGTGGGACATCAAGGGCAAGGCGGCCGGATTGCCGGTGTTTCGCATTCTCGGCGGCACACGGACCGAGGTGTTCACCTATGCGACCGGCGGGTACTATCTGGAAGGCGAGAAGCTTGGTGCCGCCGCCGATGAGCTCGCGGGTTTCGTTTCTGCCGGGTATCGTGCCGTCAAGCTGAAGTGCGGCGCGCTGTCGCTGCCTGATGAAGTGGCGCGCACCCGCGCGGTGCGGCAGGCGATTGGCCCCGACGTGTTGTTCATGCTGGACATGAACGCGCCCTATGATGTCGCGGGGTGCATCCGGTTCGCGCTGGCGGTGGCGCCCTACGATATCCTCTGGCTGGAAGAGCCGCTGCATTGGTATCTGCAGCCGGCGGACTTCCAGCGCTTGGCCGCGGCGTCGCCGATTCCGCTGGCGCATGGCGAGCGGGAGTGGCACCGCTACACCGTGCGCGATTTCATCGATTCAGGTGCGATACGGTATGTGCAGTTCGATTCCACGCGGCATGCCGGGTTCACTGAATCGCTGCGGATTGCGCACTATGCCGAGCAGAAGGGCGTGCTGATCGCGCCGCATTCGGTGGGGCATCTGCACGGGCACCTGGTGTCGGCGTTCGGCGACGCGGCGTTCGCGGCGGAATCGCATGGCGATCCGGGGCGGCATCCGCTGCACCACGCGATTTTTCGGGGTGGGGCCGAGGTTCGCGACGGCATGGTGCACCTGTCCGAGGCACCAGGGTTCGGGCTGGAAATCGACTGGAAGGGGGTCGAGAAATTTCGGGCATGAAATGACGGGCCGACCCGTCGCGGCTTTGCCGCCGGGAACACGACAGCGACCATCGGGGGCGTGTCGCCGCGCCTGGCGTGGTCGTCGTGGCGTGCGGCGGTGGAGGGTTTTCGCGCCCTCCACCATCGTTACGACAGGCTACTCGGCGGCCAGGTTCGGGGTGAACTCAAGCGGCAATCCCTTGTGACCGGTCAATCGCTCGCCTTCCTCGTACATCTCGAAGGCGCGCTTCTTCAACGCCGGAAGGACCGCGGCGATCTTGTCCAGGTCCAGGTCGGCCGCGATTCCCGGATACCCGGCGCGCTCGATCATCGGCCCGAGCTTGCGGTTCTCGAGCTGCTCGAAAGTCCACTCCAGCGGATCGTCGATGATGGTCAGGTCCCAGTTGGTCCGGTGGTTCCTGTTGCGCGGACCGTAATGGTAATGCGCGCCCTGCCAGAAACAGTCGAACGCCAGAACCTCCGTCTCCTCGACGTATGACTTGCCTTTTGACCCGCCCACGTCGGCAAGCACGTGCACCGCGAGGCCGCCGTCGCCATTCCGCTGCCGCCGCATCTCCAGGCCGAACCGGATGTTGCCGGCTTCGAAGATGTCCGTGCCCCGGTTGTGTTTGACCGTGTTGCGCTTGCTGATGAACGTTTCCCTGGCGCAGGCCTCGACATCGGGCAGGATTTGCCGCACCGCGGCGAGGTCGGTTGCCGCGGCGATGTCCTTGTACCCGGCCCGGTCGAGCATCTTCGGGAGTTTCTGGCCCAGGATGCGGATCGTCCAGCCGATGGGGTTGCCATCGGTGATCGGGTCCATGCGGCAATGCACGCCCATGCCGCCGCCGACCCGGCCGGGCGTTGTCAGGTCGGGATTTTCCGGGCCGTAGACGTAGCTGCGCTCGATGTCGAAGCAGTTGAAGCGCAGCAGCGCGGTCTGCCTGCCGCCGACATCGGCCGCCACGTCGATGGAGACACCCTGGTCCGTATGATCCTCGACGTTGGCATCCCAGAGTTGGTGTCTGACGATGAAGCTCAGCGGATCGGCGGTGAATCTGGTTCCCTGCGATTGTGGCATGGTGGGGCCCTCCTGTTGACGGAATTTGCGCGAGCCTAGGGAGGAGAGGCGGTGCTCGCAAGGATCAGCTTCTTGCCGCGGCGCAGATCCAGCCGCTCGATCGCGTACGGAACGATGAAGTCATCGTGAAGCTCACACAGCCGCGCCCCTCCGACCCGTGTTGGTGTGCAACGCGAGCCTTGCCCTCCCCAGCATTGCCCGCGAGATATCCGCGCCCCGATCGCGTCCTTGGAGTCCCCGCATGCCCGACCCCTTCGCCCCGTTCCGCCTGACCGGCCGCACCGCCCTGGTCACCGGCGCCCGCCGCGAAATCGGTCGCGCGATCGCCCTGGGCCTCGCCGGCGCGGGGGCCCGCCTGGCCATCCATCACGCCGGGACGCCAGAGGAACACCGCGATGCCGCCGCGGTCGTCCAAACCATCCAGGCAACGGGCGGACAAGCCACCGCGTTCGCCCAGGATTTCGCCCAGGACGACGCCGGCCACCATCTGGCCGCCGCCGTCACCGCCTGGGCGCCGATCGACATCCTGGTGCTGAACGCCTCCATCGAACTGCCGGAAGACCTCCGGGCCATCACCCGCGCGCATTTCGACCGCCAGATCGCCGTCAACCTGCGCACCACGATGGAACTGCTGCAAGCGCTGGTGCCGCCGATGGCGGCCCGCTTGTGGGGCCGCGTCGTGACCATCGGCAGCGTGCAGCAGGAGAAGCCCCACCCGGCGATGCTCATCTACGCCGGCACCAAGGCGGCGCAGCTCAACTGGGTGCGCAGCCTGGCGCGCCAGTTCGGCGGCCAGGGCGTGACGGTGAACAACCTCGCCCCCGGCGCGATCCTGACCGCCCGCAACCGCACGCAGATGGCCACCGAGGCCGAAGCCCTGGTGCAACGCATCCCCGCCGGCCGCCTCGGCCAGCCCGACGACCTGGTCGGCGCCGCCATGCTGCTGTGCTCCGACGCGGGCAGCTACATCAACGGCGCCAACCTGTTCGTCGATGGCGGACGCGCGGCGGTATGATGACCGGGGCGCTAGCCCGCATTTCTCATACCCTCGCGGGCGCTGGCTCGGTCCTTGCCGCGCCAAGGGCTTTTCGCGCCTTGCCAATACAGCCCGGTATTGGCGGCGGCGCGAAAAGCCCTTGGCACGACAATGCCCTTCGCCATCATCCCGCAATGGTATGAGAAAT
>Ga0209415_10020141_pt1 | contig 10392 bp, 12 predicted proteins | sample PeaSoiSIISIP2007_FD_187696 | JGI IMG/M metagenome (GOLD analysis project Ga0209415, IMG submission 187696) | Peat soil microbial communities from Weissenstadt, Germany - SII-SIP-2007 (SPAdes) (version 2) | ecosystem: Environmental > Terrestrial > Soil > Wetlands > Peat | place: Germany...
ACGGCGGCGCATCAGGGCGATGCCCCATGCGCCCAATGCAACAAGCAGGAAAAGTGTTCCAAAAACGACATCAGAGGTTCGGTCGCGGAGCATCATCAGAACTTGATCTGTCAAGACCAACACTTCCGTAGGCCGTTTTTCAGCCATCAGCATCCTGCGCCACCACCTTTTTACCTGTCAGTGACCAGCATCACGGCTCAAATGACGTAACCAGACGATTTCACTCAGAACCACCACGGGGCAGGGTTGTGAGTGTAATGGGGATATTTCAACAACTATCTCAGTCCCAAGCTCGTCACCGTTCGGTCAGGCGTGACATCGATCAGCCGGTAGGCGAGGCCAATGATGATTGTCAAGCACAGGGGGTAGCCGGAGAACAGTAGTAAGAATCCGGCAGCTTCGCCAGCTTCCGCTGGGTATTGGTCGTGTTGCAGGAAAGCTAGCGCAGGCATCCAGACGATCGACGATGCCATAACCGCTGTTACGATTGCGGGCAAACCGATATTGAAAAGGGCTGCCCACTTACGGAGCGCAATTTCAAGAACCAGTCCAGCCACGCATCCGGCGCATAGGAGCGTTCCCAGCAGCCACAGCAGCTCGTGTGGCATCAGCCGCACAGCGCCTGCGAATAGCAGGGCGTTTGAGATGGCCACGCACAATAAACGCGTCAGTCTCCGGCCGTTCATACCCGCATCCTACGATGGTAGGCTGTCCAACTCAAGGTTACTGTCGATAACAGGCGATTTCACTCAGAACCCAGGTCAGTGAGTGAAGTCGGGATCTTTCACCAATCAGCTTTCTTCCGGGAACACTCCGTATTCGGAGTAGTGTCTTTCCAGCGGGAAGCGTAAATCTCGGCTGTACTTTTGTCGAAGATCAGAGCTGGAAATGAGTCTCTCAATGAAGGCATGTAATGCTGTGACGTGGGTCCTTTCATCAGGCCCGAAAATTCTCACGCCGCATACGTCGCGCTCGTCGTTCCAAAAGAATACGCGGGCGACATGCTTGTTTCTAACCACGTCATGCCAGACTCGGACGTTCCACCTGACGCCATCACTGTCCCTTCGCGGCTTGTCGAGATTTTGGTGATCCCACCACATAGACCAATCTTGCCAGATCAGTCAGTTGTTGAAAACAGGCGATTACACTCATCGAGAATTGCGTGCCCGTCCCCGTGCCGTTTCCGTGCCGTTAACACCGAACTGGACCGAATTACCCGCGATAGATGCCATCTGCCGCTAGCTAACTACATGAAACAACGTTGGCGCGAGGATTCGAGTCCTACCTGAGGGTACCGTTGAACGGGACCTTGACACGGTAGAGGTTTGGGTTTGGGTCTCAAGTCCGCCTCCACGTCGCGCCTCCGCGATTTGTGGTCCCCCAAAGCGGGTTGCCTGAGCTGACTCTTCTCGTTTAGCGTGGTGCTGGAGTCGCACAGTGGACGTCTATCTCGTCGACGGCACCTACGAACTATTCCGACACTATTACGCACTGCCTCCAGCACGAGATGAGGACGGCCGGGAGGTGGCCGCTGTTCGAGGCGTGCTGTCGTCCGTGTTGGGGATGATCCGCGGCGGCGCCACACACATCGCAGTTGCGACCGATCATGTGATCGCAATGCTTTGTGGGCCGGCTACAAGACCAGCGAAGGCGTTGACCCTGATCTGCTGGCGCAATTTCCAGTCCTGGAGAGTGTGTTGTCAGCGGCAGGCATTGTTGTCTGGCCGATGGTTGAGTTCGAAGCCGACGATGCGCTGGCGGCCGCAGCCGTACTGGCTGCTCGCGACGCGCGAGTCGAACGAGTGATTCTGTGCACACCAGATAAGGACCTCGCACAGTGCGTGCGAGGGACGCGGATCGTTCAACTGAATCGGCGGGCGCGTGTGACGCTGGACGAGCGGGGTGTCGTCCAGAAGTTTGGCGTGTCGCCAGAATCGATCCCGGACTACTTGGCGCTGGTGGGTGATTCCGCGGATGGGTATCCTGGTTTGCGCGGCTGGGGTGCGAAGTCGTCGGCCGCTGTCCTTAAGAAGTATTGCCATCTCGAATCGATTCCTGCGGATTGGCGAGAATGGCACGTGAACGCCGCCAATGCCAGCGCTCTGGCAGATACTCTCAGCCGCGAGCGTGATCGCGCACTGCTCTTCCGAACTCTTGCAACACTACGAACCGACCTGCCACTGTTTGATCACGTGGATCAATTGCGTTGGAACGGGCCCACACCCATTTTCGACGAGGTCGCGACACGATTGGACGCTGCAAGAACGGAAACGCGCGCAGCATCCGTTCGCCGCGGACCCAGCGCACGAGCTATCAGATCCACTACCAGTCCACAATCCTAGCCGCATTTGATGTGTGTGCTGGGCTCCCTCATTCCTGAATATCACCGTTGACAAGTTGGTAGACGCGCAAGGGTACGTTCGCAAGTCTTGTACTCGAACAGGAAAAAGTATTCTTGCCATGGCCCGCGCCGGCGTCGGGCCGGCTGGGGGCTCTACCGCCGGCCTCGAATCCCTCAGGAAAGCATGCCGCGCGCGTGATCAGCGGATAGCCGACTGTAGTTGACGGTCTATCTAACGGTCGGCCAGTTCTGAGCTGTTGATAGGAAGGGACTTGATTGTCATACTGCAAGGCTACTGCAAGAACCCTTGGAATGTATCTCTATGATCCTGCATGACTTAGTAGCGGTGATTTTCAGTGTAAATACTCCTATGTAATTGATGGATAATGGTTTAGCTGCATTTCAAAGCGGAATTATTTAAGCACGTCCTAAATGGCTCAGGCCAACGCACTGTGTGTAGGTTTCATGCGGTTCCAGGGCAATTCTGGTGAGGAGAGGTGTCGTCTCGGTATGTTTCTCAAGTGTGTCTGAGTGTGCTCCAAACACACCCAAGCACACTTAATAGCAAGCAACTGCTTCGGTCAATGACAGCAACATCTTACAAGCCTCAAACACACCTCCAACCACACCTCCAGACACATGTACTTGGAGTGTGCTTGGGTGTGTCTGAGTGCGCTTAGGATTTGCTGATTAGCTCGTCCCGAATCTCCCGGGCACGCGCCGCACCAACCTTGTGGACACGCATAACCTCACGAATCCCAGGCACCCTACCACCCTCCGGCGCTGGCCCAACGTATCCCACCGGAGCTTCCTGAGCAACCAACAAGCCACCCTCGAAGCCCAAAGTAAGCTTCTGGGGCTGATCCGTCCTCGACAGCAACAGAACCTGCCTCGAGCCGGTCTCTTCGTCGACGGTGATATCGACAATCGTGTCCGCCTTTCGAGCCCAGGCAGAAGAACCAAACGCCCTATCCCGCGGTGCTTGGTAGACTTCCTTCGGTTTCATCTTCGGCATGCCCACAGTGCCAATGATCGACACACGGTAGTACTCAGCCAACTCGCGCAGCTCCGTGGAAGAGGTGCCGACATGTTTCATGTCCTTGGCATCCGTCACCCACATGTCGAGACCTTCAATCAGGATGACCTCAGGCCCACCAAAGATCGAGTCGCGTTTCTTCCTGCCCGCTTCAAGAATCTCAGTGATGGCTTTATGTGGCGGCATGTTCATTTGTGCAATCGTCGGCATGACATAGGGCGGCGGATCATTGTGCATCCCCATGTTGTGCAGTTGTCGCTCAAGTTCAAACTTTCCCCGGTCTTGCCACACGACGAGGTAATCGAGGCCCTTACCCTGTCGCCCAAAGAACATTTCCTTACGTTGCTGTGCTCTCAGCATAGCGAGGGCAAAGGTTGTCTTTCCTGCCCCCGATGCGCCTTGCACAAGATGCAGCGAACTTTGAGCGAACAGTCCGTATTTAGAGCCTTGCAATGGACCGAGCACGAAGCGAAAAGCCGGATTGAAGGCCATCTCGAGCTGTTCTTCTGTGTAGTCCGGAAAGATCTTGTCGCCTAAGGTTCCATCTTTCTTCCGGAACCATGGATAGCGCTCATGCTCCGGAATCATTTCCTCGATATCGACTGGGCCCAAACTGTGAATCTCTTCCCGAGTGAGCAGTTTGTACTCCTCCTCATCCATGGCGTAGAACTTCTCGACTGTTAGCGGCGGGTTCTTAACCACGGGTCACCGCCTCGGTGGTGTCGAATCGGGAGAGTGCTCCACCGGCTGCGATGAAGGCATCTACAACCGCAAGAATATCCGCTCGAGATAGATCGGCGAATACCCTTTTCTCAACCGCACCATAACGAACACCCGTCCTATGTTCGAGCTGCCGGAGAGTAACAATCCTGTCGTACGCCTCTTGTTGCGTTTTCGTTAGTGCCATGATGCTTACTCCTGCCTTTCGGCGTGCTGTGTCCGGATCATGCGCTCCAGACTAAACGCGCTACTCGAATCGTTCTTCCCATTCCTGCAAGTAAATCGCAGCGCGTGTCACCAACTCTGCGCTGTCCTTCAGAAAACCAATGCCCCGGTTGCACGGGTTACAGAGCCGACCCCGATACGATTTCCGCTCATGATCGTGGTCCACAACCTCTGCCGGCTCCCCGCATATCTCGCACTCTGTATGCGTCTCGATGATCTCGGATAGAACCTCACGGGCCAGCCGCATCCGTCGGCCAGCCCGCAGAAGATGCCATTGCGCATCTCGTTCTTTCCGGCTCACTTCGTTTCCTCCGGCCGGAATCCTGGCCCATAACCTTGTTGCCAAACCTTGCTCACCGTCGACACTTTCTTCGGCGGCGTAGTGTCTCCGGAGTTTGTTTTAGGTGCGTACTTGTTAGGCTTGGACACTTGCGGCCTCCTCCACGGTTTGCACGGGTGGGTTCTGCGCTGGTCCGTTTGCACACAACAGACAATTCTTGTGTCCTGATATGTACCAACCATTCGGCATCTTGAAGCCTTTCACCTTCGCAATACGGTTCACATTCTTTGCAGAGACGAATAGGTTCTCGTACGCGTCCACAGCCGAGGCCACGTCCACGATCCACTCCTGCGCCGTGTCGAGATCGAAGGGTGCTCTCGAGCGGGCCATCGCATCGTACGTTTCTTTTTTCGACAGGGCGGCCGGACTCAGAACTACAAATCCCTCTTCTTCTTGCCAAGCCCCCGATTGTATGAACGCTCCGCCATCTTCCAGTCGCTCGAATAGCTCCTCTACGAACGCCCGCGGCCCGCGCTTGTCGCACCAATCCATCCAAATCACTGTTGTCTTCGCCATTTATGCCCGCCTCCCTAGCGGTTGTTTCGACATGAATTCCCTTACATCACTGTGTTTCCGCCTCAACTGAAGGGGCTATCTTGCTGTGGTTTAAGGATTTGGCTCTGTTTATAAGCCAACCGCCTTCGCCTTACTATGTCCGACGCCGCGCCGTATTTCATCTTCCGTACAGGCACGATGCCCAACCCAGTCCGCGGTGGTGGTCCGAGATCGATAAACTTTCCAACGTCAGCCCTCAGCCATTCCCGGTCTGCCCGTTTCAACCCTAGGAAATCCCCGATGCGGTCTTGGCCATACCCGGCCCGCCAATAGATCAGCCACATCCCCAGGAGACCTGCAAACTCATCTCTCCACCTGTCCTTAGCAACTTGGCAGCGAAACAGGAGCCAAGCCACGGAGCCAGCTGAGCTGTCCGCCCGGGAGATTGAAACCGTGATAATTCCGAACCCGCCGCGCATGGCATCACAGACGCATGCGATCTCTTGTCGGCTTGTGTTATGCGGACGCCGGTAATTGGCTTGCGTGTAAGAAAGGTCCGCGTCCGTACGACTGAAATCTAGTCGGCTCATCGCGCACGCCCCGTCTGCCTTCTGACCATCCATTTCTCAAGCGGGGGTGTGAAGTGGATCATGCGATTCGGGCTCACGCTCCGGAACGCCCGAAGATTAAAAGCGCTCAATCTCCGCTCCCAATGCTCTTGAACCTCGCAGCGAATGAGAATGGTGCCGTCGGTACAATGTCGGCAGAGTTCGGGCTTCATCGTCCACCCCCATTGCTCTGCAGCGCTTGAATCCAGGCCTCAAGAGCCGGCCGGGTGAAAGCTACGCGGCGACCAATACGAAAGAACGGAATGGGGTGAGCCATTCGCGCCGAAGCACGATGGCGGGTTAACTCGTACAGCCGTTTTTCCGGCATGTCGAGTAATTTGGCAGCTTGCGTAAGGTATAGAACGATTGGCTGGTCCATGAATCGAGCCTAATCGCGTGCGCGAATCTCGAAAATGGCCCTAACGTGCAGAAAACACAGGGGTTACCATGCGACAGTTCGTTTTCAACTGTCGCATCGATCTGGGGATGTCCTTTGTTTGCTTTAGATGTTCTGCGACAGTTTCAAACGTAATGTCGCAGGGGTCTTCTGGAGATGTATTTTTTGTGATTACCAAAGATTTTACTGCAAAGGTCACTGCAAAGAATTTGCCGAACATGCCCGAATAGGGCACTTATTGCCCACTTACTCCATGATAAGTCGTTGGAAACACGCGCGGGACGCGGCTTCTAGAGGCTTATGAGACCGTCGCTCTAACCACCTGAGCTACACCGCCAATCCGGAATTACGCGGAGGAAAACAGGGACAGCCCGGAAATGGGCACAGAATCCCGCAGACGCGGGTGGACGCGTCCCTGATTCATTCTAAAAGTGCATGGAATGGAGTGTCAATGGAATGTGGTGCCAAACCGCATGACTCCATGCGAAACTGAGGGCGCATGAAAGTCATGGCTGTGATTCCGGCGCGGCTGGCTTCGACGCGCCTGCCCCGCAAGATGTTGCGCGAGATCGCCGGCGAGCCGCTGCTGGCTTGGGTTTATCAGGGAGTGAGGCGGTGCCCGTCGCTCGATCGAGTTATTGTCGCGACGGATTCGGACGAAATCATGCGGTTCTGCGAGCAGCGCGGGTTTGTCGCTCGCATGACTTCGGCGGGGCATCGGTCGGGCACAGAGCGGGTGCATGAGATCTCAACCGCGCTTGCGGCAGACGTTTATTTGAATGTTCAAGGTGATGAGCCGTTGACCCGGCCCGAGCACATCGAGAGTTTGATCGCGGTGATGCAGCGAGCTGGAGTCGAGGTGGGGACGCTGAAGACGCCGGCCGCTGAGGTTGACGTCGACAATCCGAGCGCGGTGAAGGTGGTCACCGACGCGACGGGACGGGCACTGTATTTCTCGCGGGCAACCATTCCGCATGACCGCGATGGCGCGCGTCCGCAATACTACAAACATCTTGGGTTTTATGGATATCGCAAGGACGCGCTGGACAGGTTCGTGGGCTGGCCGGAGTCGTCACTTGAGCGCAGCGAACGGCTGGAGCAGTTGCGCTTTCTTGAGAACGGAGTGCCGATCTACGTGGCGGAAACGCCGTTCGACACGGTGGGCGTGGATACGGAAGAGGATGTGCGGCGGGTTGAAGAAATTCTGCGGGCGGGCTCGGGAAACGCTAATCGTCGATGAGATGTCGGAACGCGGGCGAGGGCGCCCGCGCTACACGTTCTGTGCGACTTTTCAGTGGGACTTGGCCCAGGCTTCGGCGGCGGCTACTCGCCTGGTGATTGCGGGATGGGAGTGGAGTAACCACTCGACCCAGCGCGACGGGGTTTTTTCGGCGAGATTCTGCTCGGCTAATTTATTCATCGACGAAATGAAGGATTCGACGCTGGCCACCGATTGGAAGCAATAACGATCGGCCTGGCGCTCGTTGAAGCGCGAGTAGGCGTTGAGGGCGGGCATCAGCAAAAACGAGAGCGCGGTCGAGACCAGAATCAGCAGCGGCAGATTGGCAAAATCGTGCATGGTCTCGAACATGTTGCGGCGCTCGACGGCGAAGCGCAGAACTTCGTTGGCCAGCCAGAAGCCGAAGAGCGTGATTCCCGCTTGCACGAAAATACTTTTCAGAATGTGCCGGTGCACGTGATGGCCGAGTTCGTGGGCGAGCACGGCTTCGATTTCGTCGTCGGAATAGTTGTCGAGCAAGGTGTCGGCGAGAATGATGCGACGGGTGGCGCCGAGTCCAGTGAGGGCGGCGTTGGCCTTTTTGCTTTTCTCGGATAGATGCCACTTGTAGACGCCGCGCACGCGGGTGCCGGCGCGTTCACTGAGAACGATCAGGCGGCGCTTGAGTTCTTCATTTTCTAACGGCTCAAATTTGTAGAAAATCGGAAACAGCACAACCGGCGCGAGTTGCGCGAGCAGCACGACGAGTCCGAGGAAAACGACCCAGGCGATGATCCACCAGTGCTGCGGAGTCTCGCGGATCAGCATGTAGAGCAGCTCAACGACAACTGTGGCCATGACCAGGCCGACGAGCAGACCTTTGAACTCGTCCCAGAGCCACGAACGGAGTCTCTGGTTGGAAAGGTTATAGCGATGCTCGAGCCGGAAACTGTAGTACTCGAGGGGAGTTCCAAGCACTTTGCTGATAAGCACCAGCATCAGGACGTAGAGAAAGACGGCGTACGGGTAATTCTGCGAAGCGCCCCGCTCGGCGAGGTCACGGAGCGTCCCCGACCAGCCGGTGGCCAGGAGCACGACGAGCAGTCCAAAGCCAATGGCAAAATCGGCGACGCCCAACCAGCGCTTGAGGCGGTTGTAGCGTTGCGATTCCGGAGAATCGGCGAGAACCACAGTCATTTCCTTGGTGGCCATTATGTTGAAGACATTATCCTATCGCGTTCCGCGGCTGGCTAGAACCCGAAAGGGCTGGCACTATGGCCAAAATATTTGCAGGCTGGATGAGGTGGATCCGTCGAGTTCCTACGCTGTGGACGGCGGCTCTTGAGCTTTGTCTTTGTCTCTGTCTTTAGCCCTAGCTTGTGGTGAAACTCCAATTCCCTCCCCGAGCGCCTGAAGGCGCATTCATAACGCGGTACTTACGGCACGCCTGAAGGGCGTGCCCTGATACGAAACGTACTTGCACCACGGAGCGTCAGCCGTTCGCTCTCTCCGCCACCAGCATGGATTGCAGAATCTGGTCCGAGACTTCCTTGACCGCGGCGGGCGAGTGCGACAGAAACAGCGTGTTGGTTTTGTCGCTCTCGCCAATGGACTTCAGGGTGTCGAAATACTGTGTAACCATCACTAACTGCATGACCTCCTTCGCGGACGCGCCCTCCACGACCTTCTGGAACTGTTCTATCGAAGCCTGCAGGCCTTCGATGATGGCCTTTCTCTGATTGGCGATGCCCTGTCCCTGGAGAGCCTTGCTTTCGGCTTCGGCCTCGGCCTTCTTGACCACCAGAATTTTTTCCGCCTCGCCCCTGGCGTTGGCGGCTACCTGTTCGCGTTGTGCCGCGTTGATATCGTTCATGGCCGACTTCACCTTGGCGTCGGGAACGATATCGGTCACCAGCACATTCACAATTTCGTATCCGAATGTCGCCATGTCGGCATCGAGTTCTTGCTTGACGGCCGCGGCGATACTGGATTGCGAGGCAAACACCTCGTCCAGCGTCATGCCCGGGACATGTCCCAGGATCACCTGCTCGACGTAGGACTTGATCTGGGCCACCGGATCGGACAACTTGTAGTAGGCGTCGTAGACTTTTTCCGGACGAACGCGGTTCTGGACGGAAATGGGAATGGTGACGAAGACGTTATCTTTGGTCTTCGTCTCCATGGTCAGAGTGATCTGATTCACCCGCAGACTCACGGTGCCGGTCACGGAATCGAAGAACGGGCGCTTCCAGTTCAATCCGGGCTCGGCGACCCGAAGAAACTTGCCGAATCGGGTGATGACGGCGACTTCGGCCGTGCGCACGGTGAAGAAGCTTCCCAGAATCAGGTAAAGAACAATGAATGCCGCAATCGCCAAGGGAATCCAGAGCAGTTGATCCATTTGGTTTCCTCCGCTTGCTCCTTACTGGAAGCAAGCCAGATTATATGCTTCATTTCCTTGGAAACGTCTTGCGTTTCGCGTCTTGCATTTATGTCTGCCGCACGAAGCTTTCGCCGCTTTTAAGAATTTCTTCGACCAGTTCGGGCGTGGCCGCTTCGACATAGCAGCGCAGCATATTCTCGGTGCCGGAGGCACGGAACAATACCCAGGGGTCGGCGCCGTTGTCGTGCTTGGGAGCGTCGAGGTAGAACTTCACTCCGTCGCGATCCTCTTTGCGCAGGATGGGATATGCGCCGAGCTTCGTCGCCCGCGGATCGGCGGCGCGGCGGATGGCGCCGTTCTTCATCTCATCTGAGATGTGGAGATCGCGCCGGCCGTAATAGTGCGGGCCGAATTCACGTTGCAGGTCGGCGACGAGCTGGCCTAGCGGCTTCTTTTCTTCCGCCATGACATTCGCCAGCAGTAGCGCGTTGAGGATGCCATCGCGTTCGGGGAGAAAGCGACCGTAACCGATGCCGCCTGACTCTTCTCCGCCGATCAGAATTTCATGGTCCATCATCAGATCGGCAATGTACTTGAAACCGATGTTGCACTCGTGCAGCTTGCGACC
>Ga0209415_10020142_pt1 | contig 10391 bp, 9 predicted proteins | sample PeaSoiSIISIP2007_FD_187696 | JGI IMG/M metagenome (GOLD analysis project Ga0209415, IMG submission 187696) | Peat soil microbial communities from Weissenstadt, Germany - SII-SIP-2007 (SPAdes) (version 2) | ecosystem: Environmental > Terrestrial > Soil > Wetlands > Peat | place: Germany...
GTTCGCGGATCCTGGGAGCAAGTTGCATTGGGCTTTATGGCTTGGGGTTCGGACTTGCATCTCCGGCCACGAACTTGCTGGTGGCCGAAGTCCATCCCGTTCAGCGCAGCGCAGCTCTGAACCTGCTGAACTTTTCCTGGAGCGTGGGCGCAGTCGCTTGCCCGTTCCTGGTGGCGGCAGCCGCGCGTTTGCACCAACTAACGTATCTGCTTACAGGCTTCGCCGCGCTCTTATTCCTGGTGGCGCTCGGCATTGCGGTCATGCCGTCGCGCATCGTCGAACCGCGCACGAGCGGCCGCAACGGCACAGAGAATGCCGTGCCCATCGATTGGAGAAGCAAGTCGGTCGGCTTGCTGGCCGCACTTTTTTTCCTTTATGTAGGTGTGGAGAACGCTTTTGGAGGCTGGATCGCCTCCTATGCCAAGACCCTGAGCACGTTGTCAGTGGGCGTGGCTCTCATGAGTCCTTCGTTTTTTTATTCGGCCATGATGCTGGGAAGATGGCTGGCGTCCTTGCTGCTGAAGATAGTCGACGACCTCACGCTGGCGCGCGCCGGACTCTTAACTGGCTGTGCCGGAATGGCGTGCTTGCTGTGGTCGCATACTGCGCTCGGCGTGTTGGTCGGCGCCGGCGTCGCGGGGTTCGGTCTTGCGGCGGTCTACCCGATTACGATCTCGCTGTTATCTCGAGAATTCGGGACCGGAACTTCGAAGGTGGGTTCGGTCATGTTCACGGTCGGAAACGTGGGTGGCGCACTGTTGCCGTGGCTGGTGGGCTACTGCTCCAATCGCTTTGGCAGCGTTCGAGCAGGGATGGTGGTTCCGCTCATTGCTGCCGCGTCCATGAGTGGCCTGTATCTGGCAGATTGGAGGACGAAGCCGGAGGCTGGTTAAGTCCTGACGAACCTCGTTGCCAGCCGCGACAAACGCACTAGCCGGTACAGAGGAAACAGCGGCGCAGGCAGACGAACCGCTCTCCATTCGCCGGGCCCCGGCGTGAAGGCCAGCCGTCGCAGAAATTTAATGCGATCAGCGCTTCGTTCTCGCAGGCGCATCATGAGGCGAAAGTAGCCCAGGGACTCCACGTCGGGCGAAGATGCGCTTCCGACCTGAGGGGCAATCTCTTCCGCCAGTGCGCGAGCAACAGAATCGGGAGAAAAAACTCTTTCGGCAGTTTGGGGAATTGTTGTCTGCAGCAGTCGATTCGTCAGGGCAAGTGTAACCTGCAGGACGCGCACAATTCCGAGAGACTTTGCCATCTCGCTTATCCACTCCCAATTTAAAGCAGGCAATCGTACAACCCTGGAGATGTCGCAGAGCCAGATCAAACGCCCCCAGACGTGCTTGGCTGCGTGCAACGAAAGGACAATGAACATATCTTCGGGCGAGAGCATCTTCGTGTTCCGTCCCGCGACCGTTGCGGGGATAGCGCGGCGAAACAGGGACTCCGTCTCTAAATCAACCGCATAGAAACGGGGCAGCAAGGCCCACTGCACTTCTACCAGATTGCGCCCTAGCGGACTATCGAACGCACGCTCATATCCAGACTCCAGATAAGCGCGCTCCTCGGGTTCGGAGAAGAGCAGGTGAGGCGTATATCCCAGCTCCGTCAGTGCGTTCCTGATACGCGACACCTCTCTAGGCCGAACCAGGAGATCAATGTCGCCGGCTTGCCGCAGCGCTATGTCGCCGTAAAGTGTCTCGGCCAAGGCCACGCCCTTATAGGGCACGACGTCAATGCCCAAGCCTTCGAGACAATTGAGAATCCGGATCAGTTCCCGAGCCAGAATCAAAGTCCGGTGCAGGTTCGTTTCGTAACGTTGTTCTAGTAAAGCCAGACTAGCCGGCGGCACGTGGCCGCCAAGCGGGGACAGGATCTGATAGAGGATAGGCGCAACGCCGTGCTGGTCGGCCAACTGGAGCAGAGCTTCCCAGTTCACCGAGCGCTGCAAGGAATTCCGCAAGCTCTCCTCTTGGGTCGAATCGCGCTCGCCGGAGAGCGAAGAACACGCAGCCCGCAGCAGCGCCCACTCTGATTGCAGCGAAGCATTTGACGCAGGCATGGTCTCGGGCAGACCCAATTTCAGATCCTCGAAATGCAGTCTACCTGAAGTGTTCGCGCGAATCGCAGGACGATTCCTACGCAGGAACCGCCGCGATGGTGGGCAGGAACTGAATTTGTATCAGGTTGGGGGCCGCGGGTTTCTTCGACAGCAGGTTGGCGGAAGGGATTCCGGTTCTGGCGAAGGACTTTTCGCAATCCTGTGTAGAGGGTCCGCGCATATTGCCTTCCATGAAGGCCAGGCCCGGACAGCGTGTGCAGCCCGCAACGTGGGTGCACTGGGAACAACCGGACAGGTCCTTCATCCGGATCGAGCGCACATCCTTCAACTGTTCCGAATGCCGCCAGATGTCCACGAACCGCTGTTGCCTCACGTTCCCGCACGTGAGCGGGAACTGGACGCAGGGATACAGGTCGCCATAAGGCGAGACGTAGCAAGCCGTGTGCCCCGCGCTGCACGGCAAGGATTGTAGTGCTTCGTCGCTCGCGTGCGGTGAAACGGAGCAGAATTCATCCACGTTTCCCACCAGCTTTTCATCGCGAAACACGCGTTGCAGAGCGGCGTTGTCGACGCTCAGGCTCAGGGTCGACCGGTTGCCGTCCATCATGGGAGTGACGGTCGGATCCAAAGTGGAATCGACTCCCAACTCCTCCGCCAAAGCGCGAACGCCCTCATAGTCCTGCATGTTTTGAACCATCAGGACATTCGCAATCCTGACTTTCAATCCTTGCGACTTGAGGAAACGGATGCCGTCGAGAGAGCGATTCAGCGAACCGGGCACCAGAGTAATGGCATCGTGCACCTCGGGCCGGTGCGAGTAAATGCTGACCTGGATCGACTCCACGCCCAGTTCCAAAATGCGCTGCGCCTCACGCTCGCGGATCATGACCGCGTTGGTCTTGAGCTTGACGCAAAAACTAAGCTGGCGCGCGTATTCCAGGATCTCGAAGAAGTCCTTGCGCATCAGAATCTCGCCGCCGCTTAGGGTCAGAATGAAAACCCCGGCCTCGGCCATTTCGTCGAGAAGGTGCTTGATTTCGGCGGTGGTCATCTCGCCATGGTCGTCGTGGTCGAGATAGCAGTGAACGCAGCGCTCGTTGCAGCGGTAGGTGACGTCCAGCTGGACGCTCATCGGAACGCCGAGAGCGAGAGCCTTTTCGGTCACCTCCTGCATCAAGCCGCTCATCGCGAATCTCCGGCGGATGGATTTACTGGTGGATTCACGGATCTTATCGGATCCTCGGAAACATCGAGGATGCCGTGCGCTGCCAGTTCCCGAGCCAACACCTCGGCGTCCTGCAATGCCGCAGCAGGCTCGACATCATATTCCGGACAAATCCGGCGTTCCACAATCTCATCGAGGGGCGTAGCGCCATCCGCGGCCTGCCAGATGATGGTCGCGGTCTGGTTCAGCGTAAAGAGGGTCGAGTCCTTGCCGGACATGATCATCATCTCGCCACCCAGGCTCCGCGCTGCCACTCGCGTATTGCGCGCCACATAAAGTCTGCTCATCCGATCATCTCCCATACTCTGGCATCTGGAACGAAAGTGAGTCTCGACACCGGGACGCGTTCCACGAACTCGCAAGCCGCATGAAACGTTCGCTGCACCAACTCCTGGTCCTCGGCAAAAAACAGCACATTCGCTAGCAACTCCCGGGCGGCCTGGCCGGGCGGGACCGGATCAATTCGATTCGCCGGGCCCTGCGCCAGAAGGTAGAGTCTTGAAACCGGAGCGGATACGTTTTCACCGAGCTTGGCCAGTTCCCCCGTAAACGGAGTCCCGAAAGCGACGTAGCCGCTATCCCGCTTGCGCACGTAGGAAATTTCGTCGGTAAGGAGGGTCGCGTCAGCAGGCGCGAGTCTGGAGATCGTGGTCTTGCCTGCTCCCGAAACACCCGCAAACAAAAATGCCTTCCCGCCGCGAATGGCGCTGGCAGCATGCAAGAGAAGGCCGGTGCGTTCCTGCGCGAGCACCAGTGTGTGTACGATTCGCAGCACCGCGTCGATCGAGTACCGGTTGGCCGTTTGGCGGATTCTGCCACGCCGGAGAGCGGGTTCCCACTCGGCATGAAAATCTCCGCGTTCCAGGGTCCACCGGCCCGCGCGTTGGGTCACGCGCACATCGGCATTCGGATCAGCAGATTCCGGGTTGGCCAGATCAACATCAAACTCCACCGCGGGGTGATCGGAAGAACCTACAAACCCCGCGTAGCGATCCTCGAGCATGCCAAGAAAACCTGCGTCAGTAGTGTTCACGCGAACGGGCATGCCTCCGATTTCAATCGTGACGTGGAGGCAATCGACGGTACTCATCAGCTCCGGCAAGGCTTAGGCTCCTGTTGTTCCTCGCCCATCTTATAAATTCCTACAATCGCGCGGGCCGCCGAAGACGAACGTTGCGCCAGAGCCGCGACCACCCGGCTGGAAAATCCAAGGCTGTTTGCCGGCTGCACAAGCCGCCCATTCCGCCCCACGAAAGAAACTTTGCCGAGCACTTGAGACCCCGAGATAGGAGGATCCGGCCGGGCCATTCCGTCGCCTTGCGTGACGATCTGCAAATCTCCGGTGCTTCCAGACTTCCCCGAAACCCTATGAACGAAGAGCCGGCGATCACGGTCAAACAGCACGATATCTCCCTTAACGACGTGCTCGCCGCTCGCGTGCTCAATCATCAGAGTATCGCCGGGGAGAATCGTTGGCAGCATGCTCCATCCTGTCACCCGGAGACGCAGTCTTCCCGCCGAGCGCAGAACGTCGCCCGCCAGTTCACATTTCAAGGCGTGCAATTCGGCTCGAAATGCATCCTCGGCTTGCATCATGACGCCGACTGGTTCAAGCCGCACCCACTCTGACTGCTGGTGATTTTGCCGCATGACAAGGCGGTAGTGACGAAAACCTGCTCGCAGCGGAAGGCTGGCTTCTGGTACGGCTTCTTAGTGTTGTCCGCAGTACGCGGCTGTTCGGAGGATGAATCATTCATAGGCATTAGACTTTACCCCAGTTATTTTAGCGCCGATTGCGATGCTTGCGTTGCACAGCCCACATTGGTCGTTGCTCCGCACGTGGGCTGATTGCCCAGCGTTGAAAAATAGATTTGAGAGCCGGAAACACCGGACGTCACGGTGTTGTCGATGATCATGCCGCTGGTGCCGCCGGTCGAAGAAAGGTTCCAAGTGGCAATCGAGCCCGCGTTCGTCCATGTAACAGTGTTATCCGTCGTAGTGATTCCCGGGACCGTGCTAAACGTCGGCGCACTCGCACCGGACGTTCTGGTCCCCACGGCGGCAGTCACGAGCTGAATGTTATTGTTCGTGTCGAGGATTTCAGTGCCTACGGCGTAAACGTGGTTTGCCAGCCAAGTGGCGGGCGTGGCCGCAGTCACAGCTCCCTGGTTCAGCCAGGTGACCGTGCCATCGGTGAGGATGGTTCCCTTTGCCGCGCTCCAGGGAGGCCTCGCAGCAGCTGACGTTCCAGTGGAAGTCGCGACTTCCACCTGGAAGCGGGTATCCAAAATCTCCTGGCCGATGGAATAGCCAGTGGTGGCCGTCCAAGGTAGGCTCCTGAAGTTCATGATGCAACCTCCCGCCGCGCACGGGCCCGGTGTGCCACTGGCCTGGACGCTGGCGAAGATCCATTCGGCGGGGCCTCCGGTTGCATTCGGATTCAGAACATCAATTACCGGCGAGCAGGCGGTAGTGGCGCTGGCAATTGCGGGACCCGCACGGACCGCTCCCAAGACGCCGCCTGCAGTGATGGCGATGCGATACAAAGTGGGCGCGCCCCCGGTATGCCCGCAGACATAAAGAGCTCCCGTGGCGGTGCCGGAACTCTCGTAGGCGCTATCCAGCGCTCCTTCATAAAGCGGCTTGGGAGTCGCGGCGGTGGCGCCCACTGATACCTTGGCACCTGCGGAGCCCGCCGCGAACCCTGACTTGAAGCGATAGACTGAGGCATTGCCGGCATTATTGTTCGACGAAAATACGTAGGCCACTCCAATGCTGGAGTCCACAATTGGACCGGCCACGATGCCCGTGCCAAAGTCCACCTGGGCCGACTTGGTCACGACCGCGGTCGTCGCGTTCACCTCATAGAAAAAGCCGCCCTGATCGCCGACGAACACATTGCCGGAACCGTGGTCATAAACCGCGCTCGCCAGCTGTAGCGGGCCGCCCGCATTCATCTGCACCGGCCAGATGGGGGCGGTTGCTGTTCTTACCTCTGCGGGCGTTCCCAAGAAGACTCCCGTGAACTGATGCAGCCAGCCCCGGCTATCGCCCACCCATGCGATGTCACCACCGTAATTGTAAAAAACCGACGAACTAACGTCGTTGGTTGGAATGAGGCTTCCATCTTCGAGAGCGATGGTCGTCATGCATGGCGCGGTGCACCCGAAGTATGTAGCTGGAGTCTCAGAGGTCGGGGCAACGGAGGCGCCTACCGTCCCGTTCGAAGCTTTCCACTTCAGTATGACCAGATATCCCAGCCCACCGGAGGTCTGGGCGAACGCGATTTGCGAACCATCTCGGGAAAAAACAGGAGAAGTAAGAATCTGGCCGCCCGTGTTGTAGGCCCAATAGACCGCAGGCACCGGCGCGGTGCATCCGGTATAGAGATTGTTAAACGCAGCAATCGTTGCCTGCCCGCCCGTCGTGCCCGTCAGGCCAGTGCTAAAAACGACGAAGTCTGAGGCGCAGCTCGCTGTCCCGCTGCTGAACGAAAACTTCGCAGGGAAGTTACCCGCTCCAACCGTTGCCCCGGCGCCCAGAGTCTGTTGCCAGAGCCCCTGGGATCGCGGATTGCGGCCCCAAAAACCGAACTGAGATGCGCTCTCAGCGTCGTCTTCCGGAGCGGCAGGGAGCCTCAAAGCCTGATACCGGCGGTACAACTGCTGCTCAAAACGCGGATCCTCTTCCAGTCGTGCAAGCTGTTCAACCGAGTTCGGTTGCGAAAAAATAAGGTGGCTGTGACTCCAGTCGGTGGGTAACGGGATTCCTTGCCGGGCGGGCTTGGCCGCCTGCCCAGTCAGCACACAGCCGAGAATCACCAGCCCAACCAACCCCACGCCAAGCCGTACGAATCGTGCCGCATTTCCGCTCATTTTCAGACTCCAAGCTTGCCAGAAGCCCGCATCTTAATTGGCGGGCTCTCCTGGGTACAAACACTACATCGAACCTTTTGGTGCGCGGAACTTTCGCGAGGCCAATCATACCTCTTTTTCGGATCGATATCGCAAGACTCCGCGCTCGACAAATTTAACCGGCTGGAGGCGCACTTCCCTACTGGGGCTGGATTGCGCGTGATTCTACTACTTCCCCAGACGCCCACGCAAACCCGAAGTGAGGCGGCGGACTGACCCAACCGACGCAACCCGTGAACGGGCATGAAGCCCTCTTATGAGCGGTCCCGTGGATCAGCTGAATCGCGTCACTTTCCACAACCAGAAGGCCGCACTCGCAAACAGCGCCAGCCCCACTCCGGCCAGAACGGAGGAGGTTTGCCAATCCAGATCCTTGGACGGCCAGTGCGCCGCGAGTCCCGTCCATACGAATGCAGCGGTAGCGACTGCGACCAGGACCCAATCGAACCAGCTTCTTCCAATTGTAGGTGCAGTCGATGTTCCATTCAGTCCAGCGCTGACAAAGCGGTCATCCAGCCCGTAGCGCTCGCCCTCCCGAGCGGCAGCCTGCCGCCACTGCTGGTACTCGGAGCGCCCTGCCCGGGAGTACGAGATGGCGGCCAATCCGGCTGCCATCAGGATTGATCCATAAATGGCGCTCGCTACCGCCGAGTGACTCCATCCCCGCAGCTCTCCAAAAGCCAGCGCGCCCCATAGCAGTCCCCACAGCTGGTTTGAATTCGAAAGCGGTATTCCACGACTGATACCGAGGTATTTCACCGCGTACTGTTGAAAAATGTCGCCGATCACCCACACAAAACCTGCTGCCAGCAGCCAGAACAGCAGAGGCCGGGCGCCGTTCAGTTGTTGCCAGAGCGTCATAACTCCGCCCACGTAGTGCGCCGACAACATCGCCATCATGCCGAGTTCCCCCACCGTAAAAAACGAGACGAACGAAAGGGGATTCATCCCCGACAAGTATGCCTTCCGGTACGGAATGTACATCGTCCCCCAAAGCACACCCGCGCCTAAAGCGGCGGCAACGCCGCGAGCCGCAGCATGCGATGAGATCTGGCTGGCGGAGACTCGCGCCAGGATCACTCCGCCGAAAAACATCAGGAGAGCGCCACTACTCACCGCAGTCCAGCGCGCCCAGCCCGCGTTTCTCAGCTCGCCAAAAAAGAGCACGCCCCAGGCGATACCAATGATGGCGTTGGTATTCCATAAGGGAAAGGCAATACTCAAGCCGAGATCGCGGATGGCAAAAATTGTGAGCGTGTTGGCGACCGCCCACAGGCAGCCGGCCATAACCGCCCAGATCACCAGGTGCGGCGCTTGCAGGAAGTCAGCGCGCGTTTGCGAGGTGCCGCGGGCCACCGCCGGCAGAGTCCACCTGCCCAGAAACACGCCCAAGACCATGACTAATGAAATCAGCACGGGAGAAAGGCCGGAAGAGACCAGTTTGGCGGGAACCTCGGCCGCCCCCAGCCAGGCGCCCGCAGCGATGCCGCAGAGCAAACCCAGGCGTTGCAGCAGACGCAAGCGTTCCTCCGCGATGGACGCTCCGGGGAGCGTACGAACATCTGCGGTGGTCAGCGGACCCACCTCAGAAGCATGAGGCCCGCGATCAGTACAAGGATTGGTACCCAGAAATGCGCATCAGTCGCGACCGCGCCCAGGACCCTGGTCAGCCCGTTCGAACGGTCTTCAGCGTTGCTCTTTGGCAGAGTGAGCCTCCCGGAATTCTGGCCATGTTACGCACTTCGGACGCGCCGCGGCAAGCACGAATACCCGCAGACTGGGTGCGGGCAAAACCGAGAGGCCACATGGCCCTTGCGCCAACAACCGCTTGCCCCGAGAGCCAGGCTTAGACCAAGGCCTGAGCGCCGTCTTCCGCGCTGCAAATGTAGATCTGAGGATCGATGCCGGTAGCATGGCGGTAGCGCTGGCTGATTTGAGCCGCGAAGTTTTCGGCGTCGTCATCGCGCACCAGGTTGACCGTGCATCCGCCGAACCCGCCGCCCGTCATACGCCCCCCGCAATAACCAGGCAGACCTTCCGCGGCTTCGGCCATGATATCGAGTTCGCGACAGCTGACTTCGTAGAGATCGCGCAGGCTGTTGTGTGAAGCTCGCAGCAGTTCGCTGAGACCGCCCAGGTTGCCGGCCTGCAGGCAGCGCACAGCCTCAAGGACGCGCTGATTTTCCTGCACCACGTGCAGGCATCGCTTCCGAATGGTTTCGGGCAGTTCGTGAGCATGGCGCTCTAGTAGGTCAATCGAAACATCCCGCAGAGCCTTAACCTTTGGATCCCACTTCGAAAACATTCTTGTGCCCTGCTCGCACTCCTCGCGACGCTGGTTGTAGGCTCCAGTCGCCAGTTCGTGTTTGACCATGGTGTTGCAGATGACGAACCGGAGATTCGTGGGGATCGGGACGGGTTTGAACTCCAGAGAGCGGCAGTCGAGGAAAAGAGCATGTCCGGCTCTGCCGAGGCAGGAGACGTACTGATCCATGATGCCGACGCGCGCGCCTACAAATTCGTTCTCCGACTTCTGGCAAAGCTTCGCGATGTCGGGCAATGACACGTCGCATTGGTTGAGGTTGACCAAGGCCAGCGCTGTGGCTACTTCGACGGCGGCAGACGAACTCAACCCAGCGCCCATCGGAACCTCGCCCCGCACCAGGAAACTGGCTCCGGAGACGGGATAACCCGTTCGTTGGAACGTAACGGCCACACCCAGCACGTAGTCGAACCACTGGCCAAGCCGCCGCGTGGGGAGATTATTAGCGTCGAAACTGAATTCTCCCGGAAAGTTCTGGGAACGAATCACCAGTTTGCCATCGAAGCGCGGAGCCGCAGCTACGAAAGCAGAAAAACCAATGGCGGCCGGCATAACGAAACCGTCGTTATAGTCAGTGTGTTCTCCGATCAGGTTGACCCGGCCGGGCGCACGAAAAATGCTGGGTTCAGCGCCGAAAGTTGCCACGAATTCCTGCCTCAGAGTCCGTTGCCCCGGATTCACTGGCGCGGCGGGTTGTGGCATCGGGTTTCGGTCGTTCATCGTGAAGTGGGTTCCGCGTTGGTTCAGGAACCTCTAACCGGACTGTAATCAGGCTGTGCCGCGGCCGTCCACAGCTTGGGCGTGTAAGTACTTCAAAGCAAAATGCCTCGCGCCACGAACAGCCAGCGTAACTTTATCCTCGCGGCA
>Ga0209415_10020143_pt1 | contig 10391 bp, 6 predicted proteins | sample PeaSoiSIISIP2007_FD_187696 | JGI IMG/M metagenome (GOLD analysis project Ga0209415, IMG submission 187696) | Peat soil microbial communities from Weissenstadt, Germany - SII-SIP-2007 (SPAdes) (version 2) | ecosystem: Environmental > Terrestrial > Soil > Wetlands > Peat | place: Germany...
CCCGCCACGACACCGCATGACGCTTGCCGCCGTCAGCGATGATGCGCTCGCCGCGCGCCTGAAGCGCGCGACCTCGGGCGAAGTGCGGTTCGACGCCGCCGATCGCGGCCGCTACGCGACCGACGCCTCGATCTATCAGATCGAACCGGTCGGCGTAGTCGTGCCGCGCTCGATCGACGATGTCGCCGCAACGCTGACCATCGCGCGGGAGGCGGGCGTGGCGGTGCTGCCGCGCGGCGCCGGCACGAGCCAGTGCGGCCAGACCGTCAACCGGGCGCTGGTCATCGACTGCAGCAAATACCTGCGCCGCCTGGTTGGCGTCGACGCGGCTGCGCGGCGCGCGCTGGTGGAGCCGGGCATCGTGCTCGCCGATCTCAACGCCGCGCTGCGGCCGCATGGGCTGTTCTTTCCCGTCGATCCCTCGACCCACGCGCGCTGCACGATCGGCGGCATGGCCGGCAACAATTCCTGCGGTTCGAAGTCGATCCGCTACGGGCTCATGGCCGACAACGTGACCGCGATCGACGCCATCCTCGCGGACGGCACGCGCCGTCGCTTCGACTTCGTCGCGGACAATCTCGGCCCCGATGGGCCGCCGCGGATCGCCGACCTGGTGAGCCGGCTGCGCGCGCTCGGCGCGGCCGAGGCGGAGGAGATCGCTGCGCGCTTCCCGACCGTACTGCGTCGGGTCGGCGGCTACAACATCGACGCGCTGACCCCGGCCGCGCGCGCTTCGGGGCGCGACAACCTCGCCCGGCTGCTCGTGGGCTCCGAGGGCACGCTCGCCTTCTCCGCCGCGATTGAGTTGGCACTGTCCCCGATCAAGCCGCGCAAGGTCCTGGGCATCTGCCAGTTCCCGACCTTCCGCGCCGCGATGGAGGCGACGCGCCATATCGTCGGGCTCGATCCGGAGGCGGTGGAGCTGGTCGACCGCACGATGATCGATCTCGGCCGCGGCATCGCGATCTATCGGCCGGTGATCGAGCGCATGCTGATCGGCGAGCCCGACAGCCTGCTCATCGTCGAGTTCCACGGCGACGCCGACGCGCCCCTGCTGGCCAAGGTCGCCGAACTGGAAGCGCTGATGGCGGATCTCGGCTATCCCGGCGCCATCGTGCGGGCGACGGAGGCGGGTTTCCAGGCGCAGATCGCCTCGGTGCGCGAGGCCGGGCTCAACATCATGATGTCGATGAAGGGCGATGCGAAACCGGTCTCGTTCATCGAGGACGCGGCGGTGCGGCTGGAGGATCTCGCCGACTACACCGAGCGGCTGAACGACGTGTTCGCGCGCCATGGCACCAAGGGCACGTGGTACGCCCATGCCTCCGTCGGCTGCCTGCATGTGCGCCCGGTGCTGAACATGAAGGACAAGGTCGACATCGCCACCATGCGGGCGGTTGCCGAGGAATGCTTCGCGCTGGTGCGGGAGTACAAGGGGTCGCACAGCGGCGAGCACGGCGACGGCATCGTGCGCAGCGAGTTCCTTGCGCCGATGCTGGGATCGCGCATCGTCGCCGCGTTCGAGACGGTGAAGGATGCGTTCGATCCGGAAGGTCTGCTCAATCCGGGCCGCATCGTGCGCCCGCCGCGCATGGACGACCGCAATCTGTTCCGCTACCCGCCGGAGTATGCGGCCGCTTCGGGGTTCGTCCCAGCGTTGGACTGGTCCGCCCATCCCGGGCCGCTCGGCGGCATGCTCGGCGCCGTCGAGATGTGCAACAACAACGGCACCTGCCGTGCCTTCGACGCCGGGGTGATGTGCCCGAGCTACCGCGTCACGCGCGACGAGCAGCACGTGACGCGGGGCCGCGCCAATACGCTCCGGCTGGCGCTGACGGGCCAGCTTGGCGCCGGAGCGATGGGGTCCGACGCGCTCGTCGAGGCGATGAAGCTATGCGTCTCCTGCAAGGCCTGCCGGCGCGAATGCCCGACCGGCGTCGACATGGCGAAAATGAAGATCGAAGTGCTCGCCGCCCGCGCCGGGACGCGGGGGATCAGCCTGCGGGAGCGTCTGGTCGCGGAATTGCCGCGCTATGCGCCCCTGGCGGCGCGGGCGACGGCACTCGCCAATCTGCGCAACCGCTGGCCGGCGCTCCGGCGTCTGACCGAGCGCGTGGTCCGCATCGCCGTCGACCGCACCTTGCCCGAATGGCGCCCTGACATATTCCGCGACGGCGAGGGCGCGGAGGGCGGCGAGGTGCTGCTGTTCGCCGACACGTTCAACCGGTACTTCGAGCCCGAGAACCTGCGCGCGGCGCTGCGCGTGCTCGCCGCCGTTGGCGTTCGCGGCAAGGTGGCCGGTGCGGGCGGACGGCCGCTGTGCTGCGGGCGAACCTATCTCTCGGCCGGTATGGTGGAGCGCGCGCGGACCGAAGCCTCGCGGACGCTCGCCGCTCTGGCGGGCGGGTTGCCGGTGATCGGTCTGGAGCCGTCCTGCCTGCTCACGCTGCGCGACGAGTTTTCTTCCTTGCTGCCGGGCGCCGCGGCCAACGAACTGGCTGGGCGGGCACTGCTTCTGAGCGAGTATCTCGCCGGCCGCGAGCCTCGCCCGGCGTTCCGCCCGACGGCGCGGACGGCGCACATCCACGGTCATTGCCACCAGAAATCCTTCGGCACCTTCGCCGACGCGGTGGCGGCGCTGCGACTGATACCGGAGCTGGACGTGAAGCCGATCGCGTCATCCTGCTGCGGCATGGCAGGTGCGTTCGGCTATCAGGCCGAAACGCAGGACGTCTCGATCGCCATGGCCGAGCGCGGGTTGCTACCGGCGGTGCGTGCCGCCGCGCCGGACGATCTGATCGTCGCCGACGGATTTTCCTGCCGCCATCAGATCGCCGATCTGGCGGGACGGCCAGCGGTGCACTCGGTGATCGTACTGGCGGAGGCGGTTGGGTAGGGGCTGCTTCCGGCCGCTGGATTGCTTCATCGCTTCGCTCCTCGTAATGACATCCGCACCGTCATTGCGAGGAGCGAAGCGACGAAGCAATCTCAAGCGGCTAGACCAGTCCCTCATACAGGTCGCGCCACTCCGGGTTCATGGCGTCGATCAGCGCGATCTTCCGTGCGCGCGAACCAGCCTTGATCTGCTTCTCCCTCCAGATCGCTGCAGTTGGATCGATCGCTTGCTCGAAGAAAACGAGCTTATGAACGTTGTAGCGGCTGGTAAAACCGGGGAACGCCTTCTCCCGATGCTGCGCGACGCGTCGTATCAGGTCGCCGGTGACGCCGGTATAAAGCACGGTATGGGCGCGGTTGGTGAGGATGTAGACGAAATACTGTCGCTCCATCGGTTCGAGATTGCTTCGTCGCTGCGCTCCTCGCGGTGACATCCGCACCGTCGTTGCGAGGAGCGCAGCGACGAAGCAATCCCATCAACGCAAGGGCCTTCTATTGCAAGAACTCGACGTCCACCGACACCTCTACCGCCCGGGAACGATCATCGACGTCGGCGCCCACGACGGCGCCTTCACCGTGCCGTTCGCCGCACTGCCCGGCGCCCGTGTCGTCGCGTTCGAGCCGCTGCCAACAGCTTTCGCGCGCCTTGAAACGGCACTTCGCGCAAGCCAGTCCGCCAACATCACCCTGCATCAGGCCGCCCTCGGCGAGCGGGCCGGGACCGTCATGCTCGAGGTGGCCGAGGTGGCGGGCGTCGCGCAGGAGCAATGGGCCTCGATCGTCAAGGACTACGCCGCCATGCGCGCGACCGATCCGCGCATCGGGCGGGTCGTGCGCTACGAGGTCCCCATGCTGCGCCTCGACGATCTGGCCCTCGCCGACGTCACCGCGATGAAGGTCGATGCCGAGGGCGCCGAGGCGGAAGTGCTGCGCGGCGCGGCGGCGACGCTGCGGCGCTGGCGGCCCATACTCTCGGTCGAGATCGAGGAGCGGCATCGGTTGGGCAGCACCCGCGACGTGCCGGCCTTTCTCGGCGGCTTCGGCTACGAGGGCTGGTTCGAGCTGCACGGCGCCTGGCACCCGGTCGCCGCCTTCGACGCCTTCCGCCTGCAGCGCGCCTCGTCCTCGCCGGCGGACTTCGAGGTCGCCCAGCCCTACGTCAACTGTTTCTATTTCATCCTACCGGAGCGGCGCGGGGAGTTGGCCGCGCTGGCCCGATTGCCGGCGGTGTAACGCGCCGCGGCTTGCCGCATCGCGGTAGCGTCGCCATGCTTCCCACACCCCGAGGCCAGAGCAGCGAGCGGACGATGAACGCACCGATCGACTTGAAGCGTGTGACGCCCCAGAAATTCGGGGTCGGCCAGCCCGTCTCCCGCAAGGAGGACCCGAAGCTGCTGCGCGGCGAGGGCCGCTACAGCGACGACATGTCGCTGCCCGGACAGCTCTACGCGGTGATGGTGCGGAGCCGCTATGCGCATGGCCGCCTGCTCGGCATCGACACCGCGGTGGCCAGGGCGATGCCGGGCGTGAAGCTGGTGATCACGGCCGCCGATTTCGTGCCCGGCGGCTACGGCGAGATGCCGGGGAGCTCGCCGGCCAATAACCGCGACGGTACCCCTGTCGCCAAGCCGCCGCAACTGCCGCTGGCCAGCGACAGGGTGCGCTACGTCGGGGAGCCCATCGCCTCTGTCGTCGCCGAGACCCCGCAACAGGCGCGCGATGGCGCCGAGGCGGTGACGGCGGAGATCGATGCGCTGCCTGCGGTGACCGATGCGCGTGCCGGCGCCGCGCCCGGCGCGCCGCAACTGCACGCGGTCGCGCCGGGCAACATCGCGCTCGATTTCCATTGGGGCGATACCGAGAAGGTCGCCGCGGCGTTCGCCAGCGCCGCCCATGTCACCCGGGTCAGGCTGCGGAGCAACCGGGTGGTGATCTGCCCGATGGAGCCGCGGTCGGCGATCGGGGAGTGGGACGCGGCGCAGCAGAAATGGATCATCCGCATCGGCTCGCAGGGCGTGCTGTGGCTGCGCGATTCGCTCATCAAGGCGCTCGGCGTGCCGGCCGGGAAGGTCCAGGTACTGACCGGCAACGTCGGCGGCTCGTTCGGTATGAAGATCGGCACCTTCCCTGAATATATGTGCGTCCTGCACGCGGCCCGCGCGCTGGGGCGGCCGGTGAAATGGACCGACCTGCGCTCGGAGAGTTTCGTTTCCGACAGCCATGGCCGCGACCATGACGTGACGGTGGAACTCGCGCTCGACGCCGCGGGACATTTCCTCGCCGTCCGCAGCGAAGGCTACGCCAATGTCGGCGCCTATCTGTGCAGTGCGACGACCATCCCCGCGACGTTGAACGCGGTGAAGAACATTCCGAGCGTTTACCGCACGCCGCTGCTCGAAGTGTCGTCGAAATGCGTCTATACCAACACGAGCCCGGTGGGCGCCTATCGCGGCGCGGGACGGCCCGAGGGCAATTATTACATGGAGCGCCTGATCGAGACGGCTGCGCGCGAGCTGCGCATCGATCCGGTCGAGCTGCGCCGGCGCAATCATATCCGGCCCGAGCAGATGCCGTTCGGGACCTGCGGCGCGACGCTCTATGACAGCGGCAACTTTCCGGCGGTGCTCGACCGGGCGCTCGCCGAGGCGGACTGGGACGGGTTCGGCGCCCGTCGCGCCGACAGCCGGGCGCGCGGCCGGTTGCGCGGGCGCGGCGTCGGCCAGTTCCTCGAGGCGACGGCGCCGCCGACGAAGGAGCTCGGCTACATCAGGTTCGAGGACAATGGCCGCGTCACCATCCTGACCGGCACGCTCGATTACGGCCAGGGCCACGCGACACCGTTCGCGCAGATCCTAGCCGACCGGCTCGGGGTGCCGTTCGAACTGATCGATCTGTTCCAGGGCGACAGCGACAGGCTGATCGCGGGCGGCGGCACCGGCGGGTCGAAATCGCTGATGGCGAGCGGCTCGGCGATCGTCGAGGCATCGGAGAAGGTGGTGGCGCGCGGCCGCGAGATCGCCGCCCAGGTGCTGGAGGCAGCGGCGAGCGACATCGAGTTCGAGATCGGGCCGGATGGCGGCAGCTTCCGCATCACCGGCACGGACCGCGCGATCGGCATCATGGAGCTGGCGGCGCGGTTGCGGCGGGGCGACATCGTGCTGCCTCCCGAGCTGCCGCCGACCCTCGATGTCGAGCATGTGTTCGGGCAGGCGCCGTCCGCCTATCCCAATGGCTGCCACGTCGCCGAGGTCGAGATCGATCCCGACACCGGGACGGTCGATGTCGTCCGCTATGTCTCGGTCAACGATTTCGGTGTCGTCATCAATCCGATGCTGGTCGAGGGCCAGGCGCATGGCGGCATCGCCCAGGGCATCGGCCAGGCGCTGTACGAGCGCACCTATTACGACGATGACGGCCAGTTCCTCACCGGTTCGTTCATGGATTATGCGTTGCCGCGCGCCGACAATCTGCCGAGCCTCGGCTTCGCCAGCCATCCGGTGCCGGCGCGCACCAACCTGCTCGGTGCCAAGGGCTGCGGCGAGGCCGGCTGCGCCGGGTCGCTGCCGGCGGTGATGAACGCGATCGTCGATGCGCTCAGCGAGTTCGGCATCACCCATATCGACATGCCGGCGACGCCGCTTGCGGTTTGGCAGGCGATCCAGGCGGCCAAGGGCGCGCGCGGATGAGCCGCGTCGAGGCGGCGCTGGCCGCGGCGGAGGCGGGACAGGCGGACGCCGAGGCGCGGATGTGCGACTTCCTGCGCATCCCGAGCGTCTCGGCGCAACCGAAACATTTTCCCGATTGCGACGCTGCGGCCGACTGGCTGTGCCGGGAGCTGGCTTCGCTCGGTTTTACCGCGAAGGTCCATGCAACCGACGGCCGCCCGGTCGTCATCGGCGAGCGTCCGGGACCGACCGGCGCCGGCCCGACGGTGCTGTTCTACGGTCATTACGATGTTCAGCCGGCGGAGCCGTTCGAGCTGTGGACCAACCCACCGTTCGAGGCGGCGATCGTCGACGGACCGCACGGCCGCCGCGTCGTCGCCCGCGGCGCGGTGGACGACAAGGGGCAGGTGGTGATGTTCCTCGCGGCCTTACGCGCCTGGGTCGAAGCGACCGGCGGGCTGCCGGTGGGCGTGCGCATCATCATCGAGGGCGAGGAGGAGATCGGCAGTCCCAACCTCGATCCTTTCCTGACCGCACAGCGCGGTGCGCTGGCCGCGGACGTGGCGCTGATCAGCGACACCGACATGTGGGACATCGATACGCCGGCGCTGACGATGCGGCTGCGCGGTATCGCTTACACCGAACTGCTGGTGCGCGGGGCCGATCGCGACCTTCATTCCGGGCTTTACGGCGGCGCCGCGCTCAACCCGATCAACGCCCTGACCCGCGTGCTGGGCGCGCTGCACAATACCGACGGTCGCGTTCAGCTTCCGGGCTTCTACGACCGCGTGCGCGAGCCGTCGCCGCGCGAGATCGCGGACTGGGACGGGATGCATTTCGACGAGGCGCGCTTTCTCGGCCAGGTGCGGCTCGCGCATCCGGTGGGCGAGCGCGGGCGCACCGGGCTGGAGCGGCTCTGGGCCCGGCCGACCGCCGATGTCAACGGCATCTGGGGCGGCTACACCGGGCCGGGATCGAAAACCGTCATCGCCCACGAGGCGCGCGCGAAAGTCTCGTTCCGGCTTGTCCCCGACCAGGACCCGCAAGCGGTTGTCGAGAGCTTTCGCCGTTTCGTCGCCGAGCGCTTGCCGCCGGACGCAAGCTTCGAGATCACCCCGCTCGGCCTCGCGCCCGGCATGATCGTCGATACGAACACCAGATGGGCGCGCGCGGCCTTGGCGGCGATGGGCGAGGAGTATGGCCGCAAACCGGTTCTCGTGGGCAGCGGCGGCTCGATCCCGGTGGTGGAATCGCTGCGGCGGCTGCTTGGCATCGACACCTTGCTGATGGGCTTCGGCCTCGACGACGACAACGTGCACAGCCCCAACGAAAAATTCGAGCTGCGCTGCTTCCGCCACGGCTTGCGCTCGCATGTCCGGCTGCTGGGCAAGCTCGCCGACGCGGCGTGACGGACGCGGCTGCACCGCCCCGCCTCGCGCTCTCGGGCCTGCGCAGCCGCCTCGCCGGGCCGTTCGATCTCGACGTGATGGCGGCAAGCTGCGTCGCCATCTCGGGGCCGTCCGGGTCCGGCAAATCGTTATTTTTGCGTATGATCGCCGATCTCGATCCGAACGAGGGGCGTGCCGCCCTCGATGGGCGTGCCCGCGAGAGCTTCAGCGCGCCGGCGTGGCGGCGTCTCGTGCTCTACAGCGCCGCCGAGCCCGGCTGGTGGAACGAAAACGTCGAGCCGCATTTTCCCGGGCCGATGCTCGGCGCGGCGCGCGCATTGGCGCCGACCTTGGGGCTGACGGCGGGGCAGGTCGGTGGGGCCGTCAACCGCCTCTCCACCGGCGAGCGGCAGCGCCTGGCCCTGATCCGGGCATTGGTGCGGAAACCCTCGGTCCTGCTGCTCGATGAACCGACCGGAGCGCTCGATCCGGAGGCGACGGCAAGGGCCGAAGCGCTGCTGCGGGAACGTCTGGCGGCGGGGCTGGCGATCATCATCGTCACCCACAGCGCCGAGCAGGCGGAGCGCATGGCGGCGCGGCGGTTCGTGATGCAGGCGGGACGGTTGTCGCCGGCATGAATCCGATCCTGCTCACCCCCGGCGATGTCGCGATCGCCGCCGTCCTGATCGCCTTCGACGGCGCGCTGTCGATCTATCTCGGCCTCGGCCTGCATCGCCAGCTCGCGTGGGCGGCAGGGCGGATGGTGGTGCAGCTCGTGCTGATCGGCTATGTGCTGAGCTACGTCTTTGCCCTCGCATCGCCCGCCGTGACGCTGCTCGTCGTGCTCGCGATGGCGGCGATGGCGGGGCGCGAGGTGGCGGCGCGGCCGGAACAGACACTCGTCCGCTTCGGCAACTACGCCGTCGGCGCGACCTCGGTCGTCCTGGCGACCGCGATCACCGCGACGCTCGCGCTGACCACGGCGATTCGCCCGCAGCCGTGGTACGACGCGCGCTACGCGATCCCGCTCGCCGGCATCATCCTCGGTAACGTCATGAGCAACGCCAGCCTGGCGCTCGACTCGTTGCTGGGCGGCGTGGTGCGGGAGAAGGGCGCGATCGAGGCGCAGCTTGCGCTGGGTGCCACGTTCTCCGAGGCCATGCTGCCGCTGCTGCGCGCCTCGGTGCGGCGCGCGCTGCTGCCGCTGATCAATACGATGTCGGCGGCCGGCATCATCACGCTGCCCGGTATCATGACCGGCCAGATCCTCGCCGGCATGGCGCCGATGGAGGCGGTGAAGTATCAGATCCTGCTGATGTTCCTGCTCGGCGGCGGCAGCGGGATCGCAGCGATCGCGGTGGCGCTGCTGGCGGCGCGGAAACTGACCGACCGCCGCGCGCGGCTGCGGCTCGACCGGCTCACGCACCGCGGCAAGACATAGACGTGGCCGATCTTGTGCTCGCCCTCGACCAGGGCACGACCTCGACGCGGGCGATCCTGTTCCGCGCGCCCGATCTGACGCCGCTGGCGCTGGCGCGGCGGGAGCTGACGCAATTCTACCCGCAACCGGGATGGGTCGAGCACGATCCGGAGGAGATTTTCCGCCACGCCGTCGAGGTGATGCGCGAGGCGCTGGCGATGGCGGGCGCGGAAGCCTCGGACGTCGCGGCAATCGGCATCACCAACCAGCGCGAAACGACGATCGTGTGGGATCGCGCGACGGGGGTTCCGATCTATCCCGCCATTGTCTGGCAGGATCGCCGCACGGCCGAAAATTGCGCGCGGCTGCGCGAGGGCGGCCACGAGGCGGAGGTGTTGCGGCGCACCGGGCTGCTGCTCGATCCGTATTTCAGCGCCACGAAACTGGCCTGGATTCTCAATCATGTTCCGGGCGCGCGGGAGAGGGCGGCGCGGGGCGAACTCGCCTTCGGGACCGTCGACACGTTCCTGCTCTGGCGCCTGACGGACGGCAAGGTGTTTGCCACCGACGCCACCAACGCGAGCCGCACCGCGCTCTACGACATCACCCGCGGTGCCTGGGACGAGGAGCTGCTGCGCCTGTTCGGCGTGCCGGCCGCGATACTGCCGGAGGTACGCGACAGCGCCGGCGTGTTCGGCACGACGAAGGTGTTGGGCGCCGCAACCCCGATCGCGGGGATCGCCGGCGACCAGCAGGCGGCGCTGATCGGGCAGGCGTGCTTCCGTCCCGGCATGGTGAAAGCGACCTACGGCACCGGCGCCTTCGTTCTGCTCACGACGGGCACGACGCCGATCGCCTCGCGCCATCGGCTGCTGACGACGGTCGCGTGGCAGTTCGCCGGGCGGCGCACCTATGCGCTCGAGGGCGCGATCTTCGTCGCCGGGGCGAGCGTGCAATGGCTGCGCGACGGGCTCGGCCTGCTAGCCGGGGCCGTCGAGGCCGATGCGCTCGCCGCCGCCGCCG
>Ga0209415_10020144_pt1 | contig 10391 bp, 12 predicted proteins | sample PeaSoiSIISIP2007_FD_187696 | JGI IMG/M metagenome (GOLD analysis project Ga0209415, IMG submission 187696) | Peat soil microbial communities from Weissenstadt, Germany - SII-SIP-2007 (SPAdes) (version 2) | ecosystem: Environmental > Terrestrial > Soil > Wetlands > Peat | place: Germany...
AGCAGCGGGTAGTCGTGCGGCAGCGCAGAGCGGACCTCCTCGAGCAGGTCGAGTGCCGGCGTTGTGCCCCGAACATGGCCGCCGGCCTCCACGCCCTGGACGATCACTGCGTCGGCGCCCGCGGCGTGAGCGGACCTCGCCTCCGCGACCGAGCCGCACTGGTGCAGCCACACTCCCGGCGTGCGTCGCTTCGGCGCGCCCCAGAAGGTTATGACCGCGTCGGCGCCGGCCGCGGCCACGAACCAATCGCGCCGCGCGAAGGGAAGCAGCACGTTCACCGCGATCGGCCGTCCTGTCAGCGCCCGCGCTGCCGCGAGCTCGTGCTCTATGTTCGCCGCCCCGTTGACCGCGATCGTTCCAAGGCCACCGGCCTCCGAGACGGCGGCTGCCAGCTCGTGCCGGCTCAGCCCACCGCCCATCGGGGCTTGCACGATAGGCGCCACGACCCCAATCCGCCCGAGGATCACACTTGAAGTCTGCCAAAACCCGTCCCATCACGCTGGGATCCTGGTGCGCTCGCTGGAGGTCAATGCGCGGCATCGCGCATGCGATCGCCAAGCGTCTGGAGCTCGGTCTCGGGAATCGTCGCCTCGATCAGCGGGAAGACCTCGTGCTCCTCGAGGCGGACGTGGTCTGCGAGTCGCGCACCGAGGTCGTGCAGCAGCTCGAGTGGCGGCGTGCCGCCGAACCGGGCAGCGTCGCGGCGGATCAGCATGTGGTCGAGGAGCATGCGGATGATCGCGGGGTGGTCGGGCTCGCCGTGAGCGGCATAGGCTGGGAGCAGAAGCTCCTCCTCGAGGCGGAAGTGCAGCTTCTCCTCGGCATCCCAATGGCTGAGGAATGCCCGGGCCGCCTCCGTGGCGGTCTCGGCGGTCGCGCGGCGCAGGCGCTGGGCGATCACGAGTGCGTGGTGGTGATCGCGCGAGAGGGGGACGAGGGCGGGGTGGCGCTTCATGACGCCCGGGCTGCCATTGGCGCGTGGTGTCCCGCCCTGGCGCTCATTTCGCGTCGGGCACGGCGTGGATTCCGCTGAGCTCGATGAGGCAGCCCGCTTTGTCGGGGTCGTGTGGGACGAACCCGGCAAGCTTGGCCCGCGGGTCGAGCACATCGAGCAGGCCGCGGGTGATGCCCCGGTGCAGTGTGCAGACGACCGGCTGGTTCTCTCGCACGGCGTCGCGGTAGGGGCAGTTGCCCAAGCGGAACGTGAGTCGGTCCTCCTTGCGGAACTGCACCTTGGGCTGGAAGCCGAGTGCGGTCAGCGTGCTCTGCAGGGCGTTCTCGCCGAGCGTTCCGTCCGACGGTGCGAGCTCCCCCCCGATCTCACGGCCGATGGCCTCGATGCCTCGCAGGCCGCTGGGTCCGGAGCGCATCGCGCGGGCGAGCCAGCGAGCGAGTTCGGCGTAGGCGTGCGGCGCATGCCCGCCCGGGCGCGCGTCAGATGCGATCGTCCACGCGTCGCGCGGCCGGCCGCGCGCCTGGCGCCCACGGGCGCGCGCGAGGAGCCCGGCGCGCTCAAGGCGCTCGAGGTGCACGCGCACGCCGTTGGGGTGAAGGCTGAGACGCTCCGCGAGCTCGACCGTGCCGGCCGGGCGCCCCAGCTCGCCCAGCAGCTCGAACAGGCGCGCCCTGGTCGGCTGGGCGAGCGCGTCCTCAGGAGAAGTGGCAAGCGGGAGGTCGATCACGAAGAGTTTTGCACAGTTGCACTAGGAAAAGACACCGATCGTCTGTTATGCTTTATACCACTCACGATGTAATAAAGACCCAGAAGGAAGCCACCGATGACCTATGTGATGCACGCAAAGCGGATCTACGATCCGCTAGAGCCCGGGGACGGGTACCGGGTGCTGATCGATCATGTGTGGCCGCGCGGCATCTCGCGCGAGCGTGCCCGGCTCGATGAGTGGGCGCGTGAGCTGGCGCCGAGCGACGATCTGCGGCGATGGTTCGATCACGACCCCGCCAGGTTCACCGAGTTCCGCGGCCGCTATCGCCGCGAGCTCGCCGCTGAGCACGCGCATCTCGAGAAGCTGCGCGCTCGCGCGCAGACGGGGCCGGTCACGATTCTCTACGCCGCCCGCGACCGCGAGCACAACAACGCCGTGGTGCTCGCCGAGCTGCTGCACGCGGGCGAGAGCTAATCTGATCGGTCTGCGGCGATCACCGCAGACATCCTCGATGACTCAAGGAGGCGTGGTTGAACACTTGGGATCTCAAGACCCTTGACCTCAAACCACGGTTGCCGGAGGTCCTCTCGTCGAGCGATTCGGCGCGCGCGATCGCACTTGACCTCGCGGCAGGCGAGACCCTCTCCGAGCACGAGGTCCACGAGCGCGCATGGATCCTCGTGATTGATGGCGCGATCGAAGTGACCACGGCCACCGGCGAGCGCACGAGCGGTAACGGCGGACTGCTGATCGAGCTCGCTCCAGGGGAACGTCACGAGGTTCGCGCATCCGCGGATGCGCGGCTCCTGCTGCTACTGACCCCCTGGCCGGGTAGCGGCCATCCGGGTGCGATGACGATTCGGGAGAAGCTCTACACCCGCCGCCACGCCGCCAAGCGGGCGTCGTAGCGCCACGGTGCCGCTAGCTGTATCCATTAGCGAGATACAGCCCGATCCACACGACCGCGAGCGAGCAGAGGAAGATCGCGCCCTCCAACGCATGCAGTGTCGGACGGCGCATGTGCCAGACGACAAGCACCACGCCTCCTCCTGGGCGGGAGGAGGCGTGCCGGTCGGCGAGAGCCACTGCGCCGGAGACGCTCGCTGAGAGGATCGCGGCGGTGTTCGGCCGTTCGCTCCGGCTGTTCGTGATTTTTTCGGGTGTCGGGGAGACCTGGCTTGAGGTGCTTGGCCATACCGGCGCGGGGACGCGCGATAGGTTCCGTGAAGGCGTGTCTCACGGCGAGGTCGAGCGGCTCGTCGGCGAGGCCGTGGTCCTACCACTGAGGAGGAGTGCACGGCCGGCGAGCCTCGGTGGCTCGCGCCATCCGCTGCTGGCTCTCATCCCGTCGAGCAGGAGCCGGTTTGACGCGATGGACGTCGTCGCCGTAGCTGACTACCTTGGGCTCACAATCCATTTAGGTGCGCCCAGCGCGACCAGGCGCTCATCGGTGATTCCAGGGCAGCCGCGGCTCACTCAGGCGTCAGGCCCAGCGCGCGGCGCAGCTCCTGCGGCGTCAGCCCCTCGACCCGCACGACCTTTTCGCGTGAGCGCTCGCCACGGACCATGCTGACCCGCCCACGAGCGACCCCGGCGCGCTTGGCGATCAGCTTGCACAGCGCCGCATTCGCCTGGCCCTCGACCGGCGCCGCCGCGACACTCACGCGCAGCACCCCATCGCGCTCACCAGTGATCGCGTTGCGCTTCGCGCGCGGCTGCAGGCGGACCTTGAACTCTGCATCGGGCATGGGTGGAGTATGCGCGGGGGCCACCCCTACTTCCAAAGCCGGATCTGCCCAACGTAGTTGCTGCTCCCATTCACCCGCGAGAAGTCGACGTCGGCGGGTCTGGCTTCGAGCACGGCGAGCGACCACGCGGGTGCCACGAACGTCGCCCACCCGGTGACGCTTTCGTGTGGCGCAATGAGCGGTTGGCGGAAGACCGAGGGCGTGGGTGCGCCCCGACCGTTGATGATCGCCGGATAGTTGGTGTCAGTGTCGGAGCTCGACCCGGTTGCGGAAGGGAGCGCGAGTTCGATGAGCGGCTGCGCGGGATAAGACGGCGCGGGCGCGTAGCCGACTCCCTCACCGAACGGCAGCGGCCTGCCGCTCGTGTTTGTGATCGTCACCTGGAAGGACACAAGCTGCCCGCGACCCCCGGTATATAGATCCTCGTGTTCTCGCGCGTTGGTCACGTGCGTCGAGGTGACCCGCGACCCCAGTAGGCGCGCTTCGTATTCGGGCATCCGGAGCACGTGCCTGCGGTCGACGACGTTGTAGACGGTGGTCTGACCTACCAGGCCGATGCCGCGCGCGCATACCCCCTCGCGGCCTTCCGGGGTGCTGATGCCCGCGGCCGCGCACGACGGGTAGCCGGTCCCGATGTGCAGCAAGGCACGCACCGACGGTGACGCGACCAGGATCAGCAGCACGCGTAGGAGCGCGGTGAGTGCCGCCACGACAAGCCACCGCCGGCGCACAGCACGGCGCGGCGCGCCGAATGCAGCCGCTGGGTCACTGGCGTCCGAGACCGCGGAATGCCGCATTTCCTAGAGATCGGCTTGCCGGCGGCGTTCCTTGACGTCCTCGATGCCCTGGTGGCATCGGCGGCGCGAGCTGGTGGCGATACCGCTGGACGGTACGGGAGCCTCTACTGCTTGGGCGCCTCGGGCGTGTCACCTGGTCTCCAGAACCGGCGGCCCCGCTGTGCGACGAGGATCACGAGTCGTATCACCGCCGCAAACAGGAGCCAGATGACCACGGCGCCGACGATCCGCGCCCCGACCGACCCGGCGCCCGGGTGGCGGGCTTCCAACACAGTCACCAGTACCAGCGCGCCGCTCACGCTAGGTTCGAGCGGCGCGGATAGACCACATCGGGGTCTGTCAGCACGTTCACCAGCGCCGGGCCGTCCCCCGCCAGCGCGCGCTCCAGGGCCGGCCGCAGCTCCTCCGGGCGCTCCACCAGCTCGCCGCGCCCCCCCAGCGCAGCCACCACCTGGTCATAGCGCGTCCCCGGCCGCAGCTCCGCCGCCACCGAGTACCCGTAGAGGAACTCCATCGGGTGCTTCTCCAGCGCCCAGATGCCGTTGTTGCCCATCACGCCGCACACCCCCACGCCGTGGCGCGCGAGCGTGTCGAACTCCATGCCCGAGAACCCGAACGCGCCGTCGCCCAGCAGCAGCACCACCTGACGCTCCGGTCGCGCCAGCTTCGCCGCCAGCGCGTACCCCGGCCCCGCCCCCAGACAGCCGTAGGGACCAGGGTCAAGCCAGCAGCCGGGTTCGAAGCTGTCGACGACGCGCCCCGCGTAGGACACGAAGTCCCCGCCGTCGCCCACCACGATCGCGTCGCGCTCGAGCACCGCCGCAAGCTCGGCATACAGGCGCATCGGGTGCAGCGGCGCCCGCGCGTCGGTCAGCTCGGCCCGCTCCGCCGCGCGCTTCTCGGCCTCGGCCGCGCGCAGCTGGGCGATCCAGCTCTCATGGCCCTTTCCCGCCGAGCCCACCCCGGCGCGCAGGTCGGCGAGCGTCTGGCGCAGATCCCCGTACACCTCCGCCGCCACGCTGCGCGGGTGCGCGCGTGCGGGCTCGGCCACATCGAGCACCACGATCTCGGTCTCCGCGCCGAACGACGCCCCGAAGCCAAGCCGAAAGTCCATCGGCACCCCAATCACCAGCGCCACATCGGCCCCCTGCAGCGCCTGGCTGCGCGCGCGGGAGAAGAACAGCTCGTGGTCCGCCGCCACGCACCCCCGCGCCAGGCCGTTGAGGAACACCGGCACGCGCAGCTCCTCGATCAGTTGGAGCAGCGCCGTCTCGCCGTGGCCCCAATACAAATCGGTCCCCGCCATCACCACTGGCCTCTCGGCTGTACGCAGCAGTTCGGCCGCGCGCTCCAACTCCCCGCCGTCCGCGGCCGGCGCCACCAAGCGGCCCCCTCCGGACCCCCTTGTGGGGTCCTCCTCCCTTTCACCCTCCAGAGCGGGTTCGCTCTCGCCCTCGGGCGCCTCCATGAACACGTAGTCCAGGGGAAAGTCCACGAACGCCGGCCCGCCATGCGGCGCCTGCGCCACCGCGAACGCCTCGTCCACGAGCCCCGGTATCTCCGCCGTGCTCTGCGCCGTCCTCGCGCTCTTGGTCACCGGGCGCACGAACGGCACGTGGTCGATCTCCTGCAGTGACCCCTGCCCCCACCGCCCAGCAGGGGCGCGCCCGCCGAGCACCACCATCGGCGAGTGGTTGGCCTGCGCGGAGGCCATCGCGCTCATGCCGTTGGTCACCCCCGGGCCGGCCGTCAGCGCGCACGCTCCCGGTTCGCGCGTCACCTTCGCCCACCCCTCCGCCGCGAAGGCCGCCGTGGACTCATGGCGCACGTCCACGATCTCGATCCCCTCCGCGCGGCAGCCGTCGTAGATCGAGAACAGGTGCCCACCGGAGAGCGTGAACAGCCTGCTCACGCCGTTCGCCTTCAGCCGCCGCGCCACCAGCCGCCCACCGTGGTAGGGCCTCGCCCCGGCATCGGCATCGGCATCGGCATCGGCCTCGCTCCCGGCGAGGCTCTGCGGCTCGGTGACGTTCCCCTTGGACATCGCCCACGACTCTACAGGCAGCCGTGCCGAGCAAGCAGGACAGCCGGGCGGCGCCCCGGCTAGGATCGTCTCATGCGGGGGCGGCTCTCCTCGGCGTGGCCCGGCGCGGCGGGGATCTGCATTCTCGCGGCGCTCCTAGCACTCACCGGTTGCGAACGCCCTACGAACATCGCCGCGCGGTCTACAGGAAACCGAACAGTACCTTCTGCCGCAGTGACTCCGCCAGCGCCCGTGGCAACCGCACGATCCGCGCCCGCGACGCTGCGTCCAGCGAAGCTCGCCGAGAGCCCACCCGCGCCCCCACGGCCCGCCATCGAGCAGGACCCCATCCCGTTCCCCGCCACTCGCAAGCGGGAGATGACGCTCTACGCAGAGCGCCACTATGGGATCGACACGTATCGCCTGATCGACCCGCGCGTGATCGTCGAGCACTACACCGAGACACCCGACCTTCAGTCCACCTACGAAACCTTCGCGCCCGACCATCCAGACAGCGAGTTGCACGAGCTGCCCAACACGTGCGCCCATTTCGTGGTCGATCGCTCCGGCAGGATCTACCAGCTCGTGCCTGTAACCATCATGTGCCGTCACACGGTCGGGCTCAACTACACCGCAATCGGAATCGAGAACGTCGGCTACAGCGATCGGGAAATCCTCGACGACCCGGCCGAGATGCGCGCCTCGCTGGCGCTCACGCGCTGGCTGCGCTGCGAGTACCGCATCTCGATCGCAAACGTGATCGGACACAACGAGAGCCTCAGCTCGCCCTATCACCGCGAGAACGTTCCGAGCCTGCGCACTCAGACCCACGAAGATTGGCGGCAAGCGGACATGGACCTCTACCGCGCGCGCCTGCGTCGCCTTTCCTGTAGCTGAGTCGTCAAGCGCGACGGCCCTCAGAACGTTCTCAGCCTCGTTGCATCCCTCGGCCGCGTTTTGTAGCATGCGGATTGTTGGCGTTTATTGGTTGATTGGAAATTTGGCAACCCCTTGACCGACCCACAGCAACCCCCGCCGCTGCCGCCCGCATGTCCTCGCTGCGGCATCCCCTCCGATGGGCACGCGTGGTGCTCGAAGTGCGGTCTGAACCTGCGCATGCCCTACCAGGCCGAGAGCGCCGCACAGCCGCCCAGGGCACCGGCGCAGCCGCCCACGCCGTTCGCGCGTGCGTGGGAGCGCGCCACCCGCACGACCGACCCCATGGTGCTAACCGGCGGCGCGGTGGCGATAGCCGTGGTGACGATCATCGTCGTCGTGATCGTTGCCAGCAAAGGCCACGGCGGCAGCGGCCAGCTGCCCGGCGTAGCGCCAGCGAGCGCCGTCTCCACCGGAACCACCTCGACGGAATCGACGGTCAGCGAATCGACGCCCACCGAAACGACCGCCACGGCGCCGACCGTCGAATCCTCCCAGGTGGAAGGTGTGCTGGGGGAATATAAGCAGGACTACTCCAACGAGGACATCGAAGGCTTGAAAGGGCTCTTCGCCGAAAACCTCGAACGTCACGACGGAAGCAAGGCGCCCGAAGATCTCGCCACCGCCCTGGCAACCTATGAACACCAGTTCGGCGAACTCACCAAACCCACCTACTCGCTCTCGGAAACGCACATCGAACCCGGGGCCGGTGAAGCGAGCGCAACGGCGCGCTACGGCATCACCAGTCAAAACGGCACAGTGACCGGCTCGATCACCTTCCACCTCGTGGAGCTGAACGAAAAGCTGCTGATCGACAAGCTCACGATCGAACCTGCGCGATGAGCGACACGGTCGAGCAGATCCCTGAGCAGGTGCGGGTCTGCCCGCGCTGCGGCACGCCCGCCGGGAGGGCCGAGAACTGCGCCCACTGCGGCCTGCACATCGCGGTCCTGCGCGAACTGCCGAGCAGGGCCGAGTGGCTCGCGCGCGGCGCCCAGGCTACGGCGGCGCAGGAAGGCGCAACGCGCCCTCTCTCTCCGCCCGCCGCGCCCAAGCTGCCGCCCGGGGCTTCCTCTCAGCCACCTGCGTCCGGGGCCCGTACCGCCGCGTCGATAGCCCCGCTGCTTCACCCCACCGAGCCATCGCGCCTGGCGCTCGCGCTGGTCGCCGCGGGGCTCGCGCTGCTGTTCCCATTTCTCATCCTCGTCCGCACGGGCGGCATCGGCGTGATCCTCGAGCTGCTTACAATCGTCATCGGCTCGATCTGGGTTGGGATCCAGCTGAGCCGGGCGCGGCTGTTGGGTCGATCTGTGCGGGTCGATGCCAGCACCTTCCCTGAGGTTCAGGCGATCCTCGCCGAGGTGTGCGCGACGCTCGACTACCGGCGGCGGCTCGAGGTCTACATCACGGAGAACCTCACCCCCAGCATCGTCACCACGAGCCTGCTCGGCACTCGCCTGATCGTGATCGAGGGCGGCCTGGTCGCCGATCTGCTGCAACCGGCCAAGCGGCCGCAGTTGACGTTTCTGGTCGGCCGTTCGATTGGCGCACTGCGCGCGAGGCATATGCGGCTCGAGGTGTTGATCCGCATTCTCGAGGCCGCCGAAGTCCTCAAGTACGTGGCACCCTTCATACGTCCCTACTACCGCGCCACCGCCTACTCGGGGGACCAAATCGGAATGATGTGCTGCAGCGATCTGGAGGCATCCCTCGAGGCGACCCGGCGCCTGCTCGTCGGCAGCGAGATGGCCTCGCAGCTCACCGCCGGGGCGGTCGTGCCGCAGGCGCTGCTCGTCAAGCGGCGCCTGCTGCCGCGTCTTGTCCAGCTTCTGGCCGTCGAGCCCCACGTGACCAACCGCTATGCGAATCTGCTCTGCTTCGGCCGCTACCACGCCCCCGAGCTATGGGCCCGGATGGCGGACGCTATGGACGAGCACGAGCGGCGCTGCCTCGACGAGATCTGGCAGTGCTCTCCCTACCGCTGGCGTGTTGCGTGAGCGTGAATGCCCGGGGTGGGACTTGAACCCACATGCCCTCTCGGGCCATCGGTTTTAAGCCGATCGCGTATACCGATTCCGCCACCCGGGCCTGCCCTCGAAGTCTACGGGGCGGCGGGTGCCTGACCCACCACAAGCGTGCGGGCGCTCAACCCTCCGCAGTCCTTGACATTCGCGCCTCTCCGGCGCGCCGCAACCATCGCGCTCGCGCGCGCAACTTCCCCGTTGCTACGGTGTCTCTAGTACCAGAAGCGCAGCGAGCGATTGGACCCACCGTGGAGGTCTCCGCACTAAAACCCACCACCCTGGCGGCCCCGAGAGGTTCGGGGGCGCTTCTGCGCCTGCAGTCCGACGAGCGCCTGATCGCGCTCACCCGCCGCGGCCAGCAGGCCGCGTTCGAGGTGCTTGTCTCGCGCTACCACGCGCGGCTGCTCTCCTTCTGCCGCCACATGCTGGCCTCGCGCGAGGACGCCGAGGACGTGCTGCAGGAGGTCTTCGCCGCCGCCTTCAACGCGATCCTCGCCGACGAGCGCGCCATCAACGTCCGCCCGTGGCTCTACCGGATCGCGCGCAACCGCTCGCTGAACCACCTGCGCCGCGCCTCCGCCATCGGCGTGGACTCGATGGACATCCACTTCGCCGACCACGGCCAGTCCACCGGCGAGAAGGTGCTGCGCCGCGAGAGCTTCCGCCAGCTGATCGCCGACGTGCAGCAGCTGCCCGAGACCCAGCGCACGGCGCTGCTGCTGCGCGAGATCGACGCGCTCTCCTACGAGCAGATCGCCCACGCGATGGAGACCACCGTGCCGTCGGTCAAGTCGCTGCTCGTGCGCGCCCGCATCTCGCTCGCCGAGGCCGCCGAGGCGCGGCTGCTGAGCTGCGAGGAGGTCCGCCAGCAGCTGGGCGAGGCCGCGGAGGGGCTGCTCAAGCTCGAGGCTCCCGCGCGGCGGCACCTGCGCGACTGCGAACGCTGCCGCTCCTTCCGCAAGCACCTCAGGTCCAACAACACCGCGCTGGCCGCCGTCCTGCCGGTCGGGCCACTGGTGCTGCTGCGAAAGCTCGTTCTCTCCAAGTTCGGCTCGGCCTCGGCCGGGGGGGCCCACGTGGCCGGCGCGGGAGGCGCCACCGCGGGGGTCTCGGCCGCCGGTGTGGGGGCCGGCACAGCCGGCGGCGTGAGCGTCGGGGGCCTGGCCGGCGCGGGGGCGGGCGCGCTGGCCACGAAGGCC
>Ga0209415_10020145_pt1 | contig 10391 bp, 8 predicted proteins | sample PeaSoiSIISIP2007_FD_187696 | JGI IMG/M metagenome (GOLD analysis project Ga0209415, IMG submission 187696) | Peat soil microbial communities from Weissenstadt, Germany - SII-SIP-2007 (SPAdes) (version 2) | ecosystem: Environmental > Terrestrial > Soil > Wetlands > Peat | place: Germany...
ATCCGCTCAACCCAAGCCGGCGCAGTTCTTTCCTACCTTGAAAAGGGCCGCTCAGCATCTCATCACGATTGGAAACACCGCTTCAAAGAGAATTCGGACCGCATGCGCACAGGTTCGTTGATGGAAGTTGCCGCCGTGCTGAAGGGCTTGGTTGCCCTCAGCAGGACGAAGCCGCTATCCTTCCGCGAAAAAAAGATGCTCGAACGCGCGAAGTTTCTTCTCGTAAGCGAGCTGGCCACCGTGCGCAACACGACCGAACAGACGGTGGAAACCAACATCGTCCGTGCATTGGCAAAAGCCAAGCTCCAGATGCCGGAAGCGACCGCGATACCGGATTAGTTTTTTCAATTTTTCGTTCGATTTGAATCGGGCACAATCCGCAAGGGTTGTGCCCGGTGCTATTTTGGGGCGCGCTCGTCGGGCAAGGCTCGCTGCGATGTTCCTTCCCCGAGTATCATCGTCAGCGGCGAAGTTGACGCCGCTCTCCCCGCCGATTAGAATTTTATTTCGGGTACCACTTACAGGAATCCATGAGCCCTACGGTCCTACAACAGAAGCGGCACCAGCAGATCCTCACCGACGTAGTCCGCGAATATATCGAGACCGGCGAGCCTGTGTCTTCGCGAAGCGTTGCGCACCGCCACGTTGAGCCGTTGAGTTCCGCGACGGTTCGCAGCGTGATGGCCGATCTCGAGGGTGAAGGATATCTCTACCAGCCGCACACTTCCGCTGGGCGCGTCCCGACGGCGGCGGCCTACCGGTTTTTCGTCGAGCAGGTCACGGCGCAGGCCACCGCCAGCCCCGAAGACCGCCAGTGGATTCGCCGCGAACTCGAAGCCGCGCAGACGCCCGAGGCGGTGATGGAGCGCGCGAGCCACGTCCTCGCTGCAGTTTCGCGCGGCCTGGGAATCTTCATTTCGCCGCCGCTCGCGAGCAGCGTCGTCGAGCACGTCAGATTCTTGCTCGTGCCTGACCGCCGCGTCCTCGTCGTGCTGGTGACCACGGGCGGCTTGACCCGCGACAAGCTGATTCATCCCGAGCGCGTCTTTCGCCAGGAGGATCTCGATCGCATCGCCACCCATCTCAACCGCCATTACGTTGGTTGGACGCTCGCGGCCATGCGCGCGGACCTTCGCCTGCAAGTCGAGCGCGATCGCGAGCAATACGGCCGCATCGCGGGAGACGCGCTGATCCTCTGCGATCCCGCGGTTCTCGGCGACAGCACCGAGCGCAAGGTTTATGTCGAGGGCGCGGCGCAGATGGCCTCCGCCGTCGAATTCACGAGTCAGGAACAGCTGCGCGAGCTGCTCGAAGCGATCGATGAAAAGGACCGCCTCATCGCCCTCCTGAGCGGCTGCATCGAGGCACCCGAGCCGGTGCATGTCGAGCTCGGTCTCGACAAGATGTCGAACGCCGGAAAGCATCTCGCGCTCGTTTCCGCGTCGTATTCCAACAAGGACCAGGCGCAGGGAGCGCTCGGAATTCTGGCTCCCATGCGCATGCACTACGAGCGCGTGATTACCGCCGTGGCTTTCATGGCGCAGTTTTTCTCTGAAAACTCAGACGAGACGAAGACTCCTTGAGCGACCACAAACACAAAGGACCGGGACCGGAACCTGTTTCTCCCGAAGAAGTTTCGGCGCAGGAACGCGCCGCCGAGCAGGACCCCAGATCCGCGCCCGACGACCTCGCGAGACTCCTCGCCGAAAGGCAGGAGCTGATGAACACGCTGGTCCGCCGCCAGGCGGATTTTGAGAACTACCGCAAGCGCGTTGAGAAGGAACGCCAGCAGGATCGCCATCGCGGCGTCGAATCGCTCGTCGAGCACATTCTTCCCGTGCTCGACGCGTTCGACCGCGCGCTTTCGGGGTCGGCCGATCCGGCCTATCTCGACTACCGCAAAGGCTTCGAGCTGATTCGCCGCCAACTCTGGGAAGCTCTCGCGAAGCAAGGGTTAGTCCGCATCGACGCCCTGGGCCAGGAATTCAACCCGCATTTTCATCACGCCATCGAGAGAGTCGAAACCACCGAACACGCCGACGGAATCGTGATCGGCGAGATGCAGCCCGGGTACTTGTTTCATGAACGCGTGCTTCGGCCCGCGATGGTCCGCGTGGCCAGTGCGCCCGAGCCAAAATCCACGCACGTTTCGAAGCACGAGCACTAATGGGTTAGTTGGCGCAGGCTTGTCGCGCCGCGAATTTCGCCTCGGGCGATCCTAGGAAGGGAATGAACGCATAGCATGGCAAGCGAAACCCAGTCCGACTATTACGTGGTTCTCGGCGTCGAGCGCGACGCTTCCGGCGACCAGATCAAATCGGCCTATCGCAAGGCCGCGCTCAAGTGGCATCCCGACCGCAATCCCGAAAATAAGGAAGAAGCCGAAATTAACTTTCGCATGGCTTCGGAGGCGTATAGCGTCCTTTCCGATCCGCAGAAGCGCCCGGTGTACGACCGCTTCGGACATGCGGGGCTCGGCGGGCGCGGATTCGAGGGCGGCGGCTTCAATGAGACGATTTTCGAGGAGTTCCACGACATCCTCGGCGATCTCTTCGGCTTCGATCAAGCCATGGGTGGCGGAGGACGCCGGGGCCGCGGCGCTCGAGGCCAGCGTGGCGCGGATTTGCGCTACGACATGTCTCTCAGTTTTGAAGAAGCGGCCACGGGCGTCAGCACAAAGATTCGCCTGGTGCGCCGCGAAAACTGCGAGTCCTGCAAGGGGACTGGCGCCAAGCCTGGCAGCGGCATGGCCGCCTGCAAGACGTGCGGCGGACGCGGCCAGATGGCCTATCAGCAGGGATTCTTTTCGATCACGCGCACCTGCCCGGCCTGCCAGGGCGCCGGACAAGTGGTCCGCGAAGCCTGCGCCACCTGCCGCGGCCAGGCGCGCATTGAACGCGAACGCACCCTCGAAGTGGGCGTGCCCGCCGGAGTGGATTCCGGCACCCGCCTTCGCATGGCCGGTCAGGGCGAGCCCGGCACCAATGGCGGCCCCGCTGGCGACCTCTACATCTTTCTCGACGTGAAGGAACATCCGTTCTTCGAACGGCGCGGCGCCGATCTCTATTGCACGATTCCGGTCAGCTTTCCGCAGGCTGCGCTTGGCGCGAAGATCAAGATTCCCACCCTGCAAGGCGAAACCGAACTCGAAATCCCCGAAGGCACGCAGTCCGGCCAGATCTTCCGCCAGAAAGGGAAGGGTCTCGCGAATCCGCACGGAGGCCGCGGCGATCTCTACGTCAACATACGCATCGTGGTCCCGGCAAAGCTGTCCCGCGACCAGCGCCGCACGCTCGAGCAGCTTGGCCAAACCATGAAAGTCGAGAACAAGCCCGTCGACCGCTCCTCCACCTTCTTCGATAAAGTGAAAGACATCTTCGGATAAAACCCCGGACGCACAGGAAGCGTAGGTCCGCTGGTTCCGTAGGGGCACGGCGTGCCGTGCCCGGCAGTCTTGGCGGTGCGCCTGCAACCAGCGACGGTTTCGTAGCGGCCACCTTTAGGTGGGCGATTCTCCCGGTACGGATATGGACATGGCGGTCGGTTCGTTTTCCTCCTATCGCGCTACAATCCTTGCCATGCGCCGCCGCTTCTTCGTGGACCGTTTCGACTCAAATGCCGCTGCTCTTCGCGGCGATGCCGCCGAACATCTCGGCCGCGTCCTCCGCGCCGAGCCGGGCCAGCTCTACGAGCTGAGCGACGGCCAACGCGTATGGCTGGCAAAGATCGAGCGCGTTGCGCTCTCCAAACGTGGCGACAACCGGATCGAGTTCGCCCTGGTCGAACCGCTCCCCGCGCGCGAGCCTCGCCTGCGGATCGAACTCCTTCTCTCGCTCGTGAAGTTCGACCGCTTCGAATGGTGCCTGGAGAAGGCCACGGAGCTCGGCGCGAGCGCGATTACCCCGCTCGCCGCCGCGCGCACCGACAAGCCGCTCGTCGCTGCTGCGCCCAAGCGCCTCGCTCGCTGGGAGAAAATTGTGCTCGAATCCGCACAGCAGTCGTGCCGCTTGGCGCCGCCAATCCTGCGTCAGCCTCTGGCCCCCGAAAAAGCATTTTCAACATCATCGGCGGGTCTGAAAATCCTGCTCTCGGAACGCGCCGACGCGCCAGTTTTGCGCGCAGCACTTCAGGGAGTTTTAGGGGGTCGGAGCATCAGATCCGACAGTGAGAAATTGCAAAATAGCGGGGCTTCAGCCCCTGAGGAAAACGCACCAAGCTCTGCCGCACTTGCCATCGGCCCCGAAGGCGGCTGGACCGATGCCGAAATCGCCGCCGCGCGCGCCGCGGGCTTCCTCGAAGCATCACTCGGCGAAAACATTTTGCGTACAGAAACCGCCGTCCTCGCCTCGATGGCGATTCTTGGCTTCGCGCTCGGCGGCTGAACTCCACTACCCCTTCGCGGCGGTGGTTTCCTTCGACGTGATCTCGTACTTGAAAGCATCCGCGTCAAGGGGATCGAGCCGGCCGTCAGCGGTCTCCCCCTGCGGGTACATCAAGAATGGCACCAGCTTGCCGGAAGATCCGGGCAGCGCGACGTCGTGTCCGAAGTTGAATGCCATCCAGTTCATCTCCCACGAGCCGAATAGCCGCGCGCGCGCTTTCTTCACCATGTCGTCGTCGATCGGGCGATTGCCGGGCGGCTCTTCGAGCATCACCTTGCGCACGTCCGCCGGGTCAACCGGAACCCATCCGTAGTCGTGCAGGTATACCTCCGCGCGGCAGTGCTGCGACTTTGTGATCTTCTCGGACGAGGCGCCGAGGCTCTTGTATCCCAGCTCCGATTTGGCGACGCGAATTCCGTACGCGTCTCGCGCAGGCAGGCCCGCGGCTCGCGCCAGGCCAACGTAGAGCGCGTTGAGATCGGCGCACTTCCCGCCCAGGTCCTTCGTCTCCAGCATGAAACGAATATCGCCGAGACCGCAGCCGCGCGTCTTGGGATTCCGATAAGTGTTCTCGACGATCCACTCATAGATCGCTCGCGCCTTCTCGACATCCGTGGCCGCGCCTTTCGTGGCCTGGATTGCCGTTTCTTTCACAATGCCGTCGGTCGGCAGGAAGTTCGTCGGCTGGAGAAAATACTCCAACTCGGCGCGGTTCGCCTTGTGCCCCTTGGATGGCGCGGAAAGATCGACCGCAATGTTCTGAGTCGAGATACGGCTCGTGACCGTGAGCTCGGGCTTGACGCCCGCGGGAAATTCCGCCGAAACGATTCCCAGTGATTCGGCCTTATCTTTGATCAGCTTCACCTTGCCGCCGGGCGCGACGTATTGATTGGACAGCGTCTTCTGAAAGGGCGTTGGGCTGATCAGCGCGGCGGGAACCCATATCCGTGTGATTCCGGAAGACTTCAGGACTTCTACGTGAGTCGTTACATCAAACGTGCGCCACGCGCCCGACGGAACGTCCGCCGCAAACACGTACTTTGCTTTCGAGAACGCGAGGCCCGCTGACACAACGGTAGCTGATCTCAGAAAATCGCGACGGTTCATGAACCCACCCCTTCGGCCGAAATGTTTTCTTGCCCAATTCTTTGACGATTACAACGTACACCTGGTTCCACGCTGACGCAATCGGGGCCTGGGCAAGTGGCGGCTCGGTTTCCCGGACGCAAAGCGTTTCGCTACTCGCCCATTCGCCTCCTTTGCCTCCGCATTCTCGACGTGATATAAATGACTGAGTACAGCATGCAGGACGACGCTCAACTCGGTTCGCCGGCTCCGCCTGAAAGGGCGCCTGATCCGCCATTGCGGCGCGAGCTGCGCAGTTGGACGCGCGATCTGGCAGTGGCGCTGGGCCTGGCCATCGTCATCATGATTTTTCTCTACCAGCCGGTGAAGGTCGAGGGGACCAGCATGAATCCGCTCCTCTCCGATCAGGAACGCATCTTCATCAACAAATTTATCTACCGCTTCGAGCCGATCGAGCGAGGAGACGTCATCGTCTTCTGGTATCCTCTGGATCGCTCGAAGTCGTTCATCAAGCGCGTCGTCGGTTTGCCGGGTGAGTCGGTCGAGATCCGCGCCGGCAACGTGTTCGTGAACGGCAGGGAACTGCCGGACCAGTACGTTCCGTCCGGCTATCTCGACGGCTCGAACTACGCGTCCCGGCGTCTTCCGCAGGACGAATATTTCGTGATGGGCGATCACCGCGATAGCTCCAACGACTCGCGCGTTTTCGGTTCGGTCCCGCGCCAGTTCATTTACGGCAAAGCCGTTTTTGCCTACTGGCCGGTGAATCATTTTGGATCGCTCACTTCCACTTCGACAGTGAGTGCGGCATCGAGATGACATCTTCTGGAGGACACACTGAACGAGGTTCTCGCAGGACGCGCGACGCTCGCGCTAGAGGACGGAAGAGTCTTTAACGGCCGTGCGGCGGGCGCTCGCACCCGCCGTGGTGGCGAAGTCGTTTTTAATACCAGCCTCACTGGTTACCAGGAAGTTTTCACCGATCCCAGCTACTCCGGGCAGATCGTGTGCCTGACGTATCCCCACATCGGTAACACAGGCACCAATCTCGACGATGAGGAATCCGGCAAGCCTTACATCGAGGCGTTGATCGTCCGCGAATTTTCGTCGCTCGCTTCCAACTGGCGCTCCAGCGAAACCACGCAAGCCTATCTCGAACGCCACGGCGTTCCGGTGATCGGAGATATCGACACGCGCGCGCTGGTCCGCCATCTCCGCGATGTCGGCGCGCTACGCGGCATTCTCTCGACCGACGACACTCCCGCCGAGCAACTCATCGCCGAAGCTCGTGCGCTCCCCACGATGGCAGGCCAGGAGCTCGCCGGCCGCGTCACCACCGCGAAAAAATACGATTGGTCGCAGGGTTCAATCGGCCTCGCGGCGCCGGTGAAGAATGGACCGAAGACCAACGGCAAGAACGGCGCGGATCGATACCGCGTCGTCGCCTACGACTACGGCATCAAGCAAAACATCCTTCGCCTGCTCGTGGATCATGGCTGCGACGTCACAGTCGTCCCGGCGAAAACTTCCGCTGACGACGTTCTCGCACTCAAGCCCAACGGCGTCTTCCTCTCGAATGGTCCCGGCGATCCAGAACCGATCACCTACGCCGTCGCAAACATCAAGAAGCTCCTCGGTCGCGTCCCGATCTTCGGCATCTGCCTCGGCCATCAGCTCTGCGGCCTTGCCCTCGGCGGCAAGACGTTCAAATTGAAATTCGGCCATCACGGCTCGAATCATCCGGTGAAAAATCTGCGCACGCAGAAAGTCGAAATCACCGCGCAGAACCACGGCTTCTGCGTGGACCCGAATTCGCTCCCTTCGAGCGACGTCGAGATCACGCACGTCAACCTGAACGATCACACGAACGAAGGCATGCGTCACCGCTCGCTGCCGCTCTTCAGCGTCCAGTATCATCCGGAGGCCTCGCCCGGCCCGCACGACGCCCGCTACCTCTTCGACGATTTCATCGCCATGATGAAGGACGCCGCTCGATGAGCGTGCTCACCTAGCCGATGCCCAAGCGCACCAACATCGAGGGTTCAGAGGGCCGCGTCGCCGTAACAACGTCGTTGTTGCTGGCTGGTCTACTTCTTTTGGTTGTCTGCGCCGTGCAATGGTCGGGTAGCGTTCAGGCCAACACGTGCGTTGGCGGGCCACCGGTAAAGATTTCCGGTGCTCTTTGTGGCAGGACTCTGGATATCGCGGCCGAGGTCGAACCGAATGTTGATCTTCAAGTCGTCGATGATAACGGGTCGATCATCGGTCAGGCTCATTCGAATTCAAAAGGCGATTTCAAGTTTGCGCCTTTGCCCCAAGGTTTGTACCGTCTGACAACGACCACGCCAGGATGGAAGAATATCGTTGGTCAAATCGAAATCGAGGGTGTCAACCAGTCAAGCTGCCGAAGACCCACTACGGTGGTTTTGGGTATTCAGTCTTGTGAGGGCGGAATTGGCAATGATAGGCTGCGCCATTTCCACGAGCCAGGCTGGTGAGCCGCCGTAAATCTGTGGCAGGAGCATCGTCTGAAGCTGATCGACTGTTGAACGACGTGAGCTAGATGCCCAAACGTACTGACATCAAGAAAATCCTGATCATCGGCTCCGGCCCGATTGTCATCGGCCAGGCGTGCGAATTTGACTACTCCGGCACGCAAGCCTGCAAGGCTCTGCGCTCGGAGGGTTACGAAGTCGTCCTCGTCAATTCCAATCCCGCGACGATCATGACCGACCCCGAAATCGCGGACCGCACCTACATCGAGCCTCTCGCCAAGGAATATCTCGAAGCCATCATCGCCGCGGAGAGGCCCGACGCCCTGCTTCCGACCGTCGGCGGCCAGACCGGCCTCAATCTCGCCGTCGAGCTCGCCGAAGCCGGCATCCTCGAAAAATATGGCGTCAAACTTATCGGCGCTTCGCTGCGCGCGATCAAGATCGCCGAAGACCGCCTGCTCTTCAAGGACGCCTGCCGCCGCATCGGTCTCGAAGTTCCCGCGTCCTTCGTTGTCAATGAGATTCCCGAAGCGATCAAGCTTGCGGACAAGCTGGGCTACCCCGTGGTCATCCGCCCGTCCTTCACGCTCGGCGGCACCGGCGGCTCGATCGCCTACAACCGCGAGGAATTCGCGGACGCCATCGCCCGCGCACTCGACGCCAGCCCGGTCCATCAGGCGCTGATCGAGGAATCCGTGATCGGTTGGAAGGAATTCGAGCTCGAAGTGATGCGCGACCATCGCGACAACTTCGTCGTCATCTGCTCGATCGAGAATGTGGACCCCATGGGCATCCACACCGGCGATTCCATCACCGTCGCTCCCGCGCAAACGCTTACCGACAAGGAATATCAGCGCATGCGCGACGCAGCTGCCGCAATTATCCGCGAAGTCGGCGTCGAAACCGGCGGATCGAACATCCAGTTTGGCATCGACCCGGAAACCGGCCGCATGGTCGTAATCGAAATGAACCCGCGCGTCTCGCGAAGCTCCGCGCTCGCGAGCAAAGCCACCGGCTTTCCCATCGCCAAAATCGCCGCCAAGCTCGCCGTCGGCATGACGCTCGATGAAATTCCCAACGACATCACGCGCAAGACTCCCTCGTGCTTCGAGCCGAGCATCGACTACGTCGTCTCCAAAATCCCGAAGTTTCAGTTCGAGAAGTTTCCGGGCAGCGAAACCACTCTCACCACGCAGATGAAGTCCGTCGGCGAAGTAATGGCCATCGGCCGCACGTTTCAGGAATCGCTGTGCAAGGCGATCCGCTCGCTCGAACCGAGTACCGCATGGCGCGCTCCGGCCGAAGTCACCACCGCGCTCCTGCGCGAAAAGCTCCACGTCCCCGGTCCCGACCGCATTCACTGGCTCTTCGAGGCCCTCGAGCGCGGCATGTCACGCGACGAAGTCTGCTCGCTTACGAAGATTGACCCCTGGTTCATCCGCCAGATGGAAGACATGGTCGCGCTCGACCGCCGCGTCGCCGCGAGTTCGTTGCGCGGCATTTCGCGCGAGCTGCTCCTGGAATCCAAGCGCTCCGGCGCCAGCGACGAAGAGCTGGCCAAATTGTGGAATGTGAAATCGGCCTCCGTGCGCGCCCGCCGCCACGAACTCGGCGTCATCCCGGTCTTCAAGCGCGTGGACACGTGCGCGGCGGAATTCGAATCCTTCACGCCGTACCTCTACTCGACGTACGAGGAAGAAGACGAATCCGCCGCGGTGGACCGCCCCAAGGTCGTCATCCTCGGCAGCGGCCCTAGCCGCATCGGGCAGGGAATCGAATTCGATTATTGCTGCTGCCACGCCGCCCTTGCGCTCAAGGAAGACGGTTACGAGACCGTCATGATCAATTGCAACCCGGAAACGGTCTCGACCGATTACGACACCTCCGATCGCCTCTACTTCGAGCCGCTCACCCTCGAAGACGTGCTCGCCGTGCTCGAGCGCGAAAATCCGCAGGGAGTGATCGTGCAATTCGGCGGGCAAACTCCTCTGAATCTCGCGCTTGAGTTGAAGCGCAACCGCGCGAAGATCATCGGCACCGATCCCGAGTCAATTGATCTCGCGGAAGATCGTCGCCGCTTCGGCGCGCTGCTGGCTGAATTGAATATTCCCCAGCCGCGCGGCGGCACGGCGCTCGCGCCCGAGGAAGCCGTCGCCACCGCATCCGAGATCGGCCTCCCGGTTCTCGTCCGGCCGAGCTACGTTCTCGGCGGACGCGCCATGGTGATCGCCTACGATTTGAAGACCGTCGAAGAATATGTGACGCAGGCGGTGCAGATCGGCACGGTTTCCGACCCCAAGCGCCCAATCTTGATCGACCAGTTCCTCGAGGACGCAACCGAAGTGGATGTGGACGCGCTCGCCGACGGCGAAGACGTCGTCATCGGCGGCATCATGGAGCACATCGAGGAAGCCGGCATCCACTCCGG
>Ga0209415_10020146_pt1 | contig 10391 bp, 6 predicted proteins | sample PeaSoiSIISIP2007_FD_187696 | JGI IMG/M metagenome (GOLD analysis project Ga0209415, IMG submission 187696) | Peat soil microbial communities from Weissenstadt, Germany - SII-SIP-2007 (SPAdes) (version 2) | ecosystem: Environmental > Terrestrial > Soil > Wetlands > Peat | place: Germany...
TTTCTCTCCGGACGGCCGATGGATCGCCTACGCTTCGGACGAATCCGGTCCGGGCCAATACCACGTTTACGTGCAATCATTCCCGGCGGGGGCGGGTAAGTTTCAGGTGTCGACGGGCACTGGCGGCGGGCAGCCGAGGTGGCGCCGGGATGGAAAGGAGCTGTTTTATGTCGCCGCCGATGGGAGACTGATGGCCGTGGAGGTGAAGACCGCGCCCCGTTTTGAGTACGGCGTTCCGCAAGCGCTATTCAATCCACGGAATCCGGGCGGCGGCAGCATGTCTAACTACGTCGGTTACGATGTAGCGGCGGATGGTAAGCGCTTTCTGGTGAATACCGTATCGACGGTTACAGAAAATGCGGCGCCCGCGCCCATCACCGTGGTTCTCAACTGGCAACGGGCCGCCACTCGCTAGTACCCGCGGGCAGAAGGTTCGCAACTTTCAGGCCTGCAAGTACGTATACTTGACACAGGTGGATGTGTGTTCCGTCTCTGCGGGGCGGCACGTCCGGGAGATCTCATGAATATCATTCGCGCAAGTAAAGTTGCCCGGCCTGGATGGATCGGGACGGCGGTCGCCATATTGCTGCTCGCATTCTCCGCGACTCTGAGCGCACAAGACAAGAAGCCGCCGAAGCCGCCGGCTCCCACGCATTCGGCTCCCTCGCATTCGGCGCCGCCATCCAGGAGCGCTCCGGCTGCTCAACCGCACGCCAGCACGCCGCAAACGGGCACGCCGCAAACACACCAGGGCGGCAACAGCAACCCGACCCCGAGCGGGAACCGGACCGGCAGCACGGTCGTCAGCCCGAACAATCGGCCCGCCGGCAATACTGCGCCGGCTTCCAACAACGGCAACAGCCGTCCCGGCAGCACTACCGTGTACCCGAACAATCGACCCGGCGGAAATACTACACCGGCTTCCAACAACGGCAACAATCGCCCGGGCAGCACGACCACGTACAGTCCGAACACTCGGCCGGGCGGAAACAATGCGCCCCCCAATAACGGCAACAATCGGCCCGGAGGCAACACCGTGGGCGGAGGCAATCGCGGCCCCGGAACCTTCAATGCAAACTCCGGTAATTCGACCTCGGGCCGCACCTTCGCGCCGCGGGCCGCGATCTACCACGCTCCAAACGGCGGGCAGGTACAGACCCGTGCCGACGGTTCCATCCGCGAAGTGCACACGGCCAACGGCGCGATCATCCATCATGCTCCCAACGGCGTGCGGAGCGTGCAGGTGCAGCGGCCCGGCGGAGGCGTGATCGTCGCCAATTCGCGCGGCAGCGGGTATGTGCAGCGCAACGTGGTGGTGAACAACACGACGTTTATCCAACGCACGTACGTGGTGAACAACGTTTCGTACGCGCGCGTTTACCGGCCGTGGGTGTGGGGCGGAGTCTCGTTCAGCGTTTATAGACCGATGCGATTCTGGTCGCCGGGGTTCTACGCTTACGCCTACAGTCCGTGGGCGCGGCCGATCGCTTACGGCTGGGGATGGGGTGGCAGCCCGTGGTACGGGTACTACGGCGGGTGGTTCACACCGTATCCGTATTACGCGGGCCCCGCGTTCTGGCTGACCGACTACCTGATCGCACAGACTCTGCAGGACGCGTACGTGGCGCGCCAGCAGGCGGCAGCCGCGGCGGCGGCCGACGCGCAGTCCAACAATTACGCGGCGACGCCGCTCACCCCCGACGTGAAGCAGGCGATCGCGGATGAAGTCAAACGGCAGTTGGATCAGGAGCGGGCCGAGCAGGGGTCCATGAATACCGCGCAGGCCGGCGGTCCGCCCCCGATTTTCAGCGGCGGCGGTCCGCATGTTTTCGTGGTGGCGAACGCCCTGGACGTGGATGCCGGCGGCGGGCAGTTGTGCCCCGTGACCGAGGGCGATGTGCTGCAGCTCAATTCGCCGCCGCCCTCCAATTCCCAGTATGCCCAGGTGGTGGTGCTGGCGAGCAAGGGCCAGGATTGCCGCAAGGGCAGCACGGTTTCGGTGGCGCTGGCCGATCTGCAGGAGATGCAGAACCAGATGCGCGCCACCATCGATCAGGGCCTGGGCGACTTGCAGAAGAAGCAGGGCCAGGGCGGATTGCCCGCGCTGCCCGCCTCGGCCGCGGGACAGCCCACCAATGCGCCGTACGCCTCGCAGATGCAGCCTGACGCCAACGCCGCTACCCAATTGGCGCAGGTATCGCAGGACGCGGACCGGGCGGAGCAGGACACGGTCAACCAGAGCATGGCGGGCGGAGGCGCTCCGGCAACGGTGGCGCTGGGCCAATCGATCCAGGACGTGGAGGCGATCATGGGAAAGCCGAAGGACATCGCCGATCTGGGGTCGAAGAAGATTTACGTGTACAAGGATTTGAAGATCACGTTCGTGGATGGGAAAGTGACGGACGTTCAGTAGGACAGACCATCGCCTTTCGTGGTCTGTCACTAGATTGCGGCAGGGCGACAGGCGACAAAACCGATCGCCTCGCTCCGTGCAACGGAGTGTCCCACGTACTCATCGTCGTGCTGCGCGGCCAGCTCGCAATCAAACATCCCGGAGCACTTCGTTGACGAAGTCTTCTTCGGTCAGACCTTCAACATGAATCAAGCGACGCGCCATCCGTTATTCCGGGGCCGGCCTGCCGCCGAATTAGGATTGCAGTTCCCCTGGCGGAGTCAGCGCCCAGGACAGCATGTGGAAGAATGTTTCATGAGCCTCCCGCGGCCGGCTGCTGCTGGGTCATGCAATGCAGCGCGCCGAAGCCCCAGACCAGCTCCGTGCAGTGGATGCCCACCACCTCGCGATCGGGAAATACGCGCGCCAGGGCCGCCAGCGCCACGCGATCGTTCACATCGTTGAACGTGGGGACGAGCACCAGGCGGTTGGCGATATAGAAATTCGCGTAGCTGGCCGGCAGACGCTCGCCCGAGAAAATCAGGGGCCGCGGCATCGGCAGCTTCACCACTCGCAGACCGGCCGCGCGCAGGATCGCGTGGTTCTCGCGCAGCAGGGCGTAGTTGGCGTCCGAGCGGTCGCTCTCCGAAGCGGCCACCACGGTCTCGGGCCCCACGAAGCGCGCTACGTCGTCCACGTGACCGTGCGTGTCGTCGCCGGCGACGCCGTTCCAGAGCCAGATCACGCGTTGGGCGCCCAGGTAGTCGTGCAGATTCTTTTCGATCTGCTGCCGTGTCATGCCCGGATTGCGCGCCTGCACGGGGCTCAGCAGGCATTCCTCGGTGGCCAGCAGCAGCCCCGCGCCGTTTACGTCGATGGCGCCGCCCTCCAACACCATTTCGGGGGTCCAGGTGGGCAGTCGCAGTTGCTGGCCGATCCATGCCGCGATGGCCGCATCGTGCTGCCAATCGTCATAGCTGGCCCACGCGTTGAAGCGCCACGCCGTCAGCCCCACTTCGCCGCGGCGGTTCTTGACGAACAGCGGGCCGTAATCGCGGGTCCACGCCCGGTTGGTGATCGAATGGAAGAACTCGACGGAATCCATCTCCGCGCCGGCTCTGCGGAGCACGCGGCGCGCCATGTCTTCCATCAGGCGGTTCTCCACCAGAATCCGCACACGCTCGACAAGGCTCAATTTGCGGACGATCTCGCCGTAGACCCAGGGGATGGGCGCGAACCTGGCCGGCCAGTCGTCGCGATTGTGGGGCCACGCGATCCAGGTAGCTTCGTGCGGCTCCCACTCGGCGGGCATGCGGAAGCCGCGGCTGCGCGGTGTCTTCAGCTTCAATCGATCACCCGGTTCAATATACCAGAGTAGGCGTCGATTCGGCGGTCGCGCAGGAACGGCCAGTTGCGCCGCACTTCTTCGATGCGCCGCGGATGGCATTCCACGATGAGCGTCTCCTCGCGGTCGTGGCCGGCTTCCGCCAGCACCTGGCCGAAGGGATCGGCCACGAAGGATCCGCCCCAGAATTCCAGGCCCTGCTCGGGCGGCCCTTCGTACCCCACGCGGTTGACGGCGGCGACGTACAATCCGTTGGCGATGGCGTGGGCGCGCTGGATGGTGCGCCATGCGTCGTGCTGCGCCACGCCGTATTGCGCCTTTTCAGAAGGATGCCATCCGATGGCCGTGGGGTAGAACAGCACTTGGGCGCCTGCCAGCGCGGCCAGGCGAGCCGCCTCGGGAAACCACTGATCCCAGCAGACCAGCGGAGCCACGCGGGCGTACCGCGTGTCGAAGCAGCGGAAGCCCAGGTCGCCGGGGGTGAAATAGTATTTCTCGAAGTACAGCGGGTCGTCGGGGATGTGCATCTTGCGGTACGTCCCCAGCAGCGTGCCATCGGCGTCGAGGACCAGGGCGGTATTGTGATAGACGCCCGCAGCGCGCCGCTCGAAGACCGACCCGATAAGCGCCACCGAAAGCTCGCGCGCCAGGCGCGAAAAGCTCTCGCTGGTGGGCCCGGGAATAGGCTCCGCCAAGTCGAACAGTTCGGCGCTTTCCACGCGGCAGAAGTACTGCGAGCGGAAGAGTTCCTGGACACAGAGGATCTGCGCGCCTTTGCCGGCCGCCTCCCGGATGCGCCATTCGGCCTTGGCCAGGTTTTGGGCGGGATCCTGGTCGCAGGCCATCTGGATGAGGCCTACGCGGAATTTCGCGAGGTGCACGAGACTATTGTAGCGGCCCCGGTCAGTTGGATTTCGGCTGGTCGCCGTTGCCAGGCTTCTTGCGGATGGTCTCGTCGACAATCTGGATCAGGGCGTTCAGTTTTTCCTCGACCTCGCGGTGGACCTCGGCGCCCCGCCGGATCTCCTCTTCGGAGCGCTTCCGGGCTTCCCGGATACTCGCCTCATACTCCGCCATCTTCGCCGCATGTTCCGCAAGCCTCGCATCATGATCGGCAATCATCGCTTCATGATCGGCGTGGGACTCGGTGTGGGCCTCGAGCGTACTCGCGATACGTGCGAAGGTCTCGTTGTTCCGATTCGCAATCTCGAGCAGCCGATCGATTTCGCGGTCACGCTGGCGCGAAACCTCGAAGAGGTGTTCGATGGACCTGTCCTGCCGCTCCACCGCCTTTTCGTGCTGCTCCGCCGCCTTGTCCTGGCGGGCGGACAGCCGATCGAGGGTCGCTTCAATCCGGTCCATCCGGGAGTTGCCGCTGGGTGAGTCGCCGTTGGGGGTCACATATCTATTATCATCGATATTGACCCACCGCGCACTGGTTCTCTTCGACATCGACGGCACGCTGGTCCGCCGCGCCGGGCCGCATCATCGCGAGGCGCTGGTATACGGCGTCCGCCGCGTGACGGGGCTCGAAACCACCACCGAGGGCATCCCCGTGCAGGGGATGCTGGACCCCGACATCCTGACCGTCATGATGCGGCGCGCGGGCGCCCCGCGGGCGCGGATTCATTCCTCCATGCCCGAGATTCTGCGCGCCGCCGAGCGCTACTACCTGCGGGAATGTCCGGTGCTCCGCGACAAGCATTGCCCGGGAGTTGCGCCGTTGCTCGAAAGACTCACGCGGCGCGGCATCCTGCTGGGTCTGGTCACTGGGAACCTGACGCGCATCGGCTGGCGCAAGCTGGAACGCGCGGGCTTGCGCGACTATTTTCGTTTCGGCGCATTCGGCGAAATGGCGAAGACGCGGGCGGGCCTGGCGAAGATCGCGATCCGCGAAGCGCGCCGCCGCGCCTGGGTGGAACGCGGTGCGCCGGTCTCCCTGGTGGGCGACGCTCCGGCAGATATCGTGGCGGCACGAAGCAATCGGATCCGCTCCATCGCGGTTGCGACCGGCCTGACCTCGGCGGCCGAGTTGGAGGCTGAAGGACCCGATATACTCCTCCCCGATCTTCGAGCACTACGCCTCCGCATGATAGAAGTGGTATAACTGCGGGAGTAGGAGTCAGGAGTCAGGAGCCAGGAGCCGGAATGGCCCGGGCGCGGCCGGTAGTCGCCGCATGATACAGCTTGGAACGTAAGTTAGGCATCCGCATGATCAGGGCCATAGTACTTTTCTTTTTTCTTGGGATCCATCTTTCTCGGGGGCAGTATGTCATCTCCACAGCCGCCGGAGGAGTCCCGCCGGCTACGCCACTCGCAGCCGGCACAGCCTCCATCGGCGATCCGCCGCGAGTCGCGGTAGATTCGGCCGGCAACGTCTATTTCGGCAGCATCCACTCGGTCTTCAAGGTAGATGGTTCCGGGACACTGACGCGGGTCGCGGGCACCGGGCGGTATGGCAACTCGGGCGACGGGGGCCCAGCCACCAGCGCGCAGCTATCGTTTCCCGACGGCATTGCGGTGGACGCGGCCGGTGACATTTTTGTTGCCGACCGGGACGCCGATATCATCCGCCAGATCGCCCCCAGCGGCACCATCAGCAGGTATGCCGGAACCGGCACCATTGGCTTCTCGGGTGACGGCGGGCCGGCGGCCAACGCGCTGTTGAGCGGCCCGACCGGCCTGACCCTGGATGCCGCGGGCAACCTCTATATCGGGGACACGGGCAACAACCGCATCCGCAGGATCTCGCCGGACGGCACCATCACCACGGTGGCCGGGAGCGGCGGAAACGGCAACGGCGGCGATGGCGGCCCGGCCGTGAACGCGGACCTGAACGGCCCGGAGGGCGTGGCAGTGGATGCCGCGGGCAGCATTTACATCGCGGACACCTTCAACAATGTGGTGCGTAGAGTGGCTCTCGACGGAACCATGAGCACCTTCGCGGGGAACGGCTACCCCGGCTATTCGGGGGACAACGGGCCGGCCTCGATCGCGACCCTGTTCCTGCCCACGGATGTGGCCGTGGACAGCGGCGGCACCGTGTACATCTCCGACCTGGGAACCATCCGCATTCGCGTGGTCATCAACGGGAACATCAGCACCATCGTAGGCTCGGCGAAAGGCCCCTTACCCTTCGATGGCGAACCGGCAGTCACGGCCAGGTTGAAGGGGCCCACGGGCGTGGCCGTGGATGCCAACGGAATCGTCTACTTCGCGGAAGGCTCCGTGGGCTCGGGTTCGGGCCTCGACGTGGGTGATTTCAAGATCTGGAAGGTCACCAGGGACGGCCTCATTTCGACAGCCGCGGGGAACGGGCTCAACAGCTATTCTGGCGACAACGGGCCGGCCGCGATGGCGCAACTGGACACGCCCACCGGGGTGGCGATGGACTTTGCCGGCAACCTCTACTTCGCGGACACGGCGAACAACCGGGTGCGGAGAATCTCGCCGGACGGCTCGATTGTCACGGTGGCCGGCAACGGGAATTCCGGATTCTCCGGCGACTTCGGGCCGGCGGTCAGCGCCTCATTGAATGGGCCGATGGGCGTGACGGTGGACCTGCTGGGCTTCCTCTACATCGCCGATACGGGCAACAACCGGGTGCGGGCGGTGGATCTCAACGGGATGATCTACACCATTGCCGGCAACGGCAATGCCGCCTTTTTCGGTGACGGCAGCCTGGCGCAGAGTGCGGCCCTGCGCGGCCCCCAAGGGCTCGCAGTGGACCCATCCCGCAACCTCTACATCGCCGACACGCTGAACCACCGGATTCGCGAGATCACGCTGGACGGCATTCTCGACACGGTGGCCGGAAGAGGCCAGGGATTCGGCGGGGACGGCGGACCGGCGGTTACCGCGCTGCTGAATTTGCCTGTCGGCATCGCCCTCGATGCCAACGGCAATCTCTTCATCGCCGACCAGGGCAATAACCGGATCCGCATGTTCTCGACGACCAGCGGGAACATCACTACGGTGGCGGGGAGCGACGGCTCGGGCGGCCTGGGAGACGGCGGCGCAGCCAGCAGCGCGCAACTGAAGAGCCCGCAGGGGGTGGCCGTGGATCCGGCGGGGAATCTCTACATTTCCGATACGGGCCAGAACCGTGTCCGCAAGGTGGCGACGAACGGCAGTATCGGCACCATCGGCGGGAACGGGAGGTGCTGCTACTCCAACGACGGCATACCCGGCGCCGTGGCGCCGTTGAGCGGGCCGGTGGGCATCGCCGCCGATCCGTCCGGCAACGTGTGGGTGGCCGACTCGGGGAATCAAGCGATCCGCGAGCTGCGGCCTGTAGTCTCCGGCGGAGTCGAGAGCGTGGTGACCAACGGCGCCAGCAACGTGATCGGACCGGTTGCGGCGGGCGAGATCGTCGCGATCTACGGCGCGGGTCTCGGGCCGACACCCGCGGTCGCATACCAGCTCGGCAGCGGGGCGCAGGCGGGCACGCAACTGGGCAGCGTCAGCGTGGCGTTCGGCGGGATATCGGCCCCGATCCTGTATGCCTCGGCGACCCAGGTCACCGCCATCGTGCCTTATGGCGTTTCGGGCCCGAGCGCGCAGGTGGTGGGATCGTACCAGAGCGCGATCACGTTTTCGATTTCGGCGCCGGTGGCCGCCGCGGCGCCGGGCCTGTTCACGGTGGATAACACCGGCACCGGACAGGCGGCGGCCACCAACCAGGACGGATCGTCGAACAGCGCGGCGCATCCGGCCGCGGCGGGGAGCTTGATTACGCTATACGCCACGGGCGAAGGGCAGACTTCGCCGGCGGGCAGCGAAGGCACGCCGGTGACGGCTCCGCAGCCGCACCCGATTCTGCCGGTGACCGCGACGATCGGCGGGCTGCCGGCGACAGTGGTGTCCGCGGTGGAAGCTCTCGGCAACGTCGGCGTGATGCAGGTGACGGTGCAGGTTCCCGGGGGCGTCCAGCCGGGGCACACGGTGCCTGTGGTAGTGCAGGTGGGCGGGGTCTCGAGCCCGCCGGGGGTAACGATCGCGGTGGCGGGAATTTGAAGTTCACCGCGGAGACGCAGAGTAACGGAGATAAGCGCGGAGAAAACCAAAGTCAAAATCTGAGAGTGCCGAGATGGCAGAGGATGCCGAGAAAAAAGGGTTGGCAGGCGGAAGCGCCTGCCCCACTTTAGCGGCGGCGGTGGCAGGGATTTAACGGCGGCGGCCTTGGCGCTCCTCCGCGGCTGCGGCGGCGCCCTGGCCGATGAAGCCGGAGCGCGGCGGGTTGCCGTCATCGAGCAGCAGGTATTCCGCGGGGGCTTCGGCGCGCGATGCCTTCACCGTCCGCAAGGCGTCATTGCCCGCTACCGTGAGCACCATGTGAGAAGCATCGAGCGGGTTCCTGGCGGCGAAGACCAGGGCCTCGCGCTCGGAAGCGTGGGTGGCGCCATCGATCTGGAATCCGCCGCCTTCGGAAACCAGGCCGAGCTTGGGGGCCCAGGCGGCCAGCGCCGAGTTGGCCTCGGGGCGGCCGACGAAGATGACGTCGCGATGGCGCAGCAGATCGTCGGAGACTTCGAAATCCTTGTAGATGGGCACTTCGCTTTCGTAGCGGTCGAGGTAGTGGAGCTGCATCTGTTCGGCGGCGTAGCGGTTGGCGCCGGCTTCGCGCACGGTGCCGTAGACCAGCACGGCGGAGGCGAGATGGCGCGTGATATCGGTGGTGAGATAAGCGGGTCCTTCGGCGGGCTCGGTGAACTCAAAGGGGACTCCGGCTTTGTCGAGGAATGACTGCGCGGTCACCGTTTTGGTGGTATTGGCGGCGAAGTAGTCGGTCATCAGCTTGAGGAAGGCGTCATCGCCCATCTTGCGGCGCAGCGCATCGAGGAACAGGACGCCCTTGACGGCTTCGAGCTGGACGCGATTCATGGCGTCTTGTGGGCTGAGCTTCAGTCCGCGAAATGTTGCGCGCTCTGCGCTCAGCGCTTTTTCGACATCGTCGGATTCGAGGACGCGGTAGTAGCCGGCTGCGCCCCCCACGAACCAGGTATCCGCATCGGAGGCGGGGAGCACCCAGCCCTTCCACAGACGGTCCTTCAGGGATGCGGTCTTGGCGGCGGGCTTGCTATCGGACTTGGGCTTGGGGGCCAGGCGGGACTTTTCGTTTTCCTGAATGGCGGTACGCAACGATTCGGACGGCTCGGCGCGGAACAGGGCGTAGCCCGCCGGATACAAGCCGTCGTTCTTGGCATATCCGGACCACGGCCCGGGCACCCATTCGCGCTGATTGGGCTTGCCGATCTCGGCCCACACCATCATGCGCGAAGCCATGTCCGAGGTGGCGACCTTGGCATCCATGGTGCTGGCGCTGACCAGCGGGGCGGTGCGGAACGCGAGGAAGGCGAACTGCTCGTCGATCTGGCCTTTGTGCTTCTGGTAGAGATTCTGCCAGGCGAGATCGCGAATCGCAGGAACGAAGGGAATGTAGTCGGGCGCGCCCTTGGGATCGGGATAGTTTTCCAGGCGGACGTCTAGATCCTTGGCATTGTTGTTGCCCCAGTAGAAGCCCTGGATGCCGCCGAACCACTCGTTCTTCGAGCTGCGCCACAGCCTGGTCTTGTTAGTGCCCAGCTCGTACATGGCGATCTCGTTGTTCTTGGCGTCGCCGATCAGCCATTCGTTGGTGTAGAGGCCGTTGTT
>Ga0209415_10020149_pt1 | contig 10390 bp, 8 predicted proteins | sample PeaSoiSIISIP2007_FD_187696 | JGI IMG/M metagenome (GOLD analysis project Ga0209415, IMG submission 187696) | Peat soil microbial communities from Weissenstadt, Germany - SII-SIP-2007 (SPAdes) (version 2) | ecosystem: Environmental > Terrestrial > Soil > Wetlands > Peat | place: Germany...
GCCATGTCACACCATACCGTTCACCCGCATGCTGAATTCGATCGTTTTCCGCAATTGGCCGAGGAATTCGGCAGCGAAATCGACCGCATCATCAACGCGGAATTCGCCGATTTCGTCTGGGATAGCCGCTTCGTCGAACGCGATCTTGGGGCCTGGGAAGGCTTCGATGACGACGATGAGTGCGGCGAAATCGTCCGTATCATCGGCTATTTCCGCAGCCGTTACATCGTTGCGACCTGCATCGTCGATGGCTACCGGCATGTCCAAATGATGCTGAAGCAGCGTCAATTCGACAACATCATTGACGCCGAGCAGGCGTTCCTGGACGGCGGGGGAGACCTCGCCGACACCCTGTAAGCGGTGTCGGGGCGACCGCTTGATCTTCGCCCCGGGACTTTATCAGGCACGAGAGAGTAGATGAGCGTGGATGGGGTGATGGGCATCTCAGGGTGCCGCGTAAGGCAAGATGAAGCAGTGGCGCCATCCCACGGGGAGATACCGCTAAGTCTCTGTCTGCACGTCTTTTTTTTAAGGCGCGGTATGGCGCCATGGGCGATTCGGCTGGCGCCAGGGGACACACAAGCCGTTGATTTTATTGGGGTGCATGGCGCTGGTTTCCGGGAGCGATTTTCCCTCTGATATCCCGGTGGTGACGGCGGGAGGATGAAAGATGAGCGATGACGACAATTTCGAGCCAAGGCTCGGCAAAATCCGCTCGGGTGGCGCGAAGCAGGGCCGTAAATTCCTGCATCGGGTGTTGGCGGCGGCGATCCTCGCCCGTGGTGGTTCCGGCGGTAGGGCGTCGCCCCGCAAGAACCGCTTCGACGGCAGCCGCATCGGCTGCGGCGCCGGTGTCGGCCGGGTGCTGTCTGCGCGCGATCATTACGCCGCCTTCCGCCAGCGTCGGGTCATCGTCAAATCCCGCATCGTCAAGCTGGCCGGCCGGGGCTTGCAGGGTGCGCGTGCCCATCTGCGTTATATCCAGCGCGATGGCGTTACCCGCGATGGCGCGCCTGGCCAACTCTATGGTGCCGAGCAGGGTCGGGTGGATGGCAAGGACTTCCTTGACCGCGCCGATGGCGACCGCCACCAGTTCCGTTTCATCGTCTCCGCCGAGGATGGCGCACAGTACGAAGACCTGAAGCCTTTTGTCCGCCGCCTGATGACGCAGATGGAAGAAGATCTGGGCACCAAGCTCGATTGGGTCGCCGTCGATCATTACAACACCGGCCATCCGCATAGCCACATCATCGTCCGGGGCAGGGATGATCGGGGCAAGGATTTGATCATCGCCAGGGACTATATCTCCGCCGGCATGCGCGAGCGGGCCGCCGAGATCGTCAGTCTGGATTTCGGGCCGCGATCGGATTTCGAGATCGAGGACCGGCTGCGTCGTGAGGTCGAGCAGGACCGCCTGACCAGTCTCGATTGCAAGCTGCTCCGGGACGTCGGCGAAGATGGTGTTGTCTGGGCCACCGACCGCGATGCCTTCCAGCAGTCTCTACGCGCCGGTCGTTTGCAGAAACTGAGGCGGCTCGGTCTGGCCGAGGAAGTCCGCCCCGGCCAATGGCGCCTTGCCGATGATATCGAGGACACGCTGCGCCGGATGGGTGAGCGCGGCGACATCATCAAAACCATGCACCGCGAGATGACGGAAAAGGGTTTGGTCCGCTCTGCCGCCGATTATGTCATCCATGATCCGACAGATCAGCAGGCCCGACCCATCGTCGGCCGGGTTGTCGCGCGCGGGCTCTCCGACGAGATCGCCGACCGCCATTACCTGATCGTCGATGGCGTGGACGGTCGCCCCCATTACGTCGACATCGGCAAGGGGGAAGCCACTGACCCGACGCCGGCCGGCGCCATTCTGCGCATCGAGCCCAAGCGGCTGGAACCTCGGCAGGTGGACCGCACCATTGCCGAGATCGCCACCGCCAACGGCGGCCAATACAACGTCGATCTTCATCTGCACCATGATCCATCGGCCAGCGAGAGCTTCGCCGAAACCCATGTGCGACGATTGGAAGCGATGCGGCGACTCACCGGAAATGTTGTGCGCGAAGCCGATGGCACCTGGATCATTGCCGCCGACCATCTGGAACAGGCGGCCATGTTCGAGCGGCGTCAAGCCAAGGATGCGCCGGTGATGGTGCAGACTCTGTCGTCGCTGCCGCTGGACCGCCAGGTCGGTGCGGATGGCGCCACCTGGTTGGACCGGCAACTGCTGGCGGCCACCCCGGAACCGTTGCGTGAATCCGGTTTCGGCAAAGACGTGCTGGATGCCCAGCTCCGGCGCCGACAGTGGCTGATCGCCGAGGGGCTGGCCCAGGAGGAACAGGGGCGCGTCGTCTATCGTGGTGACATGCTGGACAACCTGCGGCGGCGGGAATTGGTCCGCGTTGCCGGTCAGCTTTCCGACGAACTGGGCCTCGGCTATGTCGAGACCGGAAAGGGGGATCGGGTGGATGGCGTCTATCGCCGGGCCATCGATCTTGCCAGCGGAAAATTCGCCATCATCGAAAAGAGCCGGGAGTTCACCCTGGTGCCGTGGCGACCGGTACTGGAACGACATCTCGACCAGCAGGTGTCCGGCGTGATGCGCGGGGACGGGATTTCGTGGACCATCGGCCGCCAGCGGAGCGGGCCGAGCGTGTCGTGATGTGTGGCGGGACAAGTAGCTTAGTGTCCAGACCCTACAATTAGTCAAAATGCGTGCATTCATATCTACATGCAGTGAGATTCAGTGCGCGGCCACTTGCGGAGACGGAAGGCCAAACCGATATAAAAAGATCATTTTTATTACGTAAGGCATATTCGAATGACAGTTCAGTATTCAGCGACCTCCGATGCCACCAATTTCCTGTTGCAAGACATCGCCGAAAAAATCCAGCTTCGCCCCGCCGAACACAAACTGGCCGAAACCCGATACAAAGCGGTGCACGGGCACCTCGAACGGAGCAGACTTGGTCACATCTTCCCGCGGATTTATCCGCAAGGATCCATGGCCGTGGGAGCGACGATCGCCTCGAAACTGGACAATGATGAATATGACATCGACGTCGTGCTTGAAATGGGCATCGACGCCTTCGCCTACGCGCCGGGCAATATTCTGGACGCTATTTTCGAAGAACTCCGCGGCTTGCCAGGCTCGACACGGGTCGTCCGTCAGACGCGATGCGTCACCGTCGAATATGCCAATATGCATCTCGACGTCACGCCCGCAGTTCTGATCGCCGGTGAGCAGGAACGGACGAGCATCATATTTCACAGCAAATCTGACGGACCGGTCGAACCCGAACGACGGATAATCGCAAATCCGTGGGGATTTGCCGAATGGTTTAAGGTTCGTACCGCTCCCGAACCGGATTTTGCGAAATCGATGTTTCGGGGAGACATGGCAATCGACCCCGTGCCCAAACAGGAGGACGTCGAGGAAAAGTCAAAATCGCTGATATCGCTGCAGCTTATCAAACGCTGGCGCAACATAGTTCACGAGAACCGGCGTGGACGACGCCCTCCGTCGATCCTGTTGGCGAAGCTGATTGCGGACAACGGTCCGGGACGAGGCGGTCTGTTCGATGTGCTGCAGACGCAAGTCAACGCGTTGGCCCTTGTATTCGGTCGCGATCATTCCCGGGGCGAACTCATCCATGTTTGCAATCCGGCATGCGCCGCAGACGTTCTGTCGGACAGGTGGCCCGGCGACTTGGAGCAACAGCGCCTCTTCCTTGGCGACTTGCAATCGTTCTCCCGGGAACTCGTCGATCTCCGTTCTGCGCGGCTCGACGACAAGAAGAAGATTCTTAACCGGCTCTTCGGCGAACGCGCGACGGTGATTGCCTACGAAAGCCTCGCCAAGGCTGCGGCGGCGGACAACGCGGGCGGGCGTCTGCTGTACAAGACTGGCAGCGGATCGGCGGTCTTGGGCGGGGCGGGGATATCTACGGCAACCAATACAGGAGTTGCGGCAAGGCACACGTTCTTTGGCGGGACACATAAGCCGGCACGGTAGGAACGACGGGTGGCATACCTAACGCTCCGAGAACAGGCGGAGGGCATGAAGAGGGCGTTTCCGCAAATGCGGCTGCTATTCCGCAGCTCTTGGGGCGTGTGCTGGCAAGGCCCGTTGCGTGGGGCCGATTTCGACTACGAAGTGCGGATCCTCTACCTGAACGGAAACGACATCGGCCGTTGCGAAGTCGTGGCGCATTGTTGGTTTCCCGAAGTTGTCATCGTCGATCCGCCGCTGCGCAAGCGTCACGGTGACAACTATGTCCCGCATGTATACGACACCGACGGCGAACCGATACTGTGTCTGTTCGATGCCCGTGCCGAAGAATGGGATCAGGGAATGTCGGTCGCCGACACCATCATTCCTTGGGCAGCGAAATGGCTGTTCTTCTACGAACTGTGGCTCGCCACGGGACAATGGGAAGGTGGCGGCAGGCACCCTGACGCTCGCGACAGAAAGGCTCAACAATGCGTCTTCCCTTCGGTCTTGGCCACGACAAGCAGGCGCCGGATCCGGCTGCCCGACGATCTGCGGGAACCATCCCGAAACGACGCAAACCGCTTCCTTGGCCCGTGGACAAAGAATTCAGGATACTTTCAATCGACGGAGGAGGAATCCGCGGAATCCTGCCTGCGGGATTTCTCGCGTCGCTTGAAGAGGCTTATCTGGGAGATGGAAGCATCGGCGACCACTTTGATCTCATTGTGGGAACTTCAACGGGAGGGATCATCGCCCTCGGTTTGGCCAACGGACTGACGGCAGGGACCCTGCGGGATTTGTACGTCGACCGGGGCGGCGAGGTCTTCCCGGATTACGGACCGTTTGGTAAAGCGGTGAACGAGCTGATGGGCGCCGTTTGCCACAGATGCGATCATAAGGCTCTCGAACGGCTCATCGCCGAGGTTCTGGGCGAGAAATGCTTCTGGCAGGCGAGGAAGCGGGTCAATATCCCATCCATAGACTCGACGTACGGAGAGGTGTTCGTTTTCAAGACACCCCATCACCCAGATTTCAAGCTGGACTGGTGCAAGCCGATGGCCTTGGCGGCGCGGGCCACGTCCGCCGCCCAGTCGTTCTTCAAGCCCGTGTCCGACGGAACGTACGAATACTTGGACGGCGGCATCTGGGCAAACAACCCCGTTATGATCGGACTGGTCGACGTGCTCTCGTGTTTCGACGTTCCTCGGGACCGAATCAGCATACTCAGTCTGGGGTGCGTCGAGGATACCTACGGCATCGGCACGCTCCAACGACATCTCGGAGGCAAGGTTTTCTGGCCATCGAATGTTATTAACGGAGGCATGCACCTGCAATCGATGAACGCGGTCGGTCAGGCCGGACTGCTGATCGGACGCGACAAACTGATCCGGGTCAACTATCCACCCATCAGACCCAAGCTGGAGATGAACGACTGGGCACGTTGCCGCGAGATCCTGCCTGGAAAAGCGCGGGAATTGATGGCCACTTACGGTGACGCCGTGCGATCCATCTTTCTGCAAACCAAGGCGGACGAGTACGTCCCCTGCTACAGCCCGGATAACCCTCCGCCCGTTGTTTGATTCTGCGACCGGGGAACGTCGGCATCCTGGGGATTCGAGGATCGCAAAAGAGGCACATCTCCAAGTCGCGCGGCGTCACGCATCGTTCCGCCTTACCGGAAATGTCGTGCGCGAATCCGATGGCACATGGATCGTTGCCGCCGGACCATCAGGAACCGGCGGCCAAGTTCGAGCCGCGTCAGGACAAGAGGCGCCCTCGGTGGCGCTGACTCTGTCGTCTCTGCCACTGGACCGGCAGGTCGGTGCGAATGTCGATGTTGGTCCGACGTTGCGAAGGGCGGAGACGCCTTGCATTTCTTATCCATTGAGAATAGATAAGAAAATTGCTAGCCTATTCGGTACATATTCATGGGGTGTCCTGACATGTCCACCGTCACGATCTCGTTGCCCGAATCACTGAAAGCGTTCGTCGACCGACAGCTTGCCACCAAGGGCTATGGCAATGTGAGTGAGTATTTCCGCACCCTGCTTCGCCATGCCCAGGCGCAGGAAGAGGATGCCAGGCTGGAGACATTGCTCCTGGAAGGGCTCTCAGGTGCGGAGGACATCGCCCTCACGCCGGAATTTTGGAAGGATCTCAAGAACGAGGCAATTGGACTGGCTGTAAAGCACAAGGCGCGGAAGCCATCGTGAAGGCGGTCATTCGGCCGCGCGCGCGAGACGACATCACGCGGCAGTTTCGCTGGTATCTCGTGGACCAGGATGCTCCGGATGCCGCATTTCGGTTTCTTGATGCCATCCAGATGACCATTGATCGGATCAGCGAGACGCCCGGTATCGGCGCGCCCAAGCAGTTCAAGAACCCGGTGCTTGCGGGCTTGCGTTCCTGCCCCGTCGATGGTTTCGAAAAGATCCGCGTCTATTACCTCGCCAACGGAAAGGATCTGCGGGTGATCCGTATCCTGCATGGCGCCAGAGACATAGGTGCCGTTCTGGAAAGCGAAGATGACGACGGCGCGACGGGCTGAAGCGGGTTTCAGCATTCGGGTAGTCTGAACTGACGTTGTTCGGGGGACGATCCCCCGAACGCGATCTCGCGATAACCGAGACTGTCATATCCGGTCTCCCGCTTGCGCGCCATCCTGGCCAGCATGGGTTCATCGCCATCAACATAGTCGTAGATGATGACCTCGCGTTTGGTCGCATACAGACGGTGGAGCCGGCCGGCATATTGGGCGAGCGTTCCCCGCCAGGCAATCGGCATGGTCAGGAACAAGGTGTCGAGCCTTGCATCGTCGAAGCCTTCGCCGAGATAACGGCCGGTCGACAGGAGCAGGCGTCCTTCGCCTTCCGGAATGGCGGCAAGCCGTTCCATCGCCTGACGTCGTTGCCGATTGCTCATGCCGCCTTGCAGCACGATCACGTTTTTGGCGAATTTCTCCAGGCGGTCGGCCAGGGCAGCAAGATGATCTCTGCGCTCGGTGATGACGACCGGTGATCGCCCGGATTCCAGAGCAAACAGGATGTCGTTGAAAATCATGTCATTGCGTTGCTTGTCGGCGGCGACGGCTGCGTACAACGCTTGGATTGGCGGCTTGTCATCGCTGTCCTTTCGTTCGAAGCGAAATGCCGTACTGCGGAAGACCACATGGTGGTCGAAGGGACGTTCGGCGGCCTGCTTGCGCGCGTCGACGCGATAGCGCACGGGACCACACTGCATGAAGATGATCGGCTGATGGCCATCCTTGCGTGTCACCGTGGCGGAAAGGCCGAGAACATAGCGGGCCTTGGCTTCGCGGGCGATCTTTTCGAAGGCGACGGCCGCGAGATGGTGACATTCGTCGACGATCAAATGTCCGTAATTGGCGACGACATCGGCCACCTCGCCTTGGCGAGACAGGCTTTGCATCAGGGCGACATCGATCAGGCCGGTCGGCTTCTTGCGACCTCCATGGATCACGCCGATTTGGTTGACCGGGATATCCAGGAACATGGCGAGCCTTGCCACCCATTGGTCGAGAAGTTGCCGTCGATGGACCATGACCAGCGTGTTGCGTCCGCGCGCGGCGATCAGTCGTGCCGCCACCACGGTCTTGCCGAAGGCAGTTGTCGCTGCCAGGACGCCGGTGTCCTCGGTCATCAACGCCTGGGTTGCGCGCTCTTGTTCGGCCGTCAACTCGCCGAGGAAGTGGGTATCGATTGGCGTCCCAAGCTGGCGCTCATCGCGAATCTCGAACTGGATACCGAGACCAGTGAGCAAGGTACGGACTTCAGAGAGGCAGCCCCTCGGCAATGCCAAATGCTGCGAGAACAGCTCAGCGCAAGAAATGATACGCGGCTTGTCGAATGTGGGCAGACGCATTCCCTGGGCGGCGTAGAATTCCGGGTTCTGAAAAGCCGCCAGTCGTACCAGGCGTGTGATCAGCTGTGCCGGCAAGTCAGCCCGTTGGATATAGATTTGGTTGCCCAACACGAGGGCTACCCGCTGCGGCAGATCGGCGGTGATCAGCGGTTCGGTCCGTCGGCGAGACGGCGGAGCCGACCATGGTTCGTTGTCGTCCTCGGTGACCGGCAACTGGACACCGAGGATGCGGCCGCTCGCCGCAGCCTTGGCAACGACCACCGACACCTCATGTGGCGTCATCCGCCGGACGTCGGCCAGAAATGCCCATTGGTCGGGATAGGGCAGGAAGTCCTCGTCGACGAACAGGCTGTTACCATTCTCGCGCGGCCGGCGCTGCAACGGTAAGGCGATCAGATTGCCGAAGCCCCCCGCAGGCATGGTGTCCTGGCTGGGAAAGAAGCGGTCATAAGAATCGAAGCCGATGTCCGGACAGCGCTCCATTGCTTGAGTCAGCAACAAGGTGCCCAGTCGCCGCGCCTCGGCAGCCGGCACCGGGGCGGTGAAGAAGATCCAGGCATGACCGCCATTCCCGGAGCGAGAGCGCTCGATGGCGACCGGCACCGCCAATTCGGCTGCGGCATCCCGAAATGCGGCGACGTCCCGCATCCAGGACCCCTTGTCGAAATCGGCGGCGAGAAACCAACAGGTCTCGTCGGTTAGCATGGCGTATACGCCGATGGTGCCATCCTTGTCCCGACCGCCTTTGCCGCTCAGATGGTCGTGGATGCAACGATCGTCCACCGGCAGAAATGCCTGGTTCGGGCATTCGCCGCATTTGACCCCATCCCGCTTGCCGCAAATGCCTCTGACCCATTCATCGCGGCAGGCCGGCGCATAGCCGGATCCCATCTTGGCTTTCTGGTTTTCCCAACGGCGTGGAAAAACGTCCGTACGGCCACGGAAGAGGCTGCGGAACAGGGCGACCTTGGCCGCTGTTGGCGAGGCCATGGTCACTGTGGCGCGGGTTTCGATCTTTGCGGCGACGGGCAGTGGTTTCCGCTTTTGGCGCCGTAGCCCATCGATCCGCTCCACAATTTCGGTGCGCTCGCGGTCGAGAGCCCGCAAGCGGCCTTCCATCTCAGTGATTTTCTCGTCGATCGGATCGGGCAATGTCATCGCGCTGCCTTAGATTTACACGCTCACGATCATGCGCTTTGCGCTTCCGGCCAGACGCGAAGGGCCATCTTCTTGAACTGGGCGACACCCATCGCCCCCCGCTCTCGTGCCTTTGATCCAGGCCGCGCCAAGTATTGGGCGACGGCTGAAAATGGAGCCTCCCACATTTCGCGGGGTTCCAGGGTTGCGTTGTCAAGAAGTACCAGCAGGATGACGTCGCAAGGAGCATCAGTCTTAATCCGGGACATGCGTTGTCCTGGCTTTGCGTCTTTGCCGTAGGCTCGGCCCTTGATCTGGATGCGCTCTGTTCCGCGTAGGGCGTCGTAACCCACAGTGCGGGCAGGAGCGAGTGTCAGGCCAAGAATCTCGGCGGCGACGAATTCGGCAACTTCTCCGGTTACGCCCAATGGCTTTCCGGTTAAGCGATAGTATTCCGCCGCCAAAGGCTTCACTGACGCCAGAATCTGCCACACGCGCCTGTCAGTCTCGTTATTCACGTCGTCTTCCATCCCTGTTTTGGGTCGGTCTTTGTGCTGTGACATCAGGTCAGAGACACTCATGTTCCTTCATTTACGCGCTAACGCGCCGAAATGCACTCCTGAGGATTTGAGCGTATTTCGGCGCACATAACGGCGATTTTCGATTCCGGCGTTCTGATTGAGCCTTGTTCCGTTGCTGTGGCGCTGATGCCACGCATCCTGCGGGACAGGTTCCATGACCCCCACCAAGCTCCTTCTCGGCCAGATTCTGGTTGTTTTCGCCATCGTCATCGCCGGTGTGTGGTCGGCGACGCAATGGGCAGCGGCGATGCTGGGCTATCAGGCCCAGCTCGGTGCTCCCTGGGTCCTGCTTTTCGGCTTTCCGGTCTACCGGCCTTGGCAGCTGTTTCCCTGGTGGTATGCCTACGACGCCTATGCGCCGCATGTGTTCAACAAGGCGGGGATGCTGGCCGGGGCCAGCGGTTTCATGGGCTGCGCCGCCGCCATCATCGGCTCGTTATGGCGGGCGCGGCAGAGCCGGATGATCACCACTTACGGCTCCTCGCGCTGGGCGACCAAGCAGGAGATCGACGCAGCCGGTCTGTTCCGGACAGCTGGGGTATTCCTCGGGCGGCTGGGCAATCGCTATTTGCGCCATGACGGGCCGGAACATGTCATGGCCTTTGCGCCGACCCGTTCGGGCAAGGGCGTCGGGCTGGTGGTGCCAACGCTGCTGTCCTGGACCGGCTCCGCGGTCATCCACGACATCAAGGGCGAGAACTGGCAACTGACGGCGGGATGGCGGGCGAAGTTTTCCTATTGCCTGCTGTTCAACCCGACCGATTCGCGTTCGGCCCGTTACAACCCGTTGCTGGAAGTG
>Ga0209415_10020150_pt1 | contig 10390 bp, 8 predicted proteins | sample PeaSoiSIISIP2007_FD_187696 | JGI IMG/M metagenome (GOLD analysis project Ga0209415, IMG submission 187696) | Peat soil microbial communities from Weissenstadt, Germany - SII-SIP-2007 (SPAdes) (version 2) | ecosystem: Environmental > Terrestrial > Soil > Wetlands > Peat | place: Germany...
GCGCGAGGTAAGGCGTGTAGTCCGCGGTGACCAGCGGTGGCCAAAGCTTCTGTACGATCTTGCCGCCGGCGTCCTCGAAAACGCGCTGGAAGCCGCCGCACTGCTCGTAGCCGAAGGCGAAATCCTCGGTGATCGTCGCGGCGGCCTTGAGCTTCAGCTCCTTGGCGGCATAATCGCCGAGCGCGTGGCAGCACTGCGAGGACGTCGAGGCCGCTCGAATGAACCACGGGTTCGGCTTGCGCTGGGTCATGTCGTCGGCGGCGGCGAGGCTCAGCATGGGCACTTTCGCCTGCGCGATGTAGTCGGTGATCGCCAGGAGCTCGAAGGCGGCGAGGGGACCGACGATGACATCGACCTTGTCGCGCTCGACCAGCTCCTGCGCCTTGGTCTTGGCGCCTGCGGGATTGCCGCCGGTGTCGGCGATGACGAGCTCGACCTTGCGGCCGCCGAGCGTCGAGCTTCGATCCTTGAGGAAGAGCGTGAGGCCCTGCTCCATCTGGTTGCCGCCCTGGGCGAGCGGGCCGGTCTTCACCGTGAGGAGGCCGATGCGCGCGGGCGCGCCTTGCGCGATCACTGGCGCGCTCGGCAATGTCGCGAGCGCCGTGCCGGCCAAGAATGTGCGGCGGCTTAGTTTCGAGGCCATCGGTCCCTCCCTGTCGCGCGCCTCTCGTCGAGGAGAGGCATTTCACGGTGACGCGTTTGATCGCTTGCTCACCATGATGCGGGAGCGCGCGCGGGCGCGTCTAGGGAAAAATGGCGGTCGCGGCGGGAGGGCGACGGTTCAACAATCCGTGTTTGCCGCCGCCTCGGATTGACCGCGTATCTTATCAAATGATAAAAAAGGACGGTAACCGCGGCTCGTAGAAGCGGAAGAGGAAGACGTCGATGAAGCTCGGCTATTTCACCATGCCGCTCCACCCGCCGGAGCGCGACTATAGGGAAACTCTGCGGGAGGATCGCGAGGCGATCATCCTCGCGGACCGGCTGGGCTACGCCGACGCCTTCGTGGGCGAGCACGTCACCGACCAGGGCGAGACGATCACCTCCTGCCTGATGTTCATCGCGAGCCTGGTCAGCGAAACCAAACGCATCAAGCTCGGCAGCGGCACGATCAATCTGCCGAATTCCCATCCCGCGGCGGTGGCGGCGCAGGTCGCCATGATCGACCACCTTCTCGAAGGGCGGTTCCTCATGGGCATCAGCCCCGGCGGCCTGCGCTCGGACGCCGAGGCCTTCGGCAATCTCGACAACGATCGCACCGCGATGTTCGTGGAGGCGATCGACATGGTGCTGAAGCTCTGGGCGACCGACGCACCCTACAACCTCGAGGGCAAGTTCTGGAAGATCACGACCGCGCGCACCCTCGATCGCGAGATCGGTCAGGGCGTGATCCTCAAGCCCTATCAGAAGCCGCATCCGCCCATCGTGGTCACCGTGGTGGCGCCCTTCTCCAAGGGCGTGATCGCCGCCGCCGAGCGCGGCTGGACGCCGATCTCCGCGAACTTCCTGCAGCCGCCCTGGGTCGCCTCCCACTGGCCGATGTACGAGCAGGGCTGCAAGAACGCGGACCGCGCTGCGAGCCGCTCGGACTGGCGCGTCGCCAAAAGCATCTTCGTCGCCGACGACGAGGCGACCGCCCGGCGCTACGGCAAGGAGCAGGGCAGCCCTTATCGCTTCTATTTCCGCAACCTCATGCGCAAGCTCATCGGGAACGGCCGGCCCGAGCTCTTCAAGCGCGACCGCGCCATGCCGGATTCCGCGATCACCCTGGACTACGTGGTGGACACCTTGGTGATCGCCGGCACGGTTGACAGCGTGGTCGACCAGCTCCTGGCCTTTCGCGAGACCACCGGCGATTTCGGGACGCTCCTCTATGCCGGCCATGACTGGGTCGATCCCAAGCTCGGCCGCCGTTCCATGGAGCTGATGGCGACCGAGGTGATGCCGCGCATCAACAAGGCGATCGGCGCCTCCGCCGCGGCACAATAATTCCGTGCAGGACAGGCCGGCATTGACGCTGGCGGGGCGATCACTTATCGATCGCGCACGATCCTTTCTCGCGCTTCCCGCGCGTACCGGAGTCCGACTATTGCCTGCCTCGAAGCGGCCCCGCGCGCCCGCGACCCCTCCGAAGTCGCCGAAACCGCGGCGCGGCCGGCGGCTCGCCGCGGCGGATCGCGAGCAGCAGATCCTCGCCGGCGCCATCCGCTATTTCGCCGAGGTCGGCTTCGGCGGGCAGACGCGCGAGCTCGCGCAACGCCTAGGTATCACCCAGCCGCTCCTCTACCGCTATTTTCCGACCAAGAAAGCGCTCGTCGAGCGCGTCTTCGCGGAGATGTTCCTGAAGCGCGTGGATCCCGAGTGGGCTCGGCTGCTCGGCGATCGCTCGCGTCCGCTCGAGGATCGGCTCTTCGAGTTCTACGAGCGCTACGCGCGCGCGACTTATACCTACGAGTGGATCCGGATCTACATGTTCTCCGCGCTTCTAGGGAACAGCATCAACCGCCGCTACATCAAAATCGTCGAGGCGACGATCCTCAAGCCGATCTGCGCGGAGTTGCGCCACGCTTGCGGCCTCGCGCCGCCCGAGCGCGTGCCGATCAGCGATCTCGAGCTGGAGCATGTCTGGGTGATGCATGGCGGGCTCTTCTATTACGCCGTGCGCAAATACATCTATCACAGCCGCGTGGACGCGGACTTCCCAGCGATCGTGCGCCGCAGCGTCGCCGCGATGATCGCGGGGATTAAGACGGTGGGCCTGCCCGACGAGAGGAGTGTGCGGCGATGAAGGTGGGCGTGGTCGGCGTCGGCATCATGGGCTCGGCCATCTCGCGCAATCTCCTGAAGAAGGGCGCGGCAGTCGTCGGCTACGACATCGACGGAGAGCGCATGTCGGTGCTCGCAGCGGCCGGCGGCACGCCTGCGCGCTCCGCCGCCGAAGTCGCCGGCGCGGCCGAAATCATACTGACCAGCCTGCCCAGCGCCGCGGCGCTCCACACGACGGTGGATGGAATTCTCTCGCGGCCGCGCGGCAACCTGGTCGTGGCGGAGCTCAGCACCCTGCCGATCGACGACAAGCTCCGCGCCCGCGACGCGCTTGCCGCCGGGGGTGTCACGCTCCTCGACTGCCCCTTGAGCGGGACCGGCGCTCAGGCCGCGACCGGCGACGTCGCGGTTTATGCCTCGGGCGAGCGCGCCGCCTTTGACCGCTGCAGCGATGTCTTCGCGGGCTTTGCGCGGGTCACCCACTACCTCGGCGAGTTCGGCAACGGCAGCAAGATGAAGTTCGTCGCCAACCTGCTGGTGGCGATCCACAACGTCGCCAGCGCCGAGGCGATGGTGCTGGGCATGAGTGCGGGGCTCGATCCCGCCGAAATCGCGAAGGTGATCGCCAGCGGTGCCGGCACCTCGAAAGTGTTCGAGCTGCGCGCGCCGCTCATGGTCAAGGACAGCTACGAACCGCCGACCATGAAGGTCGATATCTGGCAGAAGGACATGGCCGTGATCGGCGCCTTCGCCGCCAGCCTCGGCGTCGCGACCCCGCTTTTCACCGCGAGCATGCCGATTTACAACGCGGCCCAAACGCAGGGCCGCGGCGGTCAGGACACCGCGGCGGTCTGCGCGGTGCTGGAGGGAATGGCGGGGTTTAAGCGGTAGTCCTGCGCCCGCTCACCCAGGATCCCCCGTATCCGCCACCAAGCCCGCGGCCTTGATGCCGGCGACGGCGCATAGCTCGTCGTTGCCGGAGGCGTCGCCACTGATGCCGACGGAGCCGATGATCTCGCCGCTGGGGTCGCGGATCAGCACGCCGCCGGGCACGGGGACCATCTTCCCTTCCGAGAGCTCGGAGAGCACGCTGAAGAAGATCGGCACCCGCTGGGCGCGCCGCTCGAGCTCGCGGCCGCCGAAGCCCATGCCGAGGACGCCCCAGGCCTTGGCGGTGGCGATCTGCGGCCGGAGCAGGCTCGACTTGTCTTCGCGCTTGAGCGCCACCAGATGTCCGCCGGCATCGAGGACGGCGACCGTCAGCGGCTGATAGCCACGCGCGCGTCCCTCCGCCAACGCCGTGTCCACGATGGTCGAGGCCGCCGCCAGTGTGAGCTTCGCCATGAGTCCCTCGGTTCTTGCTATGCCGAGGGATAGTGTAGGCTCGATCCGCGCTCTGCAAGAGGGCCACAGGGATGAGCCTCAGGGGTAACGCCTTTCTCGCGGTCTGGAACGACGTCCTGCTGAGCCGGGACAGCGAATACAATCTCTGGCACATGCGCGAGCACGTGCCGGAGCGCGCCGGGCTTCCCGGGATTCTCGAAGGCCGCCGCTACGTCGCGCCGGAGCCGGGCCTGCACAAATATTTCACGCTCTACGACCTGACCAGCCTCGATGTGCTCTCGAGCCCGCCTTACCGCGCGCTCCTGGATCATCCCACGCCCGCGACGCTCGCGATGCGGCCGGCGTTCCGCAACTTCACCCGCGAGGCCTGCCGCGTCATGGCCACGGGCGGCGTCGGCACGGGCGGATTTGCCGCGACGATCCGCTTCGAGCGCGTCAAGGGCACGGGCGCACTGCCTGCGGCGGATGGGCAGCGGACCCTGGGCCAGCTGATGGCGCTCCCGACCGTGACCGCGCTCCACCTCGGGTCGGTCGAGCCGGCGGGTCCGCACCCGATCGCGACGCAGGCGGATCCGGCGGAGACGTGGACCGGCGGTTTGCGCTACGTGCTCATTGCGGAGTTCACGACGGAGATCGGTCTCGCTGCCGCGCTCGATCCGATCCAGCAGGCGCTCGCCGTGGGGTGCCAGGCGCGGGGCCTGGTCGGCGGCCGCTGGTACCAGCTGGCGAGTCTGACGCGGCATCCCGGCTCCGGAGCCAGGAAGCCACGCGCGGGGTAGGCGTCAGGCGAGCTCCACCAGCACGGGCTGGTGGTCCGAGTGCGGCGTCTTCACATCGACCTCGATACGCCGGAGCCGGCGCGCGAGGTCCTCGGTGAGAAAGACGAAATCCCGGCAATTCGGACCCTTGGGCCACTGGTCGGCATCGTAAATGCCGGCGGTGGGCGCGCGGGGCTTGCCGGGATGGCCGACGGCCCAGGCATCGCGGAAACCCGGTATCCCCGCCGGGAATGGCGCCAGCATGGCGTCGTAGTCCGGCCAGCCCGGCTCGAAATTGAAATCGCCGCAGATGAGAGCCGTGGCCGGACGCGCGACATTCCGGTAGAGGCCCTCGGAGGTGTCGGTCGCGCCGGGCGCCGCCACGCGCCGAGCCGCCTCCTCGTGGAGCGCGCGGATCGCTTGCACTTGGGTCAGGCGATGGCGCTCGGAATAATATTCGAGATGAGTGGTCACGACGCGGAGCGGTCCGAAGGGCGCTTGCACCACAGCTTCCAGGGCCAGCCGCTGCATGCTGCGGATGCCGGCTTCCGCGGGCCGCGGGAGAAGATACGGCAGAACCTGCAGCACCGGCAGGCGCGACAGCACCATGTTTCCGAAATAGCGGCGCCGGCCGCCCGGCGCCTCGAAGTCGATCGCCGGACGGAAGAGGGGCGTGAAGCCCGGCAGGAGCCGCGCGATGATTGCCGCCTGGTCGGCGCCCGCGCCCTCGTCGACCGCCGGGAAGTTGACCGCGATCTCCTGAAAGCAGAATACGTCGGCATCGCCGAGTTTGCGCGCGGTATCGATGATGCGCGGGAAATCGATCTTGCCGTCGGCGCCCTTGCCGAACTGAATGTTCCAAGTGATCAGCTTCAAAGTCCCACTCCTCTCATCCGGAGATGCGTTGCTTGGCAATGGCGTTCTCGTAGGCGCGTCGCGCGGCGCCGACCTCCGGACGCGCGGAGACCGCGGGCACCGCCACGTCCCACCAGGCGCCGCCCGCCTGGGTGCTCGCCACCGGGTCGGTCGCGATCACGATCACGGTCGTGCGCGTCTCATGCTTGGCCTGGAGGAGCGCCCGCTCGAGCTCGGCGATTCCCGCCGCGCCGCGCGCGACCGCGCCGAGGCTCGCCGCATGCGCCGTGAAATCGACGCCGGTGCCATCAGCGAAGAGATTGTTGAAGGAGGCGCCGCCCGTCGCGCCCTGCAGTCGGTTGATGCAGCCGAAGCCGCCATTGTCGAGGACGACGATGACGAGTTTTTGTCCGAGCTGCACGGAGGTCGCGATCTCCGAGTTCATCATGAGGTACGAGCCGTCGCCGACGAGGACATAGACCTCCTGCTCCGGCGACGCGAGCTTGACGCCGAGGCCGCCGGCGATCTCGTAGCCCATGCAGGAATAGCCGTACTCGACGTGATAGGTGCCGGGGAGCCGCACCCGCCAGAGCTTGTGCAGCTCGCCCGGCAGTCCGCCGGCGGCGCAGACCACGATGTCGTCGGGGTCGGTGATGCGATTGACCGCGCCAAGAACCTGCGCGTCCGATGGCAGTGCCGCGTTGCTCGCCGCCGTCGCGCGCTCCGCCGCGGCATTCCAATCTTGCGTCAGCACGCGCGACTTTTCCGACCACGCCGTGGGCACGTGCCATTTGCCCAGCCGCGCGGAGAGCGCCTCCAGCCCTGCTTTGGCATCGGAGATCACCGGGAGCGCGCCGTGCTTTGCCGCGTCGAAGCTCGCGGCATTGAGCTGGATGAGGGCAGCGCCGGGATTCTGGAACAGGCTGCGGGACGCCGTGGTGAAATCCGCGAGCCGCGTGCCGACCGCGAGGATGACGTCCGCCTCGGCGGCGAGGGCATTCGCCGAGGAGGCGCCGGTGACGCCGATGGCGCCGACGGCCGCGGGATGGTTCCATAGGATCGCGCCTTTGCCCGCCTGGGTCTCCGCGACGGGAATGCCGTGACGCTCTGCGAAGCCCGCGAGGGTCTCCTCGGCAATCGAGTAGTGGACACCGCCACCGGCGATCAGGAGCGGGGCCTTCGCGTGCGCGAGCGCCGCGGCGGCCTCGGCGAGCTGAACGGGGTCGGGCGGCGAGCGCCTGAGCCGCCAGAGCCGCGGCCGGAAGAAATCCTCGGGATAGTCGAAAGCCTCGGTCTGCACGTCCTGCGGAAGCGCCAGGGTGACCGGCCCGCACTCAGCGGGGTCCGTAAGCACGCGCAGTGCCTGGGGCAGGCTTTGCAGGATCTGCTCCGGCCGCGTGATGCGGTCCCACCAGCGCGAGACCGGGCGGAAGCAGTCGTTCACGGACTGCGTGGGATCGGAGAAGCTCTCGATCTGCTGCAGCACAGGGTCGGGCCGGCGCCCCGCGAACACGTCGCCCGGGAGCAGCAGCACCGGCAGTCGGTTCGCATAGGCGACCGCGGCGGCGGTCACCATATTGGTGGCGCCCGGTCCGATCGAGCTCGTACACGCCATCATCCGCCGGCGCCGGAGCTGTTTGGCGAACGCGACCGCTGCCAGCGCCATGCCTTGCTCGTTGTGGGCGCGGAGCGTGGGCAACTGCTCACGGGCCCCGTAGAGCGCTTCGCCGAGGCCGGCGACATTGCCGTGACCGAAGATCGCGAAGACGCCCGCAAAGAGCGGCAGCTCGCGGCCGTCGACCTCGCCGCGCTGCGCCGCAAGGAAGCGCACCAGGGCCTGTGCCATGGTGAGACGAAGGGTGGTCATCTCTTGTCCTCCCGCCCGCTTTGCTGTTTGGTGGCAGCCGCGAGCCCACAATTATAGGCGAAGACCCCGCGATGATCAGCTTTTGCCAATTCGGAGCCGGGCGCATCGGCCAGATCCATGCCGCGAATATCGCGCAGAACCCAAAGGCGCGCCTCAAGACCGTGGTGGACGTGAGCGCCGGCGCCGCCAAGGCGTTGGCCGAGCGCTACGGTGCGAGCGTGGGCGATCCCAAAACGGCGCTCGCGGACCCCGGGATCGACGCGGTGCTGATCGCGAGCTCCACCGACACTCATGCCGATCTCGTCGAGGCCGCCGCCCGCGCCGGCAAGCCTGTGCTCTGCGAGAAACCCCTGGATCTCGACCGCAAGAGGGCACAGGCCTGCCTCGACGTCGCGACCAAGGCGGGCATTCCCCTCATGCTGGGCTTCAACCGCCGCTTCGACCCCAATTTCGCGACGCTCCACAAGCAGCTCCGCGACGGCCGCATCGGACGGCTCGAGCTCCTCGCCATCACCAGCCGGGATCCCGGCCCGCCGCCCCTCGACTACGTGAAGGTCTCCGGCGGCCTCTTCCGCGACATGATGATCCACGATTTCGACATGGCGCGCTGGCTCCTCGCGGAGGAACCGGTGGCGGTGATGGCGGCCGCGAGCTCGCTGGTCGATGCCGGGATCGGCAATCTTGGCGACGTCGACACCGCGGTGGTGACCTTGAAGACCGCCTCCGGCGCGCTCTGCCAGATCAGCAACAGCCGCCGCGCCACCTACGGCTACGACCAGCGCATCGAGGCGCTGGGCTCCAAGGGCATGCTGCGCGCCGGCAACGTTCTCGAGAGCACGGTGGAGTTCTCAGGCGCCGACGGCATCGTCGGAGAAAAGCCGCTGCATTTCTTCCTCGAGCGTTACGCCGCCGCCTACCGCCATGAGCTCGACCATTTCATCGATGCGCTGGAGAACCGCCGGACGCCCATGGTGACCGGCGTCGACGGCGTGCGTGCTTTGGCGCTCGCAGAGGCGGCGCTGGAAGGCTCGAAGACGGGGCGGGCAGTCACCCTATAGGGACGCGCCCGCGCGAGGCGACGCTATGCCCGTTCGCGTCGAGGAGCATGTCTGGATAACGCTCAGCGACCGCTGCCGCCTCGGCGCGCGCCTGTGGCTCCCCGAGACGGCGGAGCGCGAGCCCGTCCCCGCGATCCTCGAATATATTCCCTATCGCAAGCGCGATGGCACGCGCGGGCGCGACGAGCCCATGCACGGGTATTTCGCTGAAGCCGGCTACGCCGCAGTTCGCGTGGACATGCGCGGCTCCGGCGAGTCCGATGGGCATCTGGCGGACGAATATCTGAAGCTGGAGCAGGACGACGCGCTCGAGGTCATCGCTTGGATCGCGGCGCAGCCTTGGTGCACGGGGACCGTGGGCATGATGGGGAAGTCCTGGGGCGGTTTCAACGCGCTGCAAGTAGCGGCGCGCCGCCCGCCGGCGCTCAAGGCGATCATCACGGTCTGCTCGACCGACAACCGCTATACCGACGACGTCCACTACATGGGTGGCTGCCTGCTCAACGACAATCTCTGGTGGGGCAGCATCATGCTGGCCTATCAGGCGCGTCCTCTCGATCCCGAGATCGTCGGCGAAAATTGGCGCGAGCGATGGCTCGAGCGGATCGAGAGTTTGCCCTTCTTCCCCGCCCTCTGGCTCGCGCACCAGCGCTATGACGATTATTGGAAGCACGGCTCCGTCTGCGAGGACTATGCGTCCATCGAATGCCCGGTGCTCGCTGTCGGCGGCTGGATGGACAGCTACACCAATGCGATCCCGCGGCTCCTGGAAGGACTCAGGGTTCCGCGTCTCGGCATCATCGGTCCCTGGGGACACATTTACCCGCAGGATGGCGCGCCGGGCCCGGCGATCGGGTTCCTCCAGGAGGCCGTGCGCTGGTGGGACCATTGGCTGAAAGGTCGCGACACCGGCATCATGCGCGAGCCGATGCTGCGGGCATATCTGGAGGATCCCGTGCCTCCCGAGGGCACTCGCACCATGACGCCGGGGCGCTGGGTCGGCGAAGCAACTATTCCTTCGGCCAACATCCAGCCGCTCGCACTCTTCCTGCGCGCCGACCGAACCTTGGGGGAACAGCGGGAGGAGCGGAGGGAATTCTCGATCCGCTCGCCCCATAGCCACGGCAAGGCGGCGGGGGAATGGATGGGAACCGGCTGCGTCGGCGAGAACCCGACGGATCAGCGTCTCGATGATGGCGGCGCATTGGTATTCGAGACTGGGCCGCTCGGGCGGGATGTGTCCGTCCTCGGCGCCCCAAGACTGCATCTCGAGGTATCGGCCGATATGCCGGTTGCACAAATCGCCGTGCGTCTCTCGGATGTGATGCCCGATGGCCGCGTGACCCGCGTCAGTTATCAGGTCCTGAACCTCACGCACCGGAACGGGCACGAGCGCCCGGCCGCGCTCGTGCCTGGGCGGACCTACGATGTTCGGATTGCGTTCAACGATTGCGGTCGCCGGTTCCCGCGGGGTCATCGCATCCGTCTGTCGATCGCAACGTGCTATTGGCCGATGGTCTGGCCCGCGCCTGATCCGGCCACAATCACGATCCGCACCGGCGCAAGCGTCCTCGAATTGCCGGTGCGCCAAAGCGATGAGGGCTCACGGCAGATCGCATTCGACCCTCCGACCCATGGTCCGCTGGCGCCGGTGACGCGATTGGATCCCGGTCTGGTGCGCCGCTATAGCCTGCAGGACCATGTCAGCGGCGAAACGACGTACGTCACCGAGGGCATCGGCG
>Ga0209415_10020151_pt1 | contig 10390 bp, 7 predicted proteins | sample PeaSoiSIISIP2007_FD_187696 | JGI IMG/M metagenome (GOLD analysis project Ga0209415, IMG submission 187696) | Peat soil microbial communities from Weissenstadt, Germany - SII-SIP-2007 (SPAdes) (version 2) | ecosystem: Environmental > Terrestrial > Soil > Wetlands > Peat | place: Germany...
GGGATCTCGTCGGCAGCGAAGTAGCGCACTTCGATCGCTTCTATGGAAAGCGAAGGCGCTTCGATTCCAGGCTGCGCGAAGTACACCGCGACCGCGGCTGTGGGATCGGCAGGATCGGCGTAGAGCCCTAACAATTCGCCGACTAGCACGCGCATCCCGACCTCCTCCTCGGTCTCGCGCGCGGCGGCTTCGAGCGGCGTCTCGCCGAGATCGACGAAGCCGCCTGGGAAGGTCCATTTACCATGCGCCGGATTGACGCCGCGCCGCAGCAGCAGGAGCTTCTCCCCTTCGACCACCATGCATCCCGCTACCAGCTTGGGCCCGAGGAAATTGATGAAGCCGCACTCCGAGCAGACTTTGTGGCGGCGCCCGTCGGGGGCGACCAGACGAAGCCGCATCTCGCCGCCACACAGCGCGCAGAAGCGGATGCCCTCGGGGTGGCGATGCTGAACGTGATGCTTGACCTCGACCGGATTGTCGTCCATGGCCTTACCTTGTTTGTGTGCGCCGCTACGCCGTAAGCCTGCGTACCAGCGCCTCGCCGATTAACAGAATCATCGCGGCCACCAGCAAGTACGAACTGAGGGAAGCCCGTTGCTCGAGCGTGGGGCGCGCCAGGGCGATCTCGCCGAGCGCGGGATTGAGCCGGCCGCCGGTGGCGGAAGCGAGATTCTCGAGCAGATCATAGTTGGGGGCCGGGCGCGGCAGCTCAGCCATCGCCGCGGGACTCACGGTATAAGCCAGCGGCGGGAACGCGCCTCCCTTGCCGCCGGGGCTCGACTTCAATTGGATATAGTAGATTCCGGGACGCGGAGCGTCGAAGCTCGCGGTCATTTCGCCCAGGGTTTCCTCGGAAAGCACCAGTCCTCCGGTCGAGCCGTCGGGCCGCGTGACGGTTGCGCTGACCATGTGCGTGGCAGGCGCGGTTTCATCGTAGTCGGTCAGGCGCAGCTTGAGCCTGCCGTCGCCATAGCCTAGCGCTACGTCAACCTTCGGCGCGGTCGTGACCTCGGGCGAGAGCCATCCGAGCAGCCTGTCCCAGACCTGGCCGAAGACGTTTTCGCGGATCCACTCGGAGGACCAGCGTCCGTTGGCGTCGGTGGTGACGGCCATCGCCTTGCCCGCGCCGTAGCGCCAGCTCGCGATCAACGGCTCGCGGCGGCCGTCGCGAGCGACGTAGAGATCGAGGTCGGCGCGCGGCTTCAACTCGGTGCTGACGTAGCCCTTAATGGTTGGCAGCTTGCGCCCGGCGAGGTCCTTGAGCACCGCGTTGGGAGTCACGCTTCGTGGCTGGAAATCCTTCTCGACCAGGGTCATTTCGCCGGTGTGTTGGCGGACATCCTGCAAGAAAAGCTCGGGCAGAGTGGTGGGGCTATAGGTGTGATAGAAGGCGCCCCCGCCGTATTTGCTGATCGCGTTGAGCAACTGGATGTTGGGGTCGCGGCCGATCGCGATAGTCGAGATCGTCACCCCGCCCTGGCGATGCATGCTGGAGACCAGATCGTAGTACATTGCCGCCGTGCCGCCGGTCTCGCCGTCGGTAAGGATCACCACGTGCTTGATCGCCGCGTGGCTATCGACGAGATCGCGCTCGGCTTCCTTGAGCGCTGGGAGCAGATAGGTTGTGCCTTTGGCCTTGAGGCGCTCGATCATCTCGTTGAGATAAGGGCGGCTATCGCGCAATGGCTGGAGCGGCACCACCACGAACGGTTGCGCGTCGAAGCCGATCACGCTCAGCAGGTCGTCGTCGCTGAGCGTTTGCGTCGCCTGGCGAGCGGCGGCTTTGGCGTAAGTCAGTTTGTTCTCGCGGCTCATCGAGCCCGACTTATCGATGATCAAAACCAGCGCGCGCTGCTGCTTTTTGTGCTCGGGCGGCTTCATTATCACCGGCATCGCGGTCTCGATCGCGCTGCCGTGATAGCCGCCCAGCCCGAAGCTGTCGTCGCCGCCGACCATCGCGAGCGACCCGCCGCGCTGGACGTAGTTCGCCAGGCCGCTTTGAAACTCAGCGGATAAGCGCGAGCGCGGCACGTTGTCGAGCAATACCGCGTCGTAGCCGGCCAGCGGCCGATCGAACGGGCCGGTGCGGGCGCTCAGATCGGCGACCTCGGGCTCGAGGCCCAAGCGCTTGACGACCGTTTCCAGGTAGCTTGCGTCGCGAGCCTTGTCGGTCACGATCAAGACCTTGCGGCGCGCTCCGATACCGATCCAACCCTGGAGCGAGTTGTCTTCCTTGTAGACGTCCTGGGAAGGGACGGCGGCGTCGAAGGTGGCGCGATAAGAGACCAGCCCGACGCTCGCGGTGCGCACCGGAAAATCGATCCGATCGCGGCCGCTTGGAAGCGTGACTTCGCGCTCGTCGACCTGGCGCTCATTCTCGAAAACCTTGATCGTTCCCTTGGCCGGCGCGTCGTTCATGTTCAGCATCGTGACGCCGAGCGCGAACGGCTCGACGCTGGAGAGCGCGTGCGGCAGGCTAAGCTCCGTCATCGCGACGTTCGCTACGTCGCCCGCGCCCGGCGGCGTGAAGACGTAAAGCCGGCTATGGGCCGCGAGCAGCGCGTTGGCGGCGGCGCGCGCGTCGCCGCGATTCTCCCATCCGTCGGTCACCAGCACCACCGGGCCGCCTCCGCCTTCGCCCTGCGCGGCAAGCTTGCGCAGCGCCGCTTCGAGGTCGGTCGCGTCGGGCCCGCATCGCTGGCATCCGTCGGCGCGGCTGACCATCGCGGCAACGCCGCCAACATCGGTTAGCTCGGCGTTCTTGGCGAAGGCGATCGCGGGGTCATCCGGCCTAAGCTTTAGCCCGTCTTGCAGCAGCTTGACGGCCCAATTGCGCATCGACGCCGTCATGCTGGCCGAGAGGTCCACCAGGGCAGGGCGCGCCTGACCCTGGTAGGTCACGACCTGCTCGGGACCGGCCAGAGCGAGCACCACGAGTGTGAGCACCAGCGCGCGGATGAGCGGCGCGAAAATCTTGCGCGGCGCATCGACCTGGAGCATCGACCAGGCGAGAATCAGCCCCGCGCCAATCAACAGGTAGAGCACGTTTGGCCGAAGCAGGGTCACCGAACCGAGCCCGAGCTGCCAGTTCACGGATGCACCTCGAGCGCGCGTCGCTTACGCCGGTATGCGATCACGCCTTCCGCCGCGGCTAGAATCAGCATCGCGGCAATCAGATAAGCGGTCAGCGGGATATTGGCGGTGAACGTCGCCGGCCCGGTTTCTTCAGCAGGCGCCTGGATCGTAATCGGCACGCTGAGGTCCAGGTCGGATTCCGCCAGGTCGCCGAGCATTGCCGCGCGCGGCCGGCGCTCGCCCGCCGCGTCGACGAGCTGGTAGATGCCCTGCTGCGTGCCGGCGGTGAAGAGCGTGCCCGGCTTGACCGCGACGCTGCTGCTAGAGGGCAGGATAATCTTCTCGACTCCGGCAGGCACGAGCCACGGCTCGCCGGTGCGATAGCCGACGCTGTCGGCGCCCAGCCCCGCGAGATAGCTCAGCATGTTCAGCGTCAGCACCGACATCGGCAGATTTTGCTTGCCCAGGTACGGGAACGGATTGAAGCCGGTTGCCACGTAACGATGGCCCTGACGCACGCCCGCCAACAACAGCCCGCCGCCGTTGCCGCTGACGATCGATTCCATCCACGGATGGAGGTCGAAGAATTCGCCGCGGCGCAATTCGAGCAGGCGGAAGTTGACCTCGTCGGTCAGCGGATCGGGCCGCTGCCAACTCGCGATCTGAATCGATTCGGCGGGCCGCACCGCGAAGTTGAAGACCGGATCGCCGCCGGGCGGCATAACCATCAAGGCGTTGCCGCTGGGCAACTCCTTGGGCACCGTATACTCGAAGATGGTGAGGTCGGCCTTTTCGGCGTCGGCGGGCGAAAAATTCTCAGGCGACTGGACCCGCAGCTTGACGCCGGCAAGCGTGGTCAGGCTGTCGGCGTCGGCGCGGACCGGGCTCACGAACAGCACTTCGACCGCCTTGATCGCGCCCGCGGTGGCATAGGCGACGTTGTCGAGTGGAAAGTCATCGGTGGGCTGAAGCTCCGCGCGATAAACCGCGGCGGGAGCAAGTTGCGGGAACTCGACCGAAACCACGCCGCGCGACTCGACCAGGCTCTCGGCCTTGGCCAGCGGCTTCCCATCGCCGGTGAGGACGACTTTGAGCGTCTGCGCGTGGGGGCTGAAGTTCGCGAGTTTGAGCCGGCCGCGCAACGCCGCGGCGCCGAAGCCCTCGCGGCGCAGCCTGAAGGAGCCGATGGCGAAATTCGGCACCGGATCGGCAACGATGATGGTTCGGACGTTTCGGGGCACTGAACCGTTGACCGGATGGGAGCTGGCGAAAATCACTTCGCTGAAGCGGCGGCCTGAGGCCAGCTCGGTCAGCAGCCTGCCGACGGCGTCGCGCTGGTCGGGCGCGTCGGTCGCGGCGGCCCTTCCGATCGCCGAGCGCGCCTGAGCGGCGGCGTCGAACGGTTCGGCCATCTGATGCGGCTGTGGGGCGGTTAGGTACACCGTGATTTCGGCGTCGGCAGGTTCCGAGGACAGCATCGCCGCCAGCCGCGCGCGCACCACCTCGAACCGGGTTTGTCCCGACGCGGTCCGCGCCTGCATCGCGGCCGAATTATCCAGTACCACCGCTATCGGTTTGCGTCTGCGCACGACGTACGGCTGAGCCATCGCCAGCACCGCCAGGCTGAGAATCATGACCTCGACTATGAACAGCCAATCGAGCTGCGGGAGTCCCCACGGGCGTTCGCCCTTAAGCCCGCGCAACGCGCGAAAGGCGAGCACGCTCGAAACCGTCACTCGCAGCGGACGCTCGCGCACCAGGTAGGCAATCAGCAGCGCCGGGACCAGGGCGAAGAACACGAGCGCGCTCGGGTAGAGCAATCCCATCGCCGCTAATGAACCAGTCCCAGCTCGGCCGCAGCGCGCAGGAAGAAATCGTGGAAGCCGCGGTCAGTGGTGTAGAGCGTGTAATGCAAACCGCGCTTGAAGCAGAAACTTCTGATCTCGCGCGACAACCTCATCAGGGTTTCGTGATACTGCTGGCGCGAGCGCGATCCCATCGCGACCCGGACTCGTTCGCCGCTCTCGGCGTCCACCAGCTCGACGTTGCCCTCGATTCCCTGTCCGCTGAGCTCACGGCCGCCCAGCACCTGGACGGCGGTAACGTCCATCGCCGCGGCGCCGAACAGGCCGAGTCCGGTGGTGACCGAGTTGAGCATCATCAGATAGTCCGAAATGATGAATACCTTGCCGGCGCGTTTGATCGAGACCAGTTCGCGGGCCAGGGCGGGGACCAAATCGAGTTGGCCACCGGGTTTGACCGCGACCAGCCGGCGGGCCAGCTCGACGATCCGATAGCGTCCATAAACCAGGCTGGTCGCGACGCGGTCGCCCTCGCCGGCCAGCACTCGAATCATCACCCGGTCGCCCGACGCCAGAGAGACGTAGGCCAGCGCCAGCGCGATCGCGACCGCCGACTCGAACTTGCGGTCGCCCACGGGATAGGCCATCGAGGCGCTGGCGTCGAGGAAGATGTAGGTCAGCAGATCCTCCTCTTCCTGGAACAGCTTGATATACAGCTTGTCGGTGCGGCCGTAGAGGCCCCAATCGATGTAGCGAAAATCATCGCCCATCGAGTAATGGCGGAAGTCGCTGAATTCAAGCGACGAGCCCCGCTTGGGCGAAAGATGGGCGCCCTTTCCCATGCCCACGTACTCGCGCCGGGTCTTGATGCGAAGCTGTTCGAGACGGGCCAGGAAGTCGGGGGTAAACTCTGCGGGCAATCCCAGCATGGCTTAGGCGCGAGGCCGCTTGAGCCGCTTGATCACCTGCTCGAGGATCGATTCGGTGGTGACGTTTTCAGCCTCGGCTTGAAAATTTCGCAGCAAGCGATGGCGCAGCGCGGGAATAATGGCGTCGTCGATATCCTCGTAACTGACGCTGACCCGTCCGTCGAGCAGCGCATTGACCTTGGCGCACAGAATCAGCGCCTGGGCGCCGCGCGGGCTCGGTCCGAACCGCACGTACTGCGTTATCTCGGGCAGCATCCCGGCGCCGCCCGGCGTACAGGCGGAGATTATCGCTATTATATAGCGCTCGAGCGGCTCCGCCACCATCACTTCCCGCACCAGCAGCTTTAGCCGTTCGATAAACGCCGGCGCCACCTCCGGGTCGAAGACCGGTTGGATTTTGTAGGAGGTCGCGGTGGTGGTGCGCTTGAGAATTTCGCGCAACTCCTCGGGCTTGGGCGAGTTGATCACCACCTTGAACAGAAACCGGTCCATCTGCGCTTCGGGCAGGGGATAGGTGCCTTCGAGCTCGATCGGGTTTTGGGTTGCGAGCACAAAGAAGGGCAGAGCGAGCGGGTAAGTGACGCCGAAGACGGTGACCTGATGCTCTTCCATCGCCTCGAGCACCGCCGATTGGGTCTTGGGGGTCGCGCGGTTGATCTCGTCGCCCAGCACCATGTGGGCGAAGATCGGGCCGCGCTTGAACTGGAACTCGCGGCGGCCGTCGGCCTCGGTCAGAATCTGGGTGCCGATGATATCCGACGGCATCAGGTCGGGCGTGAACTGGACTCGTTTGAAGCTCAAGCCGAGCGCTTCGCTGGCGGCCTTGACCATCAGGGTCTTGCCCAATCCCGGGACGCCCTCGATCAAGACGTGTCCGCCGCAGAACAAGGCGGTCATCATCTTGCGGACCACCGCCTGATGACCTACTATCACCCGTCCGATCTCGGCTTCGGCCTGGCCGAACGCCTGGCGAAATTCATTGATGCGCTGGGCGGGGGTCAATATCTGCGAAGCGGCTCCCATCCTTTCTCCTTCTCAACGTAACAAGTCGCGATATCGCGGTGGTACCAACTGCTGTTCATCCGGGGCGGCCTTAAGCCGCGCCTCTTTCAGAGGCAGGTTGGAATAGGGTGTGCTCGCCGTTGGGCGCTCCTTGTCGAGCACGGTTTTGCCGGCGCCCTTGGTACTGGCGGCGGGCGGAACCCGGAACAGCACGTAGCGCGCATCCTTGATCTCGAGCGGCGGTCCATGTTCGCCGGGCTTGTAAAATTTCTCAAAACGCGCGGGCTCGGGAAACTGGCCGAGATGAGTGTCGCCACCCGGCTGACCGGCGTCCTTTTTCTGCTGTTCCTTGGACGGCTGATTGGCCTTGGCCTGTTCGGGTTTGCCCGATAGATCCGGCTTGGGCTGCTTGGCTTGCCCGGTTCCGCCTTCTTGCGGGATTGGACCCGGCTGATCGGGCTTGTTGCCGGGCTTCATCGCCTGTTCGTTTTTCTTCCCCTGGTCGTTGCCGGCCTTGGTCTTGTCAGGTGTCTTGCTCTCACTCTCAAGCTGGAGCTTACTCTTGGAGAGTTCGTTACGAACCTCCATCATCTTGGCTTCGCCGCCCTTGTCCTTGCCGCCCGCGCCTTCACCCTTACCGGTTCCTTCGCCGGCGCCCTCGCCCTTGCCGCTGCCCTCGCCCTTGCCTGAGTCGCCCTTGCCTTTGCCTTGGGCCTTGCCCGATTGGCTGGATGCCGACGCGGGCGGTTGGGTCTTCTTGTCGAAGTCGGCCGGGGTCTTGGTCTCTTCGAGCTTACGCATCAGCGCGGCAAGTTGCTCGAGCTTCTTTTCAGGCGGAAGCGCGGGATTTTCGAGCCCGGATGCCATCGCGCGCAATTGTTCGGCCAGCGCCTCGGCGCCCGAACTCGAATCGGTGCGCGCGATTTCATTCGCGATGGAGTTGAGCTTCCGCGCTTGTGCCTCGAGTGGGCCAGGGGGCCGTACCAGCGCCAGCATCGAAAGCCCGAGCACGACGACCAGGCCAAGCGTTAGAGCGGAAGATCGTGCGAGCGGCGCTCCGAGCTCGGGACCAAACTCCCTCGCCGGGTCGAATTCGGACAAGTATTCGATCGAACGGCTCCACAGGATCGGAAATAATGAACTGCGGGGTAGGTCGGCCGACGGGCCAGGGCCGCTGAGCGTGGCCAGAGTGAGGATTTCCTGCTTGGCGCCGACCCGGCGGTCGATTCGCTCGGCCGCTTCCACGAAGTCGCTCGCGCGACGATAGGCCAGCCATGCCGTCAGTGCGCCGACCGCAAGCCCGATCGCGGCGGCGGCGAGCAGACCGAGGTGCATCCCGCGGCCGAGCGAGGGCGCCAGTATGTAGCCCCATCGCTCCCAGGTTGCCGAGCCGAGGCTTTCGAAACCGAGTCCGAGCGCGAGCGCGATCAGAACCGGGGGCGCCAAATAGATCGCCACGCGCAAAGCCGCCAGTTCGGCGATGCGGCGCCGGGCCCTGCCTATGACCTCAATTGGATCGATCACTCGCGTCGCTATCCTGTTCGGCGGGGCGTGCCAAGACGGTTGCGGCGCTGCGGGCCGGCCCCGCGCCGCGCTTCCTCACCAGGGCCACCGCCCGGTTATGTTTCGCCAATGAACGTGAAAAAATATGACTGCCGTCATCGCGGGCGACAAAATACAGGTAATCGGTCTGCGCTGGATAGAGCGCAGCCATGATCGAGGCCAGGCCCGGATTGGCGATCGGGCCGGGCGGAAGCCCCACGAAATCGTAAGTGTTGAAGGCTGAAGGCGTATGAACCGCCTGCAGCGCCGAATCGGAGCTGCCCTCGTAGTTATATTGCGCCGTGGGATCGGATTGAAGCGGCATATTGAGTCTCAGGCGGTTATATAGCACGCCCGCGATCAGGGATCGTTCCTGTGCCAGCTTGGCTTCCTTTTCGACAATCGATGCCAACGTCAGCAGCTCTTGCTCCGTCAGCCCCAGCTTGAACATCCGCTCCTCGACCCTTGGCGTCAGGATTTCGAAAAATCGCTCGAGCATCGTGGCCAGGATGGTACCGACGCGAGCGGACGGCGGAAAACTGTAAGTGGCCGGAAAGAGGTAGCCCTCCGCACCGAGCGGAGCTAGGCCCAACGCTCTAACTAAGGGACCGTCGCGTGCGGCCCGCTCGAAGTCGATCGCGCAAGCGAGGCCTGCTTGCTCGATCCGACCGGCAATCTGGTAGACGGTGAGACCCTCGGGAATAGTCACCGTCACCACCATGAAATCGCCGTTCGCTAGGTGGCGGATGATATCGGGCACCCGCTCATCGCCCTTGAAAGCATAGTCTCCCGGTTGCAGGCGGGCCGCTTGACCGCTCAAGCGGGCGTAAACGCGCGCTATGAAGGCGCTCCGAACGACGCCGGCGTCCTGCAGCCTCTCAGTGATCGTCCGGACGGTGTCCCCTTTCTTTATCGAAACAACCCTAGGCGGGTTAAACGCGGGCGTAGGCGCGAGCCATAAGTAGTAGAAACTCCCTGCCGTCATCAGCAACGAGACAATTACCGCACTCGCCAGAATCGATTTGAGCGCTCGCTTCAGCATCCGGCTACCGCAAAAAACCGTACGCGAGTCCAAGTGCGCGGCTTTAGCCCTGTAGCGGCCGGCCGCTTGGTCTCCATCGTCGGAATGGCTCTTAGGACAAACAAATTAACATCTTAGAATAACTGGCCGTGCGGCGCTTTTCATCCACAGCGGTACAATAGTTGACTTATCTACCGTTGATGGTGCCGGGCCAGCCAGCTTTCGAGGATTACTACGGCGGCGACCTGGTCGACGGCCCGCTTACGCTTGGAGCGTCGAAGCAGGCCCTCCTTGAGCCTCTCCTTGGCCTCGAAACTGCTTAGCCGTTCATCATGGAGATCAACCGGCAGGCCCAGGCTCTCGCTCAGGACCTGAGCGAACGCGCGTGCGGCCCGGGCCGGCGATCCCTCGGTCCCGTCCATATTGAGGGGCAAGCCGACAATTACACGCTCGACCTGGCGCCCCGCGATCAGGGCGAGGATCGCGTCGAAGTCAGATTTGGGCTTGCCGCGCTCGATGGTAGCAAGCGGGTGTACCGCCAGGCCGGACACGTCGGTTACCGCCACACCGATCCGGCGTTTGCCGAGGTCCAATGCCAAGGTGCTCATTAGCGATATCGAATTATCCAAGCTACTGAATTGCGGAATATATGAATGCGAAAAAGAACAATTGTTGGTGATTGTATCAAGGTGATTGTATCAAAAGGAGTCACCCAAATCGCGACAGTGTCTAAAAGGCCGTTACGGAAGTATTGATCCATGGGCTTTTATTTAATAGGGTCGCGCGTGATGGCGGGCATTTTAGGCGAGCGGTTTGGGAGGGTCGTGGTGGCCGTGGTAGTCGCCGCAATGACTACGATCGGTTCGCTTTATCTCTTCACTGCCGGCACCCGTGACCGCTTCGAACCATTAGAGACCGCAGAGACCGCTTCATGGCCGCCGTCCGGCGAACTCGCGCTACCGCAGCCGGGACTCCCGCAGGAATCGTTGGGCGAAACTACCGAAGAAGCTGTGGCGCCG
>Ga0209415_10020152_pt1 | contig 10389 bp, 15 predicted proteins | sample PeaSoiSIISIP2007_FD_187696 | JGI IMG/M metagenome (GOLD analysis project Ga0209415, IMG submission 187696) | Peat soil microbial communities from Weissenstadt, Germany - SII-SIP-2007 (SPAdes) (version 2) | ecosystem: Environmental > Terrestrial > Soil > Wetlands > Peat | place: Germany...
CTGCTACTACATTATTTCGGGCGAGCGGCGCTACCACGCGGCGCGCGCGGCGGGGCTGCGCGAAGTGCCGTGCATCGAGAAGAGCGCCGATGAAGCGGAAACGCTGGAGATATCGCTCATCGAGAATATTCAGCGCAAGGATTTAACACCATTTGAAGAAGCGGACGGCTTGCAGCGGCTGGCGGAGCAGTTCGATTATTCGCACGAGGAGCTGGCGAAAAAGCTGGGCAAGGCGCGCTCGTCGGTATCGGAAACGCTTTCGCTGCGCAATATCCCGGAATCGCTGCGCAAGAAGTGCGTCGAGAACGGCGTGACCACCAAGTCGTTGTTGCTGCAAATTGCGCGCCAGCCCACCGAACGAAAAATGCTGGAGCTGTTTGCGCGGATTTTGCAGTCGGGCTTGACCCGGGATGAGGCGCGCAAGGTGCGCTCGGACGAGAAAGACGGCCCGCTGAAGCCGCAGCCGTTCATCTTCCAGTATGAGCCGGAGAATGAGGCGTTCCGCTTCCGCCTGCAGTTCAAGAAGAGCCATGTGTCGCGGGATGAGCTGATCCGCACGCTGCGGGAGATTTTGGCGCAGTTGGAGGGGACGTCCGAGGCGGATTCCACGGCGGCGTGAGGCGTTTCGCGCGTTATCAGATATCAGTTATCAGCGATCAGGAAACGGTTGGGCGGCGCGGCTTCGGCTGCGCCGCTTTGTTTAAAGAAGAGTGCAAGAGTGTAAGAGTGTAAAAGTTTAAGAGTGGAAGAGTCGGGAATTGGCTGAGGGTGGTAGCCATACGGGTGGACGTGTCCCGTTTCGCCTCGGCCGGTCGTTGAGACCGAATTCAACTTCGCCAGTGCTGAATTTGACCGCATCGCCTACCCAAAACTGTCATTCCGACCGGAGCGGCCCGATTTTCTCTTCCGCGCCTAATTGTGGCGCGTCGGGCCGCGGAGTGGAGGAATCCCTCCTCGACCTAGGATCTCAAGGTGAATCGTAGTGATTGTGCCCCGATCCCTCCGCTCCGTGCCGCAAGAACCGCGGCACTCCGGTCGGGATGACAGTATTGAGTTGTGCGCGATGTATAATCCTGCCAAATGGTCGAACTGACGCCAATGCAGATGGAGACGCTGGAACGCTTGTTTGCGGCGGGGTTCCGTCCGATTGCGATTCCACCTTACGAGAGTGCGTTGTGCGTGCACCGGGGCGAGTGCGCGGCGGTGTTGGCGCCGGTGGAGAATGGCGGCTTGCGGTTGCTCGCGCCGGCGACGTTGATGGTGGACGGGAACTTGAGCGTGCGGCTGAAGCGGGCAGCCGGGGATGTGTTTGTGTGGAAGCAGAAGGAAGTGGCGGCGTCGGCGGAGCGGTTGAAGGAGTTGGAAGCGTTTCGGGCTGAGTTGGTGGCGATTTTGGAGATGGGCGGCAAGCAGTGAGATGAGTTTTGAGTTATCAGTTTTAGGTTGCAAGTTTAGGAGAAGAGAACCCCAAGTACGCAAGATCGGCGACTGGAGCACGCGGCACCCGGCGCGCAGGAGGCAAGATGAAACAAATTTGCTTCGTACTTTTCCTGGCACTTTTGTTTTCTGCGAATGCCCAAGGGAAAAGACCGCGTCCCAAGCCGGTGACTCCAGTCACGAGTGCCGGAGTAACGTATTCCGCTGACGGAACGGGGCGGGAAGCATTTGTCATTGCAACTGACACTTCCTCGGGGCGGGAACTGTGGCGAGTTCGCATCTTCAAAGTACATATAAAGTTTTGGATTGAAGAGGACAACCAGTGGATCTATATCACAAACCTAAAACTGTCCGGAAGCACATTGCTGATCCGGGATGAAGGGGACCGGTGCTATCGGCTGGACTTGGTCACGAAAAAAGTAAAGAAAGATGTTTGTTCCCAGTTCATCGAATCGAAACCGGTGACTGGCAGTACTTGAACCGTGCCGACTTCAAACGATGAAACTGTGAGGAAGTCGCGGCCATCCCTCCACTGCGGGCCGTAGACGGCGCGGCCTTCCGGTTGGGGTGGCAGAGGGCAAAGTAGTGGCCGCGATTTCGGTTAAACCGGTGAGTTGCGTAACTGAGGTGAGGGCAGCAGACTCAAATGAATGTTCGTGAGATGAACAGAGTTTGAAGGAAGGCCGATCTGAAGATCCGCCTGTGAAGAGGATCATGACCACTTACGACATTGTGTGTCTGGGGGCGGGGCCGACGGGGCTGGCTTGCGCGATGGAGGCCAAGCGGGGGGGAATGCGGGCTTTGGTGGTGGATAAGGGATGCTTGTGCAACTCGATTTATCACTATCCGGTGAACATGGTGTTTTTCACGACGCCGGAATTGCTGGAGATTGGCGATTTGCCGATGGTGTGCGGCGGGGAGAAGCCGACGCGCACGGAGGCGCTGAAGTATTACCGGAAGGCGACGGAGCATTACGAACTGGAATTGCGGCTGTTTGAGCGTGTGACGCGTGTGGACGGGCATGACGGCGCGTTTACCGTGGTGACGCGGACGGAATCGGGAAGGGAAGAGCGGCACGCGGCGAAGAAGATTGTGGTTGCCACGGGCTACTACGATTTGCCGAATGAGATGGGCGTGCCGGGGGAGCACCTGCCGCATGTGTCGCACTACTACACGGAGCCGCATGCGTATTGGCACGAGGATGTGGTGGTGATTGGCGGGAAGAATTCGGCGGTGGAGGCGGCGCTGGATTTGTGGAGGAATGGGGCGCGGGTGACCCTATTGGTCAGGGGCAGGGAGTTGGGGACTTCGATCAAGTATTGGGTTAAGCCGGATATCGAGAATCGCATCAAGGCGGGGCAAATTCGTGCGGTTTTCAAGGTGCGGGTGAAGGAGATTGTACGGGATGCGGTGCTGATCGAAGACCGAAAGACGACCCGGGAGGTGCCGGCGAAGCAGGTGTTCGCGCTGACGGGATATCATCCGGATTATGAATTCATCGAGGCGCTGGGAGTGAAGCTGGATGCGGAGAGCCGGCGGCCGGCGCTGGATCCGAATACGCTGGAGAGCAATGTGAAGGGAATTTACCTGGCGGGCGTGGTGGTGGCGGGGCGACACACGAATGAGATTTTCATTGAGAATGGAAGATTTCATGGGAAGCAGATTGTGGAGGGGATGAGGGGATAGAGATCAGAAGTCAGAGGTTAGATATCGGAGATCAGGTATCAGGGATGAGGAAGCAGGATTCGAGAATCGAGAAGCGAAAGGCGAAAATCGGAGACAGAACCAAGACGCGGTGGTGCTGCCACGATCCCTCCACTACGCGGCCCGACGCGCCAAACTACGGCGCGAAGGAGAAAATCGGGCGCTCCGGTCGGGATGACAGTTGGCGGTGCTGCCAAAGAAAAGGCGAGTTTGCGGGGGTTGAGAGCGGTTTGCTAGACTGAGAGGCCTATGGCATCGCTCCTATGGGAAGTCGGGGAATCGGCCGTGGCGCTGGTGAAGGGCTTCGCCGTCACCTTCAAGAACATGCTGCGCAAAACGGTGACGGAGAATTACCCGCACCAGCCGGTGAATTTCCAGCCGCGCTACCGCGGGATTCATGTGCTGCAGCGCGATGAAGACGGCCTGGAGAAGTGCGTGGGCTGCTTCTTGTGCTCGGCGGCCTGCCCTGCGAACTGCATTTATATTGAGGCGGCGGAGAATACCGAGGCGGAACGCATTTCCGCCGGGGAACGCTACGCCAAGGTGTACAACATCGACTATTCACGCTGCATTTTCTGCGGCTACTGCGTAGAGGCGTGCCCCACGGACGCGATTACCCATGGACACGGGTTTGAGCTGGCCACGTATGACATCAACTCCCTGGTGTACCGCAAGGAACAATTGCTGGAAAAGGTCGGCGGGGAGATGCCGGCAGGCGCACGATCATAGAAAACAGAAGTTGGAAATCAGAAAATAGAAATTAGAAACGGCGGAAGGAAGAGCGCCCCGAGAAATCGGGGCGTTTTTCTATTTTGGGGTCGTGTCCTGAAACAGAAAGGTTTTGACGCAGAGATCACAGAGCACACCGAGGTCGACAAGAAGACGCGGCCAACCGATGTATATACCACAGAAGTACGTCTCATAATATATATACAGGTGCCAAGACGTAATCCAGCGAGGTGAGTTGTGCAGACTGCTGATGCGAGCTTGGCGAAGAGGAAAGTGCGAACATGCGGCAGCGAAGCCGCGCGCGATGAAGAGCGGGCGAGCCTTACAGCCTGGCTGAACCGCGCGGATGTAGGCACACCTCCCCTCGTTCTGCCGGTGATTCCAGCGGCAGCCAAAAGCAAGCCGGAAAGACACGAAATCGCGCGGTGCGCGGACGAAACCTCAAGCTCGTCCACGGGAAGCGCGCGGTGGAACGATACGATCCCCCAAAAAGTTATCGGACGCACGGCGCCCCTTGTTTTCGGGCGGTGCCGGCGCGGAAACAGCTTGTTCGCCGAGGACGGTGCGTTCGCGCTGATCCATCAGCCAGCGTGCCAGCATTGCCGCGGTGTTTTCCTCGAGATATTGATCCAGGAGCGCGCCCAGTTCCTTGCGCAGATTCGCCGCGTGAGCGAGGCGGGAGAGTTCATAGCTCTGCAGCGTATTGCGGGAAGCGGTGAGAAGGAATTCCCATGGCGGCTGGGTGTAGTACGCGTTCACGAAGACCTCCCGACCAAGGTGTTGTGGAAAAGACGAAAAGACAGTACCACCAGGACATATATAGTTACTAGTAATCCTAAAGTTACTAGACTGTGGAAATCTGTGCAAACTGTGGAAAACACTCTGCACGCTTGCAGCGGTTGCGCGGGCGATTACGAAGATCCCGACCGCACCGCTTGGGAACCTGATCCAGAAGAAAACGAAGAAGATATGGCCGCCGGGGAGTTCCCCACGAAGGAACACCCCGCTGCGCAAGGGGAAGAGGGGAATCTCCACGGGGAGTGAAAGGTTCGTGTGTCTGGAGGAGTTCCGCTTGGCTGCTAGGGAAAGCGAACAAGGAGGTGGTGGCGGCTTGGAGAAACTCGCGGATTGGCAGGTGCTGCAGCCCGTGTTGAAAACGCAGCGCGAGATTCTGCAGGAAGTGCTGCTGTGCGCCGCGCGCTACGACGTTTGGATGACGCTGGAGGAACTCGCGCACAAGACGCGCTATCCGGAGGCCAGCATCTCCGCGCAATTGCGCCACCTGCGCAAGCCGCAGCACGGCGGCTTCGTGGTGGAAAAGCGCCGGCGCCTGTGGGCGGAAACGCTGCGGCCCAGCGCGCACGAAAGGGTCTGGGAGTACCAGATGCGCTACGGGCAGTGGGAAGCAGCGCAGGCCAAAGATAGGAGGCCGGGGCTTCAGCCCCGGCGTAAAGGCCATCTCGCGAATGGGCTTTAGCCCCTGAAGAAAAGCTTTTCGGTGTTTTTCCGCAGTCTGTGAAGTCAGGCACCGACGAAAGGCACGAGACGGCGAGGCGAGTTTGCGGAGATGGAGGAGGAAGAACGGAGACGAGTGGAGGAAACAATGAGCGTGAAGCCGGAGATGGCGTTTGACGTTTGCTGGGAAGTGTATCGCGGCGCCAGGGAAGTGCTGGAAGCAAAGCGGGGGATCACGGCGCTTACCTGGGAGGTGGACGCAAAGTATTCGTGGCGGCCGGATCTCCGGCCTAAGCTGAAAGATTGGGTGGCCGATTTTGCGCTGGCGGGGCAAGCGGCGCTGGAGGGTCCGGAGCGGGCGTCGCGCATGGTGCTGTTCCGCTTGTATTACCTGGGGCTGACCCCGTACGAACGCGCGCGCCATTTTCTGGGTTTGAGCGAGCGGAGCTGGGTGAACTGGTCCGAAGAAATCCGCCGCCGCTGCGGCGAAGAGTTGCTGCGCAGGGATCTGTTTCCGCCGAGAAAGTATTTTGGGGGAGGGGATTAGTGGGCCTGGCTCGTTCGTTCAAGACGAAAGGTCACGAACCATTGGAAGGATTGAAGAATGGTGAGGACGAAAAGAACAACAGAGGCGAAGCAGAGCAATGGATCCAAGATCTGATTGAGACTCGCGCACGCGAGTGACATTTGCGAATACATATAGGCTCGTTCTGCCCTAAAGGCTTCGTCGGTGAGGAACAAGCCGAACAAGAGTAGAAACAAGAAATGAAGTTGCCGCAAGTTGTGAAGACGCGCTGAGAGCCTACGATGGATGGTTTCAGCGTCTGCTGCGGGCGTCGTGCCGCGCAATTGTTCGATGCGAATGAAGATCTTCGTGAGAGAGATGCCAGAGTAAATTGCCACCCCAAAAAGGCAGAGTAAGTAGAGCCTGGTTTGCAGGGGCAACAGTGTCCACAAAAGACGGAAGTCCCAACTGGTTGTGAACAGATTCTAGTTGTTGGACACCAATATGAAGGGAATTGTGCCATAGGTTGCGAGCGGGGAGAGCGGCGATATTGTGGCGCGCCTGCGGCGCTGGAACCGCTGCAGAGTGGAACCCAAGAGGGAAGAGAAGAGAGATGGTGGCGCTGGATCGTCGGAGCCCACCCTTCGCGGAGGGCGCGAAGGATGGGGCACCCTCAAGATCATTTGAGAGGGTAAGCCAAGAGGGGAACCCAAGAGCACAGTCAGGAATGACTGTGCCACAAAGCCGGCCCTACAATGACCAACACAAGAACCGACCTGAAGGTCGGCCACTACAATAAGAGGGGATCGCCCTGGCGGAGGAGTTTGGTGGATTCGGAGGAGGGGACGCGGGTGTTGGTGGCGAAGCGGTAGAAATGATCGAAGCGCGGGCGCGGGGACCACGGAGGTAGCGTGGCTTCGCGGAGTTGGGTGAAGCGTTTTTGGAAGCCGTCGAGCGTGATGCCGGTGAAGGGATCGCGCGGGGGGACGGGGCAGCGGGCGCAGGGATTGCTGCCCTCGAATTGAACTTCGCCGATCTGGAAGCGGACGACGCTGCGTTCGTCTTCGCCGAAAAGTTGATCTTCCCAGAAGGCGGGCACGCCGTCGATCTCGAGCGTGGTGCGGAAGCGCAGGCGGACTTCGTCGAGAGTCAGGCCGGGAAACCATTCGCAAACGGCCTGCAGCGAGGCCGTCGAAACGATCGTGGGTCCGTGGGCAATGGTGTCGTCGGGAAAACCGCCGGCGGAATAGCGCACCAGGATCTGCTGCTCGAAGAACATGCTGAACCATTCGGCGGCGTCATCGTGGCCATCGGGGAACGGAAAGGAGTGCGCGGGAATGCCTCGGCGGTCGCCGGGGACGGAGAGCGTGACGCTGCGAAGATCGGGAGAGAAGGCGGCGCGAATCAGGTGAACAGCGGGAGTGCGCTTGCCATTGACCCAGCGTCCATCCACCGAATAGAGCGCCCACGCGCGGTCGAGCGCCAGCCCGCCGCAGGGACCGATGCGCGCCTCGCTGACAGAAATGGGGTCAAGCGCTTTGATGGGATGGAGGCGCAGGTTCTCGAGGCGCGGGGTTAGCTTCGTTGGGGACACGAAAAGAGTTTAGCAGAGGTTGGGAAATAGGCGTGAAAGTCTGAGCTAAACCCTGGGAAATTGGGTGTGAGAGAGCGGGTTGAAATCGAGGAGGGATCCCTCGACTGCGTGACCCGACGCGCCAAAATGCGGCGCGAAGAAGAAGCATCGGTTCACTTTGCTCGGGATGACAGATTTACAGTTGAAGAGGGGCACGAGAAAAAGCCTCAGGCCTGGCCGCACTCCAAATTAGCTGCCGGCAACGGCTACCAGATGGCGCTGTGTCCGAACGCTGCAGGATGTGGTGGCGAGCTCCCGATTGCGGGCGTCCACGGCCTGCGCGAAGGTGAGAAGAGGCGAGGTGTTGATGGAGGCGACGGCACCCCCGTGGGCGAAAGCCACGGAAATCTCCGCAGGAGTGATGTGTTCCGGAAACTCGACGATGGCAAGGAGATCGAAGCGTCCTGTGGTGAAAAACGTAGCGTGGATGGAGCCACCGAGCTGCTCGATGGGAGTGCGAACCACCGCGAAACGGTCCTGTGGGGTGTGGGACAGGTGATTCCAGGCTTGAGTGGTGAAGCTAATCTGGAGGCAATAGTGGGACATTGTTCTCTCGTTTCTGGAGGGGGCCTAAACGGCCGACACTTTAACCCTGCCCCGCTGTGACCCACGTGTCAAGTGAGAAGAACAGATATGAGAGAGAATTTATATCGATAGTTGAATCTGGAAAAGAATTTCCCGCGGAAAGCGAATCGCAGCCGGTGCGTCTCGTGACGAGAGAAAAAGAAGAACGATATTGCATGTGACTTACGAGAACATATGGAGCGAGACGCGCCGAAATCTTGGTTAACCGATTAATGGGAAAAGAAAAGCCATCCGGCGCTTCGCAGCGCCTCGCGGAGTCACGGATTGGCTTGCATCAACGGCCGGCGGAGGCGCCTGCGGCGGATTCCGAGGTTATCGATTTGTAGCCGCTCGTACCCGCCTTGCGCAGAGCCTCGAGGGCCTGCGCGGCGGTGAGCAGCGCCGTGGTGTTGATTTTGGAGACGGCGCCGCCACCCGCGAACGCCATGGAGATGGCTGCGGCAGAGATGGTGTCCGGCATTTCGGTGATCGCCAGGACGTCAAAGTCACCGAAAGCAAAGAACGACGCGTGAAGCTTGCCGCCGAGCTTTTCGATGGGTGCACGGACGGCTTCCAGGCGGTCCTGGGGATTTTGCATCAGTCGAGCCCAGGCTTCCTTGGTGTAGCTTACCTGATGACAGAAATAGGGCATGGCAGTCTCCTTTGTTGAGCGGGGCTTTCCAAGGGTTCGGGGACTATGCGCTTGGGGAATGGAGGAGTCAAGGGGAATATGGCGGGGAGGAGGCGGCAAAGAACCTGAAAATAAGGGGGATGGGCAGGTCAAAAATATTTTCGTAATTATCGCATATTTCACTTGACAAGTCGGTGAAATATGATAGACTATGCAGCGTAGAGAACTGTAACTGGCTCCGGACGAGGTCCGGGGCTTTTTGTTTTTAGGGCGACGTGCGGAAGTAAAATCAGTCTAAAAGCCGGCCCCAGCTGCCCCCGTCGCGAAACGATTCGCCTGCAATTGAGAAGAGTTTGTGGCACGCTGAGTGGTGTGCCTGAGGAGAGAATATGCCGACCTATCAGAATGTGACCCCGCCCAACGCCCTTTATCCAGGCGACGTTGGATATAGTTGGAACAATGAGGCCTTTCCTGGAGCGAATACCTCGGGGACACAGTTTGCGTTGAGCACGCCGGGCGGGTACGCGCCGGAGACGGGCTTTACGGTGCGCTGGCAGACGCTTTTTGGCGGAGCTCCCTCTGCCATCAGCATTAAGCTGCAGGGGGCGATGGCGGATCTGGACGCGGAATACCAGGACATGGATGCCTCAACGCAAGTTGCAGGCGAGGCGCGCCAGGTGACGGGCGTGCAAGCCAAGTTTCTCAGGATCAAGTTGTACTCATCGACCGGCGGGAGCGGACTGACCGCGAAAATCCTGGTGTAGGTGATGAGGGGCGACTCACAAGGCCGCAGTGTACAGATCGGCCGCTATCTGAACGCGCCGGTGGCACTCAACGTCGGCGTGACGAGCGCGTCGGTGCAGCTCAATCCCAGCCGCCACTACCGGCTGTGGGGCAGCGTGGATCTGTTCTTCCAGTTCGGGCCAACGGGTGTGACAGCCACGTTGAACAGTCATCCCGCGGCGGCCAAGCTGGACTACCTGCATTACACAGACGACACCAACACGACGCTGGCCGCGATCGTCAGCAGCGGGACGGGTGTGCTCTTCATCAGCGAAATTGACGCTCAGGGAGTGTGACGTGCAGGAATGGATGCGATTCTGCTGGCGATTCTGGCGCATGCGGCAGACACACGTGTGGGAGAAAGCGGCGCACGCGGTCGAGGAAGTCCTGCGGCATGACGGATTGCAGCAGGCGGCGACGCAGCAGGATTGTGTGACGTTTTGTCCACGCTGCGGACAGATTCCGGATGGAGACCGGAGGATGGAAGAGGCACGAGAGAGGTTTTTTGCAGGTTGGATAGGCGATCCGCCCAAGCGCAGTGAATTGGATTTTGCGCTGGCTTGGGCGTATTTCCGGCGCAAGTAGGCGGAGAAGAGAAGGCCGGAAAAAAGACTAACGCAGAGTTCACAGAGGACACAGAGAAGAGCGCCGCGGAGAAAGCAGGGAGACTGCCGCTGCAATGGATTCGAGGCTCAAAGGATATGCGGGAAGGGTGACGCACCCGGCGCTGGCGCTGGAGCGCGCCTATTGCACGATCTGCGGACGGCCCTATGGCTGGGTAAGCATGGAAAGCTACGCGCATGTGGCGCCGTCGGAAGTACTTGTGGTGTGCGACGCATGCGATGAGCGATATGGGCGCATGCCGTTGCCAGAATTGGAATTGAAGCGAACAAAGGAGAGTTGACGTGCCATTTTATTACGCGGTTTCCTCGCAACAGAATACCAACG
>Ga0209415_10020153_pt1 | contig 10388 bp, 9 predicted proteins | sample PeaSoiSIISIP2007_FD_187696 | JGI IMG/M metagenome (GOLD analysis project Ga0209415, IMG submission 187696) | Peat soil microbial communities from Weissenstadt, Germany - SII-SIP-2007 (SPAdes) (version 2) | ecosystem: Environmental > Terrestrial > Soil > Wetlands > Peat | place: Germany...
ACGCCGTGTTCGCTATTGAGTAGGATTCCGGGTTATCCAATCTCCACTTTTTCCAAATACTGCGCGAGCTGAACGTTCCATCCCAGGTCTTCCTTCATCAGATCGCACAACTGGCTCGAAGCGTCGGGCTCGCCGTGCACCAGATATGTCGAGGCTGGACGGTTTTTAAAAGTGTGCAGCCACTGCAGCAACTCTGGCGGATCGGCGTGGTCGCTGAACTGCTCGAGCGCCGCTATCTGGGCGCGGATGGGAACGTAATCCCCGAAGATCTTCACTTCATCGGATTTGCTCTTGATGGCGAACCCGCGCGTCCCGGGCGCCTGAAAGCCGATAAACAGCACCAGGTTCCGCGGATCGGGCAGCCGCTGCGCCAGGTGATGCAGGATGCGCCCGCCCGTCACCATGCCACTGGACGAAATGACGACCGCCGGCATGGCGGCCGCGTTGATGCGCTTCGATTCTTCCGGAGTCGAGGCAAACGTGAAGCCCGGCCACTGCAACGGCGAACCATACTTCCGAATCATGTCGCGAGTTTCTTCGCTGTATTCTTCGTCGTGCTTCAGGAAAATCTCGACGGCCTTGATGGCCATCGGGCTGTCGCAAAACACCGGCAGACGCGGTACTTGCCCGGACTCCATCAGATGCTTGAGCAGGAATACAAATTTCTGCGTGCGTTCAATGGCAAATGCCGGAACCACTACGCTGCCGCCGCGCGCGGCCGCCGCCGTAATCAGCGCTGCGAGTTCTGGCATCGGATCTTCTTTGGGATGCGTACGGTTGCCGTACGTCGATTCCATCACCACCAGATCGGCAATCTCGCCTTCGGTAGGACCGGAATGCACCACTTTCCCCGGCGCGATTTTGTGATCGCGCACGCGTCCAATGTCGCCTGTGAACAGCAACCGCCGCGTTAGACCGTTTGTGCGCAGCGAAACTTCGGCCATGCACGAGCCGAGAATATGGGCCGCGCGCACGAATCTGAATGAGAGTTCGGGCGAAAGTGGGACGTCCTCGCCCACATGGACAGGCTTGAAATATTGCAACGCGTTTTGCGCTTCGTCAAACGTGTACAGCGGCAGGGCAGGATCGTGCTTCGATTTTTTCGTCTTGTTGTAGAAGCGCGCGTCTTCTTCCTGCAGGTGGCCGGAGTCAGGAAGGATGATGCCGCACAAGTCGATAGTCGGCGGCGTCGCGTAGATCGCGCCGCGGAACCCTTCCTTGACCAGGCGCGGAATCCACCCGCAGTGGTCGAGATGCGCGTGGGTCAGGATGATCGCTTCAATCTCCTTTGCCGGAACCGGCGTGTCGCGCCAGTTGCGCTCCCGCCATTCCTTCGGCCCCTGAAACAGCCCGCAATCGACGAGAACCTGGAAGCCGTCTTTGCCCGACGGGGCTCCCGTGTTAATCAGATGCTTCGAGCCAGTAACCGTGCCCGCGGCGCCTAGAAACTGGATGTAGGCCAAGCTTTCCCTCCGAACCACGTCGAATTTTATTTGTCCGTCGACTCGATTTTGAACGTGTTATTCGTCATGTCGCTCTCGGGCACGCTGCCGTCGTTGGCCACAACTTCATACGGCGCCGCCGGAACCTCCACGCGAATCACGGTTTTGTTCTTGGCTTGAACCACGAGCCGCCTCATCATCTCACCGCCAACAAATTTGATGATGACGGGAACCTCGGCTGCAGCCGTGCCCAGATTGTCGAGCGTGATCGTGATCATGAACGTGCCGGTCATGGTTTTGCGCGAGAAAACCGACTCCACTTTGAAGTCGGGCAGCCCGCGATCGCGGTAGACCCAATCGTCAAAAAACCATTCCAGATCGCGCTGCGTCTGTGCCTCGATCAGATGCGGCATGTAGGAAGGCTCTTTATCCTGCTCGGGTCGATAGGCGGCGATCGCCCTCTTGACCGCGGGTTCGCCAACCATGTCGCGCAACATCCACCAGACGTACATCGCCTTGCTGCGATACATCTCTTCGCTGATCGTGTTGACCAGCGAGCGATTCACTTCATCTTCCGACCGGGGCGCGCTAGTTTGCTCGCGGACTTCACTGAGCGCGAACCGGTGCTGGCCCATGTATTCGAGCGCGGTGGGGCGTCCCTTCTCGCGTTCCAGGTAAAGCGCCTGCGCGAAGTGAGCAAGTCCTTCTTCGATCCATGGACGAAACGACAAAAATGCGGCGTGGGTGAGTTGATGGGCCGCGGCCAGCCCGTCCAGCTTGGCATCGCCGCTGGCCAGCGGCATGAGCAACAGCGCGCCACTCTCGAATGGCGCGGCGTGAGGATCGGGAAGGTCCGCCGTTTTTGCTTTTTCACGCTGCGGACCAAACCATTCGGTGATGAGGGGAACAATCTTTTCCGCGGCATCGGCGAAGTTGGCGGCGGCCACGTCGTGGCCGTGCAGGTAATGGACTTCGATTGCCGGTCGTTCCAGGATTTGGTAGTCGGCCATCACCAGAGTAGGAGCGTCCAATCGCAGCAGTTGAGGAACGCAGTCCCGGACGGCCTCCATTCGGTCCTTCTTCGTGGGGATGCAGTTTATGCCATTGAATACGGTCTGAGGTTCAGCCTGGAATGCGACCGACATAGCAAGGCGCAAGTGCATTGTCGATCCCGCCTCGCGGCTCTTCCATCTCGCGAGCACCTCGAACAAGCTATTGCCCTCAGAAAGATTCGCCACCTCGGTCGCAATCGGATACCACGCCACGTATCCCGCGCCTCGCACTGCGGTGAAGGTCGTGTCGATCTGGTCCCAATCCGTGCTGGTCGCGGCTTCCTCAGGAGTGTCAATACGAATCAGCCGAGTCGCGTCGAGCAGGATGACGCCTTCATACCCGATCTCCAGTTCGATGGTTCCCTTGGGCGCGACCACTTGCGGCAAAGTGACGATCGCTTCAGAAAGGCCGCCGGTGTGGTCCATGTCGGAAGTGTAAGGCTGCGTGACGAACTGCAAGGGCTTGTCGCCAGCTTTGATGGCCCGCCAGTCGAGCGACGACGATATCTGCAGCACCGCGATCTTCTGCGGACTCTGCGAATCGTTCCGCAGCGTAATCTTGCCGCGCACTCCAAGGCGATGTTGTTCCGGCTCGATCTGAAGGTTGAGATCGTAATTGGTGATGCTGAAGGCCTCGCGGTCCAGAGAAAAACCATTCACCACAGAGGCACAGAGGACACAGAGAAAAATCAAAATCTTCAAACCGGCATTCGTCTGGCGGGACTTCATTTCTTGTTGGATGCGCCTTCTTTGGTGCGCCGCTGCCGCACGATTTCGAATAGCACCACCGCCGCCGCGACTGAAACATTCAGCGACGGAACTTTGCCCAGCATCGGAATCGAAACCAGGAAGTCGCACTTGCGCTTCACCAGATCGTGCAGACCTTTGCCTTCTCCGCCCAGAACCAGTGCGCAGTCCATGTTGTAGTCCATTTCGTAGTAACTCTGCTTGCTGCGTTCGTCGAGGCCCACCGTCCACACGTTGTGTTCTTTCAGTTCCTCCACCGTGCGGGCAATGTTCGTGACCTTGGCGATGGGCATGTGCTCGCTCGCTCCCGCCGAAACTTTTGTGACCGTGCCCGTGACGCTGGCCGACCGGCGCTCCGGAATCACGATGCCGTTGGCGCCGGCAGCGTCTGCGGTACGCAGGATTGCGCCCAGATTGTGCGGATCCTCCACGCCATCGAGCACCACCAAGAGCGAATATTCCGCACGCTTGGCGTGAATGACGTCTTCAAGATCGTTATATTGCTTGGCGGACGTGGCTGCGACGACGCCCTGATGCGCGGCGTTGCCCGCCAGTTTGTCGAGCTCGGTGCGTTCCAGGAAGCGAACGTTCACGCCGAGCCGCCGGCAATCTTCAATCAGCCGCTGCAGGCGGATGTCATGGCGCTCCTTGGCCATGCCAATCCACTCAAACGCCCGCCCCCGCGCCTTTAGCGCTTCAGTCACGGAATTGATGCCATAGATGTAGTGCATGAGTAGTTAGTGTACCGAAAAGCGTCGGTGTCTATGTGTGCGGGCGCCACGCCCGCGAGCGGTCAGGAAGAGATGCGCTCCCGCAGGAATGTCACGATATCCGAGGGCTCCGGCCGCTCCGTGTAATCTTCGTTCGCAGAAACATATAGAACCGTGCCGTCGCGATCCAGAACGTAAGCCGTCGGAATCGGCAACTCCCAGCTTTCGTCGCCATTGGCGAAAGGCAGATTGACGAACGCACGCCGGTAAACCGCCTCCTGCTGCGGCGGTACGCGGTAGGTCAACCCGAACTGCCGCGCCACTTTGTTACCGGCGTCGGAGAGCAGAGCAAAGCGCAGCTTGTGCTGATCGTGCATAAAGAATGACTGCTTCACCGTCTGCGGCGAGATGGCGACGAGCGTCGCTCCAGCCTGCTGGATCTGCGGCAGGATTAGATTCATCGCTTCCATCTGCCCCACACAAAACGGGCACCAGCGCCCGCGGATGAAGCAGAGCACGAGCCTTCCCTTGGCGAGCAGGTCAGCGGATGAAACCATTTTCCCGTCGTGATCGGGAAGCTCGAACGCGGGCGCCTTCGCGCCTACAGGCAGAATGTTCGCCGCGAGATGTTGAGCTTTGAGTTCAGCGACGGCCTGCGCGTGAATGGCCTGGGTCTCACGCGGAACGTACTTCGCGATCAGCTCTTTGCGCTCAGCGAGAATTTCACGCAGAAAGCGTGCATCAGTCTCCGGTCCAGATTCTTCGAGAGAACGCCATTTCATGATCGTGGTTGTGACGAACTAGTAGGGATCCTTCGACTGTATTTTCGTCGGACGAAACCTTCGCTCAGGATGACACGCGATTAGGGCTATTACTGGCAACTGATCACTGGTCCCTGGCCCCTGCTCTTCTACATCCCCGGCAGCTTCATCCCCGCCAGCCTTCGCGCGAAGCTCGGCTTGCCCATCTGCTTGAACATTTTTTTCATCTGCGCGTACTGGCGCAGCAGGTTGTTCACTTCCTGCACGGTGGTACCCGATCCGCGGGCGATGCGTTTGCGGCGGTTGCCGTTGATCACTTCATGATGGTTGCGCTCGTGCGCGGTCATCGAGTTGATGATGGCTTCGACGCGGTTGATCTGCTTCTCGTCCACGTTGTCGGCCGCTTTCTGCAACCCGGAGAACGGTCCGATCGAGGGCAGCATGCCCATCAGGTTCTTCATCGATCCCATCTTCTTGACCTGGCGCAATTGGTCGCGAAAATCTTCCAGCGAGAAGCCGTCGCCGCTGAGGGCCTTGGTGGCCATCTCCTGCGCCTTCTTCTTGTCGATCTGCGACTCGGCACGCTCGATCAGCGACAGAATGTCGCCCATGCCCAGAATGCGCGAGACGATGCGGTCGGGATGGAACGGCTCGAGCGCGTCGTATTTTTCACCCACGCCGATAAACTTGATGGGCTGGCCCGTGACTTGGCGAATCGAAAGCGCAGCACCGCCGCGGGCGTCACCGTCCATCTTGGTGAGCACCACGCCGGTCAGCGACAACTTTTTGTGGAACTCTTCGGCCGAGCGGACGGCGTCCTGTCCGGTCATGGCGTCGGCCACGAACAGAATCTCCGACGGATTCAGCAGCTTTTTCAGCGACTGCATCTCGTCCATGAGTTGGTCGTCGATGTGCAACCGGCCGGCGGTATCGACGATCAGCACGTCGCAGCCGGAAACGATTGCCTCGCGCTTCGCTTCTTTCACCAGGCGCTCGACTGTCGCCGTGTTGGCCTCGCCGACGGTGCCTTCGTAGATGTGACTCTTGACCGCCTGCGCCACCACTTTCAACTGCTCGCGCGCCGCGGGGCGGTACACATCGACCGAAACCAGCAGCGGACGGTGGCCGCCGACTTTATACCAGTTCGCCAGTTTGCCGGAAGTTGTGGTCTTGCCGGAACCCTGCAGCCCGGCCATGAGCACCACCGTGGGCGGCTGCGAGGCAAACTTCATGCGCGCCGTGTCTTTGCCGAGAATGTCGACCAGTTCGTCTCGCACAATCTTGATCACCTGCTCGCCCGGCGAGAGCGCGGTCAGCACTTCCTGGCCGACCGCCTTGGCGCGAATCTGGTCGATCAGCTGCTTGACCACCTTGAAATTAACGTCGGCTTCGAGCAGCGCCAGCCGGATTTCGCGCAGCGCCTCGTCAATGTTTTCCTCGGTGAGCTTGGCCTGGCCGCGAAGGCTCTTGAATGCGCGTTGTAGTTTTTCCTGTAGATTCTCGAACATACGATGCGGGCTATTTTATCAGCCGAGGCTCACAGCTGCTGGACATTACTGCACTTCAGGTCCCGCTGGATCCGGACCGTCCCAAGCCATGCTTTCTTTCATCGCGTCTTCAAGTGACGCGTACCAGCCGCAATCCATGCCAATGCTCATGTGTGGTCCTGAAAGAAACACAAGACCCCACGGAGCTTTGGGGCCGAATCCCTGAGAACAGAAGGCGATACCGGTGTTCGAGGGCTGGTCCTCCAAGACCGTCCAGCACGTGAACCGCTCGCCAGAGGCCCCATAGTCCCACGCTCTTTCAACGGGATAGGGAGGCACGAGAAGATCGCGAATCCTCTGCGCCAGTCTCGCATCGCGAATGCCTCCGAGCTCCCGCTCGACAAGCGATGCGATTCTTTTGGCATCTTCCATGATGGTCCAGACCCATGCCTTAACGTGGCCAATCAAGCCCCAAACACTTCCTTCGCCGCGATCACCGTGTTGCTGTGAATCGTGACCGTGTCTTCCACATTCTGAGCATAGCCGCCGGCGAAGGTTACCATCACGGGAATGCCGCGGGCGCGGGCCACGCGGAACACGAGGTCGTCGCGCTTCTTCAATCCGTCAATCGTCAGCGAAAGTCCGCCGAGCTGGTCTTCTTTATAGGGATCGGCGCCGGCCACATAGCACAGCAGATCGGGCTCAAACTGCCGCAGGCCGGAGCTGATCGCGTTGTCGAGCCACGCCAGGTAATCGTCGTCGCCGGTGCCGTCGGGCAGGTCCACGTCAATCGACGACGGCGGCTTCCACAGCGGATAGTTGTTGTGCTGGTGCAGTGAAATGGTGAAGACGTCGCCGGCGTGGGCGCCACGCATCTTGCCCCGAGGCGCGCCTGCAGGCTGCTCGACAGTCGATGCCGAGGACGATGGCAGCAGCGCGCTGGCAGTCCGCGTCCCGGCAAAAATCGAGGCTGTGCCGTTGCCCTGATGCACGTCGCAGTCGAGGGTCATGGCCGTGCGAATCTTGTCGTCGCGCTGCATGCGCCGGATGGCCACGGCCACGTCGTGGATCATGCAGAATCCCTCGCCGTGATCGGGAAACGCGTGGTGAAATCCGCCGCCAATGCTGATGCAGACGCCGTCCGTGAGGCATTGCCTCGCCGCCAGGATCGATCCTCCCGCCGCCAGCCAGAACGATTCCGCCAGATCGCGCGAGTAGGGGATTTCCATTTCCATTTCTTCGCGCGGACTGAGCGTGCCGGTCTTCAGTTTTTGTACGTACTCGGGCGTATGCACCAGAAGAATATCGAGATCGGTCGCGGGCTGCGGCTCCAGAAAATCTCCCGTCTCGGCGACCCGGCTCGCAATCAGCCGGTCGCGAATGCGCCGGTACTTCTCCGCCGGAAACACGTGATCCCCGATAGGCAGGTAGTAGGCGTCGCTGTAGACGAGTTTGAAGGGGAGCATGGCGGCCCACCATCATACGCCTAATCGTTGTCCGCTTAATCATGTCATCCTGAGGTCCGCGCTTTTTGCGGGCCGAAGGATCTATGCAAGGGACGGGCAGCGAGGCGCCGCCGAGAAGTTGCACAGGTCCTTCGCGTCGCTCAGGATGACAGATGGACGATTAGCGCTTCTTCGTAAGAGGCAGTGTGGGCGGCACCATCGGCCTTCTCACCGGCACAATCGCTCCCCGCGCCGGATCGGTAGCCGCGTTGGCCCGGGTCAGCACTTCCTGCTGGATATACTGCACGAACTCCTGAATCTGGCGCTGCATCTCCTCCATGCGCTCGCGCATCTGCAGGATGATCGCCATGCCGCTGATGTTCACGCCCAGATCGCGCGCCAGCGACAGAATGAACTCCAGCCGCTGCAAATCTTCGTCGGTGTAGAGCCGCGTGTTGCCTTCGGTGCGCGAGGGCTTGAGCAGCCCTTCGCGCTCATAGAGCCGCAGCGTCTGCGGATGAATGCCATACATCTCGGCCACGGCCGAAATCATGTACGCGCCCTTGGATTTGCGTTTCGTCATCAGGATCCTCGCACGTCGGTGTCACCACCTCGGTGCCATTACCGTCGCCATTGCACCCATGCTAGCTTAAGACACACCCTGTTCGGGCGAAACAAAATATAACTGGAGAGTAACAACAACGATTATGCAGAAGTCTGTCCGCCACTTCGCGTTTCTCGCTTGCAGCTTGCTAGTGATCGGTTCTCTCACTTTTGGTCAGTCCACCAACCCGGCCGACCAACCTCCGCCGCCAGCTCCGTCCAAGCCTGTTTCCCATGAAGATTCAGGATCGTTCGGCATCGGCGTGAAAGGGTCCCTGCTGGGCGGGGGCGTGGAAGTGGCAGCGCGCGTGACGCACCAAATCAACGCCCGCGCTGGCTTTAACATGATCAGCTACAGCCGGAGCTTTAACAAGGATGGCATTGCCTATCAGGGCACGCTGGGTTTCAAGACCGTGGAAGGGCACCTCGATTTCTTCCCCTGGGCCGGGAACTTCCACATCAGCCCGGGCGTGCTGGCCTATATCGGCGACCCCATCACCGCGACCGCAACCGTCGCCGGAGGTCAGAGTTTCACTCTGGGCGGCACTACTTACTACAGCGAGACTGGGACGCCGGTCACCGGCAACGGCAAGATTGACTTCAACCAAGTCTCCCCGATGGCGACGATTGGCTGGGGTAATCTGGTTCCTCGTGGCCGTCATAAGCATTTCAGTGTTCCTTTCGAGATCGGAGTGGCATTTCAGGGATCTCCCAAGGCAACTCTGAACCTGTCCGGGAATGTTTGCGACCCTCCGGGTAACGTTAACTGCCGCCCCGCTGCGACCGATACCGGCGTGCAGAGCAACGTTCAATCGGAGCAGAACAAACTCAACAACAGCATGTCGTTCTTCAAGATGTATCCGATAATTTCGATTGGCTTTGGCTACAAGTTCTAGACGAGTCGCAAGACAAAGGCCACGGATCATCGCGGACGTTCACGGATCTTAGATCCGTGCTGATCCGTGGCCAGTATTTTCTTACGCCGCAGGCTGCGGTTTCCGCTCCACCTGCGCCGACCAGCCGGCCGGCTTCAGCGCATGGTTGATGAAGTAGACGACGAAGCCCGCCGCGATCAGGATCATCCCGAAGGCAAACGAACTCATGCCCAGGATCGATTCATGCTCGCTGCGGACGATCGAAAAGCCCAGCAGCAGCATCGGCGGAATGCCGATGGCAATCGCGCCAAACAAACCGCCCGGCACGCGGAACGGCCGCTTCAGTTCCGGTTCGCGGAACCGCAGCACCGCCAGCGCCACAAATTCCAGCAGCAGGCTGAAGCCATACAGAAGGATGTCGATCGTCACCAGCCGGGCAAAACCCAGGCCCAGGCACATCGCCCATCCCGTTGCCAGCGCAATGATCGCAACCCACGGCGCTCGTGACTTTTTCTGCAGCTTACCGAAGACGGCAGGCAGCATGCCATCCTGCGCCATCGCCAGTGGCAGCCGCGAGTAGCTCATCACCAGCGCGTTGAACATGCCAAACGCGCTCATCAGGCCGCCCAGCACTACCCCGATCCTCAACAGCGGCCCGCCGATCAGTCCGGCAATATCCGCCCACGAGCCAGTCTCCCACGCGGTCGGCTTCAGACCGGTCATCCACATCGCGGCGAAGGGCAGAATATAGCTCACCGCCACAATGCAGACCGCGACCAGCATCGCCCGCGGATAAGTCCGCTGCGGCTTCTCTACTTCCGTGGCAATAGTCGAAGCGTTGTCCCATCCCATATAGTTCCACATGCAGATGAGCAGCCCGCCCAGAATGTCCACGGTCGAAGTGGTTGGCTTGGTTACTGCATTGGCCAGCGCGCCCAGCTTGAACGGCGCCAGCACCACAATCGCCACGAACGGCGCCGACAGCGCGAGAAACAGCCACAGCGAGGTGAGCGATACCACCTTCACTCCGGCGATGTTCAGAAGCGCGCACGCGACCACCACAGCGAGCGCAACCCACCATCCCCGATTGCCCTCCTGAAACCACGGAAACATCCGGGTCAGGTAGGCGACGAACAGGGTGGGATAAATCGCCATGTCGAAAATGGACGCAATCAGCGAGAGCCAGGCTTCCTGAAATCCCCAGAAGTTGCCCATGGCGCGGCGCACCCAGGCGTAGTAGCCGCCTTCGTAAGGCAGCGCGCTCGA
>Ga0209415_10020154_pt1 | contig 10388 bp, 8 predicted proteins | sample PeaSoiSIISIP2007_FD_187696 | JGI IMG/M metagenome (GOLD analysis project Ga0209415, IMG submission 187696) | Peat soil microbial communities from Weissenstadt, Germany - SII-SIP-2007 (SPAdes) (version 2) | ecosystem: Environmental > Terrestrial > Soil > Wetlands > Peat | place: Germany...
CGTGGTCACGAACTACAACTTCACGATCGATCCGACGTCGACGCCCGAGGCCAGTCGGCTGCAGCGCGACTTCGCGTTTCGGCCGCGGACCTTCGGCTTGACGTTTACCTACCGGCACTGATCGGTGCGCCGGAGCGCGCCTGCGCGCGCTCCGGCGCTCGACCGCACTGCGGCCACCCCCGCTCCTTGGATCGGCGGCTAACCGCGCCGGTCTGACGCGTCCGCGGTCATTTAGACGAAGCGGTAGACCCGTTCGAACCGTGACCGTTCGACGACGCCATGGTCGCCGGGTGCGTACTGGACGAGCCAGTCACCGGGGTTGCCGTGAAGCACGTCGCCGCCAACCGAACGCGCTACTCTGAACGCCGCGGGCATCTGCTTGGCGAACACCGCCGCCGGACGATTGCGATAGTTGCCGGGCTGGCCCGCCCGTGTGGGTGCCTCGGGCAAGTATTTCGTGTCGAACCGATCGCGGGACACGCACCAGCGATCGCCGGTCGAACCGGTAAGCAACGCATCGCCTGCGGCATAGTGGTTGAGCCCCACGGCACTCACCAGCACGCCGGCGACGGCCGCGAATTCAACCGCCACGACTTCGTCCTTGACCACGCTGATGGCCGCGGGGTCTGCGACCAGGTCCGGGCTCTCGAGGGCGAGCACCGTGCTCACATCGCGCGCACGAGCAACGCAAGGGGTGCGTGGCGGAGCAGAAATGCAACCGGCGCCCAGGGCCAGCGCGGCACGAATGCCCGGGCGCGCTCGCTCTCGATCGCCCGGGCGAGCGCCCGGCAACCTGTCGCAGTATCGACCAGAAACGGGCGCTTGCGCGCCTGCGAGCTGATATCGGACTCGATGTATCCCGGGTAGATCGCGCTGACGCGGATCGGCGTCCACCAGAGGTCAGCTCGGATCCCCTCGGTGAGCGATGCAAGCCCAGCTTTCGTGGCGGCGTAAACGGTCTGCGCACGCGGCAGGCCGCGGATGGCCGCCACCGAAGCGATCGTGACGAGGTGACCGGCATTCTGCGCCCTGAAAATCTCAAGGGCTGCCTCGCATTGCGCCAGCGCGGCGATGAAGTTGGTCTCGGCCGTCGTCCGATTGGCGTGAAAGTAGCCGGTGCCAACCGGGGCGCCCTTGCCCATTCCTGCGTTCACGATGATGCGGTCGAGGCCACCCAAATCGTCCCGCAGGGCCCGGAACACGGTAAACACTTGGTTGTGATCATTGACGTCGAGAGACCGCACGGCTACCCGTACCGCGGGGAATCTTGAAGCGATCTCCGCCTTCAGGGTCTCGAGCAGGTCAAGCCGCCGTGCGCAGAGCGCAAGGTTGCGACCGCGGGCGGCGAACTCGAGGGCCATTCCGCGCCCGAGGCCGGCACTCGCACCGGTAATCAGAATGTTCTTACGCACCGAGAATCCTCACACCCGACTTTCGGGTCACGCAACGCGACGCGTGGACCTCCAACCTCTACGGGCTTGGCACCACGGCGGCGCAGCTGCCACAGAGAACAAGAGCCGTTGAGTATCGGTGGGGCGAGGCGTCGCGGCAACCGGACCGTTGGGCTAGCTCTGACCTGCACGGCGCCGTCCCCGCCGAGCCTCCGCAGCGCACCAAAGTCAAATCTGGCGCCCAAACAGGGCGACGGGCCAGCCTGATCACGGCTACCGCCGCACCAACGTCACGTGTTCCCCTATTTCTCGGTGTCGCCATCGACCCGCTGTCGCACGCCACGGCACGCCGAATCTCGCCGCTTCGCGCGGCCGTTGGCCATCGCTGTCTGTCGCGATCCTGAAGCCGCCGACCTTTCAACGGCGGTGGCCAGCACGCGGCAGGTCCGGGCGTCGATCTGAGCTTTCGTGGCCCGAGACAGCGCGCCGTGGTCGGCTTGCAGCTCCGCAGCAGCAAAGGTGTGCCCGGATTGCTCAGCGAGCTGCACGACAATGTGCTGGAATCGAACCTGCTGCTCAACACAGGCGCGTAACGAAACGATCGAGTACTCGATGGCCGATGCCGACCGCCCCAGCCCAGACGCATTGCTAGCCGAGGTTCAGCGTGACGAAGCGCGCGCGAGGCGCGGGCGGCTGCGCATCTTTTTTGGCGCCTCTGCGGGGGTCGGGAAGACCTACTCGATGCTCGATGCTGCCCGCGCCGCGCGGGCCGGTGGCGCGGACATCATCGTTGGCTACGTCGAGCCGCACGGTCGCGCCGAGACCGAGAGCCTGATCGACGGGCTCGAACAACTGCCGTTCCTCGAAACCCGACTCCACGGTATCACGCGGCGCGAGTTCGATCTCGACGCGGCGCTGCGCCGCGCTCCGGCGACGCTGCTGGTCGACGAGCTCGCGCACTCGAACCTGGTTGAGGGTGAACCAAGACCACGACACGCCAAACGCTGGCAGGACATCGAGGAGTTGCTCGACGCCGGAATCAACGTCTGGACGACGGTCAACATCCAGCACCTTGAGAGCCTGAACGACGTGGTTGCCGGCATTACCGGCGTACGTCAGCGAGAGACGATCCCGGATCGGATCTTCGATGAGGCCGATGATGTTGAGCTGATTGACCTACCGCCCGACGATCTACTCGGCCGCCTGAAAGCGGGCAAAGTGTATGTCGCCGATCAGGTAGCGACCGCCACGGAGCGGTTCTTCCGGAAACCCAACCTACTCGCACTGCGCGAACTCGCCTTGCGTCGAACGGCCGACCGCGTCGACGCCGCGGCGCGCGAATACGCCGGTAAGGAGCGCGCCTCCCGCCCGTGGCTCGCGCGCGACCGGTTCCTGATCGCTGTCGCCCCGGACGATCAGGCGGAGCAGCTCGTGCGATTCGGCAAGCGCTTCGCCGACGCGCTCGATGCCGAGTGGCTCGTCGTATCGGTCGAGACACCGGAGCTGCTCAGACTGTCCGAACGCGAACGCAACCGGCGGATCGACGTACTTCGGATGGCGGAGTCACTCGGCGCCGAAACGGTCACTCTCGACGGCCCGTCGGCGGCCGAGGCGCTCGTCGAGTATGCGAGGCTGCGCAACGTCACCCGCATTGTGGTCGGTGAAGCGAAGCGCAAAGGTTGGCGCGCCCTGCTGCGGCGTTCCACGGCAACTGCGCTGGTCCGCCGCGGCCACGGGTTCGACGTGTCGGTGATCGCCCGGCACGGCGCCCGCATCGAGGCGCCGCGGGATCTGCCGGCCAGCAACCCGCCCGAGATTCGCTGGGAAAGGTACTGGGCGGCCCTGCTGATCTCGGCGGCCTGCACCGGTTTCGCTGCCGTCATGTACCCCTATCTGGCGCTGACGAACCTCGTCATGGTCTACCTGGTTGGAGCGACGGTTGCGGCTCTCAGGCTCGGTCGTGGACCGGCGAGCCTAACGGCGCTGGTCAACGTCGCGGCTTTCGATTTTTGCTTCGTACCGCCACGGTTCAGCTTTGCGATTAACAACTTCCAGTATCTCGTTACCTTCGCGGTCATGCTGGCGATGGCGCTGGTGATCGCGAACCTGGTCGCAAGCGTCCGTGCGCAGACGCGCGTCGCCGGCGCGCGCGAGCGACGTACGTCGCTGCTCTACGGGATGAGCCGCGAGCTCGTCGCGACTCGCGGTCTCGACGGCCTGGCGCAGGTGGCGATCAAACATGTTGCGGAGACCTTCATGAGCCGCGCCGTCGTACTGATGCCGGACGCCAACGGCCGCCTCTACTATCCGAAGGGTGCCCCGGCGTCCGGGTCGCTGGAGGATGCGGATCTGTCAGTCGCCCAGTGGGTCTTTGACCACGACAGGCCAGCCGGCCTCGGAACGGACACGCTGCCGGCCGCGGTCGCTCAGTATCTGCCGCTCAAGGGCACCCAGCAGACGCTCGGCGTCCTCGCGGTCCGCCCGACGCACCGGCGACGACTGCTGCTGCCGGAGCAGCGCCATTTGCTCGAGACCTTCGCCAGCCAGATTGCTCTGGCCGTCGAGCGGGCCCAGCTGGCAGACGCCGCTGAGGTGGCCCGGGTGTCGGCCGAAACGGAGAGCTTGAGAAACACATTGCTGGCCTCGATCTCGCACGACCTGCGCACGCCACTTGCGGTGATCGCTGGTGCGAGCAGCGCGCTCAACGATCCGGCTCTTAAGTTGGATGCAGACGCCCGCACGCATCTGGCCGAATCGATCGAGGCGAAAGCGCAGGAGATGTCAGAGCTGATCTCCAACGTGCTTGATCTGATGCGATTCGAGGCCGGTGAGGTGCGTTTGCGGCGCGACTGGCAGACAGTCGACGATCTCGTCGGCACGGCGCTCGCACGCCTCGACGGGCGATTTGGCGACCGCCCTGTCGCTGTTGTTGTCCCCTCGGAGCTCCCCCCGGTGCACGTCGACGCACCGCTGGTGACACAGGTGCTGGTGAACCTTCTCGAGAATGCCATCAAGCACACGCGGTCCGGCACGCGTATCAGCATTTCGGCAGGGCTCGAGGGTGAGGCAGTGCGCGTGGTGGTCGACGACACTGGCCCGGGGCTCCCGCCGGGCGATCAGGAGCGGTTGTTCGCCAAGTTTCAGCGCGGTCGCGAGGAAAGCAACACGGGAGGCGCCGGGCTCGGGCTGGCGATCTGCCGGGCAATCGTCAACGCCCATGGTGGTCACATCGTCGCGATGCAGCGGCCGGGTGGAGGCGCTCGCTTTCTGTTCACGCTGCCGACCGGGGAGCCGGTTCTATGACCGAGGCCATGTTTAGCGTTCTGATCGTCGAGGACGATGCCGGCATTCGCGGCGTGCTCAGAATGCTGCTCGAGTCGCAGCGCTATCGCGTTGTAGAGGCGGAGTCCGGCGCGCGCGGGACGATTGAGGCTCGCAGTCACCGGCCTGACCTGATCATCGTTGACCTCGGACTCCCGGACCGAGACGGCCAGGCCGTGATCCGCGAGGTCCGCCGGTTCGCACCGGTGCCGATCCTCGTGCTGTCGGCGCGCACCATGGAAGCCGACAAGATTGCCGCGCTCGACGCCGGAGCCGACGATTACGTCGCAAAACCCTTCAGCGCGCCGGAGCTACTGGCGCGCGTGCGCGCCCTGCTCCGCCGAAACACCCGCGGCAGCGACCGCCTGCCGCTGCTCCGATTTGGTGTGGTGACCGTCGACCTGACTGCCCGCACCGCCCGAAATCGCGATGGAGCATTGCACCTCACGCCACTCGAGTATCGGGTCATCGACTGCCTCGCCCGCAATGCCGGGCTCATCGTCACTCAGGAGCAGCTGATCCGCGAGGTCTGGGGACCCGACCGGCTGGGCGATACGCGTGGGCTGCGGTCCTATATAAAGATGCTTCGCCAAAAGCTCGAACCGGACCCGCGACAGCCTCGTTACCTGGTCACGGAAGTAGGCATCGGCTACCGCCTGCAGGTCGACGACTCGGTGGACACGCCATAGCGCCGGCATCGTGGTGGCGCGGCCTGCTGACCGTTCGAGTCCGCGCCCTTGCTGGCCGCTCGTCTTTGACACGTCGCCTCGGTTTGTACGAACGCGGCGCTCCGGGGAGAGCGCTTAGGGTCGCTGGGATCTGGACCGTGGCGTGACGACGCGGCATTTTTTCACAGGCTCGTCACGCCCGTGGCGCTACGTTAGCCTCGCCAAAGCATCGGAGGTTGCATCGTGGACGCTGTCTTTCTGCTGATTCTCGCCGGCCTGTACCTGGTGACCCACGGCCTGGTTTGGGCGCTCGACCGCCTCGGAAAGTCGTCATGAGCGGCATCTACTGGCTTTCGGGACTCCTCGCGCTGTTCCTGTTCGGCTATCTGCTGTATGCCCTGCTCAAGGCGGAGAGATTCTAATGATTCCGACCGCCGTGTTTCTTCTCATGCTGCTGGTGTTTCTCAGCGTCGTTGTGTTGTGCGTCCGGCCGTTCGGCAGCTACATCGCCGATGTCATGGAGGGCCGGCCGAATTTCGCACTACGCCTGGGCGGTCGGGTAGAGAACTTCCTCTATCGTCTTTGCGGCATAGATGTCCGCGAAGAGATGACATGGAAGGACTACGCGATTGCGCTGATGGTCTTCAACGTCCTTGGCGCCGTTATCGTTTACGCATTGCAGCGCCTGCAGTTTTTCTTGCCACTGAACCCTCAAAAGTTCACAGCCGTCAGCCCGGACTCATCGTTCAACACGGCTGTCAGCTTCATCACGAACACTAACTGGCAGGGTTACTCCGGTGAGTCGACGATGGGCTACCTGGTGCAGATGGCCGGGCTCGCGGTGCAGAACTTCCTGTCCGCAGCGACCGGCATCGTGGTCGCCATCGCGATGATTCGGGGTTTCGCGCGGCACACCGCCCAGACCATCGGCAACTTCTGGGTGGACACCACGCGCGCGACTCTCTACGTGCTGCTGCCGATCGCCGCCGTGCTCGCGCTGGCGCTCGTGAGCGAGGGTGTCATTCAGAACTTCGACGGCTACAGGGACGCGACGACGGTAGAGAAGCTGACCTACCAGAATCCCAAGACCGATGCCGACGGTAATCCGCTCAAGGACGCCGCCGGCAACGCCGTAACCGAGACTGCGACGACCCAGACTCAGACGCTGCCGATGGGTCCAATCGCATCGCAAGAGGCTATCAAGGAGCTGGGTACGAACGGCGGCGGCTTCCTGAACGCCAACTCAGCGCATCCGTATGAGAACCCGACACCGCTCACGAACTTCCTCGAGATGCTGGCGATCTTCCTGATCCCGTTCGCCCTCACCTACACGTTCGGCAAGATGGTCGGGGACACCCGGCAGGGCTGGGTCGTCCTGGCCTCCATGCTGATCCTGTTCGTGTCGTTGGTGCTCGTGGGGTATTACAGCGAGCAGCACGGCAATCCTCTTGTGGCAAAGCAGGGGATTGACCAGATCGCGAGCACTACCCAGCCCGGCGGCAACATGGAGGGCAAGGAGACGCGCTTCGGCGTCGCCGCATCAGCACTTTTCGCAGCCGTGACGACGGCGACCTCCTGCGGTGCCGTGAACTCGATGCACGATTCGATGACGCCGCTCGGGGGCTTCGTGCCGCTGTTCCTGATCGAGCTGGGCGAGGTTGCGCCTGGCGGCGTCGGGACCGGCATCTACTCGATACTGATGTTCGCCATCCTGGGCGTCTTCATCGCCGGCCTGATGATCGGTCGAACCCCGGAGTACATCGGCAAGAAGATCGAGGCCCTCGAGATGAAGCTGGCCTCGGTCTTCATCCTGACGACCCCGTTCGTCGTGCTGATCGGCACGGCCGCCGCCGTGTCGACGATCGCTGGCAAGGCCGGGGTGGCCAATCCCGGCGCGCACGGCTTCAGCGAGATCCTGTACGCCTATTCGTCCGCCGCCAACAACAACGGCAGTGCATTCGGCGGCATTTCTGCGAACACGGTCTTCTATAACGTCTCTACGGGCCTCGCGATGTTCATCGCGCGTTTCTGGCCAATCGTTGCGACGCTGGCTATCGCTGGTTCGCTGGCGGCCAAGAAGCGGGTCCCGGTCACGGACGGCACCATGCCGACGCACGGCCCGCTGTTCGTCGCATTGCTCATCGGCTCGATTCTGCTGATCGGTGTACTGACCTACGTTCCGGCGCTGGCGCTGGGTCCCATCGTCGAACACTTCATGCTCGCCGCGACCAAGTAAGAGAGAGTTACATGTCACGGGAACAACTGTCGCTGTTCGACCGTAAGCTGCTCGGCCCGGCGATCCTCCAGTCCGTGAGAAAGCTCGACCCGCGGGTTCAGTGGCGCAACCCGGTCATGTTCGTGGTCTATATCGGCACGATCGTCACGACGATCCTCTATGTCCAGGCGCTGCAGGGCCACGGCGAGGCGCCGGCAGGCTTCATTCTCGCCATTACCGTTTGGCTGCTGTTCACCGTGCTGTTCGCCAACTTCGCGGAAGCGCTGGCCGAGGGTCGCAGCCGCGCCCAGGCGGCCGCGTTGCGCAGCATGCGGCAGACCGTGTTCGCTAAGCGGCTCCTCAACAACGCTCCTGCCGGCGTGCGCGAGACGACGCGCGTCAAGGCCGAGGACCTGCGCAAGGGCGATGTGGTGCTGGTTGAGCCGCAGGACATCATTCCGGTCGACGGCGAGGTCATCGAGGGCGCCGCGTCCGTTGACGAGAGCGCGATTACCGGCGAATCGGCGCCGGTCATTCGCGAGTCTGGTGGCGACTTTACGTCGGTCACCGGCGGCACCAAGGTGCTTTCCGACTGGATCCTGGTGCGGGTCACTGTCAATCCCGGCGAGACGTTCCTTGATCGCATGATTTCGATGGTGGAAACGGCGAAGCGCCAGAAGACGCCGAACGAGATTGCGCTGACGATTCTGCTAGTCGCGCTGACGCTGGTATTCCTGGTCGTGATCGTCACGTTGCTGCCGTTCTCGCTGTTCAGTGTCGAAGTCAGCAAGCTCGGCAACCCGGTGACGATCACGGCGCTCGTGTCGCTACTCGTCTGCCTCATTCCGACGACGATCGGCGGCCTGCTGTCCGCCATCGGCGTAGCCGGCATGAGCCGGATGATGCAGGCCAACGTCATCGCCACCTCCGGCCGAGCGGTCGAAGCAGCCGGAGACGTCGATGTGCTGCTGCTCGACAAGACCGGCACGATCACTCTCGGCAACCGCCAGGCGGCGACGTTCGTGCCGGCTCCCGGGGTTACGGAACAGGAGCTGGCTGACGCTGCCCAGCTTGCTTCGCTCGCTGACGAGACGCCGGAAGGGCGGAGCGTCGTCATACTTGCAAAGCAGCGATTCAACCTCCGCGAGCGCGACCTGCGCGCGCTCGGCGCCACCTTCGTGCCGTTCTCGGCGCACTCGCGAATGAGTGGCGTCAATCTGGGCGAGCGGCAGGTGCGAAAAGGGGCTCCGGACGCGATCGCCAAGTACGTCAACGCGCTTGGCAAGCCTTATCCGCAGTCGGTCGATGAATCGGTGCAGCGGGTCGCGCGCCAGGGGAGTACCCCGCTCGTCGTTGCGGACGCCGGCCGGGTGCTCGGCGTCATCGAACTCAAGGACATCGTCAAGGGCGGCATCAAGGAGCGCTTCGCCGACCTGAGACACATGGGAATCAAGACGATCATGATCACCGGCGACAACTCGCTTACGGCCGCCGCAATTGCGGCGGAGGCGGGGGTAGATGACTTCCTCGCCGAAGCGACACCGGAAGCCAAGCTGAAGCTGATCCGTGAGCATCAGGCGCAGGGTCGCCTAGTCGCAATGACGGGTGACGGTACCAACGATGCGCCCGCTCTCGCGCAATCGGATGTTGCGGTGGCCATGAACACCGGTACCCAGGCAGCGAAGGAAGCGGGCAACATGGTCGATCTCGACTCGAATCCGACCAAGCTCATCGAGATCGTCGAGACCGGCAAGCAGATGCTGATGACGCGTGGGGCGCTCACGACATTCTCAATCGCCAACGACGTAGCGAAGTATTTTGCGATCATTCCGGCAGCTTTTGCGACGACGTACCCGCAGCTCAACGCACTCAACATCATGCATCTGGCGACCCCGAACTCGGCGATTTTGTCAGCGGTGATCTTTAACGCCCTGATCATCGTCCTGCTGATCCCGCTCGCCATCAAAGGGGTCAAATACCGGCCGCTGGGCGCGGGACCGCTGCTGCGGCGCAATCTGCTGATCTACGGGCTCGGCGGAATCATCGTGCCGTTTCCCGGGATCAAGCTGATTGACATGGTTCTGGCAACGGCCGGCTGGGCCTGAGGAGAGGAGTCATGTTTCTGCGACTGATTCGGCCCGCCGTCAGCCTCCTTGCCGTCATGACGGTCCTGCTGGGGATCGTGTACCCGTTGGTGATCACCGGCGTGGCACGGATCGCCTTTCGGCACCAGGCTGAAGGGAGCTTGATCTACCAGGACGGCACGCTCGTCGGCTCGAGGCTGATCGGCCAGAGCTTTTCCGACCCGAAGTATTTCTGGGGGCGACCGTCCGCGACCACGCCGCAGCCCTATAACGGCCTCGGCTCCACGGGCTCGAACCTCGGCCCGCTCAACCCGGCGCTGCTGGACCAGGTCAAGGCGAACGCCAAGGTGTTGCGCGACGCCGATCCGGCTAACCGGCGGCCGATTCCGGTCGAGCTCGTCACGGCATCGGCGAGCGGTCTCGACCCGGAAATCAGCCCGGCCGGTGCACAGTATCAGGCCGGCCGGGTCGCCCGCGCACGCGGGATTTCTGTCGCGCAAGTCCAGTCCCTGATTGCCGCCCACGAGCAGGATCGATGGCTCGGATTGATCGGCGAGCGCCGAATCAATGTGCTTGAGCTCAATCTCGCGCTAGATCGGTTACGCTGACCGGGGGCGCCATCACGCCAGCGAGGCGCTCGCTTTTCCCAGGAGTGCCGTGTGCCGCAGTCGCCGGTAGAGACAGACGCCCGCCCGGATCCCGATCAGCT
>Ga0209415_10020155_pt1 | contig 10388 bp, 11 predicted proteins | sample PeaSoiSIISIP2007_FD_187696 | JGI IMG/M metagenome (GOLD analysis project Ga0209415, IMG submission 187696) | Peat soil microbial communities from Weissenstadt, Germany - SII-SIP-2007 (SPAdes) (version 2) | ecosystem: Environmental > Terrestrial > Soil > Wetlands > Peat | place: Germany...
CCTTTTGTCGGTGTCGGAAGCTATCGAGGGCTCACTGTGAGGTGGTGGACCGGGACGGCTTGGAAACCATCATTGGTTACCCTGGTTCGGTGTCAGAGCCGCCCCGGCAAACCCCGCCGCACGGGCGCGCCGCCCCCGTGCCCGAGCAGCTCGACGTGGTCGGCATCGGCTCCGCCTTGGTCGATGTGGTGGTGCCGGCGACCGAAGCCGACCTCCGGACCCTCGAGCTGGTCAAGGGTTCGATGTCGCTCGTGGACCGGGCGCGGGCCGAGTCGATCCACGCCGGGGTCGGCGGCGCGATCGAGATGTCGGGCGGCTCGGCAGCCAACACCATGGCCGGGGTGGCCTCGCTCGGCGGGGCGGCCGGGTTCGTCGGCAAGGTCCTGGACGACCGCCTGGGCGAGGTGTTCACCCGCGAGATCCGGGCCGCCGGGGTGACCTTCGAGCCGATCGGCGACCAAGCCGAGGTCGACGGGATCGGGACCGGCCGCTGCCTGGTGCTCGTGACCGACGACGCCGATCGGACCATGGCCACCTACCTCGGTGCCGCCACCTTGATGGTCCCGGCGGACGTGCCGCTCGACCTCGTCGTCCGGGCGAAGGTGCTCTACCTCGAGGGCTACCTGTGGGACCTCCCGCCGGCGATCGAGGCGATGCGCCGGGCCATCGCCGCCGCCCACGAGGCCGGGGCGTCGGTCGCGCTCTCCCTGTCCGACCCGTTCTGCGTCGGGCGGCACCAGCGGGAGTTCCTCGAACTGCTCCACGAGCACCTCGACGTCCTCTTCGGCAACGAGGAGGAGCTGGTCGCCCTCTTCGGGACGAAGTCGTTCGATTCGGCGGTCGAGGCCGCCCTCGAGACGGGCCTCTTGGTCGCGGCGACGAGGGGGGCGAAGGGCTCCGTGGTGACGACCCCGCACGGTCCGGTGGCGGTGGAGGCGGCACCCGTCGAGCGGGTCCTCGATACCACCGGAGCCGGCGACCTCTACGCGGCCGGGTTCCTCTACGGGCTCACCCACGGCTCGGAACCCGAGCACTGCGCCCGGCTCGGGGGACTCTGCGCGAGCGAGGTGATCAGCCACCTCGGTGCCCGGCCCGAGCGGAGCTTGCGCGAGCTGGTGGCGAACGCCGGCCTCGCCTGAGGCGGTCGCCCTCCGGGCCCTCGGTAGGATCGTTGCGTGCGCGAGCGGTGGTTGTCACGGCGTGCGCTCACCCTGCACGCGGCCGTCGTGCTCTGGGTGCCGGGATGCCTCATGGCCGGGTGGTGGCAGGTGACCCGCGCCCTCGGAGGCAACGGGCTCAGCTACCTCTACTCGGTCGAATGGCCCGTCTTCGCCCTGGTCGGGATCTGGATGTGGTGGTCGCTGATCCACACCGACCCCGAGACGGTCGGGGCCCGGGCACAGCGGCGGCTGGCGTCGGCCCGGGCCCGGGCCGGGATGCTCCCCGTGCCGCCCGAGCGGCGCCCCGAGGAGGAGGACGCCGAGCTCGCCGCCTACAACGACCGGCTGGCCCAACTGGCCGCCGACGGGCGGCCGAAGACCTGGCGGACCCCGCAGTGACCGGTCCGGGCGGCGGCCGGTGAGCGGCGCCCTGCTGCGCTACCGGATCATGGCGTACGCGGTCGGCGTCGGGCTGATCATCCTGGTCTTCGTGGGCATCCCCCTGCAGTACGCCGCGAACACGCCCGGGGTGGTGCGGGTGGTGGGCCCGATCCATGGCGCCCTCTACATCGTGTACCTGCTCGCGGCGGCCGACCTCGCCCGCCGGGCCCGCTTCGGTCTGCTCCAGCTGGCCGCGATGGTGGCGGCGGGCTTCGTCCCGTTGGTCGCCTTCCTGGTCGAACGCCAGGTGGTGCACCGGCTGCAGCGCGAGGCGGCGCAGCCCGAGGCCGGCGTCCCGGGCGGGTGACTCAGCCCGCTTCCTTCGGATCCGCCGGCAGGAAGGCGAGCGGCAGGTCGGCCAGCCGGACGAGCACGGACGCGACCCAGCGGGTCAGGGCGTCGACGACCGAGGCGATGGTCGCGGAGTCCTCGAGATGGGGCTCCTCGAACCGGAGCGACCCTTCGTAGGACGCCTCCACCGCCCAACGGACGGCCGAGGCTCCCTCGTCGGGTTCCTCGAAGACCTGCTCGATGCTGACCGAGGTCCGCACCAGCGCGTCGGCCCCGAGGTGGGGGCTCTCCGGCGGCAGCGAGGTGACGACGACTTCGAGGCTCGGAGCCGCGGAGAGCCGCTGGATCCGGAAGGTGACCTCGAGGATCACCTCGGGGAGTTCGCTCGGGGTCTCGCCGATGGACCAACTCCGGTAGGCGGTCTGGCTCCACGTCGGCCAGTCGATCGACAGGTCCGCGCGCACGCGCGGAGGCTGCTCCTCGCCCGGGAGGCTGTAGGAGGTCTCGAAGGAGATGTCACCCAGGAAGACGTCGACCTGGAACCGCTCCTCGACCGCCTGGCGCTGCAGGAGGGCCGCGTCGAAGGACCGGTGCAGGGCGTCGATGACGTCCATGAGCAGGTGATCGATCACAAGAGGTCGAGGCTATCGGGCCCCACTGCGCCCCATCCCGGGTCGTTACGATCGTGAGGTGTCGTCGCGGAACCCCTGGCTCGACCGCCGCGTGCTCGCGTACGCCCACCAGGGCGGCGCGTGGGAGTGGCCGTCCTCCACGCTCTTCGCGATGCGGAGCGCGGTCGCGGCCGGCGCGCACGCGCTGGAGCTCGACGCCCACGGCACGAAGGACGGCCACGTCGTCGTCTGCCACGACCCGACGGTCGACCGGACTACCAACGGCACCGGTGCGATCGCCGATCTGACCCTCGCCGAGGTGAAGACGCTCGACTCGGCCTACTGGTTCATCCCCGGGGCCGACGTCACCGCCGACCGGCCGCCCGGGGACTACCCCTACCGGGGGAAGGCCGCCCACGATCCCGAGTTCACGATCGCGTCGCTGGCCGAGGTGCTCGAGGCCTTCCCCGATGTCATCTTGAACCTCGACATCAAGCAATCGGCCCCGGCCGTCGCCCCGTACGAGCAGGGGATCGCCGACCTGCTGGCCCGGTTCGGCCGGACCGAGGACGTGATCGTCACCTCGTTCGACGACAACGTGACCCGCGCGTTCAGCGCGCTGGCGCCGGACGTGCCGACCTCGGCGGGCACGGCCACCACCGCGGCCTTCTACCAGGCGGTGCGGCACGACGAGGAGCCACCCGCCATGTCGGCGGTCGCGTTCCAGGTGCCCGAGACCTTTGGCGACATCGTGCTCGTCGACCGGCGGTTCGTCGACGCCGCCCACGAGCTCGGTGCCGCGGTGCACGTCTGGACCGTGAACGACACCGAGTCCATGGAGCGGCTCCTCGACCTCGGCGTCGACGGGATCATCTCCGACGTCCCGACCGAGCTCATGGGCGTGCTCGGTCGCCGAGGGGTCGCCTGGACGGTGGAGGCCCGCTAGCTCTCGGCGCGGTCACCAACCTGCGGACGACGCTAGTGGCGACCGGCGCGGGCCGACGGTGACACCGGTCATGCGCGGGTTGCGGTCGGCGCGCAAACGCCGACGGCCGGAAAAGTCCGGACCGGAGTTCAGCCCCGACCCGCGTTGGGCCGCTTGCCGTGGTTCGCCTTGTTCTTCTTGCGCAGCTTGCGCTTGACGGTGCGCTTCGACATGAGCGCACCAGGCTAGTGCCAGCCGGGCCCCCGCCCCGACGGCGGCCGGGATCGTCCGACCGGGCGCGGCGGAGGAGTGGAGATCGAAGCCCTGTAGCGTCGGTCCGTGCAACGCCTGGGGCTCGTCGGGCTGGCCAATGCGGGGAAGTCCTCGTTGTTCAACGCCCTGACCGGGGGGCATGTGCCGGTCGCGGCGCACCCGTTCTCGACCGTCGAGACCTCGGTCGGAGTGGCCCCGTTGCCAGATGCGCGGCTCGAGGCACTGGCCGAGTTGAGCCACAGCGCCAAGGTGGTCCGGGCCGGGGTCGAGTTCGTCGACATCGCCGGTCTCGTCGCCGGATCGGCCGCCGGCGAGGGGATGGGCAACCGCTTCCTCGCCGGCATCCGCGAGGTCGACGCGCTCGTGCTCGTGCTGCGCTCCTTCGTGGACGACGCCGTGTCCGGCCCCGACGATCCGCTCGACTCCCTCGAGACCCTGGAGCTCGAGCTCGTCCTGGCCGACGTGGCATCGCTCGAGTCCCAGTCCGAGAAGCGTCGCAAGCAGGCCCGCCTGAAGGGCGACACCGACCTGGCCGCCGAGGCGGACGCGATCGACGCGGCGATGGACGTGCTCCAGGCCGGGGTGCCGTTGTTCCGGTCGTCGATCGATCCCGCGGTCCGTGCCCGGCTGCACAACTCGTTCCTCCTCACCAACAAGCCGGTGCTCGCCGTGGTGAACGTCGGCGACGACCAGCTCGACGACGCCGACGACCGGGTGGCGCCGGTGGCCGCACACCTCGGCGAGGCCGGCGAGGCGATCGCGGTGTGCGTGCAGCTGGAAGCCGAGGCCGCAAGGCTCGACGCCTCGGAGCGGGCCGAGCTGCTCGAGGGGCTCGGCCTCGGTCAGGGGGTGGTGCCGCGGGTGGCCCGGGCGGCCTTCGACCTGCTCGGTCTGCGGACGTTCCTCACCACCGGTGACAAGGAGTCTCGGGCGTGGATCTTCCGGGCCGGGGCCCTCGCGCCGGAGTGCGCGGGGGTGATCCACTCCGACCTGCAGCGCGGGTTCATCCGGGCCGAGGTCATCCACTGGGACGAGCTGCTCGAGCTCGGTGGCTGGAACGCCGCCAAGGCGGCGGGCAAGCTCCGGGTCGAGGGCAAGGACTACCCGGTGAAGGACGGCGACGTCCTCGAGATCCGGTTCAACGTCTAAAGGCAGCGCATGCAGGCCGGCTGGGTGCTTCGGGAGGGCGAGGTGTTGGCGGCGGCCGAGCGGGCCGACTCGTTCCTCGAACGGGCCCGGGGGCTCATCTGGCGGGGCAGCTACGACGGGGCGATGCTCTTGCCCCGCACCCGTTCGATCCACTCCTTCGGCGTCCGGTTCCCGATCGACGTCGCCTTCTTGGACCGCGAGGACCGCGTCATCGCGATGGTCCGTCTGCGCCGGTGGCGGGTCACCTTGCCCCGAATGCGGGCCGCCCAGGCGCTCGAGGCCCGGGCCGGGAGTTTCGAACGCTGGGGGCTCGGTCTTGGCGACCAGCTCGAGTTCCGACCGACACTGTGAGCGCGGCCCGGACCGGCTCGCTCATCCTCGTCGCGACCCCGATCGGCAATCTCGGGGACCTCTCGCCCCGGGCCCGCGACGCACTCGCCTCGGCCGACGTGGTGTGCTGCGAGGACACACGACGCACCCGGGCGCTGCTCGGAGCGACCGGCCTCCCGACCAATCCGAGGCGCCTCGTGTCCCTCCACGGGCACAACGAGGCCGCTCGGATCCCCGAGGTCCTGGGCTGGCTCGAGGAGGGCCGCACGGTTGCGCTCGTGAGCGACGCCGGCACCCCCGCGGTCTCGGACCCGGGCCGGCGGCTGGTGGCGGCCGCCGCGTCCGCCGGGCATGTGGTGACCGAGGTCCCGGGGCCCTCGTCGGTGCTCATGGCGCTGACGGTGAGCGGCCTCGCCACCGACCGCTTCTGCGTCGAGGGATTCCTCCCCCGGAAGGGGCCGGAGCGGCGGCGACGCCTCCGGGAGCTGGCCGGCGAGGAGCGCACCGCGGTGGTGCTCGAGGCCCCGGGCCGGCTCTCCTCGTTGCTCGCCGATCTCGCCGAATCCTGTGGGGACCGGGCCGTCACCGTCTGCCGGGAGCTCACCAAGCTCCACGAGGAGGTGTGGCGCGGCAGCCTCCCGGCCGCGGTGGCCGAGTTCGCCGAGCGCGAGGTGCGGGGGGAGGTCGTGGTGGTGCTGGCGGGGTCCGAGCGGCCCTCGGGGCCCGACGACGCCGCGATCGACGCGGCCGTCCGGGACCGGCTCGGTCGCGGCGACTCGCCGCGAGGGGCCGCCGAAGCGGTGGCCGCGGCACTCGGGGTGCCGCATCGGCGGGCCTATGAGGCGGCGATCGCGGCGCGCGACGCCGGAGGCTGAGCGGCCTCCGAACCCGGCGCGGGTCGCCGGTAACGTGGCGCGGTGGGCCGCTTCTTCCTCACCACGCCGATCTACTACGTGAACGACGCGCCCCACGTCGGCCACGCCTACACCACGGTGAACGCCGACGCGCTGGCCCGGTGGCACCGCCTGGCCGGCGACGAGGTCTTCTTCATGACCGGCACCGACGAGCACGGGGCCAAGGTCGCCGAGTCCGCCGCCGAGCACGGGATGGAGCCCCGGGCCTGGGCCGACCAGACCGCGGCGCGGTTCCAGTCGGCCTGGCGGGGCCTCGATATCGCCTACGACGACTTCATCCGGACCAGCGAGCCGCGCCACTACCGGGCGGTGCAGGCGTTCCTCCAGCGCGTCTACGACAACGGCTACATCGACAAGGGCCTGTACCAGGGCCTCTACTGCGTCCGCTGCGAGGACTACTACACCGAGGAGGAGCTGGTCGACGGCAACTGCCCGCACCACGGCACCCCGGTCATCTTCATGGAGGAGGAGAACTACTTCTTCAAGCTCGACGCGTTCGAGGACCGGCTGCTCGAGTGGTACGACGCCAACCCCGAGGCGGTCCGGCCGGCGTCCAAGCGCAACGAGGCGCTCGGGTTCATCAAGGGGGGTCTGCGGCCCATCTCGATCACTCGGACCTCGCTCAAGTGGGGGGTCCCGGTCCCCTGGGACGACGGGCACGTCTTCTACGTCTGGTACGACGCGCTGATCAACTACCTCACCGCCATCGGGTACGGGACCGACGACGAGCGGTGCGCGTCGTGGTGGCCGGCGGTGCACCACCTGCTCGGCAAGGAGATCCTCCGGTTCCACTGCGTGTGGTGGCCGGCCATGTGCATGGCCGCCGACATCGACCCGCCGGCACACCTGTTCGTGCACGGGTGGCTGCTCTTCGGCGGCGAGAAGCTGTCCAAGACCATGCTCCAGCGGCTGGCCCGCTCGGCCGACGAGGTGGCGATCACCGACGTGGCCCCCGACGTGCTGACCGACGACCTCGGCGTCGACCCCATCCGGTACCACCTGCTCCGGGTGCCCCTCGGCGGCGACAGCGAGTTCTCCTACGGCGCGATCGTCGCCCGCTACAACGCCGACCTGGCCAACAACCTCGGCAACCTGGTGGCCCGGGTGGCCACGGTGGTGGGGTCCAAGTGCGGCGGGGTGGGCCCGGCCCCCTCGCCCGACAGCCCCCTGGCCGGGGCCGCTGCCGCGGCGGTCGACGAGGCCGCCGCGGCGTGGGAGCGGTTCGCGCCCCACGACGCGCTCGCCGCCACCTGGCGGCTCATCGGCGCCGCCAACGCGCTGCTCGAGTCGACCGAGCCCTGGAAGATGGATCCGGGGCCCGACGTCGACGCGGTGCTCGGGAGCGCGCTCGAGGCGGTGCGGATCGTGGCGCTGCTGGCCAGCCCGGCCATGCCGGCCACCACCGCCGAGATCTGGCGCCGCATCGGGCTGGACGGTGCCCCGCAGGACCGGCGGGTGCCCGCCGACGCCCGCTGGGGCGGCTACCCGGGCGGGCTGGCCGTGACCAAGGGCGACCCGCTCTTCCCGCGCCGCAAGGAGTAGCGGTGCCCGGCGGCCCCACCGCGTGGTTCGACTCCCACTGCCACGCCCAGGAGCAGTACGAGCCGGACGACTCGGTGCTCGGCCGGGCGGCCGAACAGGGGATCACCGACGTGGTCTGCATCGGGACCGACGACGCCACGTCGTCCCAGGCGCTCGAGCTCGCGGCGGCGCCGCCCCCGGGGTCGCCGCGGGTGTGGGCGACGGTCGGCCTGCACCCCCACGAGGCGTCGCGTGGGGTTGAGGCGGTCGCGTCGCTGCTCGGCCGGGCGATGGCGGGGCCGAACCCTCCGGTCGCAGTCGGGGAGTGCGGGCTCGACTACTACTACGAGCACTCGCCCCGCGACGCCCAGCGCGCCGCCTTCGCCGCGCAGATCGCCCTGGCCACCGAGCACGGGCTCGCCCTCGTGATCCACGCCCGCGACGCCTGGGACGACCTCTTCGACGTGCTGCACGCCGAAGGGGTGCCCGAGCGGGCGGTGCTCCACTGCTTCACCGGTGGGCCGAATGAGGCTCGGCGGTGTCTCGACGCGGGGCTCTTCATCTCCTTCAGCGGCATCGTCACCTTCAAGAACGCGGACGAGGTCCGCGAGGCCGCGACGCTGTGTCCCACCGACCGCTTGCTGGTCGAGACCGACAGCCCGTTCCTTGCGCCGGTGCCGCACCGCGGACAGCGGAACGAGCCGGGGTGGGTGCGGATCGTCGGCGAGAGCGTCGCGGCGCTGAAGGGACTCGATTCCACCGAGCTCGCGCGGAGCAGCGCGGCCGCGGCCCGGCGGGCGTTCGCCCTCGACGAGTGACAGACGCCGTCTGAACTGGGAAAACCGCCATTTGCGGGAGGGGGCGGCGGTTCGTAGTATCCCCCCGAACCCTGCGCCGGTCCCCTGGTCGGCTCGGGTGTGATGTCCCCGAAGAAGGGCGGAGGTCTGAGGGCACAAAGCACCGGGGGGAGGCGCCTGCTCGTCGGCTTGTCTCTGAGCGTCGGGTTGTTGGTGGTGCCTCTCCTGCTTCTGGGCACTGGGACGGCGCTAAGCAGCGCAACTCCCGGCGGCGCAGGCGGTGGTCGGGCTGCTGCGGTTGACGCGACGCGCCCTGGTTTCCTTGGAAACCTGAAGGTCGCCTTCGAGCTCCCCGCGCCGACCACCTCGACGACCGCGCCCCCGCCGCCGACGACCACGACCGCGCCCCCGGCCACCACGACGACGACCCGGCCGACGCCGCCGCCGACGACCGTGCCGCCGAGCGACAGCGCGAGCGGCATCGCCACCTGGTACGCCGAGGCCCCCCCGGGCAAGTGCGCAAGCCCCTGGCTGGCGTTCGGGACGACGCTTACCATCACCGACATCGCCACCGGGGCCACCACCACCTGCGTGGTCGACGACCGCGAGGCCGCCGGGCCGCCCCATGTGGTCGACCTCTCGCCGTCGGGGTTCGAGGCGATGGCCCCGTTGAGCCAGGGCACCATCGAGGTCAACATCTCCTGGTGAACCTCTCGCGCTCGGACGTCCAGCGACTGCTGGCCGAGCACGGAATCCGGCCCACCAAGACCCTCGGCCAGAACTTCGTCGTCGACGCGAACACTCTCGAGCGGGTCGTGCGCCTGGCCGAGGTTGGACCGGGTGGAACCGTCGTCGAGGTCGGCGCCGGCCTCGGCGCGCTGACCCTTGCCCTCGCCGGCACCGGGGCCCGGGTGCTCGCGATCGAGATCGACCGTCGTCTGGCCGCGGTGCTGCGCGAGGTCGTGGACGGCCGGGACGTCGAGGTCATCGAGGCCGACGCGCTCCGGCTCGACTGGGCGGAGCTCCTCGCGGGGGTGTCCCCCCCGGTGACGTTGGTGGCCAACCTGCCCTACTCGGTCGCGACCCCCGTCGTGATCCGGGTGCTCGAGGACGCACCGTTGGTCGGCCGGCTGTTGGTCATGGTCCAGCGCGAGGTCGGGGAGCGCTGGGTGGCCAGAGCCGGGGAACCCGCCTACGGCGCGGTCTCGGTCAAGATCGCCTACTGGGCCGAGGCCAGCCTGGTCGGCCGGGTCCCGCCCACCGTCTTCCTCCCCCGCCCCCGCGTCGAGTCGGTGCTCGTGCGGATGGTCCGACGCGCCGAGCCCGCGGTCGACCCCGCAGTCGTCCCCTACCGGCGCTTCGAGGCGGTCGTGCGGGCGGGGTTCGCCCACCGGCGCAAGATGCTCCGGCGCTCGCTGGCCGGGACGGTCGCGCCCGAGGCGTTCGAGCTCGCGGGGGTGGCGCCCTCGGCGCGGGCCGAGGAGCTCGACGTCGCAGACTGGGGACGCCTCGCCGGAGCGCCGGAATGACGACGCCCTGCGGACCGGTCACCGTGCTCGCCCCGGCCAAGCTCACCCTCTCGCTGCGGGTGCTCGGCGTGCGCCCCGACGGCTATCACGAGCTCGACGCCGAGATGGTGTCGGTCGACCTCTTCGACGAGCTGACCTTCGACGACGGCGACGGGCTCGAGATCGACGCCCACGAGGGGGTCGGACCGGTGGACGTCGGTCCCTCCAACCTCGTCCACCGGGCGCTCACGGCGGTCGGGCGCCGCGCGGCGGTGCGCCTGGTGAAGCGGATCCCGGTCGGCGGCGGGCTGGGCGGGGGCTCGGCGGACGCGGCCGCCGTCCTCCGTTGGGCCGGGTGCTCGGACCTCGCGGTGGCGGCCGGGCTCGGTGCCGACGTGCCGTTCTGTGTGACCGGCGGGCGGGCCCGCGTCACCGGGGTCGGGGAGCGGGTGGAGCCCCTCGCCTTCG
>Ga0209415_10020156_pt1 | contig 10387 bp, 8 predicted proteins | sample PeaSoiSIISIP2007_FD_187696 | JGI IMG/M metagenome (GOLD analysis project Ga0209415, IMG submission 187696) | Peat soil microbial communities from Weissenstadt, Germany - SII-SIP-2007 (SPAdes) (version 2) | ecosystem: Environmental > Terrestrial > Soil > Wetlands > Peat | place: Germany...
TTCAAACGGTACGGCGACGACCTCAATACCCGCGGGATTGCTGGGCGCAGGTACCTACACGTTGAACGCGGCATACGCAGGCGATAGAAACTACACCTCCGCAACGGGATCAACAACCGTCGCTGTCACACTGCCGGCTGGTGCGGGATTCGGACTTTCCGCAACCAATCTCGATCTCCAGAAGGGCTCAACCATCGGCAACTGGTCCACGGTTACCGTGACACCGACAAATGGCTTTGTGGGCGCCGTAACGCTTTCGGCGGCGATCACCAGCAGTCCAACAGGCGCGCAATACCCGCCAACGCTGAGCTTCGGAAACACTTCGCCGGTCAACCTTGTGGGCTTTAATGAGGCTTCTGCCAGGATGACCATTACCTCGACCCCGGCGACGACAGGTGCGGTGAACTATCCCGTGCCGCCTGGAGCGAGATGGTATGCGAGCGGCGGAGGGGCGCTAGCCTGCGTGCTGATCATCTTCGCTCCACTGAAGCGCCGGAGTCTGAAAGCGTTAGGCATGCTCGCGATGCTCGCTGTGCTGGGCAGCGCGGTTTCGTGCGGCGGAGGAAGTAGCGTGAACACCGGCGGTGGGGGAGGCGGCTCCACGGGCACGACTTCGGGCCAGTACACCATTACGATTACCGGGACCAACGGCTCCATGACGGCGAACACGACAATGACATTGACGGTGCATTAAATACAGGGAACAAGGGGCCGAGGGATCAAGTCACCCCAGCGAACATAGATCGTTCGCTGGGGAACCCGATGTCCGCGGGGGTCCCGCAACGGGTCAGCGCGCAAACCTACTCACCAAGATCCTCGCCGAAATACGCAAACTCCAAACCAACTGAATGAGAATGACCAGCGATTGGCCGGTTAACAGGCCAAGGCACTCATCCAACTTCAATCCGGGTTGCTGGCAGCCTCACGAGCCGCTGGTGGCGGATGAAGCGCGTGAAGTGAGGGCGGGGGTGGTTGCGCCTGCGCGGGCGACGCGCCGGTCACCGGCCGGCAGGCGATGCCGGTGCGACCTCAACCGGATGGGCTGGATCTCGGTCGGCGGGCGGCCTTCGTTATCGCGCCGCTCAAGAAGCTCGAGCAGGAACTGCACCATATAGCCGTGCTTCAAGGTGCTGTCCCAGCGGAAGGCGAGCTCGGTTTGTTCGAGACTCGTGCCGGCCGACGCGAATTCGCGGGCGAGAGAGTCGCAATGATCCTTGCATGTGTTCAGGTGTTCTTTCAGGCTATTGATTCCCAGATCGCGAAGGATGAGTTCCATGGGCCCGACTCCTCAAGAGGGAGGAAATTATCTAGCGCATAGAACACAGGCGCGAGAGCGGCGATCGTCTGCCCGAAATCCCGCCTGGTTGTATGCGATGAATAGAGTATTGCTCGGGATCTGCCGTCTGTAGGTGATCTGGATCACACGACTTCAAGTGCGGTGCGCCAACTTCGCCGATACCCCACCCTAAACGCAAATACGCGTTTAGGATAGGGCACCCATGTGGAGTTTCCGACAAGAACGGAGCAACCGCTTTACTTCTGCTGCGGTTGCGTTGGCGGAGGCTGTTGTTGAGGCGCCGCTGGCTGCGCGGGCGCTGACTCGGCCGGATGGGTGGGCGCGGCGTTGGGCTGAGGCGCTGCACCGGTCCCAGGATGAATGGGAGGTGTGCCGGGCGGAAGGCCAGGATGGTTTGCCGGAGGCATCATCATGGGATGAGGTTGCGGCAGGTCGGTCACTTCCACGAGTTCGACGTCGAAGATGAGGTCCGCCTTGGCGGGAATGCCCGGATGGTCCGGGCGGTCGGGAATGGCGCGCGTTCCGTATGCGAGTTGCCACGGAATGAAGATGCGGCGCTTGCCGCCGACCCTCATGCCATCAAGCCCCCAATCGAAGCCGGGGATCACGCGGCCGAGGCCTTGCGGAATTGCGATCGGTTCCGGATCGTTCATCTTGGGCTTGCCGTCGGGGCCCATCTCGGGCTTGCCGTCCTTGACGGAGGGCATGCGGTGCTGGTCCCATGAATCGAATTTAATGCCATCGGCCGCGCGCCAGCCGGTGTACTTGAGGTGCCAAAGCTTGCCGGACTCGCCTTCGGGGCCGCTGCCGACCTTGATGTCCTCGTAGCGCAGCGTGAAGGGGATTTTGATGGGGCTGTGAGCGATGTGAGGGACGCCGGGGGGAAGCTTGATCCAGGGCTCCGGCGCGCTGGTGGCAGTGGGCGACTTGGTTGCAGAGGCTGCGGGCGTGGACGTTTTGGGAGTAGCTGGAGTTGATGATTTCGGTGCGGTTTGTGCGCTTGCAGCGGCTGCAAATGCCGCCATGGCAAGTATCAATGCGATTCGTTTCATGATCGGATGATTCTCCAACGGTGTTCCACATCGGAGTTTATCAGGCCGGATTGGCGGGGCGGGAATGCGCTCAGCCCAGCAACATGCCCGCCAGCAGCGCGGTGCGGGGGCCGAGATGCTCGATGAGAATGGACTCGTGTGCGGCGTGTGCGCCCTCGCCCACGGCTCCCATGCCGTCGAGGGTGGGAATGCCGAGCGCAGCGGTGAAGTTTCCATCGGATGCGCCGCCGGTAGCGGCTTCGCCGAGCGGGAATCCGAGCTCGCGCGCGAGCGCCTGCGCCTTGCGGAAAAGCTGCACCGTGCCGCGGCTGCGTTCCATGGGCGGCCGATTGATGCCGCCGGTGACGGCCAGCGTGCAGCGTGGGTCTGTGAATTTGAGCGCAGTGAATTTTCTGGTGATGCGCGGGCCATCGGCCTGGCGCGCAATGCGGACATCCACATCGGCCCATGCGTGGGCGGGAATCACGTTGCTCTTTGTGCCGCCGCCGGCGACGCCGACGCTGACGGTGAGGCCGCGCTTGAGATCGGTCCACGCGCTTACACGTTCCACCACGCGGGCCAGCTCGCGAATCGCGCTCGCGCCTTTTTCAAAGTCCACGCCTGCGTGCGCCGCGACGCCATTCACCTCGATGCGCCAGTTGCCGGTGCCCTTGCGCGCTGTTTTATACGCGAGGCCCTGCGCCGGCTCGAGCACGTAGACGGCGGAGCAGGTTTTTGCGATCGATTCAGTGATGGGGCGCGACACCGGGCTGCCGATCTCTTCTTCGCTGTTGAGTAAAAGCACGACTTCGCGCTGGAGCAGGTCGGCTTCGCTGAGGAGTTGGAGCGCCGTAAAAGCCATGGCCACGCCGGCTTTCATATCGAGTGTGCCGGGGCCGCACAGGCGACCAGCACTTTCGCGGCAGGGCATGGACTTCAAAGTTCCCAATGGCCAAACTGTGTCGAGATGGCCGAGCAGCAAAATGGGGCCGGCGGCGCGTTTTCGGGGACCGAATCGAGCTTCGAGGACAACGCCGAAGTTACGCTGGCGGTGCAGCTTGACGCGGCCGCCGAGCTGCCTTGCCTTTGCGGCGGCAAGCGCCACGCAGGCGTCGACTGCGGATTTCGAGTCAGACGGCGATTCTGAATGAACCAGCGCGCGGGTGAACTCGATCAGTTTGGCCTGGTTGCGACGGGCACCGGCCAGCAAAGCGCGCATGGGAACGGAAGAATCGGCGGTTTTCAACATTCATAGTCCCTTCGTCCGTGGCACACCGTTCAGGTAGCCGGACTCCCTGATTCTACGACGTTTATGGCGGGACGGCAGGGGTGTTAACGGAGAAGGCTCCCGTCCATTCGCTGCAGCATAGTGTGGTAAAAATACCACAACACTCGATTTCTCCATTCGGTCTAATCTGAACAGCGGATAGGATTTCAGCCCCGGAGAAGCAGATTGGCTCGACGCGCGCACCTGGAACAGACGATTACGGCACCGCTTGAATTTGAAGGCGTGGGACTCCATTCGGGCGCGCCGGTGATGATGAGGTTGCTACCGGCCCCTGCCGGTTCGGGAGTCGTTTTTCGGCGCACCGATCTCGATAACTTCGAAATTCCGGCGATTGGGCGGAACGTGGCAAAGGTGAGCTACGCAACCAGCCTAATGCGCCAGGGCGTGCTGATCTCGACCACCGAACATTTGCTTTCAGCATTTATCGGGATGGGCATCGACAACGTGATTGTCGAGCTCGACAACCTGGAGTTGCCGATTCTGGACGGCAGCGCCTTGCCCTATGTGGAGGCGTTTTTGCGCGTGGGCGTGCGCGAGCAGCGCCGCCGCAGAGAGACTCTACGCGTGCTGCAACCCGTGGAAGTCCGCGACGGTGACAAATTCATCGGAGTTTATCCCGGTTCCGGTTACCGGGTCTCGTACACCATCGACTTCCCTGCGCCAATTGGCCAGCAGAAAACATGTGTCGATCTGGCTGCCGAGACCTACGGCTCTGCTATTGCCCCGGCGCGCACCTTCGGTTACAAGGCCGACGAGGGCAAGCTGCGCGATATGGGCCTGATTCGCGGCGCAAGCGCGCAGAACGCGATCATCCTGAGCAAGAGCGGTCCGGAGAACGGCCCGCTGCGTTTTCCCGATGAGTACGTGCGGCACAAGGTTCTGGACCTGATCGGCGACCTGGCGCTGGCCGGACGCCGGCTGGAAGGCCACGTCGTAGCCGTGCGCGCGGGACACGCCATGCACACGGCATTTGTGGCGCGATTGCTGAAAGACCGCTCTGCGTGGGAGCTGGCGCACGTGCCTGCGGACGGGCGTGGGCCCGCCGAGGAAGATGCGGGACAAGAGTCCGGATATTCGCGTGCGGCTTTGGCCGGGGTCTAGCGCAGATCGGCCTCCCCAGGTAAAGCGCGTAGATTTAGACTGGAATCCGGCGCCGAATGCATCAAGGCGCGACCTGAACGAAAAATTGTTCGAAGCTCAGGCCACATGAGGAGTTGGCAATGGCCGAGTTAGTCCTGAACGTGAATGGCGCGCGCATGAGCGTGGACGCCCCTTCGGATGAGCCCCTGCTATTTGTTCTGCGCAATCGGCTGAATCTCACCGGCACCAAGTATGGCTGTGGCGAAGGCCAATGCGGTGCGTGCACAGTGCTGCTGGATGGACGCGCGACGCGATCGTGCCTGACTCCTGTGGCGGCCGCTGCGAATGCGAAGATCATCACCATTGAAGGACTGGAGCAGCAGGGCCAGCTCAGCGCCGTGCAGCAGGCGTTCCTCGACGAGGGCGCTTTGCAGTGCGGCTACTGTACGTCGGGGATGATTGTGAGCGCGACTGCGCTGCTCAAGAACAAGCGCAATCCCAGCGACGACGAGATTGTGACCGCGATGAACGGAAACGTGTGCCGATGCGGAACGTATCCGCGCATTCTCGCGGCCATCAAGCGCGCAGCGCAGCACGGCGCAGAGGGAGCGAGCCAATGAGCGCGCGCAACGAATTCGAGCGGGAGTTTTTCGAAGGCGGCTCCTGGACTCCACCCGGCGGGTGGCAACTGGATCGGCGCGGATTCCTGAAGCTCTTCGGCGGCGGACTGTTTGTCGGCCTTGTCAGCGCCAAAGCGGTGGCACAGGAAGCGGGCAGAAACTTTGGCGACCACGCGCTGCCCAAGGATCTGAGCGCGTGGCTGCACATTGCCGCCGATGGCCAGGTGAAAGTGTTCACCGGCAAAGTGGAAGTGGGCCAGAACATCCGGACATCGCTTGCGCAACAGGTGGCCGAAGAGTTGCGCGTGGCGTTTGATTCGATCGAGATGGTGATGGGCGATACCGCGCTCGTGCCTTATGACATGGGGACGTTTGGCAGCCGAACGACTCCCACAATGGGGCCGGAGCTCCGCAACATGGCTGGAGCCGCGCGGCAGATGTTGATTGAAACTGCGGCGGCGCGCTGGAATGCCGATGCAGCGACGCTGGTGGCTGTTGCCGGGAAGGTCACTGACCCGAAGATGCTGCGGTCGCTCAGCTATGGCGAGCTCACCCGCGGCGAGAACCTGGTGAAGATTGTCGCGAGCGATGACCCGTTTACGCCGGCTACTGCGTGGAAAATTGCAGGAACTCCGGTTCCCAAGGCGCAGGGGCGCGACTTCGTGACTGGCAAACATATCTACCCGTCAGATGTCGTGCGGCCCGGCATGATGTTTGGGGCTGTGCTTCGCCCGGATGGCTTTAACGCGAAGCTGGTTTCGATTGATACAAGCGCGGCGGAGAAACTTCCCGGAGTGACGGTGGTGCACGATGGCGATTTTGCCGGCGCGGTTGCGCCTCATCGACTCGACGCGCAGCATGCGCTCGCGGCGATCGAGGCCAAGTGGGATGTGCCCGCGCAACCCTCGAATCGCGAGCTGTTCGATGTTCTGAAGAGCGGGTCAGGAAATGGATTTGGAGACAGGGGGCAGCACACTGTCGGCTCCGTTGCGCAAGCGATGGAAACGGCGGACGTGAAAGCGGAGGAGCAGTACACCGTTCAATACATTGCGCACGCGCCGCTCGAACCGCGCGCGGCTGTGGCCGAGTGGGATGGCGACAAATTGACGGTGTGGACCGGAACGCAGCGACCGTTTGGCGTTCGCGACGAGCTGGTGCAGGCGTTTGGGATTCCCGCGGAGAATGTGCGCGTGATCCAGCCGGATATGGGCTCCGGCTATGGCGGCAAGCATACGGGCGAGGCGGCTGTGGAAGCGGCGCGGCTGGCGAAAGCGGCCGGCAAGCCCGTGAAGCTGGAGTGGACGCGGCGTGAGGAGTTTACGTGGGCGTACTTTCGCCCGGCAGGCTTGATTGAGATTCGGGGCGGGGCGCGGCGCGACGGAACGCTCGTTGCATGGGAGTTTCACAACTACAACTCAGGCAATGCTGCCATCGGCACTCCGTACAACGTGCCCAATCAGATTATTCAATACCATTCGGCGAACTCTCCGCTGCGCCAGGGATCGTATCGCTCGCTGGCCGCGGCCGCCAATCATTTTGCGCGCGAGTCGGCGATGGATTCGCTCGCTCATGGGGCCGGGATGGATCCGCTGGAATTTCGGCTGAAAAATCTGACCGAGCCGAGACTGATTGCCGTGTTGAAAGCGGCTGCCGAAAAATTTGGATGGGGCAGCGCGAAGTCAACACCGGAGCGTGGGTTCGGCATTGCTTGCGGTACGGACAAGGGCGGCTTCGTGGCGACGTGCGCCGAGGTTGCTGTCGATCCTGCGACGAAGAAGGTACGTATTCGGCAAGTGGTGCAGGCCTGGGACTCGGGCGCGATTGTGAATCCGGATGGACTGCGCAACCAGATTTCGGGCGCAATTGTGCAGGGGATCGGCGGCGCGCTGTTTGAGCAGATTCTTTTTGCCGATGGCCGCATTCAGAACGCTTCGTTCGGGCAGTATCGGCTTCCGCGGTTCAGCGACGCACCACAGATTGAAGTGGTGCTGGTGGATCGCAAGGATCTGCCGTCGGCGGGGGCGGGCGAAACCGGCATTGTGGGGCTCTCGCCGGCGGTGGGCAACGCCATCTTTGCGGCGACGGGAGCGCGCATCCGGAGTATGCCGATGGCGCCGCGTACTGCTGCGCCGGGGCAGGCGGAGACTGTGTTCAAAAGCTGATTCCCCGCGACGGAAGGACAACCGCAGATCCTTCGACTCCGTTCGGCCCGAAAACGGGCCAAACTTCGCTCAGAATGACAGATCAAGTTTTGTTCAAATAGTCCGTTCAATCGCGACTGCAGTTGCTTCGCCGCCGCCGATGCAGAGTGCGGCAACTCCGCGATGCAGATTGTATTTTGCGAGCGCGGCGAGCAGCGTAACCATGATGCGGGCGCCCGAAGCGCCAATGGGATGGCCGAGCGCGCAGGCTCCGCCGTGGACATTCAACTTGCTGTGAGGAATGTCGAGATCACGCATCGCCGCCATTGCGACCGCGGCGAACGCCTCGTTGATTTCGAATAAGTTGACGTCATTGATCGTCCAGCCCGTCTGCTGCATTAGGCGGCGGATGGCGCCGATGGGCGCGGTGGGAAAGAGCGCAGGCGTGTTGGCGTAGGTGGCGTGGCCGATGATCGCTGCCAATGGCTTGAGGCCGCGGCGGTCGGCCTCGGAGCGGCGCATGAGCACCAGTGCGGCGGCACCATCGGAGATGCCGCTGGAATTTGCAGCGGTCACCGTTCCACCCTCGCGGAACGCGGGCTTCATCTGGGGAATCTTCTCGGGTACAGCTTTCTGCGGCAATTCATCCTGGGTTACCACGCGCTCAGTCTTTGCGGTCTTCACCGTCACGGGAACGATCTCCGCAGAAAAGCTGCCGTCGGCGGTGGCCTTTTGCGCGCGCGTTAACGAAGCGAGAGCAAATTCGTCCTGCGCTTCGCGGGTAAATGCGTAGCTCTGCGCGCAGTCTTCGGCGAAGGTTCCCATCAGGCGGCCTTTGTCGTAGGCATCTTCAAGGCCGTCGAGGAACATGTGGTCGAGCACGCGGCCGTGGCCGAGACGATAGCCGGCGCGGGCACGCTCGAGGAGATAGGGCGCGTTGGTCATGCTCTCCATGCCGCCGGCGACCATGACTTTTGCGCTGCCGGCAAGGAGCAAATCGTGCGCGAGCATCACAGCTTTCATTCCCGAGCCGCACATTTTGTTGATCGTGGCTGCGGCGGTTGAGACCGGCAGCCCGGCGCCGAGAGCGGCCTGGCGCGCGGGCGCCTGGCCCAGGCCGGCGGGAAGCACGCAGCCGAACAGAACTTCGTCCACCGCGTCAGGCGGAACGGCCGCGCGCTCCAGTGCGGCGCGAACGGCGACGGCGCCGAGCTCGGGTGCAGTCAGATCCTTGAAGTCGCCCTGGAACGCGCCGATGGGCGTGCGGGCGGAGCCAACAATGACGACGGGATCGAGTGCTGCCATAGCAGCTCCTTCAACGTGGGGTCATGCGCAGTGCGCCGTCGAGACGGATGGTCTCGCCGTTGAGCATGACGTTTTCGCAGATGTGTTTGACCAGCGCTGCAAACTCTTCCGGCTGGCCCAAGCGCTGCGGAAAGGGAACGCTTTTGCCGAGCGCCTCCTGTACTTCTTGCGGAAAAGCGGCCACCATCGGCGTTGCGAAAACTCCGGGCGCAATGGTGACGACGCGAACGCCCCACCTTGCCAACTCGCGCGCGACGGGCAGCGTGAGCGATACGATTCCACCTTTTGAAGCAGCGTAGGCAGCCTGGCCGATCTGGCCTTCGAATGCGGCGATGGACGCTGTATTGATGATGACGCCCCGCTCGCCGTCGGCATCAGGCGGCTCTTTTGCGATGGCCTCGGCGGCAAGGCGAATCATGTTGAAGGTTCCTACCAGGTTGATGCTCACGGTTTTTGCAAAAGTCTCCAGGCGATGCGGTCCGTCGCGGCCCACGATTTTCTCAGAGGGCGCGATGCCGGCGCAGTTCACGAGGCCTTGGAGATGGCCGAAGGCGCTGAGCGCAAATTCGACTGCGGCGATTCCATCGCTCACGCTCGTCACATCGGTGAATGCAAAACGGGCAGCGTCGCCCAATTCGGCGGCGAGGGCTTCGCCCGCAGCGCTGTCGAGATCGGCGATGACGACGGACGCGCCTTCGGTGGCAAGAAGGTGCGCTGTTGCCGCGCCGAGACCCGATGCGCCGCCCGTTACAAGGAAGACGTGGTTTTCTATCTGCATGTGCGGATTTCCGTGCGCTATTTCCGCCGACTCCGAACGAAGCATATCATTGCAAGACCATCTGTGATAATACTGTTCGGATGTTTGGAGGCTGACCGCCTTGAGCCCGCATTCTTCCGTAGCGCCTATCACCCAATTGAGCGAAGATGAAACCCTCTTTCAAGAAACGGTGCGGCAGTTTGCCCGCGACGAGGTTGCGCCGCTGGTTCGCCGCATGGATGAAGAGCAGCAGATCGATTCTTCGCTGCTGCGCAAGCTGTTCGCGCTTGGGTTGATGGGGATTGAGATTCCCGAAGAGTTTGGCGGCAGCGGAGGCACATTTTTCGACGCGGTGCTCGCCGTTGAAATGCTGTCGGCTGTCGACCCATCGGTGGGCCTGCTGGTGGATGTGCAGAACACGCTGGTGGCGAGCGCCCTGCTGCGCTGGGGAACGGCCGAGCAAAAGAAAAAGTATCTGCCCAGGCTGGCATCGGACACCGTGGGCGCTTACGCATTAAGCGAGGCGGGGGCGGGATCGGACGCCTTCGCGCTGCAAACACGCGCTGAGAAGCGTGGCGGCGATTACGTGGTGACCGGACGCAAGCTCTGGATTACGAACGCCAAGGAAGCGGGACTGTTCATCGTGTTCGGGACCGTGGATGCGAGCGCTGGTTACAAGGGCATCACGGCTTTCCTGGTGGAGAAGGGCGCGCCGGGATTCGTGGTGGGACGGAAGGAAGACAAGCTGGGGATTCGCGCTTCGAGCACATGCGAGCTTGCCCTGGATGAATGCGCGATTCCCGCGGCGCAGGTGCTGGGCGAGGTGGGCAAGGGCTACAGGGTCGCCATGGAGACGTTGAACGGCGGG